>Ga0163210_1001389_pt1 | contig 10519 bp, 8 predicted proteins | sample Kivu_220m_FD_113536 | JGI IMG/M metagenome (GOLD analysis project Ga0163210, IMG submission 113536) | Freshwater microbial communities from Lake Kivu, Western Province, Rwanda to study Microbial Dark Matter (Phase II) - Kivu_220m | ecosystem: Environmental > Aquatic > Freshwater > Lake ... | reverse complement strand
CTTCCGCCGGCACTACGCCGGTCTCCTGCTGCGGCGCACATCTCCGGCACGCCCGGATACGCGCGGGTGCGCCGCAGCAGGAGACCGGCGTAGTGCCGGCGGAAGAGGGAGAGGGCGGCGTCGATCTCGTCGTCGGGGAGCGGCACGGGGGTCTCCGCGTCGGGCAGCCGCTCCGGCCGCAGCGGATCGAGCCGCGGATGGCAGAGCCCCATCAGCCGCCGGGCGCCCCAGCCGATGTGGCGGCGGATCTCGCGGGGGTCGAGCGGGGGGCCGTCCAGCGCCCGTCGCGCGCGCTGCACGCCCTCGATGATGTCGTCGAAGGTGTCGACGAGCGTGCCGTCGAAGTCGAAGAACAGGCCGCCGGTCATCGCCGCCGCTACGCCGCAGAGGTGGGCGCCGTGACCGGCGGCAGGTGCCGCACCGAGCTGCGGATCTCGCCGCGCAGCGTCCCGTCGGGCAGGACCAGCTCCACCACGTCGCCGACCTTCCGGCCCAGGAGCGCCTGGCCGATCGGGGAGGCGCAGGAGACGACGTCCGGGCCGAGGCCCTGATCGCCCTCGCCGAGCAGCCAGAAGGCGCGCGGCTCGTCGCGGCCGCTGGCGGGATTCTGGACGTTCAGCTCCACGCGGCACGCCGGACCGACCTCTCCCTCTGCCACCTTCACCGCGTCGAGGAGCGTCGCCTTCCGCAGCATCTCGTTGATGTCCATGATGCGCTTGGCGAAGTTCGCCTGCTTCTCCTTCGCCGCCACGTACTCGGCGTTCTCCGAGAGGTCACCGTGCTCCCGGGCGCGCTGGATCGCCTGCGCCACCGTCGTCTTCAGCTCGCGGCCGAGGTGATCGCGCTCGTGCTCGAAGCGGGAATAGGCGGCCCGCGAGAGGAAGATCCCCGCGAAGCGTGCCTCCTCCGCCCCCGGCGCGCGCAGGAAGCGGTTCGTCGCGTCCGTGCGCTCCTGGCGCACCGCCAGCGCCAGCTCGGTCAGCCCCAGCTCCTCGAAGAAGGAGAGGATCGGGAAGAGGAAGCGATCCGATTCACGCCAGCGGCGCAGGTCGCTCTCCAGCGCGCGGCGCACCTCGTCCGGCGCCGGCCCGCGGGCGAGCGCATCGGCGAGCTGGCTGTGAGGCGCGAAGAGCCGCATCGCCTGCACCCGCGTCTGATCCCGGTTGGTGTGCTCCACCAGCCGGCAGAGCGCGCTTGCCGCCATCCAGGCGGAGGGGAGGAAGGTCGGGTGCTCGTCCGTCTCGCCGATGATCGACCAGACGATCGCCATTGCGGTCTGCGGGCGCTCCTCGCCGCGGCTCAGCAGATCGTTGAGCAGCGCCTCGCTGCCCGCCGGGTCCTCCGCCAGCTTCGCCAGCGCCAGCTGGCGCAGCGCATCGTACTTCGAGCCCAGGGCGAAGAGCACCGCCGGCCGCGTCAGATCCGGGATCCGCATCGCCTGTTCCACCAGGAAGCGCTGGTCGACCTCGTCCGGGAAGGCGATCGCCTCGACGCCCGTGTCCAGTATCGCGTGCAGGCAGCGCTCCAGGTCCTTCGGATCGAGCCGCCCCCAGCGCTGCAGCAGGAAGCAGATCGACATCGCCGCGTCCGGCTGGGTGCGCTCGTCGCGCAGCCAGCGGATCAGGACCGGCGTGTACATGCGGATCGCCTGCTCCTGGTGCTGCGGGTGCTGGTCGAGGAAGCGGCGCAGCAGGCCCAGGTTGGTCCGCACCCCGCGCCGGCGGTCGAGGCGCGGCAGGATCAGGTCCAGCTCGCCGCTGGTGCGGCTGCGGATGCCGTAGGTCTGCCGGAAGGCCTCGGAGAGGTCGAAGCGCTCGTCCGCGTCCATGGCGGTCCGCGCGTCCTTCCACCAGGTGCTCCAGCGCGACACCGGGATCAGTTCGGCGGTGAGGCGTCGGCGCAGATCCTGCGTGGTGGCGCGCCCGCCCAGCTCGCGGATCGCGAGGTAGGCGACGTCGGCGGGCCTCTCGCGCAGCATCTCGCGCACCCGATCGGGCGCTTCGGCCCAGAGGACGCGCAGGTCGTCAGCCGGGATCACCGTCAGGGCGTTGCGGGCCAGGGCCAGTGACATGCGGTGGCCGGCGCGGCCGGGGAAGTCGATGATGAGCGCGTCCCCTTCGTTCACGCGGATGCGCCCCGCGCCCCAGGTATGGTGTAGTACGCGGTAGCCGGGGGCGAACTCCAGCAGCTCGCGCAGATGCTTGAGCGCCACCTCGACCTTCACCTTCGGATCGAGGATGCCGCTGCGCTGGAGCAGGTCGAGGATCCCGTCGACGTCGGGGATCGCCTGCGGCGCGATTTCCAGCATGAGCCGGCGCAGGTTCGACTCCGGTGGCGCCTTGGGCAGCAGCTTGACGAAGAGGTCCCAGGCGGCGCTGGCCAGCCCCGCCGCCCGGATGCGCGGCAGGAGCGGCTCCAGATAGGTCTCGGCGAGCTTCCACGCCTTGAGGATCGCGAGCTGCCCGCACGCCTGCAGCAGCGTCTCGGTCGTCTCGGCGTCGGTGCTTTCCTCGAGACGCAGGAAGACCTCCTCCACGCGCTCGAGCGAGCGGGCGTCGATCAGCGCCGGCAGGCAGCCGGCGAAGAGCCCGAGCGCGGACTCGGTCTCGCCCCGCCGCTCCTGCTCCTCCGCCACCAGCCAGCAGACGCGATGCTCGTCGGGGAAGAGCTCCAGCGCGCGCGCCAGGCTTCCTTCCGGTACCGCGTCGGCCCCGGCCTGCTCCGCTGCCTTCGCCAGGTAGCGGGCGGCCTCGACCCGGGCGGTGCGCCCCAGGATCTCGTCCGCGATCGCGGCCAGGTCGGTCCACTGCGACTGCTGCTCGATCTTCTCACAAAGGGGGAGCAGCGCCTCGAGCGCCTCGGCGTCCCGCTCCAGGTCGAGGAGCAGCCGGCCGCGCAGATAGGCGTGCGCGGGGATCAGGGTCCCGCCCTCGCCGCGCACGGGGAAGCGCGTGTCGAGCTCATACAGCAAGGCCTCCGCTTCGTTCGCTGCGGAGGCCTCGGTGAGGATGCGTTGAGCCTTGTCACGCGCCTCGGCATCCAGGCGGGATGCCGAGGCCTCGGCGGGCGCGAGCCAGCGCTCCAGTTGATTCTTCCATTCGGCCATGCGGTAACCTCTGCGCGCCGCGCCGGCGGTCCCACTTCGGGAGCGCGCCTGCGGGCAGCAACCGAACGAGTCTACTCCTACCGGGAGGGGTTCACAAGCCGCAAGGGATCGCTTCCGCGGCCGGGTCCCGGGAGGCCGGCGGGCCACCGGGCCCGGCGGCCGCGATCGCCGTTGGCGCGTCGGGTGCCCGCCAGTATAATCGCTCCTTACGTTTGCGATTCGAGCTGATGGAGGGCCCGATGTTCCGAATCCTCAGGCGTGAGGCCTTCTCGCCGCAATCGTTCCTCTGGGAGGTCGAGGCGCCCGACGTGGCGCGCGCCGCCCAGCCGGGCCAGTTCATCATCCTGCGCCTGCACGAGAAGGGCGAGCGCATCCCGCTCACGATCGCCGACTTCGACCGCGAGCGCGGCACGATCACCCTGGTGGTCCAGGTGGTCGGCAAGACCACCAAGCAGATGTACGAGATCCCGGAGGGGGAGCGCTTCCCCGACTTCGCCGGGCCGCTCGGCATCCCGAGCCACGTCCAGCGCTTCGGCACGATCGTCTTCGTCGGCGGTGGCCTGGGGGTCGCGCCGGTCTTCCCGCAGCTCCGCGCCTTCAAGGAGGCGGGGAACCGGACGGTCTCGATCATCGGCTTCCGCAACCGGGACCTGATCTTCTGGGAGGAGAAGTTCCGCGCCTTCAGCGATGAGCTGCACGTGGCGACCGACGACGGCTCCTACGGCGTGAAGGGCTTCGTCACGGTGGTGCTGAAGGAGCTGCTCGAGAAGATGCCGGCGAAGCCGGAGCAGTGCATCGCGATCGGGCCGCTGGTGATGATGAAGGCTTGCTGTGACGTCACGCGCCCCTTTGGCGTGCATACGATCGTCAGCCTGAACTCGATCATGGTCGACGGCACCGGCATGTGCGGCACCTGCCGCGTGACGGTGGGGGGAAAGACCCGCTTCGCCTGCGTCGACGGCCCCGACTTCGACGGCCACGAGGTCGACTTCGACGAGCTGATGCACCGGCAGGTCCGCTACCGCACGGCGGAGCAGACGTCCCTGGGGCTCTACGACCTGCGGGTGGCGCAGGGCGAGGACCCGGTGCACGAGGTGCGCGAGACGGTCCGGCAGCGCGTCGCGGCCGGCGAGCCGATGGCGGTCAAGCTGCCCGAGCTGGCGCGCCTGCCGCTCCCCGCGCCCGAGCCGAAACCGGAGAAGCGCGTCGGCAAGAAGGTGAGCGAGATCCCGTGCGAGAAGACGCCGATGCCGGAGCGCGATCCGCTCTCCCGCGCGCGGACGTTCGAGGAAGTGGCGCTGGGCTACGACCTCAAGGCGGCGCTGATCGAGGCGAACCGCTGCCTCGACTGCCCCAAGCCGAAGTGCGTCGAAAGGTGCCCGGTCTCGATCGACATCCCGGGCTTCATCCAGGCGATCGTGCGGAAGGACCTGCGGGAAGCCTCGCGCGTGCTGAAGGACGCGAACGTGCTGCCGGCGGTCTGCGGGCGGGTCTGCCCCCAGGAGGTCCAGTGCGAGTCGCAGTGCGTGCTGGGGAAGAAGATGAAGCCGGTCGGGATCGGGCGGCTGGAGCGCTTCGTGGCCGACGTCGCCATGGGGCGCGGCTGGGACGATGCGCCGCCGCCGAAGCCGACGGGCAAGCGCGCGGCGGTGATCGGGGCGGGCCCGGCGGGCCTGACCTGCGCGGCGGACCTGGCGAAGGCCGGGGTCGAGGTGACGATCTTCGAGGCGCTGCACGCCGCGGGGGGTGTCCTACGCTACGGCATTCCAGAGTTCCGTCTGCCGAACTCGATCATCGACTACGAGATCGACGGGCTCTGCCGGCGGGGGGTCCGGATCGAGCTGAACGCGGTGATCGGCAAGACCTTCACGCTGCCGCAGCTCCTGAACGATAAGGGCTTCGACGCGGTCTTCGTCGGCGTCGGGGCGGGGGCTCCCACCTTCCTGCGCATCCCGGGCGAGTCGCTGAACGGCGTCTTCTCGGCCAACGAGTACCTGACGCGCTGCAATCTGATGCGCGGCTACCTGCATCCCGAGTACGACACGCCGGTGGGGGCGGGCAAGCGCGTCGCGGTGATCGGTGCCGGCAACACCGCGATGGATTCGGCGCGCGTCTCGCTGCGCATGGGCGGGGATGAGGTGATGATCGTCTACCGCCGCACGCAGGCCGAAGCGCCGGCGCGCGTCGAGGAGCTGCACCACGCGATGCAGGAGGGCGTCAAGTTCCACTGGCTGACCGCGCCGGTGCGCGTGATCGGCGACGAGCGTGGCTGGGCGACGGGCCTGGAGTGCCTCGAGATGGAGCTGGGCGAGCCGGACGAATCGGGGCGGCGCCGGCCGGTGCCGAAGCCGGGGACCAACTTCGTCCTGGCGTGCGACACGGTGGTGAACGCGCTCGGCACGCAGGCGAACCCGATCATCGCCCAGACCACGCCGGGGCTCGAGACGAACAAGTGGGGCTACATCAACGTCGATCCCGCCACGCAGATGACGAGCCTCCCGGGCGTCTTCGCCGGCGGGGACATCGTGACCGGCGGGGCGACCGTCATCCTCGCGATGGGCGCCGGGCGGTCTGCGGCGGCGGGGATGCTCAAGTACTTGGGGCTGCGGGACTAGAAGGCGGGGCGCCGCGCCGGATCTCCCGCGCTTCGGGAGGTGTGTCCATGCGCGGCGCAGGGCTAGCGTCGATTCTTCTCGGGTGCGCGATCGCCGTGGCCGGCGCCGTCGCGGCGGCCGCGCCGGAGGCGGGCGTGATCCAGCAGCTTCCGGCACCGGACCGACAGGGCCGGCGGCCGCTCGAGACGCTCTTGCAGGAGCGCATCTCGGTGCGCGCCTTCGCGCCCGACACGCTCTCCGCGGGACAGCTCGGGCAGCTCCTCTGGGCCGCATGCGGCGTCACGCAGACGCGCGACGTCACCCATCGCACGGTGCCTTCGGCCGGGGCGCTCTATCCGCTCGAGCTCTACCTCCTCACGGCCCGCGGCGTGGCGCATTACGACGCGACGGCGCACGCGCTGGATTGGACGCAATCGCGTGATCGGCGCGCCGACCTGGCGCGGGCGGCGCTCGGCCAGGCGGCGATCCGGGAGGCGCCGGCGGTGATCGTGATCGCCGCCGAGCCGGGGCGGACGGCGCGCAAGTACGGGGAGCGCGCCGAGCGCTACGTCTCCATGGAAGCCGGTAGCGCCTGCCAGAACTTGCTGCTCGAGGCGACTGCGCTGGGTCTGGGCGCGGTGCCGATCGGCGCCTTCGAGGATGAGCCCGTGGATCGCGTGCTGGAGCTGCCCGCGGGGCAGCGGGCACTGCTGATCGTGCCCGTGGGCCGGGTGCGACAAGGCGCGTGACAGGCCCCGGGTGATCGGCTACGGTAGCTCCCGGCACGGGAGGTACCTGCCCCCGGGTGGCAGGCGGTCGTCGGAGAGGGGCCGCTTTCGCGGTAACCTGTGACAAGGAGGGCGTTGTGAGAAGGAACTCAGCCGTCTATGCGTTTGCCCTGCTGGCGCTTCTACTCGGCGCGGGCGCCGCGCAGGCGGAGTTGGCTTCAAGGCGATCGAGGCCCGAGTCGGATTCGTCAAACCCGAAGACATCGATGGGACCTTCATCGTGAGCGCGGCGGCCGATCTCGGGAAGCTCACGCCGGACCTGGGTCTGGAGGTCAACGCGGACTTCTGGAGCAAGAGCGAGGGCGTCCTTGACGAGGACTGGACCTGGACCAACCTCGGCTTCCTCGCCAACGTGCGCTACATGTTCGTGACCGGGAGCTCGTTCCACCCGTTCGCCTTCGGCGGACTGGGCCTGCACTACTGGAAGGCGAGTTGGGACTGCCCGCAGTGCCAGGGATACCTCGTGGACTTGAGCACCGATGGGATCGAGTTCGGCTTCAACTTCGGCGCGGGGGCCGAGTTCGGCAAGGGCAACATGATCCCGGTGGTGCGCGCCGGCTTCAATTCGAATGGCGGTGCCGATTACATCTTCGTCCAGGGCGGTTTGAAGTTCCCCATGGACTGACCGTACACCGGATTGCGCCTTCGGTCGCCGGTGGGCCGGGGCGCCGGTTTGCAGTAGAATCCCGCCGCGGGGGGTTCCCCCGGCGGGATTCTCGCGCCGGAACGGACCCGAGGAGGTGACCATGATCGTCAAGCACTACACCGATATTCCCGCCCTGCCGGTGGCGATGCAGGGCGCCGAAGACGTCCTCATTCGCAACGTGGTCACGCCGCACGAGGGCGCTCCGAACTTCACGATGCGCGTCTTCGACGTCCAGGAAGGCGGCCACACGCCGTTCCACGCGCACGACTACGAACATGAGATCTTCGTGCTGGAGGGGGAGGGGGAGGTCACCGAGGAGAAGCAGGTGCACGGCCTGCGGCCCGGCAGCGTCGTCTTCATCCGGCCCGGCACACGGCACCAGTTCCGCAACACCGGCGAGACCGTCTTCCGCTTCATCTGCGTCATCCCGGTGCAGCCCGCCGCCGCGGCGCCTCCGGCGCCGAAGGGATGCTGACCGCGCGCGGTCGGGTGCTCGCGGCGGGCCTCGATGCCACGGCCGCGGTGATCGCGTGCGGCCTCTTCACGTTGCGCGCGGCGTGGAGCGGCCAGCTCGGGGACCAGGGACTGGCGCCCTTCGCGCGGATGATCGACGGCACCGCCGCGCGCCCCTTCGTCCATCGCTTGCTGCTGCCTTCGCTCGCGCGGGGCCTCTACGTCCTGCTGCCCGGATCGCTGCGCGAAGCTCTGGACCGCGGCTTCCCGGGCGCCCAGGTCGGTCTGGCGCTGCTGCTGGCCTTCGCCTGCTTCCTCGCGTTCGCGCTCGTCCTGCGGCGCCTGCTGGACGTCTGCTACGCCGCCCCCGAAGGCGCGCGGCGCTGGGGGCCCGCCGCCGGGCTGCTCGCGCTCCCCGCGCTCTTCCTGCCCTCCAGCGTGCACCTCTACGATCCGGCGACGCTGCTGCTGACCGCGCTCGCGCTGCTCCTCATCCGTGAGCGTCGGCGTCTCGCGTACTACGCGGTCTTCATGCTCGCCTGCCTCAATCGGGAGACCGCCATCCTGCTCACCGCGCTCTTCCTGCTGTGGGAGCGCCGGCAGCTCGCGCCCGCGCGGCTGGCGTGGCATGGGCTGATCCAGGTGATGCTCTGGGCCGGTGTGCTGGTCGCGATCCGCGCCCTCCAGGCGGGCAACCCGGGCCATGCGGCGCAGCTCCTCTTCCCGCGCAACCTGCGGTTGCTGCTCGAGGCGCGCGCGGCGATCGCGTTCTGGGGGGTGCTGGCGGTCGCGCTCGCGCTGGTGATCCCGGGCTGGCGGCGGGCGCCGCGCTTTCTGCGGCAGGCGGCGCTGGTCACGCTGATCCCGGTCGCCCTGGCGACGCTGTTCACCGGGCTGCCGACCGAGATGCGCGACTACCTCGAGGCGTACCCCGCGCTCTTCCTGATCGCGCTGCCGACCGCGGTCGCGTGGCTCACGCGGGGACGTCTGCTCCCGCGCGAGGCGTGACTCAGCCCAGCTTCGCCAGGTTCTCGGCCAGCGCCTTCGCGTAGTCGGAGCGGGGGAACGCCGAGCCGAGCACCCGCGCCGCCAGCGGGAACGTCTCCGCGTCCGGCACGCAGTAGCGCATCTTGAGGAACTTCTGCCGGTAGGCGGTCGCGGCGTCGCCGACCTGCTGGTTCCGGATGACGCAGTCGGCGAAGAGCTCCGCCAGTTTTTCGAAGTCGCCCGGCTCCATGCCGAAGCGAGTCATCTCCTGGACACCGGTGCGGAGCCCGCTGGAGGCGAGGAAGCTCTCGTCGTCGGGCAGCGCCTGGTAGTTGCAGACGAGGTTATTCTCCTCGAGCCGGCGCGCGACAGCCTCCGCCGGGCCATGCTGGGAGACGCGGATCAGCACCTGGTGGGTCTCGGTGAAGCCGTCGGCGGGATCGCCCTGCACGTCGAGCCCCGCGGCCTTCAAAGCCTTCGCCCAGGCCCGGGCGTTCTCGCGCACCTTCGCCTGGTACTCGGCCTTGAACGCGTTCATCTCGTTCGTCGCCATGAGGAGCGCCAGCAGCGTGCCGAGGTGGTGATTGCTGGTCGACCCCGGGAAGGCGCGGCTTTTGATGTCGATCCAGAGCTTGCCCAGCGGGCTTTCCTTCGTCATCGAGCCGACAACCACCCCGCGCTGCGGACCGAAGAAGGTCTTGTGCGTACTGCCGGTGACGATGTCCGCGCCCTCGGCGAACGGCGCCTGGAACGCGCCGTAGAGACCGAGCACGTGGGCCATGTCGTACATCACGACCGGGCGCGGGTCCCAGTCCTTGACGATCCCGTGGACGAACGCGACCGGCTCGCGGTAGATGAACATGCTCTTGCCGAAGACGATCAGCTCGGGGCGCGTCTCCTGCAGCAGGCCGCCCAGCCGGTCGGTATCGATCTTGTAGGGGTTGTCGACGCGGATCGGGAAGTTGGTGACGTTCTCCTTCCCGTCGGCGCGGAAGTCGACGTAGTTGAAGAGCGCGCCCATCGGCTGCGAGGAGAGGTGGCCACCCTTGGTGAGGTCGTTGTTCATGACCGCGCGCAGCCGGCGCCAGGGTGTCCCCGCGTCACGACCGCGGTTCGTCCAGGCGGTGACGGCCTTGAAGACGATCTCGTTCGCCATCTGGCCGCTCACCGGACGCAGCTCGGCCTGGGGACATTCGAAGTAAGCCCCCAGCGCGGCGCGGCACTCTTCCTCGATCTCGCGGATGAAGTCGATGCCCTGGTAGAAGTAGACCTCCTTGCCCTTCATGGTGCGGTGCTCGGCGTAGCGGCCGGCGGGATCGGAGATCTCCATCACCTTGACCAGCAGGCTGGGGGTGTTCTCCGAGGGGATCAGGTTGAAGCAGCGCTGCTGGCGCCACTGGTTGTTGCGCACGACGCGGTCCACCAACTGGCGGGTTTGCTCGCTCAGGCTCATGGCGGTCTCCTGCGGTTCAGGTCCCGGGATCCGTGGCCCGCGCACCGCGCGGACCAGAACGTTTCAGGCTACCATAGCTGCATCGCGCGCGGAAGGGCGTGGACGCCGCCGGTCTCGCGGTTCCCTGGGTGCGCGGACGCTCCGCGGACTTAGCGCCCCCCGACATCGTCGTGGCGAAGGGCGGCTCACCGGCGGCGAACTGCCTGGCCGCGGTCGCCGCGCTGGGCGGCTTCGCGCGCTTCGTGCATCGCGGGGATCGCGTCGTCGTGAAGGCGAATCCGACGGGCACCCGGCCGCCGGAGGCGGCGCTCAGCACGCACCCGGAGCTGGTCGCGACGGTGGTGCGGGCGTGCCGCGAGGCAGGGGCGTCCCAGGTGCTCGTCGCGAGCCACGACGACGCGATCCCCGCGATGCACGAAGCGCGCGAAGCCGCCCAGCGCGGCGACCGCGGCCAGGCAGTTCGCCGCCGGTGAGCCGCCCTTCGCCACGACG
>Ga0163210_1001385_pt1 | contig 10536 bp, 10 predicted proteins | sample Kivu_220m_FD_113536 | JGI IMG/M metagenome (GOLD analysis project Ga0163210, IMG submission 113536) | Freshwater microbial communities from Lake Kivu, Western Province, Rwanda to study Microbial Dark Matter (Phase II) - Kivu_220m | ecosystem: Environmental > Aquatic > Freshwater > Lake ... | reverse complement strand
TCCAGATCTGAGAGGGCTGTCCTGCACCTGGGGCACCAGTTGATGATGCGCTCGCCGCGGTATATCAGCCCCTTGTCGTAAAGACGTACAAATGCTGTCTTGACCGCTTTCACCGGCCCGTCGTCGAGTGTGAATTTTTCTCGAGACCAATCGCAGGATGCGCCCAGGCGCTCGTGTTGCCGGGTTATGGCGCTGCGCGACCTGTTTGCCCAGGCCCAGGTGCGCTCGAGGAATTTCTCACGGCCTATCACGTGACGGTCCAACCCTTCCCTGGCCAGTTCTTTCTCGACTACAACCTGGGTGGCGATGCCGGCGTGGTCTACGCCGGGAAGCCAGAGCGAGGGCTCGCCCTGCATCCTGTGCCAGCGCGTCATGATGTCTTCCAGCGTTGCTGTCAGCGCGTGGCCGACATGCAGTTCACCCGTGACGTTGGGAGGAGGCATGATGATGGTGAAGGGCTTTTTCTTCGGGTCGATCTTCGGCTTAAAGTATTCACCGTCGAGCCAGAATTTATAGCGGCTCTGCTCTACATCTTTAGCTTCATAGGCTTTCGGTATGTCAGGCATGTTTTACACCATGTTTATCGAATATCGTCATTGGTCTTCGACAATTTGAATATCCAACCGGCGGCCCTGCGCGCGAAAAACATCAATATCCACGAATAAGCGGCCAGGTCGGCGTTGATAAATGCCAGCCCGATTGATAGAGTGAACATGACGGGCGCAACAAGGTTCATTATTATACCGCGCTTAACCTGTGCCTGGCCAAGATGCGCGTCAACCAGCTTGCTGCGGACTGCGTATATCCAGAGCCCGGTGGCCATATAGCCGGCGCAGGCCATATTCGCTGCATAAAGGGTTACGCCGGCTGTCCCGAAGAAATCGCTCAAAACGCTGGTAGAAAAGGGGATCAATACTATGAACATGAGGAAGATCAGGTTGAACCAGAGCAATCCCGTATCGTATTTGCAGATAACGCGGAGCTGGCGGACGTGGATAATCCAGTAGAGACCGATCACCAGGAAGCTGATGAGGAAGGCCATGAATTTAGGCCATAACTGCATCAGCGCTTGCGGAAGCTCTGCCTTGGTGGTGCCGGCGGGCAGAACGAGATTGAGTATCAGCAGAGTAATAGCAAAGGCGAATATGCCATCACTAAAGCCCAACAGGCGTCCGAGTACTTTTTCATCGGAACGCAGAGCTTTTTCATCAGGTTCCATATTAGGATTGTCCAGCCTCAGGCACACCTAAATCGCGGCAGATTCGCTTGGAGGTAAACTCGTTGATTTCCTTATGTCTTGGCACCACTGACGTTTTGCTCTCGGATTTATCACAGAATACAGTATGTCTTTTACCTTCTCTAACGACCCGGCAACCGTGTTTGGATAGGTGTTCTACCAGGTACTTGCGTTTCATCCCGCTATCGGTTACACGTCAACTACGATGGATTCTTTTCGTACAGGTCTGTTTTGGAGTTTATTAGCTGCTAATTCTTTGTTGACCTGTAGGATTAACTCAATAGCTTCCTTGAGGTTCTCACGGACCTCTTTCAGCGTCCGTCCCTGTGTGTTCACCCCTGGCAGTTCTTCAACATAAGCAGCGAACCAGTTCCTATGTTTTTCGATAACCGCAGTATATTCACGAATCATTTCTCAGCTCTTTTTAAGCAGATCGGCTACGTGATCAAGTATCCTGTCCGCCACCTCATCCTTGGGCATGAGGGGCAGCTCATCGACCTTGCCCTTGCTATCGATGATGGTCACGCGGTTGGTATCTGTGCCAAAGCCGCAGTCCTTCTCGGTAATATCATTGGCCACGATTAAATTCAGTCCTTTTCTCTTCAGCTTTTCCCTGGCATTGGCGACCACGTCGTGGCTCTCGGCGGCGAAGCCGACGCGGATGAAATCTCCCTTGACCAGGGCCAGTATATCGGGGGTTCTTTTTAATTCAACAGTCAGTTGACTTAAATCCTGTCGCTTGATTTTCTTAGAGGCAGCCTCGACCGGCCGGAAGTCGGCTACGGCGGCTGCCATGACAAGCGCATCGGCCTTTTTTATCGCCTCCTGGACGGCCTTTAACATCTCCTCTGCCGTTCTGACGCCTATGATCTTAACGCCTGATGGCACGGCCAGGCTGGTCGGTGCGCTGATGAGTGTGACCTCAGCTCCGCGGTTGCGCGCCGCTTCTGCGACGGCGTAGCCCATCTTGCCCGAGGAGCGATTGGTCAGGCAACGAACGGGGTCCACCGGCTCCTGCGTTCCCCCGGCAGTGACCACGATGTGTTTGCCCGCCAGGTCGCTCTTCCTGCCCAGCACCTGCAGGGTGATGCCGTAGATATCGTCCAGCTCGGTGAGCCGCCCCAGGCCCATTTTGCCCGAAGCCAGCCTGCCGCGCGCCGGGCCGACAAAGGTAACCCCACGCTTTGAGAGCCTGGCCACGTTCTCTCGGGTAAACGCGTTGGACCACATATTGTCGTTCATAGCCGGGGCGATAACGATGGGCGCTTTTGTGGCCAGCACGGTGCAGGACAGCATGTCGTCGGCCATTCCGCAGGCGATTTTAGCGATAATATTGGCAGTGGCAGGGGCGATCAGGACGACATCGGCCGCCTCGGCCAGTGCAATATGTTCGACGCTGAACTCGGATGCAAGGTCCCACATGGTAGTGACCACCGGGCGTCCTGTAATACTGCGGAATGTGAGTGGCGTGACAAATTGCTGCGCCGACTGTGTCATGATGACGTCTACCCGGAAGCCCTCAGCAGTGAAGCGGCTGGCAAGCTCGGCCGCCTTGTACGCGGCTATGCTGCCGGTCACTCCCAGTACGATGGTTTTTACTTTTTCTGCCATATTATTTTCCCGGGCGCAGCTTCAGCTGTGCCCCCGCATATAACCGTAAAATCAGTCCCTGTTCATATTATAAATCAATCGAAGGCCGATAAGGGTCAGGTCCTGGTTGACGATCTCTATTACGCTGGTAGCCTGAGGAGCCATGCCGGCGAAGCCGCCGGTAGCGACTACCCGGGCCTTTTCATCCAATTCGGCCTGTATGCGAAGCACCAGGCCCTCTATCAAACCTATATACCCGAATACGATGCCGGACTGCATGGCCGCCACGGTGTTGCGGCCGATGGCTTTTTTGGGTATCGCCAGCTCGATCCTGGGCAGGACGGCTGTGCGGGTGAAGAGCGCCTCGGTGGCGATGGCTATGCCGGGCGCGATGGCCCCGCCTATGTAGCGTCCGTCCTTGGATACGACATCGATCGTGGTGGCAGTACCCATATCGATAACGATGACCGGCCCGCCGTAGAGCTGGTGGGCGGCGACAGCATTGACGATGCGGTCGGGGCCAACCTCGCGGGGGTTGTCCATATCAATGCGCACGCCGGTTTTGACGCCGGCCTCCACTATAAGCGGGGCCTTCTTGAGGAAGCTCTTGCACACTTGCTCAAATACTATCAGCATGGGAGGGACTACGCTGCAGATGACCACGTCCTTGATCTGCGTTCCCGTCACGCCATGACGTTCCATAAGTGACAGTATGAGATGCGCGTATTCATCAGATGTACGGTGGATAGCGGTTGAGACCCGCCATGTCGTCTTGATCTTCTCACCGTCGAAGACGCCGAAAGTAACGTTGGTATTGCCTATATCAATCGCCAGTAGCATGGCAACTCATTATGACATAAATGCGCCTGTCATTGCGAGTGCTTATACACGCTCCTTCAATTGCTTGATCACCCTGGGCAGGGCCGGCAGCAGGTCTGTGGCCAGCATGCCGGCATCGCCAAGTTCATCTTTCACGCGTTCGCCTGCTGCTGCATGCAGGTATACTCCCAGGACGGCGGCATCGAAAGGCGATAGTCCCTGGCCGGCCAGGCCGGCAATCGCGCCGGCCAGGACATCCCCGGTGCCGGCCGAGGCCAGGCCTGCGCTGGCATAATCGCTGATCCGTACGCGGCCCGCGGTATCAGCTATCACTGTGAAGGCCCCTTTGAGCACGACGACCTTGCCCCACTGGGCTGCGGCCCTGCGGCACATCTCCAGCCTGTTCCCCTGAAGCCGCTCTATGGATACGCCCATCAGCCTGGACATCTCGCCGGCGTGGGGAGTGACGACTGTGCTGGAAGGAAGTTGTTTCCACCACCCGTCTATCCCCGAAACTATATTCAGAGCGTCCGCATCCAATATCAGCACGGGCGGGTTCTCCGGCAGGCCGGACAGCACGTTTCGTACGAAATCCCTGGTGTGCGGATGTTGTCCCAGCCCGCAGCCCATCAACAGGACCCGGTAATAGGGCAGTATGCTGAGAATGGCCGCCGATGCCTTTTCTGAGAGTATCCCTTTTGCTGCCTCCGGTAGAGGCGCATAAGTTGCTTCGGTAAGCTTGGAAGCCAGAATAGGCTGAAGGCTTCTGGCTGTTGATAGCGTGACTACACCCGCTCCAACCCGGGCGGCGCCCATGCAGGCCAGGTATGCTGCCCCTATGTAGTTTTCCGATCCCACCACGGCCAGCACTCTGCCGAAAGTGCCCTTATTGGCGCTGGCCGGCCGTGCCGGGAGCGCCGACCGGGCCCACCTGCCGTCTATCAATTCGGTTTTTATGCTGCGGCTCAGCCTGTCGGGTATGCCGATATCAGCGACGACCACTTTCCCGGCCATCTCAGCGCCGGGGAAACTGTAAAGGCCAGGCTTGGGCAGTCCCAGCGTTATCGTCAGGTCTGCTTTCAGACAGCTCTGGTCTATGGCGCCACTGTCCGCATTCATGCCGGTGGGGATATCTACGGCCACAGTGATAAGCTGTGGCCGGTGCTGTTTCTCAAGGTTGACCCTGCTGAGTATCTCCTTGAACCTGCCCTCGATCGGGCGGGCGCGGCCTGTACCGAGGATGCCGTCGATCAGTACTTCTGCCGTGGCCAGGACGTTCTTCAGTTTAGCGTACTTGATGTCTTTGTGGAGAAAAGCCAGTGATATGCCGTGCTGCTTTGCCAGAACCAGGTTTTTATCTCCGGGTGCCCTTTCGCTTGTCAGGTATATGCTGACATCAGCCCCCCATTCATGGAGGTACCTTGCTGCCACAAGGGCATCCCCCCCGTTGTTGCCGGGCCCGGCCAGCACAAGGACAATCCTCCCCGCTATATAATCAACGAAGCCGCGCGTCTCCTCTGCCACAGCCCTCCCCGCGTTCTCCATGAGGGAATCCACCGCTATGCCTGCTTCCGCCGCCCGGCGGTCTATGGACCTCATCTGATCAGAAGTTACGACTTTCATCCGTTTCTCCCTGCACTGTCCGCTGACTGTGCTTGCTGAGCTCATCCAGCTTCCTGTTCATGGCGGCCCAGTGAGTGCCGCGCCAGTAGATACGCTGGCAGGATGGGCATTGCATATATTGCTCCTGCAGGCTGTATACCCTTTCCGGCACGGACCCGGTCACCTCATTTTTATCTCTGCGGGAAAGCTCGGCGTTGCATTCAAGGCAGCGGGTAAAGGGCCTGTAATCTTTATCGAGGCCCAGCTTTGCGATCGCCGACTGCATCTGTGCGGCAGGGTCGTCACCCGATACCAGCAGGGCACTGACACGGCCGCTGGAGACCGCCCGCCTTTTCATAAACTCGGTGTCACGGGTGATAACGGTCCTGCCCTGTGCCAGCGCCAGTTTAACCATGCTCCCGTCGTCCGTCCCATTGAAAAAGAGCGTATCGTAACCCATCATGCGCAGCCATTTGGCGAGCTTACCCGCATTGGCATCCACGATAAACCGCTGTTCCACTTTCCTACCAAATTTTAGGTCTTAATCAATCAGCCCGCAAGGGGTTGAAATCGGTCCCGTAGTCGAAAGTGTCCAGTTTCTCGGCCTTCTTCAGATACCCGACTAGAATGTAGGTAAGCGGTGTTGCAAGGACCTCATAACAGGTTTTGAGCAGCCAGTGCCAGAATATCATACTCAAAATGATCGCGGGTGGCAGCACTCCCCAGAAGCCGACGAGGAGCACGATTGACGTGTCGACGGCCTCTCCGGCTACGGTTGATGCGATGGTGCGCGTCCATAACCATTTGCCTTTTGTGAGCATCTTCATGCGGGCCATCATGTAGGAATTAACAAACTCTCCGGCCAGGTAAGCGGTGAAAGACGCCAGCAGGAATCGCGGGGTGCTCCCCAGGATCCTCTCATAGGCGGCCTGGGCATCGAAGACCGATGCCGATGGCAGAATGCCCACCAGCCATATGAAGATGATCAGTATAAGGTTGCAGAAAAAGCCCAGCCAGATAACGCGCCTGGCCCGGCTGTAGCCGTACACTTCTGTAAGCACGTCCCCGAAGATGTAGCTGAGCGGGAAAACAACGATGGCGGCTGGCAGGGTAAGGCCGCACAGGTCGATCTGCTTGACGATAAGAATATTGGAAGCCAGGATGGTCGTGATGAAGAGACCTGTTATTAAAACGAACCTGTACGAGTAAGACAATCTGTCGGTTACCCCATCTAACCGCGTCTAAATCCAGTTCTTGCGGTGAAAATACCACAGCATCGCGCCGGCGGTAACCAGCATGAAACCGATGACAAGGACGAAAGCAAGGAAGTCACCTGCACCGTTCCCACCCGGCAGATGTACGTTCATCCCGTAGATGCTGGCAATAAGGGTGGCCGGCGCCATCAGCGCCATGACTATGGTCAGCACGCGCATCACTTCCTGGATGCGATGCGATGTGAGCCAGTTGCTGGTATCCGCCAACCCGTCCACTACCTCCTTGCAGTCCTCCAGTCCGTCCCAGATCTTGCGTATATGGTCGGCTATATCGCCGAAATATACGTCCTGGTCCTCTTTGAAAAACGGGTATTTCTCCTTCTCCAGTTCTTCCAGCACGGATATTTGCGGGTGGACAATGCGGCGGAAGGAGATCAGGTCACGTCGTATCATGGAGATCTCGCGCACCGTCTCGGGAACGGCACGAGAGAATATCAGGTCCTCGATCTTATCGATGTTATCCTCGATCCTGTCCAGGATGGGGAAGCAATAGTTGACCAGGCGGTCAAGCAACTGGTAGAAAAGGAAACTGGCGCTCCGTCCCATATACTTCTGGCGGATCTCCTCGTCGATCATACACTCGTTGAACAGCCTGGAAAGAGGCTTTAAGTCACCCTTATGACTGGTGACCAGGAAATTCTCGCCTATGAAGATGTCAAGTTCACTGGGCGTGGTTACACGGTTGGTCTTATCGAAAACGGGGAAGTGGAGGACGATAAAAAGGTAGGTATCGTAGTCATCGATCTTGGGGCGCTGCACACGGCTCAGTACATCATCCAGTGCAAGAGTGTGGAAGTGGAAAGTATCGGCAAGGTACTGGACCTCGCGCTCCGCAGCCTTCTCGATATAGGACCAGGTCAGCCTGCCGTTGCAGCTGTCAGAATTGATATTGGTTGAATCTGTGGTACTCGTTACTTGCATTGCTGTTACCGCGGAACCGCGCTATGCCCGGTATCCGGGCGAACGACTTTTAATTATAAATCTTTCGCTGTTTTATTAACAGGGCAACAAGGTGGATATACTTGTAATCTGGATTGTAAACAGCTATATTGATAACTGTCATGAAAGAAAAGAATAAGCAGCTAACTATTGGAAAAATTAGGGGCCTGCAACAGATAGCCACTCCGTCGGGGCTGCTCGTCATGTGCGCCATGGACCATCGCTCCGGGCTCGTCAGCATGATGGAGGAAACACAGCATGATAAGCCGGATTACGCCGAGATCGTGCAGATGAAGCTGGACATGTGCTCGGCGCTGGGACCCTACTCAAGCGGCATATTACTCGATCCGGAGTACGGGGCTGCGCAGTGTATAGCCTCCGGCGCCCTGAGAGGGCAGACAGGCCTGCTGGTGAGCATCGAGGCTACGGGATACCGGAAGGACCCTGACGGGCGGCTGACCGTACTGCTCAGGGACTGGAGCGTGGAGAAGATCAAGCGCATGGGCGCCTCGGCAGTGAAAATACTGGTCTACTACAGGCCAGATATCAGTAAACTGGCGGCCAAGCAGCTTAAGATCATCGACAGGGTTGCCGGTGACTGCATTAAATACGACATTCCATTTTTAGTGGAGCCCAAGACTTACCATATTGAAGGTGAGGCTGTTGATTCAGCCGACTTCGCCCGCAGTTTGCCGCATATGGTGATTGAGACCGCGCGGCAGATAACAGCGCTGCCCATCGACGTGCTGAAGGCAGAGTTCCCCGCTGATATGAAATATGAGCAAGATGAGGACAGGCTGGCCGGGTACTGCCGTCAGCTGGATAAGGCTTCATCTGTTCCCTGGGTGATACTGAGCGCGGGTGTGGACTATGATACTTTTAAAAAACAGGTGACCATAGCATGCCGGGCCGGCGCTTCCGGATTCCTGGGCGGGCGGGCGATATGGCAGGAGGCGACTGAGATGGATTCGAGGGACGGCAGGGACAGCTTTTTATCGGGGATCGCGGTCAAGCGGATGCGGGAACTGGTTGAAATAGCCGGCCGCTGTGGACGGCCCTGGTACAGCAAGTTTGGTTTGAGTGCAGAAAAGCTGGCCGATCCGGGAGCAGGCTGGTACATGGGGTATTGAGTATTGAGATGGCCAAGTCGCCGCAGCAGGGCGTGACCCTGCGTAAAACCAAGATTGTGTGCACTATCGGTCCCAGCAGTATAGCGCCTTCCGTGATTAAACAGCTGCTCGAGGCCGGGATGAACGTCGCCCGCATCAACGCCTCGCATGGCACCATGGCGGAACATGCCGAGTACCTTGAACTGCTGCGCCGCGAAGCAAAAAGACTGAGATTGTCGCCGGCGATGTTACTCGACCTGCCAGGCCCAAAGGATAGGACAGGGAAGGTAAAAAAAGGCGGTATCAAGCTCAGGGAGGGCGCTGCCTTTATCTTGACTACGCGGGATGTTCTGGGGGACGAATCCCAGGTCTCAGTCGACCTGCCCGACCTGCCACATCACGTAAAACTCGGGCAGACCATTTTGCTGGACGATGGTTTGCTCAGCCTGGAGGTTGAATCGATCAGGGCTGACTCCATTAAATGCAAAGTCGTCACAGGGGGCAGGCTATTTGATAATAAGGGAGTTACCGTGCCGGGGGTGACATGGGATATCGATGCTGTCACGGAAGAGGACTGGCAGCACCTTGATTTCGCAGTAAATCAGGGCATCGATTTTGTGGGGCTGTCCTTTGTACGTAAGGCTGAGGACGTAATAAAGGTGAGGGAATTCCTGCTGGAGCGAGGCTCAACGGCCAAGATCATCGCCAAGATCGAACGCATCGAAGGGCTCAATAATTTCGATGAGATACTTGAAGCTGCAGATGGTGTCATGGTGGCGCGGGGTGACCTTGGCGTACAAATACCTATTCAGCGCGTGCCGATCGTTCAAAAAGAGCTTATCCGTAAATGCAACCACGTGGGTAAGCCCGTTATCGTGGCCACCCAGATGCTGGAGTCAATGGTTGATTCCCCTATGCCCACGCGCGCCGAAGCCACCGACGTGGCCAATGCCATCTTTGACGGCACGGACGCTATCATGCTCTCTGAAGAAACAGCCATCGGGCATTACCCTGTAGAGACTGTGGATATGATGTCGCTGATAGCCCTGGAGGCTGAAAGCGCCCTGCCCTATGATGAAATCCTGGCCAGCCGTGGCAAGGACCTGCAGCCGCTGACCGATGATGCCATCAGCTATGCAGCCTGCCACACAGCATATCAGCTGGGAGCCAGGGCTATCATTGCCTATACGGCTTCGGGCAGCACAGCCAGACGGGTATCAAAATACCGGCCCCGCACGCCGATACTGGCCATAACTGCTATTGAATCCACCCGGAGGCAGTTATCTCTTTCATGGGGTGTGACCGCTTTGAAAGTGCGTGAGCCAAAATTGGTTCTGAGTATGTTTACAGAGGCTGCGGATGCGGGGCGCAAGTGCGGACTTTGCTCTGCTGGAGACCTGGTGGTGGTGACTGCGGGAGTACCCATGGGGAAATCCGGGACCACCAACATGCTCAAAGTGGAGAAGATCTAATTGATAGCGACCGTAACACTTAATCCATCGCTGGACAGACACGTGGCGGTTGAGAATCTCGTCCTGGACGACACCAACCGCTGGGTGAGTTTCAAACGCGAGCCTGGTGGGAAAGGCATCAATGTTTCCAGGGTGGTAAAGGAATTGGGTGGTGGGACTACAGCGTACGGCTTCGTGGGTGGATTTGCAGGGAGAGCACTGAAGGCTATTTTAAAGCAGCAGGGCGTCCCATGTGATTTTACTCCCATCAGGGCGGAGATCAGGAGGAACTTCATCATCACGGATCTCAAAACCCATTGCCAGACCAGGATTTCTGCGCCCGGCCCCAGGGTATCTGCCGGTGAGCTCGAAAAGCTGGTGGTTAAGATAACGTCCATTAAGCCCAAACCGTGCTATATTGTGATGGCTGGCAGCGTGCCGCCGGGTGTGCCTTATTACATCTACAGGGACTTGATCCAGAAAATGAAGGGATTTGGCATTACCACAGTGCTTGA
>Ga0163210_1001384_pt1 | contig 10539 bp, 11 predicted proteins | sample Kivu_220m_FD_113536 | JGI IMG/M metagenome (GOLD analysis project Ga0163210, IMG submission 113536) | Freshwater microbial communities from Lake Kivu, Western Province, Rwanda to study Microbial Dark Matter (Phase II) - Kivu_220m | ecosystem: Environmental > Aquatic > Freshwater > Lake ... | reverse complement strand
GGACGACAAAGAGAAAATGAATTTCTTCCGTATGGTCGGTTGCGCCAGCCGTCGCATGAATGGAGCGCGAACGACCGGTTGATCCGCTGGCTGGCAAGTATCCGTTGTCGAGTTCATGGCCCTTTCTAGCGTGGATCTGGCCAAGGCCGGGCTATGAAAAACCTGCGGGGATGAGGCAGCGTTGAATCGGCGGACAGGGCTGGGCCCGCCTGGCGAGGGATGGTCTGGACTGTCGCCTTGCCGAATAACGGCAATCCCAAGGCAATCTTTAGACCTGTAACAAGTTCGCAGTAATGCAGGAAGTTCTATGAAACGGAAGCCGTTTCGGCTACAATGCGCACCTTTCAGGCGCGTAGCTCAGCTGGTTAGAGCACCACCTTGACATGGTGGGGGTCGTAGGTTCGAGTCCTATCGCGCCTACCAATTCAAACGGAAGTCAGAGGACGGGGGCCGAAGCGGCTTCGGTTTTCTGGCTTTTGTTGTTTGTGGCGGTTACGGGATGCTGACGATTACATTGCCGGATGGATCGGCGCGGGAATTCCAGCAGGCGCTGACGGTTGCCGACGTGGCGGCGTCGATCGGCGCCGGGCTGGCCAAGGCGGCGCTGGCTGGCAAGGTGGACGGCCGTCTGGTCGACACCAGTCATCGCATCGAGCAGGACTGCGCGCTCGCCATCGTTACCGACAAGGATGCGGAGGGCGTGGAGATCCTGCGCCACTCGACGGCGCATCTGCTGGCGTACGCCGTGAAGGAGCTTTTCCCGGAGGCCCAGGTGACCATCGGCCCGGTGATCGAGAACGGTTTCTACTACGACTTTTCCTACAAGCGTCCCTTTACGCCGGAGGACCTGGCCCGGATCGAAGCGCGCATGGCGGAGTTGGCGAAGAAGGATTTCCCGGTAGTGCGCGAAGTCTGGCCGCGCGACAAGGCCATCGCGTTCTTCAAGTCCATCGGCGAGCATTACAAGGCGGAGATCATCGCCTCGATTCCCGCCGGCGAGGATGTCTCGCTCTATCGCGAGGGGGATTTCATCGACCTCTGCCGCGGGCCGCACGTTCCCTCCACCGGCAAGCTGAAAGTGTTCAAGCTGATGAAGGTGGCCGGCGCCTACTGGCGCGGCGATTCGCGCAACGAGATGCTGCAGCGGATCTACGGCACGGCCTGGGCGAAGAAGGACGAACTCGATGCCTATCTGCACATGCTGGAGGAAGCGGAGAAGCGCGACCACCGCAAGCTCGGCCGCCAGCTCGATTTTTTCCACCTGCAGGACGAGGCGCCGGGCATGGTGTTCTGGCACCCGAAGGGCTGGGTCATCTGGCAGGAGGTCGAGCAGTACATGCGCCGCCTGCTCTCGGCCAACGGCTACCTGGAAGTGCGCACCCCGCAGGTGATGGATCGTGTACCCTGGGAGAAATCCGGCCACTGGGAGAACTACGCCGAGCACATGTTCACGACCAAGGCCGAGGAGCGCGACTACGCCGTCAAGCCGATGAACTGCCCCGGCCATGTGCAGATCTTCAACCAGGGCATCAAGAGCTACCGCGATTTGCCCCTGCGCCTGGCCGAGTTCGGCTCCTGCCACCGCAACGAGCCGTCCGGCGCGCTGCATGGCATCATGCGCGTGCGCGGCTTCGTCCAGGACGACGCGCACATCTTCTGCACGGAGGAGCAGATTCTTTCCGAGTCCGCCGCCTTCATCGACCTGCTGCGCAAGGTGTATGCAGATTTCGGCTTCAACGATATCCTCGTCAAGCTGTCCACCCGGCCGGAGAAGCGCATCGGTTCGGACGAGACCTGGGACCGCGCCGAGGCGGCGCTGGCGCAGGCGCTCGACGCCAAGGGCCTGCAATACGACCTGCAGCCCGGCGAGGGGGCCTTCTACGGACCGAAAATCGAGTTTTCACTCAAGGATTGCCTGAATCGCGTCTGGCAGTGCGGTACGCTGCAACTGGATTTCTCGCTGCCGGGCCGGCTGGGAGCGGAGTATGTCGCGGAGGACAACACGCGCCGGCAACCGGTGATGCTGCACCGGGCCATCCTCGGATCCATGGAGCGCTTCATCGGCATCCTGATCGAGCACCATGCCGGCGCCTTCCCGCTCTGGTTGGCGCCGGTTCATGCGGTGGTGATGAACATCTCCGAGCATCAGGCCGATTTCGCAGAATCTGTTGCGGAAAAGCTACGTCAAGCCGGCTTGCGGGCTGTTGCGGATTTGCGCAACGAGAAAATTAGCTATAAAATACGCGAACATAGCTTGCAGAAGCTGCCTTATCAGATCGTCGTGGGCGACAAGGAAAGGGCAGCCGGGCTGGTCGCCGTGCGTGCCCGGGGAGGTCAAGACCTCGGGTTAATGTCCCTCGAGACGTTTGTCGAACGCCTGACGCGAGAACGTGATGCGCGGGCCGGGGCGGCCTGATTTTCAATTTTTCGGAGACTCGAACCATCGCAATACAGCAGAAGGCGCAGCGCCTGAACGAAGAAATCAACGCCCCGGAAATTCGTTTGATCGGGGAAAACGGCGAACAGGTCGGGATCGTGACGGTCCAGGCTGCGCTGAGGTTGGCCGAGGAAGCGGGTGTGGATCTGGTGGAAATCGCGCCGCTGGCGAAGCCGCCGGTCTGTCGCATCATGGACTACGGCAAGTTCAAGTACGCCGAAGCCAAGAAGGCGCACGAGGCCAAGCTGAAGCAGAAGCAGATCCAGGTGAAGGAAGTCAAATTTCGCCCGGGAACGGACGAAGGCGACTACCAGATCAAGCTGCGCAACCTGATCCGCTTTCTTCAGGAAGGCGACAAGACGAAGGTCACCCTGCGTTTTCGCGGCAGGGAAATGGCGCATCAGGAGTTCGGCGTGCGCCTGCTGGAGCGGGTGAAGGCCGACCTGGAGCTGTACGGCACGGTGGAGCAGTTTCCCAAGATGGAAGGGCGTCAACTCATCATGGTGCTGGCGCCGGTCAAGAAGCAGCAGAAGCATTGATTTCGTGCCCGTGCGGCGCAAGGCGGCATGAACCGGCCGCGACAGGTTCAGACAAGTGGCTGCGGGTTGTCGAAGCGCTTCTGTATCGGAAGCCACCCGTCACCATGTTATATGGAGCATTTCAATGCCTAAGATGAAAACCAAGTCGGGCGCCGCCAAGCGCTTCAAGGTGCGGGCAGGGGGAAGCGTCAAGCGTTCCCAGGCCTTCAAGCGCCACATCCTGACCAAGAAGACCACCAAGGCGAAGCGCCATTTGCGCGGTGCCGCCAACGTGCATGATTCGGATGTGTCGTCCGTCCGCGCCATGCTGCCCTACGCATAAGGAGAGGACGCCATGCCACGAGTCAAACGCGGTGTAACGGCGCGCGCGCGCCACAAGAAAGTTCTCGACCAGGCCAAGGGCTATCGCGGCCGCCGCGGCAGCGTCTATCGCATCGCCAAGCAGGCGGTGATGAAGGCGGGCCAGTACGCCTACCGCGACCGCCGCCAGCGCAAGCGCCAGTTCCGTTCCCTGTGGATCGTCCGCATCAATGCCGCCGCGCGCGAACTGGGACTGACCTACAGCGTGCTGATGAACGGTCTGAAGAAGGCCTCCATCGAGGTCGATCGCAAGGTGCTTGCGGACCTTGCGGTGTTCGATAAACCGGCCTTCGCGCAGATCGCGAACCAGGCCAAGGCCAGCCTTTCCGCCTGAAGCCGGAAACCGGTAAAAAGGGGAGGCGGGGGCCTCCCTTTTTTTGATCTATGACCGACGTCGAACAACTCGTTTCTCAGGCTACCGCCGAGTTTGCCGCGATCGCCGATGCGGCGGCGCTGGAGCAGGCCAAGGCGCGCTATCTGGGCAAGAGCGGTTCGCTCACCGGGCTGCTGAAGGGCCTGGGCAAGCTGGCGCCCGAGGAACGCAAGCAGGCTGGCGCCGCCATCAACGGCGCCAAGGAACGCATCGAAGGGGCGCTCAATGAACGGCGCGAAGCGATCCGGCGTGGCGCCCTGGAAGCCCAGTTGAAGGCTGAGGCCCTCGACATTACCCTGCCAGGGCGCGGATTGCCGACGGGCGGATTGCATCCCGTCACGCGCACGCTGGAGCGCATCGAGGCGCTGTTCCGGTCGATCGGCTTCGACGTGGCTGACGGACCCGAGATCGAGGACGACTTTCACAACTTCACCGCCCTCAACACGCCGGAGAACCATCCGGCGCGCTCGATGCACGACACATTCTATCTGGAGAGCGCCGAGGGGTTGCTGCTGCGCACGCACACCAGCCCTATCCAGGTGCGCTATATGGAAACGCACAAGCCGCCCATCCGCATCATCGCGCCGGGCCGTGTCTATCGCGTCGACTCCGACGCGACCCATTCGCCCATGTTCCACCAGGTCGAGGGCCTGTGGATCGACGAGAGCGTCAGCTTCGCCGATCTGAAGGGCGTTTTCACCGATTTCCTGCGCAATTTCTTTGAGAAGCCGGATTTGCGCACGCGTTTCCGCCCTTCGTTCTTCCCGTTTACCGAACCGTCGGCCGAGATCGACATGAGTTGCGTTTTCTGCGACGGCAACGGTTGCCGCGTCTGCAGCCATACCGGCTGGCTGGAAATCGCCGGCAGCGGCATGGTGCACCCGAACGTGCTCAAGGCCGTCGGCATCGACAGCGAGAAATACATCGGCTTCGCCTTCGGCATGGGGCCGGATCGCCTGACCATGCTGCGCTATGGGGTAAACGACCTGCGCCTGTTTTTCGACGGCGATCTGCGCTTTCTTTCACAGTTCAAGTAGCATGCAATTTTCCGAGCATTGGTTGCGCAGTTTCGTCAATCCGCCGCTCACCAGCGCGGAGCTGGCGCATGCCCTGACCATGGCCGGTTTGGAAGTCGAGGCGCTGCAGAACGTGGCGCCCGCCTTCGCCGGTGTAGTCGTGGCGCAGGTGCTGGCGGTCGAGAAGCATCCCGATGCCGACAAGCTGAAGCTGTGCCGAGTCGACGCAGGACAGGGCGAAACGCTGCAGATCGTTTGCGGTGCTCCCAATGTCGCCGCCGGGATGAAAGTGCCTTGCGCCCTGGTCGGCGCGGAGCTGCCTGGCATCAAAATCAAGGCCGCCAAGGTACGTGGGGTCGAGTCTTTCGGCATGCTCTGCTCGGCGCGTGAACTGGGCCTGTCCGAGGATCACGGCGGCTTGCGGGTGCTGCCGACCGATGCGCCGGTGGGCGAGGACATTCGGGCGTATCTCGCGCTCGACGACAAGCTGATTACCCTGAAGCTCACGCCGAACCGCGCCGACTGTCTCAGCATGAAGGGCGTGGCGCGCGAAATTGGCGCGCTAACAGGGACGGCGGTTTCTTTCCCCGTCATCCGCAAGGCCCCGGTCACCAGCGACAAGCGCCGTGAAGTCGTGCTGGATGCGCCCGCTGCCTGTCCGCGCTACTGCGGCCGCGTGATCAGCGGCATCGACGCCAGGGCGCCGACGCCGGAATGGATGAAACGCTGTCTCGATCGCAGCGGAATCCGCGCCATCAGCGCCGTCGTCGATGTCACCAACTACGTCATGTTGGAACTGGGCCAGCCGCTGCACGCTTTCGACAATGCGCGACTGCAGGGCGCAATCCATGTGCGCTATCCCACTCCGGGCGAGCGGTTGCTGCTGCTCAACGAGCAGACCGTCGAGCCCGCCGTCGATACCGCGCTGATTGCCGATGACCGGCGTGCACTGGCCCTGGCCGGCATCATGGGCGGTGAGGAGAGCGGCATCACGGATGCCACGACGGAGCTTTTCCTCGAGAGTGCTTTTTTCGCGCCGGATGCCGTTGCCGGCAAGGCACGCACCCTCGGTTTCTCCTCGGATGCCTCCTATCGTTTCGAGCGCGGCGTCGATTTCTCCGCCGCTGGCGATGCGCTGGAACGGGCCACTCAGCTGATACAGAAAATCTGCGGCGGTCAAGCCGGCCCCATCACCGATGCGACGGATCCCGGCCTGTTGCCGCGACGCGCAGCGGTGCGACTGCGCGTCTCGCGCGCCGAGAAGATCCTCGGCATTCCGCTGGGGAACGAGGTCGTAGCGCGCCTGTTCAAGGGGCTGGATCTTTCGTTCGAGCAGGCGGGCGAGGTATTCACCGTGACGCCGCCCGCGCACCGCTTCGATATCGCCATCGAGGAAGACCTGGTCGAGGAACTGGCGCGGCTTCACGGCTACGACAATATTCCCGCGCGCCTGCCGCAGGGCTCGCTCGCCATCCTGCCGCAGAGCGAACAGACGCGCAGCATCTGGCGGCTGCGCCGGCTGCTGGCGGGGCGAGACTATCAGGAAGTGGTGAACTACAGCTTCGTCGATGCCGCCTGGGAAGCTGATTTCTGCGCCAACAGCGAGCCGGTCGTCCTGGCCAACCCGATTGCCAGCCAGATGAGCGTCATGCGCTCCAGCCTGATCGGCGGCCTGGTGGCCAATCTCGTCGGCAACCTGAACCGACGCATCGAGCGGATCCGGGTTTTTGAAACAGGACGCTGCTTTCTGCGCGACGATCAGGGCGAGTCGATCGCAGGGTACCGCCAGCCCAAGCGGATTGCCGGGTTGGCCGCCGGGCCGACCGCGCCGGAGCAGTGGGGTATGGCTGCGCGACGCGCGGATTTCTATGACGCCAAGGCGGACGTGGAGGCGCTGCTAGCACCACTGACAGCCAGTTACGAGCGGGTCACGCATCCTGCCCTCCATCCCGGGCGCGCGGCCGCGGTCCTCCTGGATGGCAAGGCCATCGGGGTGGTCGGCGAACTTCATCCGCTATGGGTGCAGAAATACGAGATAGGAAGCGCGCCAGTGGTGTTCGAACTGGATATCGATAGTGTCCTGCAGCATCCCTTGCCGGCCTATCGCGAGATCTCCCGCTACCCGACGGTGGTGCGCGATATCGCGCTGGTGGTGGATCAGGCGGTGCCTGCGCAAGCCCTGAAGGATTGCCTGTCCGAAGCCGCGCCAACCTTCGTCAGGGAAGTTCTCTTGTTCGATCTTTATCATGGGAAAGGGGTCGATCCGGAGAAAAAAAGTCTTGCATTCCGGGTAGTTATGCAAGATACTGATAGAACGCTTTCCGATGGCGAAGTCGAAGCGGCCATCATGGAAATGATCGAAGCCGCTGCCAGAAAATTCGCCGCCAAGCTGCGTTCATAGGGAGCAGAAATGACTTTAACAAAGGCGGAACTCGCCGACCTCCTGTTTGAAAAGGTCGGCCTGAATAAACGCGAAGCGAAAGACATGGTGGAGGGGTTCTTCGAGGAGATCCGTACAGCTCTGGAACGCGGCGAGAGCGTGAAACTGTCGGGCTTCGGCAATTTCCAATTGCGCGATAAGCCACAGCGTCCCGGCCGCAATCCCAAGACGGGCGAGGAAATACCGATTACCGCTCGCCGCGTCGTGACCTTTCACGCCAGCCAGAAACTGAAGGCCTCCGTCGAGAAGCTGAGCAGCCATGGCATCAAGCAGCAAGGATGACCTGCCGCCCATTCCGGCCAAGCGCTACTTCACCATCGGCGAAGTAAGCGAGTTGTGCGGCGTCAAGCCGCACGTTCTGCGCTACTGGGAACAGGAATTCACTCAGCTCAAGCCGGTCAAGCGGCGCGGCAACCGGCGCTATTATCAGCATCATGAAGTGCTGCTCGTGCGCCGTATCCGCGAATTGCTCTACCGCGAGGGCTTTACCATCAGCGGGGCGCGCAACCGCCTCGACGAAGGGTCCGGCAAGGACAACCATGTTCCGGTCGGCGCATTCGCGGAGGAGCACGTGCAGGCCGCAACGTTGCGCGGAGAGATCGCCGGCATCATCGCGCTGCTGCGTTCCTGAACTACACCAGTCGAACTCGATCCCTTCGATCTGATATAATTCGCCACCAGTCGGGGCGTAGCGCAGCCTGGTAGCGCACTTGCATGGGGTGCAAGGGGTCGCGAGTTCGAATCCCGCCGCCCCGACCATTCTTTCCTGAGCCTGCCTTCGCCGTGTGGCCCACCATGCGCATCCTGCTTTCCAACGACGACGGCTATTTCGCACCCGGTATCGAGATTCTCGCCAGGAACCTGTCCGATCTCGGCGACATTACCGTCGTGGCGCCCGAGCGCGACCGCAGCGGTGCCAGCAATTCCCTGACGCTGGACCGTCCGCTGCGCTTGCGCACGGCCGCCAACGGCTTCCACTTCGTCAATGGCACGCCGACCGATTGCGTGCACCTGGCCGTCACCGGCATGCTCGATCAACTGCCAGACATGGTGATTTCCGGCATCAATGTCGGCGCCAACATGGGCGATGACACGATCTATTCGGGTACCGTTGCGGCGGCGACGGAAGGGTACCTGCTCGGCATTCCTTCGCTGGCGGTTTCGCTGACCAGCCACAAGGCGGCGCACTTCGAAACGGCGGCGGCCGTGACGCGCCGCCTCGTGGAAAAGCACCTTGAGCGGGCGCTGGGCGAGCCGTACCTTCTCAACGTCAATGTGCCGGATGTGCCGTCCGGTGCACTCAAGGGCATCAGGGTGACGCGACTCGGCAAGCGGCACAAGGCCGAGGGGGTGGTGCAGCAAGTGAACCCGCGCGGCGAGACGGTGTATTGGATCGGTGCCGCCGGTGCCGCGCAGGACGCCGGCGAAGGAACGGATTTCCACGCCGTTGCCGACAACTGCGCCTCGGTGACTCCGTTGCAGATCGACTTGACCCGAGCCGCCCAGATCGGCGCGGTCAGACGGTGGCTGGAAGCATGAAGCGCGACCTGGCAGGCATTGGCCTGACGTCGCAGCGCACGCGTGCGCGCATGATCGAGCGGCTGAGAGAACAGGGCATCCGCGACGAGGCGGTGCTGAAGGCAATGACCGCCGTGCCGCGTCACGTGTTTGTCGAAGAAGCGCTGGCACATCGCGCCTACGAGGACACCGCACTACCCCTCGGTTTTCAGCAGACCATCTCACAGCCATTCATCGTCGCGCGCATGATCGAACTGCTCCGCAATGGCCGCGAACTGGGCAAGACGCTCGAGATCGGCGCAGGCTGCGGCTACCAGGCGGCCGTGCTGGCCCAACTGGCGAATGATGTCTATGCCATCGAGCGCATTGCCCAGTTGCTGGACCGGGCGCGTGCCAACCTGCGCCATCTGCGCCTGCCGAATGTCCGACTCAAGCATGCCGATGGCAATCTTGGGCTGGCGCAGGCGGCGCCATTCGATACAATCATCGTTGCCGCCGCGTCCTCGCGCGTTCCGCCGGCGCTGCTCGATCAACTGGCGCTGGGCGGCCGCCTGCTCCTGCCTCTTGGCGGGGCTGAGCAGTCGCTCTGCCTGATCGAGCGCAGCTATCGCGGGTACAGCGAGACAAGGCTGGACGAAGTGCGTTTTGTGCCACTGGTGGCAGGAGTCGAGTGAGTATGTTGCGATCGTTGCAGAGAGGAACGCTCCTAATGTGCGCCATCACCCTGACGCTGGCGGCCGGCTGCGCCACGAAAACGCCAGCGCCGGTGGTCGAGCGCGCCGCGCCGGTGAAAACGCCGGCACAGGCCAGCAGCCCGGTCAGGAGCGTGGAATACCATACGGTGAAGCGAGGCGATACGCTCTACAGCATCGCGCTCGAATATGGCCAGGCCTATCGCGACGTGGCCGCCTGGAACAATATCGACAACCCGAACATGATCCGCGTCGGTCAGCAGCTGCGCATCGCACCCCCGGAGGGCGTTGCCGTGGCGAGACCCATCGATACGCCGGCAGTGGTCGAAACGCGGCCGCTTGCCGCAGCGCGGGGCCAGCCGAACACGGAAACGGTGAAGCGTGAGCCGAAGGGGGGCAAGCAGCCCTTTACCGAGCAAGCTCTGGCGAGCGCGCAAAAGGAGGAGCCTGCGCGCAAGGAACCCACGTCGGCGGTTTCGACCAGACCCGAGCCGCGTCAGGCCGAGCCGGCCGTGACGGGCGGCGAACTCAACTGGACTTGGCCGAGCCAGGGCCGGTTGATCGGGCAATTTGTCGAAGGGGGAAACAAGGGCATCGACATCGAGGGGAGAATAGGCGATGCGGTGGTGGCGGCGGAAGCCGGCAAGGTGACCTACGCCGGCAGCGGAATTCGCGGTTATGGCAACCTTCTCATCATCCAGCACCCGAATGGGTTGTCGAGCGTCTATGCCCACAACGATCGGCTGATCGCCAAGGAAGGCCAGCAGGTGGCCCGCGGCCAGAAGGTCGCGGAACTGGGCAACAGCGACGCCGATCAACCCAAACTTCACTTCGAGATCCGGCGGCAGGGCAAACCGATCGATCCGCTCAAACTGCTGCCCGCAAGATAGCCCATGCAGGACGATTCCCTTCCCGAGGACGGCGAAGCGGTGGAGCCGGTCGCGGCAGAACCGGCGCCGGCCGCCGAGACAGAGTTCCTCAACGACGTCACGCAGATCTATCTCAACGAGATCGGTGCCAACCCACTGCTGAGCGCCGGGCAGGAACTGAACTTCGCGCGACGCACGCGCAGCGGGGATCTGGCCGCGCGGCAGAAGATGATCGAGCACAATCTTCGGCTCGTGGTGAATATCGCCAAGCATTATCTGAACAGCGGCATGCCCT
>Ga0163210_1001382_pt1 | contig 10557 bp, 8 predicted proteins | sample Kivu_220m_FD_113536 | JGI IMG/M metagenome (GOLD analysis project Ga0163210, IMG submission 113536) | Freshwater microbial communities from Lake Kivu, Western Province, Rwanda to study Microbial Dark Matter (Phase II) - Kivu_220m | ecosystem: Environmental > Aquatic > Freshwater > Lake ... | reverse complement strand
TTCAACAGCCACATCATCGAAACCGAGATTGTCCTCCTCAAGGAAGGCGCGAAGGACGTCGCCGAAGGCAAGGTGCACATGAGCCACACGGTGCTGGCTGCCACCGGCCGGGGCAGAGACATGTACATCGCGGTCAACGACGTCGTCGACAAACTCGTCGCCCAACTGCTTCGACAGCAAGGCAAGTTCCACGACCGGAAGCGTCCCAACCACGTCCCGCGGCCGCCCGATGGAGTCTGACGCCGCGCCCATGACGGTCGCCGACCTCCTCGGCGAGAAGCAGGAGGAATGGGGACTTGAGGTCGCGGCCGGCAAAGAAGGGCTCGCGGCCAACGTTGTCACCACGGGTGACATCAACCGGCCGGGAATGGCATTGGCCGGATATACCGGCGTGTTCCTGCGGGAACGCATCCAGATAGTCGGCAGCACCGAACTGTCATACCTTGCGACGATGACGCCGGAACTGCAGCACGAGGCCGTACACCGGCTCTTCTCGCTGCATCCTCCCTGCATCATCGTGACCAAAGGACTCGGCCTGCCGGACGTCTGGAGGAACTGCGCCGAGGAATTCAGCATCCCGGTTCTGGTCACGCCGATGGACACCACCCCGTTCATCCACGCCCTGTCCGCTTTCATCGTCTACCGGCTCGCGCCGCGAGATTTCCTCAACGGCGAACTGGTCGATGTCTTCGGGGTCGGGCTACTCATCACCGGCGACTCCGGGATCGGCAAATCCGAATGCGCCCTGGACCTGGTTGACCGGGGACACCGTCTGATTGCCGACGACCTGGTCAAAGTCCTGCGCCGCAGCTCCGGCATCGTGATGGGCTATTCCGCGGCCCGCACCTCGGAGTTGGCTCACCACATCGAGATTCGCGGGGTCGGGATTGTCGACGTGTACAGCCTGTACGGCGTGCGCGCCATCCGCATCCAGAAGCGCATCGAAGTCGAGGTGAAGCTCGTCCAGTGGAAGCCCGGTATGGACTACGAGCGAACCGGTATCGAAGAGAAGCTGACCGAAATCCTGGGGGTCCGTATCCCGCGCGTGACCATTCCGGTAATACCGGGCAAGAACCTGGCACTGGTCCTTGAGGTGATCGCCAAGAACCACATCCTGAAGGTGTTTGGGTACCAGCCGGCCAAGGTCTTCGACGATGCGCTCACCTCGGTGATGAGCAAGTCGCCCCGCATTGACCCGTTCATCGCCGACGACCGGGAATGAGGTAGACGGGCGGTGGTGAGCGCGGTCATCATCGGCCAGGGCGATCTGCCGCGGGCCCTGCTGGAAGCGGCGCGCGCCATCTTTCCGGACACCGAAGGTGTCAGCGCGGTCTCCAATCTCGACTGCCAGATCGGGGAGCTGCAGGGCAGGCTTGAACAGGCCATCAACGACCTTCCTGAAGGTGACGTGGTCGTCTTCGCCGACATGTTCGGCTCCAGTTGCGCCAACGCCGGGTTTGAGGTCAAGCGGGGCCGCTCGCACGTAGCCGTGCTGAGCGGTGTCAATCTGTCGATGGTGGTCCGGTTCCTGTATCACCGACACAAGAAGCCGCTCGCCGAACTTGTGCCTTTTCTGGTGGAGACGGGCCGGACCGCGGTCCAGGCAATCGAGTTCTAGAGGCGCCGGGTCAGGGCCCTGCGCCAGGCCGTTTCCGCCTCGCTCAGACTGAGCCGCACGACCACATCTCCCCGCAGCCCGTCAACCAACAGGGTGGGATCTGCCAGAGTCCGACCAATCGCCCGACACGGAACCCTCAATCCTGCCATCAAACTCTCGAACGCGGCCCGTTCTCGGACCGGCACTTCGCAGAGAAAACGGCTGTTCGACTCGCTGAAAAGCAGGAAGTCATCGCGCCTGAACCGCCGGCTGCCGGGAACCTTGTCCAGCGCTATCCGCGCCCCGATCGAGCCGGCGAAGCACATCTCGGTCAAGGCAATCCCCAATCCTCCGTCCGAGGGATCGTGGCAGGCACTCACCATCCCCTTACGGATGGCAGTACCGACCGCGACCATGGTCCGTCGCCCGCGGGCTGCGTCGACCTTAGGCACCTCCCGTCCCAGACCCTGATGCCGGCGGAAGTACTCGCTGCCTCCCAGCTCTTCCAGAGTTTCGCCCAGGATGTAGACCAGCGAACCCGCGGTCTTGAAGTCGGGTGTGGCCGTACAGGAAGCATCCGGGATGACACCGATGGCGGAGACAAGCAGGGTCGGCGGGATTGGCAGCGACTCACCGGACTCGCTCTTGAACTCGTTGTAGAGCGAGTCTTTGCCGGATATGAACGGGACGCGGTACTTGCGGCCGATGTCGTAGCAGGCCTCCGCCGCCCGCACCAGACCGGCAAGCTGGTCCGGCCGGTCCGGACTCCCCCAGCAGAAATTGTCGAGCAGGGCAATCCGCTCGATGTCGGCCCCGGCGGCCACGCAGTTGCGCAGGGCCTCGTCGATCGCCGATGCCGCCATCCAGTACGGGTCAACCATACCATAGCGGGGACAGATTCCGCACGCCACCACGCACCCGCGCGGAGAACCGCGGACCGGCATCACGACGCAGGCGTCGGTCGGACCGGAATTGCCGTGTCCGCAGAACGGTTTCAGACCGGAAGTTCCCTGCACCTCGTGGTCGTATTGCCTGACTACCCACTCCTTGCTGGCGATGTTCGGTGCCTGCAGCAGCCGGAGGATCTCGGCGGTCAGGTCCAGACCGAGCGGGACTGAAGGGTCGGCTGTTTCCGGACGCTGCCAGTGTGCTTCCTTGCGGGTGCCGCGCCACCCGTGATGCAGGAACTTCATATCGATATCGGCCACGCGGTACCGGCGAAACTTGAGCACGAGCCGGCCCTTGCCGGTGACCCGCCCGACTACTGAAGCCTCAACGTCATGCGCGGCCGCGAGTTGCAGTAACTCCTTGACCTTGCCGGGTTCAGCGAAGACGACCATCCGCTCTTGGGCTTCGGAGATCCAGATCTCGGCCGGCGACAGCCCGGCGTACTTCAGCGGCACGCGGTCAAGCCAGACCTCGCAACCCTGCTCGCTGGCCATCTCGCCGATGGCCGAGGAGAGCCCGCCGCCCCCGCAATCGGTGATGGTGTTGAACAGGTCCCGGTCACGGGCCGCGAGAATCACGTCGGCTACCTTCTTCTCCTCGATCGGATTCCCGATCTGCACTGCTCCGCCCGAAATCTCCTCGGACTTCTGGTGGAGTTCGAGCGAGGCGAACGTAACACCGTGAATGCCGTCCCGTCCGGTCCGGCCGCCGAACAGCACAATCTCCTGGCCGGGACGGGCGCGCTTGTCGAGTTTCTCCTTTGGAATCAGGCCGAGCGTCCCGCAGAACACGAGCGGGTTGCCGAGAAAGCCCGGGTCGAAGTACACCGCTCCGTTGGCCGTCGGAATGCCCATCCGGTTGCCGTAGTCGCGGACGCCGGCGACCACGCCTTTCATCACCCGGCGCGGATGCAGCACCCCCCGCGGCACTTCCTCCGGCCGCGTGTCGACCGGGGCAAAGCAGAAGACGTCGGTGTTCAGGATCGGCTTCGCCCCGAGCCCGGTACCGAGGCAGTCACGGATGACTCCGCCGATGCCGGTTGCGGCACCTCCGTAGGGTTCGAGGGCCGAGGGGTGGTTGTGCGTCTCGACCTTGAAGCTGACGCCGTACTGCTCGTCGAACTCGATCACGCCGGAGTTGTCGTGGAACACCGAAAGACACCAGGGCAGGTTCAACTCCTGAGTCAACTTGAACACCGTTGACTTGAGCAGATCCTTCACCCTGCGGCCGTCGAGGTCGATGACGCCCTTGAACGTCTTGTGCTGGCAGTGCTCGGACCAGGTCTGGGCGAATGTCTCAAGCTCCACGTCGGTCGGGTCGCGGCCCAGTGCTTTGAAGTACTTCTGCAGAGCCGACATCTCGGCCTGGCTGAGAGCCAGCAACCCCTGCTTCGACAGGCGCTCCAGGTCCGGGCCGGTCAACCCGCGCAGCTTGACGACGTTCTTCCGGAAACGGTACGGCTTCGCATGGACGAAAACCTGCTCGCCGGCCCTGGCCGCATGCTGGATGACCGGGTTGACCAGCAGGCCTTTCACGACCAGGCTCCGGGTCGAATCGGCCGCGCGGCGGCCTTGCCCGCCGCCAAACTCGAACTCGTACGCGCGGCCGGTCCGGATTTCGACGTGCTCGAACCCGAGGTCGGAAAGCGAACGGGCGATGCTCGCCACACTCGGGTCCATCACCCCCGGATTATACAAGACCTCGGTCCCGGTGGCCGCGACAACCGCCGAACGGACGCAAGCGCTCTCGCAGACCGGGTCGCAGAGCACCTCCTCGGCAATCCGCTCCGCATCCTCCTTGCCGATATCGCCCTCAAGGTAGTACAGGCGTGTGATCCGGACGTCGGCGGAAACGCGGGACGCTATGTCGCGAATGTCGGACTCAAGTGCCTTCGCCTCGGGGTCGGTTGTCGTCTTGGTGATTTCGATGCGCCAGAGCACAGGCCAAGATAGGCGAAACCCACTATGAGTCAAGAAAGGCACGCTCCTGCGTGCCCGCCGCCGGCGCGAAGCCGGGTCCCGCCGCTACTCGCTGATCAGCCTCTTGATTTCCTCGTCGAGCGAGTCGTCGTCGATCATGTCGCTTTTCAGCCCCGAACGCGTGAAGGTTCTCACCTTGAGCTTGGCGCGCTCGTATTCGGCTCTCACGCTGTCGGCGACGGGCTTTCGGTTCTCCCGCTGGACGGTGTCGAGTTCCGCAATCCGAGCGAGGACCGAAGCGATGGCCGAGTCACACTCCCGACCCAGCGAATCCTGCTCCGCGGTGATGCGATCACCGAACCGCTTCCGCTTCGATTCACACCGGGCCGACAGGTTCGCGACCTTGCGCCGCATACTCGCACGAAAAACAACGAGTCCGGTATCGGGCGGCGCCGTTATCAGCGACGGAGGTAGCGGCTCAGGCTTAACCTTGCGGAGACTGACGGCAACGAGGAGCAGCGCTACGGCCAGCGCCGCAGCGGCCAGTACCATGCCGAACACGGCGGTACGGTTCGTCCGGGTCCGCCCGGACTCCGGAATCTGCTGCTCATCCACTCTCTATTATAGCACGTTGCCTGAGGACATCTAGACCGCACCCGCATCATTATTCTTGACTATGCCGGTTGGTTCTGCTTTAATACGTGTGCTGATTGCGGGGTGGAGCAGCCTGGAAGCTCGTGAGGCTCATAACCTCAAGGTCGCTGGTTCAAATCCAGCCCCCGCTACTCCCCAACATAGCCTACGTTCGCGCCCCACCGATCTCGGTGTGCGGTTTCACTCGCGCGCCGTCGGCTCAGTGGCATCCGCAGCCTGCCTTCGCGCTTCTGACTTCTGCCCTCTGACTTCTGAATTCTGAACTCGGCCGGCTTCCGCTACTTGCGCCCCAGCACCTCCCGGTACTTCGTCAGCACAAACCAGTCCTCCTCCTGCGCCCGCCTCGCCTCGAGGTCGACACGCAGGGAATCGTCGATGATCGTGCCGCAGGCCGCGACCGCCTGGATGCGCACGAAGTTGTCCGGGTGAGCGATGTACGACTTGAACGCGGAACGGCATCGGCTCTGCAGCTCGTGGTCCGCCTCCGTCGCATCCAGCCTGGCCGCCAACGCGCCGGCGGTCCTCAGCGCATGGCCGAGCGCTACCGGCTTGAGCTTCGGCAGCTCGGCCAGCACCGGCTCCAGGCTGGGTCGTCCGACAGCGACGAGCGCCGCCTCGGCTGCCGACCTGACCGTGAAGTACTTGTCGCCGAGCGCGCGAATCAAGTCGGGAATCGCCACCGGATTCTTCAGCTTGCCGCAGGCCTCAGCCGTGACGATTCGCGATATCTCCATCTTGTCCTTGAGCAGATACAGCACCCTTGGCACGACCAGCGAATCGCCGATGTCGCCGAGCGAGTAGACGCCGCGGCGCGGGCTGATCCGCTTGGCCTCGAGCGCGGCATAGACTGACTCCACTGCGTCGAAGGCGTCCCGTCCCAGCTTGCCCAGAAAGTAGGCGCCGTTATTCCGCGCGAGATACCGATCGTCCCGCAGCGCCCTGAAGAGATACGGCTTGGCCGAGTCCGGCCAGGCTTTCACGAGCGCCTCAATCGCCTCGGACTCCAACCCGTTCTTGGTGTCCATCTTCTTGTCGGCAACGTAGGCCAGTGCCTTGGGCCCGAGCTTGATGAGTTGCTTGCGGGCACGGTTCACCTTCATCACGATGTTGCCGACGCGCCACATCGAGGCGGTCGCGAACACGCTCTCGACCGGCGCGGTTATCGCGGTGTCCAGCGCCTCCGCACTGGTGTCCACGTCCGGCTCGAAGTCCTCAATTGAAGCCGGTCGGTCATAGTCGAGGCCCGAGCCGTAGGTGCCCTTGGTCCAGAACGCGCGCTCGGTCGCCACGTTCCGCTGGCTGTACTTGTCGGTGCCGGCCAGGTCAACGAAGAGACCCATACCCCCGAACCCGCGCGCGAAGTTACTCGACCCCTGGCCCAGCAGCGAGTCCTGCGTCACGTAGCAGTCGTTGCCGTCCTCGTCAATCATGAACGCAGCCGAGTTAGTCAGGCCGATGCCCTGCCCCCCGGAACAGCAGTAGTAATCATCGCCCTTCCGGTCGACCAGCGCACCGACCGAAAGGTCATGCCCCTGCCCCTGGGCCGGGCCCAGCCGCGTCATGTACGAATCGCATCCCTCCTCGTCCACCAGACATCCGATTGACAGATGGATGCCCGCGCCCTGGGTGTACTGCGCCGCGGTGTAGTGGTCGTAACCCGAGCCGTCCCAGATCATGCCGAGCGAGTACCAGTAGCTCGTGGCCTGGCAGAAGACCTCGCCGTCATAGAAATCGTTGCCGCTCTTGTCGCACAGAAAGGCGACACCGCCGCCCGCGTCCGGCCGTCGGCCGATGGCGAACCCGTGCGAGAACGAACGGTACTCGTGCGGCAGCAGCGGGACGTGCAGATACTTGCCGCCGGCGCGGTAGACGTCATTCCCGGCGAAGTCGGCAAGCGTTCCCGCCGCCCAGGTCGAGGCAAACCCCTGGCCGTAACACCAGCACCGGTAGCTGTCGTTTCCACTGTTGTCCGCGAGCAGGGCGTTCCCGAAGTCGGACGCGCCCTGGGCAAAGAACCCGGCATCATAGAGGTCGGTGCCGGACATATCCCAGAGCAGGCCGGTACCGAAGATTGACGCGCCCTGCGAATAGTGGGCGGCCCGGTAGACGTCATCGCCCGCGCAGTCAACCAACACGCCCGCCCCGAACAGCGCCGCGCCCTGGCTGAACAGCCGGTCCGACCAGTAATAGTCGTTGCCCGCGAGGTCAATCACGGTGCTGAAGGCGCGGGACATGACCGAATTGTCCTTCAATTCGGATCGTGTCCCAAGTCGATCCGCACTCAGGAACCCGACCGCGCCGCCGGCCCGGTTCAGATACCGGTCATTGCCTCCCAGGTCAATGATGATGCAGCAGTCATCGTGATACACGTTGTCGCCCGGGTTGCCGACGACCACCTTGCCCCACTCGGTCTCGGTTTCGAACAGCACCCCGCCGTCGACGCCGGGCGTGGTCTTCGCCTCGGTCTCATGCGCGGCGGGAATCGGGCCGGAGGCAAGCAGCCTCCGCGCCTCGGCCGCTGCCATGACAACCGCCATGCCCGACATCGCCAGCGCGTGCCGATCCAGCTTGCGAACGTATACGCACAGGGTCTCGAGCTTGAACTCACGGCTCGTGTCGTACTCCTGGCCGAACTCACGGTGGAGCTTGCCGCTGAAAGACTTCTCCAGCGAGTCGTCCTCATCCTTCCAGAAGTCCGGCGCCTCGCCCAGCAGCCCGTCCAGCTCATACTGTGACAACCCGGCAATGGCCTGCTTCAGATACCTGCCCCCCACCCGATAGCTGCCGAGCAACAGGTTGATGGACCGCTCAAGCGCCGGGGCCAATGCCCCGGTGCCGGCGAGTTTCCGCTTCGACTCGGTCTGGACCTCGCGCCAGAGCCGCGCCGAATCACCCGGCCTGATGCCGCAATCAATGACGCGCCACTGATCGAGCATCCTCCCCGCCGGCAGCGACTCAAGCAAGACCGTCCGCGCTGCGGTCGACTCGGTGTAGGCGACGACTTCGAGCGGATGGTCGAGCAGCCGGTCAATGACCTTCAACCGGAAGAAACTGTCAACCGCCCACTGCTTGAAGAAGCCCAACTCCTCCACCTTCATCCCCTGCGCCGCCATCCCGGCCTGGATGGCCTCGCGGCTCAGGGAATCGATGCCGGTCACCGACGGCGGTGCGGCCGACACAACTACGACCAGGACCAATAATACGCTCGCGGACTTCATGTTCATCTGGATTCTCCTTGTCGGAAGCTCAATCTATACCTACTTCTGCCAATGTCAATCACATCCAGAGAGTTCAAGGGGTCCAGGATTCAAGGAGCCCAGGGTGCATGATCCACCGCTCGAGTCCATCTTCGTGTCTTTGTGCCTTGGTGGTAATGCCCTTCAGCTCCGGTTCCGAGACCTTGGCGCTTGGCGGCCTTGGCGGTTCTCTCTCCGCCCGCATCTTTGTGTCTTTGTGTCTTGGTGGTGAACTCCTGTTCGCGTCCTGATGTCCTCAGCGCGGGACCAGGTACTCCAGCGGGTCAACCGACTTGCCGCCCACCCGGAACTCGAAATGGAGCGTGTCCCCGGACAGGGCGAGGGTCGAACCCCTGGCCACGTTGTCGCCGACCTTCACCTTCACGTCGCTCAACCTTGAATAGATGCTGTGGATTCGCTTCCCGTGGTCGATAATCACCATCCGGCCATAGCCCATGAAGATGTCAGCGAAGCTGATCGTGCCGGTGTCAACGGCCAGCACCGGGCTGCCACCCCTGGTGGCGATGTCGATGCCTGAGCTCTTGGTTGAAGTCTTGTACTTCGGGTCGACAATCGACCCAAACTGCCTCACGACCTGTCCCTGCACCGGCCAGGGCAGGACGCCGCGTCGCTGGTCCGCCGCCAGTTGGTGGGCGGACTTGGCCGCAACCGGACGGGGCTTCGGCCTCGGTCTCCCACGACGGTAGCGTGGGTCCATGCTGTATAGGGTGGCGCAGCCGCTCGCGGCCACCAGCACGAATAGTGCAAGTACCAAGAGACCTCGCCGGGTCAGCCCGTGCCGCACGCGAATCTGCACTAACAGTTTCTATCCGATAACCGCGCTCAAGTCAACGCTGACTCGGCCCGCGCGCCCCAGACGGACACACTCCCTTGGCAACCGCGCGGGCCGGAACCGGCAGCGGATTCCCGCTCCCGAAAATGGGGACTGTACCGCGCGTCCTCGCGCTCGGTGGGGCTGTCCCCATTTTCCGCGGGGACGCTACGGCGCCGCCGGCGCTCCAACGTTGAAGACACCGGTGCGGATTGACTCCGGCGCAGACTGGGTCAGTATGCACACGGCATTCCGAATCGCCGTCCGCACGGTGTCCGGTACAACTGACGGAACTGCTCTGCAGATGGTGGAGAACACAATCCACCCCGTTGTATTCGGGGCGGACCGGCAGACAACCTCGTCGGTTCCCTGGCAGACTGCGGCCCGAATTGCCTGCCTGACTGCAGAGTGGACTATTCGACCGGTTGCCTCGCAGACTGCCCTCGCAAAGATGTGCCATGCAATCCTCCAGACCGCTGTCCACTGAACTCTCCATGCTATCCGGTGAACCATCTACTGGGCTGGGGAGTCAGTTCGACCCGATTGGACATAAATCACCGTCACGAGATCGGTTAGCAGCATGAACCCCGACCTAGTCTATCCTACAACGCTGTAGGATCACCGCTCACCAGCCTCGGCCAGATCCGGCGGCATCTCATAGACCGAAAGCGTACTACTGCCGTGCCGGATGCGGTCCAACACTTCGCGCGTCCGCTTATCCAGCTTCAACTCCTTCATGGCATACTCCCTTCGGTTCTTTCTGCAACCGTCATTACCAAGTAGTAGCGCGTTTTTGGCGATTTCCGTCAAATCGACTTCTGGGAAAATGGAGATTTCCCGCCCAGGGGTCGTCGGGGGGGGGGGTGCTCCCCCAAACCTATGCCCGGACATCCGTCCCGGAGTCTCTCCCCGTACTAAGCCCCATAGTCCCGGGGATTTACCCAGGAGCAATCCCGGGAGCTATCCGGAGAACTATCTGGGGAACCTATCCGGGAGCTATCCCCGGAACTTATCGGGGAACAATCCGGGGAGCTTATGGGAGAGCTATCCGGCGGGCAATCCGGAGAGCCTATCGGGGAGCTATTCCGAGGACCCGGCAGTGCAAACGACGCCTCGGCTTGACACAACCCGGCGCGGGAGTATCATCGATGCCGATGGAGACCGAGTCTTTCCCAGCTCGTGATGAAGACTCAAAGCAGAGGATCACTGTCGCCCTTGACAAGCCCACAACTGACCAGTCGGGCGCGGCGGAAGCCCCCGGTAAATGGTTAACGGTCGAGTAGGCCTCGTGGCCAACTCCTTGCGGAATCCACCACGAGGCCCCTCACGGAACCGGACGTGCAGATTTCCCGCATCCGGCTCTTCAGGACA
>Ga0163210_1001381_pt1 | contig 10558 bp, 5 predicted proteins | sample Kivu_220m_FD_113536 | JGI IMG/M metagenome (GOLD analysis project Ga0163210, IMG submission 113536) | Freshwater microbial communities from Lake Kivu, Western Province, Rwanda to study Microbial Dark Matter (Phase II) - Kivu_220m | ecosystem: Environmental > Aquatic > Freshwater > Lake ... | reverse complement strand
CAGATCGCCGGGTTCGAGAAGACGGTGGAAGTAGATGAAGTCGGCGAAGTGCTGCAAGTGGGCGACGGCATCGCCCGGGTTTACGGACTGGACAAGGTGATGGCGGGAGAATTGGTGGAATTCCCGCACGAGATTATGGGTATGACTTTAAACCTGGACGAAGACAATGTCGGAGTGGCTTTATTCGGCGAATCAACGGTGATCAAGGAAGGCGACACGGTGCGCCGCACGGGTCGGATTGTGCAAGTACCGGTGGGAGAAGCCATCAAGGGCCGGGTGATCACGCCGTTAGGCGTGCCGGTGGACGGCAAGGGACCGGTCAAGACGGAGACTTATGTCCCGGTGGAACGGAAGGCGTTGGGCGTGGTTGCCCGTCAGCCGGTGAAAGAGCCGCTGCAGACGGGATTGAAAGCCATTGATTCGATGATTCCTATCGGCCGGGGTCAGCGGGAATTGATCATCGGCGACCGTCAGACGGGTAAGACGGCGATTGCGGTGGACACCATCATCAACCAGAAGGGCGGCGATGTCCACTGCATCTATGTGGCGATCGGTCAGAAGTCGTCCACCATCGCTAAAGTGGTGAAGACTTTGGAGGAATTCGGAGCGATGGAACATACCACGGTGATTGCTACATCGGCGGAGGAGACGGCGCCGATACAGTTCATTGCGCCGTATGCCGGCTGCGCCATGGGCGAATTCTTCCGCGATAACGGCAAGCATGCGGTGGTGATTTATGACGATTTGACCAAGCATGCATGGGCATACCGGCAGTTATCGCTCTTGCTGAGAAGGCCGCCGGGACGGGAAGCGTATCCGGGGGATATTTTCTACCTGCATTCAAGGTTATTGGAGCGGGCGTCGAAGTTGAACGAGAAGCTGGGCGGGGGCAGTTTAACTGCGCTTCCCATCATTGAAACGCAGGCGGGGGATGTCTCGGCTTACATCCCCACCAATGTGATTTCCATTACCGACGGGCAGATCTTCCTGGAAACCGATTTGTTCTATGCTGGAGTTCGCCCTGCCATCAATGTGGGTATTTCAGTATCCCGCGTAGGCGGGTCGGCTCAGGTGAAGGCGATGAAACAAGTCGCCGGCCGGCTGCGCCTCGATCTGGCGCAATACCGCGAATTGGAAGCGTTCGCCCAATTCGGTTCCGATTTGGACAAAGCCACCCTGCAGCAATTGACCCGGGGAGAAAAGCTGGTGGAGATATTAAAGCAGAAGCAGTACGCTCCGGTGCCAATGCCGGAACAGGTGGCGGTTTTATTCGCCGGGGTCAACGGCTATGTGGATAAAATCCCCACCAAAGCCTTAGTGCGCTGGCAGCCGGAATATTTACAGTTCCTGAAGAATTCCCACCCCGATATATTGAATGAAATTCGGGATAAGAAGGCTATATCAGACGATTTGAATGCGCGGATGCGGAAGGCGGTGGAAGAATTTAACGGGATGTTTGTTGCGCAGGCGGCGGCGTAGATCAGGATTTAGGATTTAGGGAAAAGCAAACATGTGTTCTTGTAGGGACAGAACATTGTTCTGTCCCTACGATCCCAGCGATAAATCGCTGGGCTATTATTCGCATCGATAATAGCCCACGCATTTATGCCTGGGTAATGTCAACGATTCGACAACTATAGGGGCGAACGGCCGTTCGCCCCTACGAAAACAAACAATTCCGTTTAAATCCGATTATACCCTGCATAAACGGAAGAATTAATGGAAATATGGAATTAAAGATATATTGCGAAAGCATTCACAGGCGATTAAGGCGATTAAGCTAAATCAATTTTTATTCTTAATTTTTCATTGCTTTTATCCCGCTTTTATCCCCTTCATCCCTATGAATATATGTTTGCTTTTACCCTAAATCCCAAACCCTAAATCCTGTTTTTAACTCAACACTCAACACTAAAAAATCAAGCGGGTTACACCGACTTATTTGTTGCTTCACGCTTCATACCGACTTGCCTGCTGACAGTTGACTTTCTAACTTAAGGAGTAACGGCTATGAAACACCTGTTCTTTTTTATCGTCCTTTTTGCAATTTCCTCCTCCGGCTTTGCCCAAGGCTGGAACATCGATTTGCTCGCCTCCCGGTATTTTGAAGAATGGGAAGACGCCAAACAAATCGCCCTCGCCGGAAATTACGCTTATGTCTTGACCGATGACCAAGGCATCGCCGTGGTGGATGTCTCCGATACCGATTACCCTATTGAAGTCGCTTTTTATAATTTAGCCGGCTGGCCCGAGGAATTAGTCATCGCTGACAGCCTGCTTTTGGCCGGATTTTGGGATAACGGACTGCATATTCTGGATATTTCGGATCCGTTTTTCCCGCAGGAAATCGGCGCTGTCCCCGGCCTACAATATGTTAATGATTTTTATGTTGTGGAAAATTTGCTCTACCTTATAAGCAATGGCACACGATTATTCCTTTTTGACATCTCCAATCCGGCGAGTCCTCAACAGGTAAGTCTACTGCTGCTGCCTTATGCTGCTTCGACGATTTTAGTGCAGAATGGATTAGCCTATATTTGTATGAGTCTGGAAGGATTATGGATTTACGATGTTTCCGATCCATTGAATATTAACCAACTGAGCTCCTTGACTCTACCGGGTAATGTTTGTGAGGTTAATCTTCAGGGAAGTTATGCCTATGTAGCTTGCGGTAATGGTCCTAAGGCAGTGGATATTTCCGACCCGGAACATCCTTTTATTGCCGGGGAAGTGACGCTTTTTAATTGCGGCGAAATTCTCCCGGCGGGAAATTTTGCGTGTGTCAGAGCGAATTATCCTAATCTCTATACTGTCGATATTTCCAATCCGACTAATTTGACCATTTTGGGGCAGAACAATCCGAGTGGTTATTTGTGGGATATGGTTAAAAACGGCGATTGGCTGTTCACCGCCTACGATTATTCGGGAATGCGGATTTTCAACTTATTCGTTCCCGCAGCGCCGGAAATGCACAAACGCTATGACCCGGAATGGACGATAGAAAGAGTGACTACTTATGAAGACTACGCTTTAGTGTCGGCTTATGGGGCAGGACTGCTGGTGATGGATATGAGCAGTCCGGCGAATTTCTATCAAGCTGCGTATCTGCCCGATTTCGACTATATTTCCGGATTGACAGTTTATCAGAATTATGCGTATGTTTCCGCGGGGGAAGCATTCGCAGTTTTGGATTTATCCAATCCGGTCGAACCGATCATCATCACCCAAAGCGCTGGCTTCCGTTTCATAATGAAAACCGACGAGGAGCGGGAATTGGGTTTCGGGATTGGCGATTACGATTTTCAGATATCCGACCTCAGCGATCCGGCGAATCCAGTTTCTCTGGGAGTCATATCCAATAATGATGAATGGGGAGAGATGGATTATTATGGGGATTATCTATACTGTGTAGTAGCAGAATACGACCATTCGGACGATTATCTCGGCCAATTCCTGCATGTGCTGGATATTTCCGATCCGGCAAATCCCCTCGACCTCAGCAGCTGTGAATTGCCTGGCAGCGCCAGATACTTGGAAGTTAATGGTGATTACCTGTATATTACGGTGGAAAACGGTTTGTATATCTACAGTTTGGAAAATCCGCAAATCCCGGACAGCATTAGTTCTTTAGATTTTCTTGACACTCCCGATGACTTGGAAATCATCAACAATTACGCTTATATCGCCGCCGGATTAGGCTGGGGAATCCGGGTATTGGACATTTCCAATCCCTACAGTCCGGTGGAAACCGGGTATTATCTGACGCTTACCGCCAGTCAGGATTTAGCCATAAGCGGGGAAATCATCTACAGCGCGGAAGGCGAATATTTCAATGTTTACGATGCCGATGAAGCAGTGGGAGTAAAATCTCCCGCCAATGGCAGCTTTCCGGTTATCAATATTCTTTTAAATGCGTTTCCTAATCCTTTCAACCAGCAATTAGTTATCAGTTTCGAGCTGCCAGCTGCGAGTGCAGTCGATTTGAAGGTGTATGATGTGTCAGGGAGAGAAATAGCGACACTTGACACTCGACACTCGACCCATGGAACAAACACAGTAGTATGGGATGCAGAGGGAGCGGCGAGCGGGGTGTATTTTGTAAGGCTGATGGTCGATGGCAGATGGCAGATGGCGAAAAAGGTTGTATTGATGAAATAATTACCGTAAACCGTAAACCGGGAACCGGGAACCGAAAAAGCAAAAGCAAATGAAAAGCATTCACCACAGCGACACAGAGACACGGAGAAAAGCAAAAAGAGATTCACAGCAGATTAAACAGATTAAGCAGTTTATTCACAAGCTATTAACGCTATAATAGCCTTAAATGCCAGTGAATTTTTATACTTTTATCCCGCTTTTATCCCCTTCATCCCTGTGAATTTCGCTTTTGCTTTTTCTTGAGCCCTGAGCCTTGAGTCTTAAGCCCTGAGTCTTAAGTCTTCTTTGACTTTTCGCTTTTAACTTTTAACTTTTTAACTTGAACTAAATGGCAACTCTTAAAGTAATCAAACGCCGCATCAGTTCCGTCAAATCGACGAAGAAGATCACTCGTGCGATGCAGATGGTGGCGGCGGCGAAGCTGCGCCGGGCGCAGCAATCCATCGAACGAGCTCGGCCGTATTCATTGAAACTGCGTGATACTATCGCCGATTTGGCGGCGCGTACGGAGCCGAATCAGCATGCGCTATTAGCGGAACACGAGGGCGAGCATGCGGCGTATATGATCGTCACCGGCGACCGGGGGCTGTGCGGCAGTTTCAACGCCAACATCATCCGCAAAGCTGAAGGACTGATCAAGTTGGAGGACGAACTGGTGCTGGTGGGCAAAAAAGGCGCGGATTATTTCGGCAAGCGCGGCTACAATGTGCAGCAGCGCCATGCAGGGATTTTCCGGGAATTGAATTTCGGTCACGCCTCCGCCATAGGTGAAATGCTGGCGCGGTATTATATAGAGGAGCGGCTGGACCGGATTTTCCTGATTTATAATGAATTCAAATCGATAATAGTACAGAATGTGATTTTGGAGCAGCTTTTACCAATCAGACCTGCGGAGACGGTTGAAGCGCATCCGGTGGATTTCATTTTCGAACCGGATGCCGGCGCGGTGCTGGATAAATTGCTGCCGCTGTCTTTGAATATGCAGATTTGGCGGGTGCTGTTGGAATCCAATGCGGCGGAACAGGCGGCGCGTATGACAGCGATGGAGAACGCTACCGATGCGGCGCAGGAGATGATTGACACACTGACACTGCATTATAACAAAGCCCGTCAGGCGGCGATTACCAAGGAAATTTTGGATATCGTGGGCGGAGTGACGGGAATGGAATAAAAGCAGGGATTAGGGGTTGGGGATTGGGGGTTAGGGAAAAGCGGTTGATGGTCGGTTGTTGATGGTAAATGGTAAATAGTGAAAGGAAAAACTTTTGCTTTTCTCTTGAACACTTGCCAACTTGAACACTTAAACACTCCTTTCTACTTGCGGACTTGTTGACATGCTGACTTTCAAACTAAGAAAAGTGAAAAAATATCAAACATAAACATATATCAAGGTAATAGATGAGCAGTGGAACAGTATCACGGGTAATCGGCGCGGTGGTAGATGTGGCTTTCCCGGAAGGGCATCTGCCGCATATATACAATGCGCTGAAAGCGACCCGGGCGGACGGGTCGAATTTGGTATTGGAGGTGCAGCAGCATTTGGGCGAGTCCCGGGTGCGCACGGTGGCGATGGATTCCACCGAAGGTATGGTGCGCGGCAGTGAAGTGGTCGACACAGGCAAACCGATTGCCATGCCTGTGGGACCGAATACTTTGGGACGGGTGATGAACCTGTTGGGTGCGCCGATCGATGAGCAGGGGCCGGTGGAATGCGATAAGTTTTATCCCATACATCATCCGGCGCCGGAATTCGAATCACTGAGCACCAAGGCGGAAATGTTCGAGACCGGCATTAAAGTGGTGGATTTGCTGGAGCCGTATTCCAAGGGCGGCAAAGTGGGATTATTCGGCGGCGCCGGGGTGGGCAAGACGGTGCTGATTATGGAATTAATCCGCAATGTCGCTACCGAGCACGGCGGTTACTCCGTGTTTGGCGGGGTGGGCGAACGGACGCGGGAAGGCAATGATTTATGGCTGGATATGAAGGAATCCGGGGTATTGGCGAAGACGGCGATGGTGTTCGGACAGATGAACGAGCCGCCGGGTGCGCGGGCTCGGGTGGCGCTGTCGGCGCTGTCCTGCGCGGAATATTTCCGCGATGAGGAAGGCAAGGATGTGCTGCTGTTCATCGACAATATCTTCCGCTTCACTCAAGCGGGTTCTGAAGTATCGGCGCTGCTGGGCCGGCTGCCGTCAGCGGTGGGTTATCAGCCGACTTTAGCCACGGAGATGGGCGAATTGCAGGAGCGGATCACCTCCACCAAAAGAGGTTCTATCACCTCGGTGCAGGCGATTTATGTGCCGGCGGATGATTTGACGGATCCGGCGCCGGCGACTACATTCTCGCATTTGGACGCGACTACGGTGCTGTCGAGGCAGATAGTGGAATTGGGGATTTACCCGGCGGTGGACCCGCTGGATTCAACTTCACGGATTATGGACCCGAATATTTTAGGTGAAGAGCATTATACCACTGCGCAGAAGGTGCAGGAAATACTGCAGCGGTATAAGGATTTGCAGGACATCATCGCTATTTTAGGTATGGACGAGCTTTCTGATGAGGACAAGATTATTGTCAGCCGTGCGCGAAAGATTCAGAAGTTTCTGTCTCAGCCGTTCCATGTGGCGGAGGCGTTCACGGGGACGCCGGGCAAATATGTGCCTTTGAAGGATACTATCCGTGGTTTCAAGGGGCTGGTGAACGGTGAATTCGACAGTATGCCGGAACAGGCGTTCTATATGGTGGGCGGGATAGAAGAGGCGGTTGAGAATGCGGAGCGTATGAAGCAGGCGTAAGAAGGCTCAGGGCTCAGGGCTTAAAGCTCAAGAAAAGCGGTTTAGCGTCAGGGGGGGCGCATGATACTACAAGACAAATCTCATTTATGGGTTAACTAATGGATTTACCTAAATTTACCATAGAAGTGGTGACGCCGGAGGGAGTGGTGTTTCGGCGGGAGGCGGTGTCGCTTAGGGTGCCGGGCGCGGAAGGTTCGTTCGGGGTGCTGGCTAACCATGCGCCGTTCATCACGGCGATGACGGTGGGGCTGATCGAGGTGAATGACGGGCAGGGCTTGTCTTATTTAGCGACCAGCGGCGGTTTTGCCGAAGTGCTGCCTCATAAAACGACCATCATCGCGGAGACGGCGGAATTGAGCGTCAAGATTGATGTAGAGCGCGCTGAAGCGTCGGCTAAGCGGGCGCGGGAGCGTTTAGCCGCTAAAGCGCTGGGTACGGAGATTGAACGGGCGCAGTTATCGTTGATGCGGGCGTTGAACCGGATTAAAGTGGCGGGGATGAAATAAAGCAAGTATCAATTGCCAAGTAACCAGTGCCAAGCAGCAAGTATCAAGTGTCAAGTAAGCGAGAAAATTGCGGCAGGATGCGGGGCGATGAATAGATGGAGGGCTTGCGCTTTACCGGAATACTTGCCAACTTAAACGCCCGGACACTAATTTTACGCAAAAAATTGCATTTTTATATCTAAAATATTGACAAAGCCAAAAAATCTACTATATTAATAATATTTACAAAACGGGAGGACTGCTGGTCAGCAGTGGTATGCGGAATGTTAGGGATTTCACCGAAGCACCGGATGGGTATCGATGAAGCTTCTTAACATTTTTCTTTTATTTAATGCGTCTCAAAATTGGATTTAATGGTATAAATTTATTATTTTATTATAATTTATAGGATTAAGGGTGTTTATCTTGCAGATAGTCTGCAAGTCAAAAGCAGGAGCATTGTTATCAGAAGTTATTCTGGCGGATGGCGGATTTTCATTTTGAGCGGCGGTTTGCCGGAGTATTTAGGGGTTCTTAACAGTTTGTTTTAAAACTTCAATTAATATAAAATCAGCCAAGATGGCAATAAACAGAATTTCCAACTGCGCCTTATTGGCGTTCCTCTTAGTCTTGCCGATTTTTTTCCTGCCCTGTATAGTCAAAGCTCAGCTTCCCCTCGAGACGATGGAAGATACACTCTCCCGGTATAATTTGTATTCCCGGATATTTTACCAGATTGAGAGCAGCAAATTTTCCATTGAGATTTTGGCGGAGGAGCGGTATTTGACTCATTTGATTACCGGGATTAATCAGGAGTTGACGATACGGAAAGATGTGGAGGCAGCCAGTTTGAAATCTTTATCCTCGGCGGAGATCTCTCAGGAAGCGTATCAAGAGGTGGAATCAAGCAAGGCGAATTATTACGCCCGGAAGTACGATTTATGGAAGCAGTATCAGATATTGGAGATGAATTTGCAGATAGACCGGGTATTAAGGTTGAAGCGGAATTTATATCAATCGGGCAGCGAGCTGGAGAAGAAGCGGATGTTCGATTACGATTTGGAAAGCGCTTACAGCGCGCTGGGAGGCGGTGAAAACGAATTGGCTATCCGGCTGTTCGACCATCTGATCGGTTTTTACAGTCATTCCAATTATGACGATTTGCTTTTTTACCGCAGTGAAGCGTATTATTCGTCGCAGCAGTATAATTCAGCTTACTTGGGATATAAGAAACTGATTACGGATTTTCCTGCATCGCCTTACTATCAGCAGTCTTTATTCAGGCTGATTACTATGGATTTCAGCCGTGGGGAATATCAATCGTCGGCGGAGAATATAGTGAGATTCGATGAAAGGTATGAAGATTGGAATTACAACCGGCCGGTGTTGAATTTTATCGCTGGAGCGTTGAATTATCAATTTGGCAATTACGACCAGGCGTTGAGCTATTTCCAGCGGATTAAGCCGGACAAGCGGTATTATTACCGGGGATTGTATCTGCAGGCGCATTGCTATTATCTGAAGGGTGAATATAAGGAGGCGATGTATATTTTAGATAAGGTATTGGTGGGCAATAAGGCGAAAGCGTATGTGTATAATGAGTCGGCGATATTTGAAGGTGATATTTTACTGTATGAGAACAATCCCGAACGAGCGTGGGGGTATTATTGTTTAGTGCCGAAGACATCGGGTAAATATCCTCGGGCTTTGGCGGGTAAAGCGGTCTGCCATCTGATGCGCGGTGAATATGCGGCGGCGGACACCATCGCCGATGCTATCTTGGCGGAATATAAAAACACGGAGTACATTTATTTAGCACGCTGTTTAAAAGGCCGGACAGCAAGGAATTTGGGACAAAGCGAGACGGCGGCGATGCAGTATGAGCGGATACTGGATGAAAGCGGGAAGAAAATCGGGCTGGCGGATTTTTTGATGGAAAAGCTGAAAATTGTATATATATTAAATGAGCTTGTTGATAAAGAAGCTGCTTTTTTAGAAGCGGGCGATGAGAGCGTATTCAATTTTTACTGGAGGCTGCGGGTGGATACAGAAAGAATGTTGAAGCGGGCGATGTATACCGAGATATCGGAAGTGGATGGCGAATTTCCGGGCTTCATCGAGGAGAAGCTCAATGTGATGCGTCTATTAGACGAGTATAGCGCGTTATCGGAGAAGGCGCAGAAGACGGAAGATGTGGATTTAATCGATAAGTACAGCGCATTTTTGGATACCTTGAGTAAAGTGACTTCGATGGTGCAGATTGCGGGTTACGGAAGGGTTCAGAATTTACCGAAATATTACCGTTATACGGAGAACGATTTTAACAAGACGCGGCTGGATTCATTATATCGTTCAGTTTCTGCGGAATTGTCGGCGGTGGAAGAGGAATTATCCTCGGCAGCGGAGGCGTTGACGGTTGTGGATAGTGGGATAATGCCGATGGAACGGGCGAAGATGCTTTCTGTGGTGGAGAGCATTCGTTCTTGGCGGGATGAGCTGGATAAGAAGATGAGTTCGACTTTCAATAAGCTGTCGGCTACGCCGGAATTGGATTTAACGCGCTGGAGTCATATTGCGTTTCATAAGTCGATGGTGCCGGGCAGTGATTACAACGATTTAAAGGCGAAACAGCAGCGGATCAAGGATATCGACAAGTATATGCAGTCCTTGGGCTTAATAACCAAGCAGGTTCTGAAGAACAAGCCTGCGTCGGGTCAGTAGCGGTGCGGTTGGCAATGTTTATTTAAAAAGCAAGCTGGCGTTAGGCATCAGTCATAGGGCATCGGGCATTATTAAAATCGGACCGCCGGGGGCGGCTACATTCGTGACCATCTATAACTTAGGGTGTAAGTATTGGCTGCCAGGTAGAGACACCAGTATGTATATTTAATAAGATATCGGACTAAAGTCCGACCTCCTGTTTATAGGAGAACAGACTTTAGTCTGTTCACTTAAGTCTTAAGTATTGAGTCTTAAGCACATAGACAAAAGATCCAGGATCAGCGACAAATATCAAGTATCTTCAGTCAGAGTTAAAAATAAATATTAAATAAAAAGCGTCTCATCGTGATTTTTAATAAAAAATCAGGGATAAACCGTCAGGGGCGGATGAAATTGGT
>Ga0163210_1001379_pt1 | contig 10572 bp, 11 predicted proteins | sample Kivu_220m_FD_113536 | JGI IMG/M metagenome (GOLD analysis project Ga0163210, IMG submission 113536) | Freshwater microbial communities from Lake Kivu, Western Province, Rwanda to study Microbial Dark Matter (Phase II) - Kivu_220m | ecosystem: Environmental > Aquatic > Freshwater > Lake ... | reverse complement strand
TACAACGCAGGTTGCAGCGGTCGGTTACCGAGATGCGAAGATAGTTGATGGGACGGTTAAAGGGGTCAGAAAGTCCGGTCATGCTTTCGCCTTCTCCGCAAGTCGCTCAAGTATTCTGTATGCCTTCTGGGCGGCTTTGCCACGATGGCTAACCTGGTTCTTTGCCTCCAAGGTGAGTTCAGCTATGGTTTTGCCGAATTCCGGGAGGTAAAAAACCGGGTCATAGCCAAACCCGTTCTCCCCTTTAGGTTGGAAAGCAATTAAGCCCCGGCACTCTCCATCACATAGCTCCGTTCTTCCTTCCGGGGTAGCTATGGCGATAACGCATCTGAAACGAGAAGTTCGTTTTTCCCAGGGAACTTCCTTCAGTTTAGCTAGAAGATGCTCAATCCTGTCCTTATCGGTGGCTTGTTCCCCGGCAAAGCGAGCTGAGATGATGCCAGGCCCGCTGCCCAAAGCGTCAACTTCAAGTCCGGAATCGTCGGCCAGAGTAACCAGACCGCTCAACCTGGAATAGGTAGTAGCCTTTAGCCGAGCATTTCCCTCGAAGGTCTTCTTCTTCTCATCCACAGCTTTATCTATACCCTCATCGGCTGGGGTCACCATCTCAAAGGGCAACCCCTTAAGTAGATGGCAATATTCACGGAGTTTGCCCTTGTTGGTGGTAGCCAGGAGCAACTTCAGCATTCTCCCATCAGTGTCATTCTGAGCCCTTCGGGCGAAGGATTCAGAGTGACAGTTTGTCTTCAATAAACGACCTCTTTTTCAAGGGTAATTAAATGCTTTGGAACCTTCCCTTAAGCTTCTTCATCACCTGCGGCATGGTAGTGTATTCCATCTCTTCCAGTGGCAAACGATGAGGTTCGAAAGGTCCGAGACGGCGTAGCATGTCAGCGATATCGTTGGCCTGTTGACGGGCATTGTTGAAAGCTGGGTCATCGAACATGTCCTGAGGGCCAACTAGCTTACCTTCTGAAAGCTGAAAACCGGCGGCAATCACCCTTGGTGGGCCATCAAAACGGGTGGGATTGCTCTCCCTAACGGCTACAGGCATCAGCGGACCGTGGTGTGAGCCCCTCATCCAGCCCTCCACGATGTTGGGAGAAGCAAAAGGTTCAAGAACCTCGCCTACAGCCGGGAAGTGCCCCTGAGAGCGGACGATGCACACCGGGTCATCTTTACCAACATACCTGCCAGCCATCAAAGACAAGCGCTGAGTGGACGAGACAGCGGCTATTTCGCCGCTCTCCCGATGGTAGACAGCTTTAACGGCAAAGCGGCCGGGTGCGCCTATGAAAACCAGCATGTCATAGATTTCTTCAGGGGCATTGAAGACTATCTTCTTGTGCTCTTTTACATCATGAACCTCGAAAGAAAAGCCGCCATGCATATTGCCAGCGATAACCAGACCGATGGTGTTGAAGGGGTCGGCAAAGATTTTGTACAAGGGTAAGTTCCAGGCACCCGAGGCAGTTTTATCTGCCATAAAGATGATGATGGTCTCAGCTTCCCGTTCCTCTAATTCCATCTCAGCAACCCCGGGCCCCATGCCCTTGACGTTGCCGGAGAAGGCATCAGCCAGCATGTCCTGACCGGCACCATGCAGCTTCAGCTTCTTGGCTATTTTGGTGCAGTCGACGAAGGTATCCCAGGCCAGCTTATGAATTTTCTCGTCGTTTTCTCCCTGCTGGTGAGTCATTATCAGCTGGAGGTCATCACCGCACCTGGTAACATGATAGTCAATTAGCAGCCCGGACTTCTTAGCCGCTGCTATACACTTTTCAGCTTTATCCAGAACATCTGGATGTGAGCTGGAATGGCCAACATAACCACCGATGTCAGCCTTGATCACGCTCAAGCTTATTTTCATCTTGTTCCCCCTTTTTTATTTTATCTGTTTATCCCCTTGTGTCACCCTGAGCGAAGCGAAGGGTCTTCGAGATTCTTCGCTACGCTCAGAATGACATTAGACCTGTCCATGGTGGACAGACCTTCAGGTCTGGCCCTACATATTTTTGACTTTTGATTTGTCATTTTGCTTTTTGATTTTTACATTTGGCCGTTAAGCGCCCTTATTATCGCCGGCGTCTTATACCAGTGCCGGCAGCCGGTATTCCCCAAAGACTTTGCGCAGCACGCCGCAGACTTCACCCAGAGTTGCATAGGCGCTTACCGCCTCCAGAATATAAGGCATCAGATTTTCATTGCCTTGAGCAGCCTGGCGCAATGCCTCAAGCCTTGTCGAGACCATCTCATTATCCCTTTCCCGGCACAGCCGGCTGAGCCGCTCCAGTTGCCGCTTCTCGCCTTCTTTATTCATTTCCAATATGGGAATGGTAATGGGCTCATCCATAACATATTCGTTGACGCCGACAACGATACGCTTCTTGCTATCTATCTCCTGCTGGTAGCGATAAGCCGAGTCAGAGATTTCCCGGTGGAAGAAGCCGGCCTCCATAGCCGGTATAACGCCACCCAAGGCATTGATCTTGGCAAAATACTCGTACACAGCCTTCTCTGTCTTGCTGGTGAGGTGCTCAACGAAATAACTGCCGCCCAGAGGGTCAATGGTGTTAGCCACTCCGCTTTCGTGGGCGATAATTTGCTGAGTGCGCAAAGCAATGGTCACCGCCTTTTCTGAGGGCAGAGCCAGGGCTTCGTCCATGGAATTGGTGTGCAATGATTGTGTGCCGCCGAGGGCAGCAGCCAAAGCCTGAATGGTAGTACGAACAATGTTGTTCTCAGGCTGCTGGGCAGCCAGCGAGCAACCGGCTGTCTGGGTATGGAAGCGTAGCCATTGAGAGCGCTCGCTGCCGTTGAACCGCTCTTTCATCTCCCGTGCCCAGATACGGCGGGCAGCACGGAACTTGGCGATCTCCTCAAAGAAATCGTTATGGCAATTGAAGAAAAAACTGAGCCTTGGAGCGAAATCGTCCACCTTCAGCCCGCGGTCAATGCCTGCCTGAACATAGGCAAGACCGTCAGCTAAGGTGAAGGCCAGCTCCTGAACGGCGGTGGCACCGGCTTCGCGGATGTGGTAACCGCTGATGCTAATGGTGTTCCAGCGTGGCACCCGCTTCATACCAAATTCAAAAGTATCAACGATAAGACGCATGGACGGCTTTGGCGGAAAGATGAAAGCATTTTGCGCCATATATTCTTTCAGTATATCGTTCTGTATGGTGCCACCCAATTTATCCAGTGGGATACCCCGCTTCTGAGCATTAGCCAGATACATAGCCCAAATAACTGCGGCTGGCCCGTTTATGGTCATGGAGGTAGTTATCTCATCAACAGGAATGCCGTCAAACAATATCTCCATGTCAGCCAGGGAAGAAACAGCCACACCACACTTGCCGAACTCCCCCTTAGCTTCAGGGGCATCGGTATCGTAACCATTTAGAGTCGGGAAGTCGAAGGCAACGCTCAGCCCGGTTTCCCCATGCTCCAGAAGATACTTGTAGCGGGCGTTGGTCTCCTCGGCACAGCCGAAGCCAGCAAACATACGCATCGTCCACAGCTTGCCTCTATAGACGGTGTAGTGAACACCGCGGGTATATGGACACTCACCAGGGAAACCCACGTCTCGAAGATAGTCTAAATCAGCAATGTCGAGAGGTGTATACAAGCGTTCAATAGGAACGCCTGAGGCGGTGATAAAGGAATCTTGCCTTTCCTCAAAACATTGGGCCTGGACATACCACTGGCTAGCCTTTTTCTCCAGTTCTTCTTTCTTTCGTCGCCCTAACACTTTATCCTCCCAATTCAGGTTTCAGCGCATTCAGCGATCCCTGCTGTCATTGCGAGCGAAGCGTGGCAATCTCACGTCTACCCACCCCCTCTGAGATTGCTTCGGGGACTTTGCCCCTCGCAATGACAGTAAACACTTCTTAGTAATCGATACCCTTGCGGGATAGTATCCCTTTATCGAACGGATGCTTCACCTTGACCATATCGGTGACTAAATCAGCCAGCTCGATTAGCCTCGGGTCAGCGTAGCGGCCGGTAAGGATAAGTTCTATATTTTCCGGCTTGTCATGTATGAGCTTTATCACCGCATCAAGGTCAATCAGCTTCCAGGCAATAGCCACGTTTACTTCATCAAGGATGACTACATCGTATTCCAGGCTGAGCATAGCTTTTCGAGCAGCTGCTAGGGCTTTTCGAGCTTCTTCTTTTTCCTCTGACTTAACATTAGCCGGGTCAACAAAATCCTGAAACCCAAACCTTTCAAAGGTGACATTGGATAGTTCGGATAGGATTTTTTGCTCTCCATAGGGAAAGTCACCCTTCATGAAGTAAACGATATGGACGCGGAGACCCTGTCCCAGGGCACGGAGAGCCACCCCCAAAGCTGCTGATGTTTTGCCTTTGCCCTCACCGGTAAAAATCTCGACCAGGCCCTTGGTTGAAGTCTCAGCAGGTAAGGTCTCGGCTGATTCCTTCGCCACCTTAATGGCAGTTTAACAAAATACAGATATAGTGTCAAACGATGACCATATCAAAATTTAAATGCCCGAAATCAAAATGACAAATGAAAATGCAAGTAATTGACATCCTGAGACTTAAGGGTATAATAAGCTGGTTGTTCCGTTATTCAAGATTGCACAGTTGGCGTTGTTGCAACATATCCAAATTCAGGAGGTAAATCAATGGCTGGCGGCTACATGAGAAAAATTCTGTTCGTTGACCTGACAAACGCCAAAATATGGGAGGAAGCTCCCGAAGAAAGCCTGTATCGCGATTTTCTTGGCGGCTATGGCATCGGCGCCAGGATAATATTCAGTCGGCAGAAAGCTAAGGTTGACCCGCTGGGACCAGGTGCCATGCTGGGATTCGTTACCGGCGTTCTCACCGGCACACCGGCTCTTTTCGGCTCGAGGTATATGGCAGTGGGTAAATCGCCGCTGACCGGGACATGGGGGGATGCCAACTCCGGTGGAGATTTTGGTCCGTACCTGAAATTCGCCGGCTATGACGCCGTTTTCTTCACTGGAATATCACCTGCCCCTGTTTACCTCTTCATTGACGGCAGCAAAGCCGAGCTGAGAAAGGCAGACAAACTATGGGGCAAGGACACCTGGGAGACAGAGTCGCTCCTCCAGGCTGAGCATGGCAAAGAGGCTCGAGTCGCCTGCATTGGCTCGGCAGGAGAGAGCCTGTCCTTCATTTCCTGCATCATCAACAATAAGGGCAGGGCCGCCGGCCGCTCTGGCCTGGGGGCAGTGATGGGGTCGAAGAAGCTCAAGGCTATAGTTGTAAGAGGAAATCGCAAGGTACCTGTAGCCAATGAGTCAGCATTAAAAGAGGCAAGGACAAAACACCTTGGGCAACTGGGGGCCACCGTGGAGGTGTACCGCCAGTTCGGAACCTGTGCAGGCATGAACCAATTCGTCCAGATCGGTGATGCCCCGGTCAAGAACTGGAATGGAACAGCGTTAGATTTCACCAATGCCATTGCCATCAGCGACCAGAGCGTAATCAATCTGCAAAAGCGTAAATATGGATGCTGGCAGTGCCCCGTTGCCTGCGGCGGCTTGATGAAGCCAGGCACAGGTCAATATGGCTATCCCGCAGAGGTGCATAAGCCGGAGTACGAGACTTTGGCATCTTTCGGCTCCATGTGCTTGAACGATAACCTCGATTCCATAATCAAGGTCAATGATATCTGCAACCGCTACGGGCTGGATACGATTTCTGCCGGTTCCACAATGGCCTTCGCTATAGAGTGCTACGAAAAAGGTCTTATCGGCAGCAAGGACACCGACGGCATCGAGCTTAAATGGTTCAACCACAAGGCCATAGTAGAAATGACCGAGAAGCTGGCGAAGAGGGAAGGCTTTGGCCGAGTGCTCGCCGACGGCGTCAAACGGGCAGCACAGCAGATAGGCAAAGGAGCCGAAGAATTGGCCATCCACATCCAGGGTCAGGAGGTGCCGATGCACGACCCAAAGCGCTATATGAACTATGCCACTTCTTATCTTGATGCCACGCCAGCCCGCCATACCCAGGGGAGCTACAGCACCAGGCCAGCCAGCGGCCTAGAATTCCCCGCTTACGACCGCAAGTCTGCTGCCGGTCGTGGCCTAGCAAACAAGATGGGCAGCGACTTGATGCATGTGGTAAGCTGTGCCGGCATGTGCATGTTCAGTCTGGGTTTCATGGATGTAAGCGCCCTCACTGACTTCATAAACCTGACCACAGAATGGAACTACAGCATGGATGACCTGTTAAAAGTGGGTGAAAGAATCGCCAACATGCGGCAGGCGTTTAATGCCCGTGAAGGTATAGGCATGGTTGACTTCAAAGTCCCGGGCAGGGTCTCCGGCAATCCTCCACTGGAAGCTGGGCCTACTGCCGGGAGAAGCGTGGACTTCACCACATTGCGTAACGATTATCTCGTCGCCAGGGACTGGGACGTAAACAGCAGCAAGCCCAGCAAAAAGAAGCTGCTTGAGCTAGGCTTAGATGACGTGGCTAAGACTCTATGGGATTAAATGGCTGGAATTAAGACATGGCTGTTTGAGATTGGATTAGCAACTCCTCTCCGTCATTGCGAGCGAAGCGTGGCAATCTCTGGGATTGCTTCGGGGCTTAAGCCCCTCGCAATGACAAAATAAACAATTTCGCTGCTTTACGGCGGCACGTTCGAAATATTGACGACGGAGGTAAAGAATGAGATTTAACGACAAGGTAGCCATAGTGACCGGCGGCGGAAGAGGAATAGGTAAAGCCATCGCCGTCAGGCTGGCTCAAGAGGGAGCCACTGTGGTGATTGTGGATAAGAACACAGATACATTGAAAGACACAGTGGAGGGCATAAAAAAAGACGACGGGCAGGCGACAGCTATAGTGGCAGATATGACCAAAAACGAAGATGTCAGCCGCATGGTCCAGACCACGATGGAGCAGTTCGGCAAAATAGACGTACTGGTCAATAATGTCGGGCTGTTCACCTTTGAGCCCTTCCTCGATACAAGTGAGAAGGAGTGGGACATGCTGCTCGCCCTAAACCTGAAAAGCACACTGCTCTGCTCCCAGGCTGTCCTCAAGGAGATGGTGAAGAAGAGCTACGGAAAAATCGTCAATATCAGCTCCGACGCCGCCAGAATAGGTGTCACCACCATGGGGTCGTACTCCGCCGCCAAAGCTGGGGTAATGGGTCTTACCAAGACACTGGCACGGGAGATGGCACGCTATAACATAAACATAAATTGCGTCTGCCCCGGGCTGGTAGACACCCAGATGACTGCCGACCTCGTGGCTTTTGCCCCCGAAATGAAAGAGAAAATGATAAAGGCCGTACCGTTCCGTCGGCTGGCCACTCCTGAGGATGTCGCCGCTGCAGTTTGCTTCTTCGCTTCAGACGAGGCCAGCTACATCACCGGACAATCCCTCAGTGTCAACGGCGGCCAGGCCATGTTCTGATTGGCAACTTGTGGCGTGTACAATAGACCACAGAGGATAACATGTTACCTCTAGATGGAGTGAAGGTGCTGGATTTGAGCCATGCTGCTGCTGGGCCTTGCTGCACCATGTTGCTGGCGGACATGGGCGCCGATGTGGTCAAAATCGAGCCTGTTAATGGTGAACTTTTCCGTTACGCCGGCGCTGGCTCAATGTTCGTCAACATCAATCGCAATAAGCGGGATATGGCTTTAGACCTGCGCACCGAGGAAGGCCGCCAGATAGCTTTGAAACTAGCCGCGCGGGCTGATGTCCTCGTGGAAAGCTTTACACCGGGCACCGCGGACAGGCTCGGCCTGGGTTACAATGCCATCAGCCAGATAAACCCGAGGATAATATACTGCTCAATTTCCGGTTTCGGGCAGACCGGACCTTACCGTGAACGCCCGGGCTATGACCCGCTGGCACAAGCCATGTCAGGCATGATGGTCACGACCGGAGAACCTGACAGACCGCCCGTCAGAACGTCGGTTTCCACGATTGACTACGGCACCGGAATGTTTGGCGCTTATGCCATTGCCCTGGCATTGCTGCAGCGGCAAAAAACCGATCAGGGGCAGATGATAGACGCCGCCCTGCTGGATACTGCGGTCTTCTACACCGCCCATCTTACCACCAGCTACATCCTAACCGGTCAACTGCCGGCTCGCCTCGGCTCAGCCAACGTCGGCTTCGCCCCCAACCAGGTCTTCGAGACCAAGGACGGACTCATCTTCATCGGTGTTGCCACCGAGAAGACATGGCAGAGCTTTTGCCAGGTGCTAGGCTTAAACGACCTGATTCAGGACCCTCGCTTTGATACCAACGTCAATAGGATGCTCAACCGGGAGGAGCTGGTGAAGACGCTATCATCAACGTTGAAGCAATATACCAGTGAGGAGCTGGAAGCTAAACTGGTAGCCGTTGACATACCCTGCGGGCCACTTCTCAATGTGGACGAGGTGATAGATAACCCGCAGGTCATAGCTCGGGGAATGCTTATAGACGTCGACCATCCTGAAAAAGGAAAGATAAAAATTACCCGCATCCCCATCAGCTTTTCGGAGGCGGCTCCTGAAATCAGACTCCAGGCTCCCCTGCTCGGAGAGCATACCAATGAAATCCTGAAAGAGCTGGGATATACTGAAGCGGAAATCAAGCAGCTTGCCAAAAAGCGCATCATATTGCAGCACATGTAGGGGCAGACCTTCAGGTCTGTCCGCTTCGAACTACGATATTATGAGGAGATCAACAACCGATGAAAACTTTCAATAAACGAGGAGACACCGGCGAAACCAGCCTGCTTTTCGGCGACAGGGTGGCTAAATCCGACCCCAGGTGCGAAGCCTACGGCACCATCGATGAGGCAGTCTCGACTTTAGGGCTGGCCCGTTGCTTCTGTCGGCCCGAAATCAAAGACATCGTTCTCAGTTTACAACAGGAGTTATTCACCGTCGGAGCTGAGCTGGCAACCCCGGCTGAGCATTATGCAAAGCTGGTAAAGAAACGCAAAGCAGTCACTCCGGAGATGGTGCAGAGGTTGGAGACCCTGATAAACGAGTTTGAAGCCAAGGCCAAGATGCCTGATGCCTTCGTTATCCCCGGCGGTGCTTCCGCCGGCTCAGCCGCTCTGGATGTGGCCCGGACAATAATCAGACGGGCGGAGAGAAGGGTAGTCGCCCTCAAGGAGGCCGGCCTGGTTAAAAATGACGAGGTGCTCAAATACCTCAACCGCCTGGCCGACCTGGTCTTCACCCTAGCCCGCTACGAAGAGACTCCACCAATGTAGCTGCGACCCTCCAGGGTCGCCATCAAAAAACCAATGTAGCTGCGGCCTTTTAAGGTCGCCTGGGGTTGGGCAAGGCTAAAGCCCCGCAACTACATTGTTTTTCCTCTTTCCCCAACCGTGGAGACAAACCCAGAAATTTGACATTGGACTGCCCAATCTGGTAAATTAACTTCCGTTTTTGAAAATGGCACAAACTTACGCTATAGTCGAAACCGGTGGCAAGCAATACAAAGTAGCTCCGGGCCAAAAGATCGATGTTGACCGCCTGGCAGTTACTGAGGGCGAAGATGTCGAGCTTTCCCGAGTACTACTTATCGCCGATGGTGAAGATACCATCATCGGCAGCCCGACTATCGATGGCGCCAAAGTAATCGCCACCTGCCTCGGTGAACACAAAGGCGACAAAATTATCGTTTTTAAGTATAAACCCAAGGTGCGTTATCGCCGGAAAACAGGGCACCGGCAGCTTTATGCTAGACTGGAAATCAAGAAAATCGTAAAGCCCGGCGAGGAGGCAGCGCCGAAGAAAACTCGAAAGAAAAAGGCAGCAGTTGGAGGTAAGAGCTAATGGCACATAAGAAGGGCGGAGGCAGCACACGTTACGGACGTGATAGTCAGGCCAAGCGATTGGGTGTGAAAAGGTACGCCGGTCAGCTGGTTCACGCCGGCACCATCCTTGTCAGGCAGCGCGGAACTCGCATCTATCCGGGCAACAACGTCGGCATGGGCAGAGACCATACCCTGTTCGCCCTGATTGACGGCACCGTCAAATACGAACTGGCAACCAAGGACCGAAAAAAAGTTAGCGTTTATACAGAGCAAGCGAAATGAAGGCTAAAATACATCCTGAATACTACACCGATGCTAAGGTAACCTGCTCCTGCGGCAATACCTTCACCACCGGCTCCACCAGGAAGGTGCTTAAAGTGGAGCTATGCAGCAAGTGCCATCCATTCTTCACCGGCGAGCAGAAGATAGTTGACACCGCCGGCAGGGTGGAACGCTTCAAACGCCGCTACAAGCTTAGCGACTAACCTGGTAGACTTGAGACACTCCGTATCTGCGGACGGATCGAAAGACCTGTCGCTACATGTGTGCTAGACAAACCCTAAATTCGAGTTCCTAAACCCTAAACAAATCCAAAATACCAATGACCAAAACATGGGAGTCTCGAATTTGGATAATTTGAGTTTTGATTTTGTTTAGTATTCAGAGCTTAGTATTTAGGATTTCCAGACGGGAGATTTAAGGATAGAACTGAAGGTCTATCCGCTGTTGATAATGGCAAACTCAAAACCTTTCTATTACGGTGGGCAAGCGGTAATTGAAGGCGTGAT
>Ga0163210_1001377_pt1 | contig 10573 bp, 9 predicted proteins | sample Kivu_220m_FD_113536 | JGI IMG/M metagenome (GOLD analysis project Ga0163210, IMG submission 113536) | Freshwater microbial communities from Lake Kivu, Western Province, Rwanda to study Microbial Dark Matter (Phase II) - Kivu_220m | ecosystem: Environmental > Aquatic > Freshwater > Lake ... | reverse complement strand
TTATTGGCTTTAGTCCATTTTACCGCTTTCTGGTTGTAAGGTTTCTCAAAGCCATAGACTCGGTAAGTAATCATGTCTGCCAGGTGCGTAATCAGCCAGGCGATGTCCAGTGAGCTCTCCCAGTCTCGTTCCATGCCGATGCATACCATGTTGTTTTCTGGACTGATGTTGGGATGGAAATGGGGTGTGAGACATAGAACATAAGGTGCTTCATTGGGATAGCCGGGTATACCTGCAGGCAAGTAGATCTCCATAACATGGTTGGCTGTGAGGCATGGTTTCCCGCTGGTGGGGTGAAGCATCATGCCTTTGCACTTAAGAGTGGCGAGGTATTTTGTGGGGGGGTCGCCCTCTGTAGGTTCGACCTCGATAAGGTCAGATTTGGCAGCTAGCTCCTTGAGCCATTCATATTCTTGAGCCAGCCGCTCTTGCAAATCGGCGACTACTACACCCGGTTGTATGAAATAGCATAGCACCAGTATCTCATTTTCAACGACGCCGGCCGAGGCCAGAGTCTGCCACGGGTGAAGTGTCCAGTATCGTGAGACTCCGCTTCTTCTTACATAGCGACCCTGGGGGTTTCGGTATAATTGTTCGCCAGTCTTCTGAAGATAAGCGACCATTTGTCTTCCTGGCCCCCGTTCCTTAACTATTTGCGGTGTAATTTGCGAAAGCAGCCTCCCAACCGTGGCATGTTCGGAGACCAGTGCTGGATAATAGCGGTCGTGGGTAAAGTCCCAGATATATACTCTCATTCTTAAGCCACCTCCTTCATTTGTATTAACCGGCTAAATTATCAGGCCACTTCTTTGGCTTCTTCTTCCGTTGGTGCCAGAGGGCACTCCCAGGTGGTGCAGCCTCCATATTCTTCCCAGCATGACCGGTGATGCATTGTGCCACACTTGGGGCAGGTGAAAGACGGGTTTCTGGAGCTGTATTCCTTTTTGCCGCACCAGAGGCAAGGTGTCTCCTCCGTATTCTCAGTTATGTCTTGACTTGCTGGCTTCGCCTTGCTGTATCGATGACGCATTGTATATATGGCTATGAAACCAACAACAAAGCCAGCTATGCACAGGGCGAGGACAAACAGTACCGTCACGGTTTCAGCACTCCGCCTTATGTTACCTTATGGCTCTCGTAAGCTCGATTGTATTTGCCAACGCTGGCATTGGCATCCATAACTTGCCATACAAACAGAAAGATGTAGGCAACGGCCAGTATGGCAATCAGGGCTATGTAAGTTGGTTCCAGGTAGTAGTAATACATCACGGCGCAGGCTATTAAGCCGCCGATGAGAGCCAGACCAGCAAAGAGAATAAGAAAACCTATGGCGATTCTGCCCAAAGTTATGTGACCGAGACCGTGCAATCCGAAAATGCCGGGAATGACAGCCAGGGCTGTAATTGTGTTAGCTGAGACACGGCTGTCAGGTATGTTTATATCACAATACTGGCACAATCTGGCATTCATATCTATTTCTTTTCCGTACTCACGGCACATCCTCTTCCGCCCGTAGCGTTCTTCCCGCTCCGCGACTGCTGCCGCTGGCCCTATGCCTACTTCGCCGGCAATGACCTCTTCCTTAGTGTACTGTCCGCAGGTCTTGCACTTTAAGTCGGCATCGTACTCAGTAACAGAGCCGCAGTTTGGGCACAGGCGGACTAGTTTTACCTCCATCTCTTCCATAAAATTGTTCCTCCTTTCATGTGAAATTTAATACTTTGTCTCTGTCTGCGTCAAGTTCGAAGCTAGCCGTAGTTTTTGTGTTCCTTGCCGTAATGATGTGAAATGGTGGTATTTGTCCCTGGGACAAAGTCTTGTCCAGAAACCATGGTGTGGCATTGCTGACAGTGGACGTGATATGTGGTTGCATAAGTTTTTTGCAATTGGGACACCTCAGTTCATCTGAGCTGAGTTTGTCGAGTCGCTTTAGAATCTGCTCGGAGTAACCGCAAGTGCAGGTCGCTTTAAAAATGAGGTCAAAATCCAATCGGATAACTGTCCCAGAACCTAGCTTCTCTTCAGCCATATTCAGCAGCTCACCGAAGGTGCTGTCGGAAGCCCCCCTCTTAATAGCAATAACGGATTTGAGTGGATTATGGTTTAGGCACCTTTCGTTTAGGGGAAAGTTAGCTGGTAAATAGTCGTTGGTCAGTCCATTAAAAATAAGGCCGCTGCCGCTGGCAACCTCATGCCCGTGGATAAGCTTAAGGGCTTCTTGTACCTGGAGCGCGCCGATGATGGAGGCGATGGTGGGTGTTGTCGGAACTCTGCCCTGTTCCACCTCTTCGACAGGCAGCAGGCAGGAGAGGCGGCGTTTCATTTCTTTGTAGGCTTCCTTGGGTAGATTGCACTCGTAACAGGCACCTTCACCGGGTATATAGACATGGAATTCTCCGACCAATTCCTGAATACCACCATTAATCCAGGGCGTGCCCACCTTGAAGCAGGCACGATTGACGAAAATCCTGGCGCCAAAGTTATCAACGCCAACTAAAACGACGTCCATGCTGCGGAAGACGCCGAGACCGACATCGGTGGTGATATCACCGCAAATCAAGGCAACCTTAACGTCTGGGTTTAGCTCTTTCAGCCGCTGGGCGGCTAACTCGGCCTTCAGCTTACCGATATCCTCGGCTCGGAATAGTACGGAGCGAGTAAGGTTGGCGGCTTCAACGACATCGAAGTCAACTATAAGTATATGGCCGATACCGACGAGTGCCAGGTTTTTCAAAATCTCATTTCCCAGAGCGCCGGCACCGACCACCATCACTCGGGCGTTAGCTACCTTTTCCTGGTCCCACCAGGGGATGAGCTTGAGGGTATCGTAGCGACTTTGAATGCCGCCCGAGGTATCACTATGGTGCGAAGAAACGTTCTGATTCTTCATAATACTCATCGGTAGTTGAGGTCAAATTTTTTACCTTGAAGACCAGATTCTCACTGATTCCGCTTCTCATAGTCTTTGGTTTAAGACGAAATACAAATTCAAATTCTTCATCAGGCTTTAACTCTTGAGCTTCAGGTGACTCCACAATAGCAAAAACTTCGCTGGGATCGATTGAAACTTCAGCCTGACCAGAACTCTGTCCCACATTCTGTATGAGAACCAAAACTTTCTCGCCCTCCCGCGAAATTTTTCCGTCATCGTTTTCATCTTTTACAGAAATAATACTGAAGCTGGGCATCTTTTGCACCGGTTCGGTTACTGAAACGACTGAAACGAAAGTGAGCACCTCCTCCGTCTTTTTGTCACCATCATAACTGAAGATGATTTTATCCAGATGATCTCCCGGGATGAGCTCGCTACGCTCCACCGTAACGTTGATGATAGCATTACCGACGCCAGATTCTTTGTCCACCTTTATCCCCGTCGATTCAGATGAAATGTGCCAAGAGAGGTTTCCGCTGCCGATGAAGGATAGTTGTAAGGATATTGTGTTTTTGGTTGTGCCAAATAGCAAATACTTCTCAGAGATGGAAAGCGAAATGCCTGCTGGTGGTGTTGTGCTTGGCTCCGTTTTTTGCCACTCTGTAATCTCACCGGTGTTGCTAATGGAAGTGCTCAAGATCCAAAGCTTCCCAGCCTCATCTTTAGCTTGCATTTTTAGGACACCGATAGTGTCACCGCTGTCCTTTTGTATACTAGCAGTGGGTTGTTCCACAATCTCCTTTAAAGCGATGGGTAGGGATTTCTCCTTATCCCACGGCTCAGGCTTGTTCAGTGTGTGACGCCAGACCTCACCGTTCTTTTGAATCAAATAATAATGATATATCTCCCCTTTTTCCTCATTACGGAACGAGACGACGGCAGCTGGGAAATCTTTGAACGGTGGCTGGCTTGTTTTCCTCTGGTCGCCCGGCAACCAGACGGTTAAGGCAAGTCCTACAATAGTAAACAGAGCCAGAAAGAGTACCAGAACAGGTATAAGGAAAGCTGGTATCTTCTTATGCGATGGTGCCATCCTCTCTGGGCGAGGTAACGGCTTTGGTTCCTTAACCGGGACTTCGTAGGTGTAGAAGCCCTTGATTGTCTTTATTTCTGAGCCATCCCAACCGAAAAAGCAGAGTTCATTTTTTATGGGGTCACACACGGCAGCTACATGCCAGGGGTGTGAAAAAGCAACGCGATGGGAATTTATGTCATCATCGGACATGAAAGCGCCAAATCCGGGGTGTGTATGGTACCAGCCGACAACTTTCTGGTTGGGATAGTTTCTCTGAGCTGATTCTACAAGCTGTAGCCAGACCTCATGAGTGAACTGCGCCTGAGTCTGATTCCCGGGAGCCGATTCCGACTTAACTATACCGACGATGTCAACTCGATATTTGCCGGTGCTGTCTTCGGAGACGTTGCCCAGGAGGATACCGACTACCTCTCGCTGAGGGTTGGCTGCCCCGTGCCGATGAATATCATCGTAGGCTTGTTTGTCTATATAGATAACGACTTTGCTATCTTCAGGGCTTCCCCAGACTCTCAAGCTTGCCTTGCCGCCGCTTCCGTTCATCAGCCTATACCCGCCTATTTTCCCGCTTTTACGCGTGCCTTCGTTCTACTTCTTTTTGCCCTTTTCACCTCGGCCTTTTCTCCGGGTCTTTTCTTGAGCCCTTCCCTGAGTTGTCTTCCTTAGCCATGGCAATTTTAGGCCCCGGAATTTTCCACCGGTGAGGAAGTAGGCAGCTACGAGGCCGCCGAGAAGCCCGACAACGATTGGAATAATGATGAGAAGCAGAGAAGGCGGCTTAATGACCTTCAGCTCCATCCTGTCCGGCTCGAGCATGAGTCTAAGACGCTGGCCATCTTTGGCTTCAATTCTTCCGCTTACGCTCACTGGCTCGAAGTAATAGCTGTTCAAGGTTGTGGCAGCAGCAACTGTATATTCGGTATTCTGAGCGCCTTGGAGCTCCAGGAAATAGCGGCCGAACTCCGGCTTGGTGATGAGGTACAGTTTCTTATTGCCAATATTGAACAACGGGGGCGATATCTCCTTTGTTCCATATGACAATTTTCTCGGCTCCACCGGCCCGTCAATGGTAATCCCTGAGATGTTCTGCCATGTAGAGTATTCGGTAGCTTCTTGCCAGCCGGAGAAAGCGGCAAAGGTAAATTCCGATAAATCAATGGCTGGTGGATAGAAATAACGCTTTAAGGTGAAGTTGACATCGGTAGCACCGCGCTCAGCCTGGACTTGTACAGTTTTACCCGGTTGTGGCTCACTGGCGATTGCCTCTGCAGAAACAGTCTCTGTAACGGTGGGTATCTGGTTGATCAAGTTATAGTTATTGCTGAGCTGGTAGGGGCTGAATTCGTAATGCCCATCGCTGCTTGCGGTTGTGCCCTGTCTGGCATTAAGAGTATAGACAGTAGCCCCGGGGATTGGCCGTTGATTGGTATCAGTGACGCTGCCTGATATAGACGTCGCCCGGCTGAAAACGCGAATGTCATAGAAAGCATTGCCCGTGACTGTCGTCGACTGAAGACAGGGGTAAGTCTCCCACCAGCAATCTTTGTCAGCACATACAACCCTAGTGCAGGTGCTCCATACCTCCACGGTAGCTTCACCTTCGCAAGTGAACCTTATCTGTCCGGGTGTTGATGGTGCTGTCCATGATAATGTATGAATACTGTTTGTGGTGAAGCTCCCGATTGTCTCCTGATAACCACCCGGAAGCTGAGCCAGCAAACGAAAATGCGTATTGATTGCATTTGTGCTGGCGGTAATGCTGATGGTCTCACCGGTCAAATATACGGACTTATCGGTTGTGATTGACAGGGAAAGGTATGATGTTTGGAAAGCGACTTTGCTTGGGGTGGTTTCTTCATTGGATAAAGCGGCATTTGTAATGATGGGAGTGGCTTCATTTGCGGAGAAATTTGAGGCAGTTGCTTGGCATGGCGCAAGCATGGAACCTATCGTCAATAATCCCAAAACCAAGATAGCAACCAAAATCGGCAGAATGAATCTCACCATCATCCTCCGTCTGCGTAACTTACGACTATTCTAACTCATTTCATCAGTGTCCTGACGGCTGAATTTCATTGCCATTGGCCTTTTTTCGAGTCGGAAGCTCTGTTAGTTATTGAGGTTTGAGGTTCTGGCGGTTACGGCGGCACCCAGGGCGGTGATGATTTGTGGGTGGGGGGGCACCAGGAGTTGGATATTTAGTTCCTGTTCTACAGTCTTGACGAGGCCGATATTGAGGGCGCCACCGCCGCAGATAGCGCACGGCTCTTTCAGCATAATCTTCTTAACCAGGGAGGAAATCTTGCTGGCTAAGGCTTGGTTGACCCCGGCGGCGATATCCTCTTTGGGGATGCCTTCGGTAACTCTGGTGATGGCCTCAGATTCGCCGAAGACAGCGCAGCCTGTGCTGAAAGAGACGGGGTTCTTGGACTTTAGAGAAAGCGAGCCGAAGTCCTTTAAATCTATTCGCAGAACGTTGGCGATGACTTCAATAAATCGGCCACTGCCGGCAGCGCATTTTTCGCTGACGGTAAAATTGGTCACCATTCCCTGTTCATTTGTGCGTATGACCTTGGTGGATTGCCCCGCTGCTTCGATCGCTGTCCTAACCTGGGGGAAGATGCTGTTTATACCTCTGGCAGTGCAGACTATGTCACTGACTTGTCGGCTGGCGAAAGGGACATTGCCAGCGCCAGTCCCGGTTGCCATAGTATCGGTTATATCGCTTTGAGCCAGATTAACTTGTTTCAGGAGCTCCTGCCTTATCGTCTCGGCTGCAATTTGGTAATTGGCTCCGGAAAGGATTACATAGTGAGCGGCAGGCTCGGAATCACTAATTATGACTCCCTTGCTGTATGCTGAGCCGATGTCGATACCCATGAACCAAGCCATTTAGTCAGCACCGTTTACTTTATTGTTATTCTCCCTCCCCTTGTGGGAGGGAGTTAGAGAGATGGGGTGCTTCAGCTTCACCATCGCTTGCTCCTCTCCCTCCAAGAGAAGAGGACTTTCTCAGGGATTGCCACGTCGCTCATGCTCCTCGCAATGACAATAGGCACTTCTTTTAAGTTTCTAGCCGAAAAAGGTGGCTTTCTCCAGGAGGCGTGCCCTTTTCGATATGGTCTCGCCTTCCGCAGTTGCTTTCATATAGATTTCCTTTGCCAGTATGGCAGCCCCTATCGCCCCGGTGAGAAGTGGCTCTTCAGGGACGAGGAGTTCGAAGCCCAGGTTTTCCTTCATCGCCTTAACTATGCCGATGTTCTTGGCTACGCCTCCGGTAAGCACTACATCAGGTTCTATTTTCAGCCGCCGTGCTAGTGCCGCCACCCGGCTGGCCAGCGCATCGTGAAGTCCGGCTATGATATCTTCCAGCTTTTCCCCGCGAGACAGAAGCGCTACCACCTCCTGCTGGGCAAAGATGGTGCATAAGTTGCTGATCTGGATTTTTTTTGTAGATTTCAATGAGATATTCCCCATGTCTTCCAGCCTGATACCCAAGGTGGCAGCGGTGACTTCTAGGAACCGGCCAGTTCCGGCGGCGCATTTATCGTTCATGACGAAGTCGACTAGCTTGCCTTTCTCTATCTTCATACACTTGGCATCCTGACCGCCGATATCAATGGCAGTTCTGACATTGGGAAATAAGCTGGATACGCCTCTGGCATGGCAGGAAAGCTCTGTTATTTGGGCGTCAGCGAAAGGGACATTTACCCGCCCGTAGCCCGTGGCTACGATGTAAGAGATGTCATCAAGTTGCAAATTAGCTTGCTCCAGTGCCATTCTCATCACCTCATTGGCTAGCTGGCGATGTTCAGGACCAGTAGGGCCTTTGATGGCGGACAATATCCTGTCAGCCGTGTCCATAAGCACGACCTTGGTCATGGTGGAACCTATGTCGACGCCGGCGAAATACAAGTTGACCTCTGGAGAAATGTTCTTAGCGGATTGTCTCGAGGAAGGCTTCAACCCTGGTTCTTAAGGGGGCTAAAGCTCCTATGGTGTAATCATATTCTATGTAGGTGCTGGGAATGCCGATGCTGTCGAGGTAATCTTTGAGCGACGGCATTTCAAAAGCAAAGGGGTCACAATATCTGACGAGCAGCAATATGGCGCCGTTGATTTTCCATTCTTTGACGATGCCTTTGAGGTAGCCGAAGCGGCTTTGGATGTCTTTGGCATAGTCTTTCTTGGTTTCGCCGAGGGTAGCCTGCCTGAAGGTGCGGGCGCAGGTAATCTCCTTCATGTAGTAATCAGCCAGTCCATCCAATGGGTCGGTGGTCAGCTTTACACTACCCCTGTAAGCTCTGATGCCGCCGCAGGTCTCATCCATCACCACATTTGCCTTAGTCTCAAATATCTGCATGATATCGGTATCATCCAATGAGCTGCTCCAGATAAGGAGCCGTGCCGGTTTCTTCTTGGGGACATCGGTGTGGTTTTTTGCCTCGCCTATAACCTGAGTTAGCAGGTCATTCCCCTCAGCTACAGGCAGGCTCATGAGCGCTTTTACTACCTGAACGAGCTCTATCCCCGAGATAAGCGGTGGGACTGGCTTGGTTAGCTCGTATAATTGCTGTACCAGGGCGCGCTGTTGATTATGAGCTTTGATGGCTGACTTAAGCTTATCTGCAGACAGTTTCTGTCCGGTAAAGGTCTCCAGCGTTTTCCTGAAGTCGTTTAGTTGTGACTTGAAGTATTCAATGGCCTCGGGGCGAACAGTGCTGGGCATATCGATGAAGTGGAAGTAGGGATAATCCGTATAAGATTCCCAGACACGGGCTGTCTTCTCCTGGGGGTCGCAGGAGTGGACAGTAACCATGCCATCTAAGAAGTCGTTTTTCCCCTTCAAGTCACAATCAAGGCAGGTGCGCATGATAGGGCAGAACGAGGTAGGTAGAGCTCTATCTGCCTCGGTGACTGCCTCTCTAATGTCTCCGTATGTCCGGTACGGGACTAGGCCGAGGGCGGTGAGCATTTCCAGAGGGACATAGACGCAGGGATAGCCTATTATCTTTTTGCCTGCAGCCTTGAGTTCTTTAGCTCTTTGCGACCGGTTTCGGTAGATTTCCTGGACTTTGCTCAGCCCTTTGCTTTTGTCTGACATTGCTGACACCTCACTATATTGAAATTGTTTGCGTTCTTACCAGTCGAAGCCTTCCTGTTTCCTCACTCTTCTGTAGTGCTCCATGGTCTCCTCAAAGGGCTCTGCCTTAGCTAAGGCGTCTTCCGGGTTGAACAATCTGAGGTCTACGATATCCCCTTCGATGCTCAGTGACGGCACCTTCAACTTTTTCATCAGCATGTTTGAGACATAAGGCAGGTGCGTCGAGGCGCTGCGGCAGCTGATAAGGGGATGAAGCATTGCCCCATCACACCTCCATTCTCTGGCATATTTCAGATAGGGATAAGCGAAGGAGCCACCGAGCACATTCTGTTGCCGGGCGTCTTCATAATAGCCGGCAAAAAACTGGAGGCTAAATCTGGTGATTCGTTCCAAGGGGTCTTTGACCTGGCTGAGGTCAATAGGTATAGGCGGGCGATAGCCAAAGCTCTCGACGACGAAGTCCCACCCTCTCTCAGCCAATTTGTCAAAAAATCCTAAGCTATGCCAGGGCGGAAGCTCGGCGAATACCAGCCGGTATTTTTCCTCAGATATAGCTCCTATGTGATTATTCACCCTATCTTTAATCTCAACATACATATCTTTAAAGCACTGCAGCGAATCCTTGAGATCGCCGGCCAGGAACAGGGCTGCCGGCATAGCGCTCCAGAAGTCTCTGCTGTGCATGGGGCACGGTTTTGCCTTGCGCAGCTCATTCACCTCATGCCATACGCGGTTTACCTCTATCATAAGATCAACCGTCTCATCTAGCTTGGCCCAGTCCATTTTCCTGCCCAACATGCGTTCGACGAAGACAACGAAATCCCTGAGGTGCTTGACTCCCAAGTCAACCATTCTCTGGAAAGAGCCTTCGATGAAAAACTCCTTTACTCCGGGGCTGGGTGATTCCAGTGGCCATACCGGGACATCCATGTAACGGCCCAATGCCTGGAACCACTTGTACCTGGCATCGCAAATAGCAGATGAGGACAGCAGGAATAATGGCTTCGGCATGCCTCCGAAGGGCGCCTCTGGTGGCACTTCGCCTTTGAATTCCTTCATCATCCTCGATGTATAGCCGAGGCTGGTCAGACTGTAGCCGCAGAGATGTGTAGGAAAGCCATCGGCATCAGCCTGTTCCAGGTATCGCTGGGCAACTCCCATGGCCGCAGCAACAGCACCATAATTTTCCGGATAGACCACTTCCACATCCATAGCTTTGAGTATGGGGTCGCCGTAGTAGAAGTTGAGCATAGCCCAGACGGCAGGTTTACCTGCCTTGATGGCTTCGGCGCTCTTTAGATAGGTCTCATTTACCTTGGCTCGAAGCGGATACATTGATTTCAACCGGTTTATCACCTTCTTTTTCTCTTCCGTAACCATAGCCAGTTCCCTCCTTTGAAATTCAGGCTTTTTCTTAAAAGGCTTTATCGTATCGGTCAACCCAGATTTTAATGATAATTCCGGTCGTGTAAGGGCACCAGATATACGTTCAGTATTATAACAC
>Ga0163210_1001374_pt1 | contig 10576 bp, 12 predicted proteins | sample Kivu_220m_FD_113536 | JGI IMG/M metagenome (GOLD analysis project Ga0163210, IMG submission 113536) | Freshwater microbial communities from Lake Kivu, Western Province, Rwanda to study Microbial Dark Matter (Phase II) - Kivu_220m | ecosystem: Environmental > Aquatic > Freshwater > Lake ... | reverse complement strand
GCATCTCCGCGGCCTGATCGACCGACTCGTCGCACCAGGCCGCCTCGATGGCCACATCGACTCCGCGACCGCCCGTAGCCTGACGCACCGCGGCAGCCGGGTCGCGAGCCACTGGCGTCTCGCCAGTGGCCGGAAACGTCGTCGCCGATTCCCCACTGGCGAGACGCCAGTGGCACCCAGCATCGCAGCACCAGGCCGCGGTCGCCCCGAGCCGCCTGGCCAACTCCACGCGCCAGGGGAAAAGGTCGGTCACGAAGACCGCATCGGCCCCGGCCAGGCGCACGAGTTGGAGGATGCAGAGTCCGATCGGGCCCGCCCCGAGAATCGCCACCCGGTGGCCGACGCGGATCTTGGCCAGGTCCACCGTGTGGATTGCGATCCCGAGCGGTTCCAGGAGCACGCCGGTGACGTCATCCATTCGCTCGGGCAACGGGAAGCACGTGTGGGCAGGGACGTGCATCCACTGGCACAAGGCCCCATGGTCGGGCCAATACCCGCAGAACCGCAGGTTCAAACACAAGTTGGGATGTCCCCGCTCGCACAATTCGCACTGCCCGCACGGTTGGGCCGGATCGACGGCCACCCTCACGCCGGGCTTGAGCGGGCGGAACTCGCCGTCCAGGCAGCGCTGGCCCACTTCCTCGACCACGCCGGCAAACTCGTGCCCGAGAACAAACGGGCCTTCCAGCCGGGTGTCGCCGATCGCGGCCTGCCGGTAAATGTGCAGATCGCTCCCGCAGACGCCCACCGCCTTCACGCGCAGCAGCGCCTGCCCCGCCCCCGGACGCCCCGGCGCGGGCACTTCCTCAACGCGAATATCCGCCGGCCCATGCAGCCGGGCCGCAAGCATTCGTTGCGGATCAATCATCGTGCGCGATTCCGTCATGATTCAGCGGTTCTCCAGAAGAGGCGGATAATCGCGAGCCCCATGAATTGCGGCAAGCACAAGAACTCGCCCTTCGGCAACGTCTTCCCGATACACGAGCCGGTACGCGCCCACGGCAAGCTGTCGGTAATTCCGATGGGCGAACTGAGGGACGATCTCGCCCAGTTGTGGGAAATCGCCTAGACGGGCGGCTGCCGCAGTCAATCGCTCTACCATCGATCGAGCGTATTGCGGCGAGTCTTTGGCAATGAATCGGTAGATCTCTTCCAGATCGGCTAGGGCCGGCTCTGCCCAGATGACCGGAACCATTCTCGGCTCTGCTCGACGACTTGTTGCTGGGTGAACGTCTTCCCTTGATCGACCGCCAACTCCGCCTTCTCGATCTTGGCCCTCAAGTACAGCTCGTGCATGAGATCTTCAGGATCGACCTCCTCGGGAAGGCGTTCCAGGATGTCCAGTAGCTCCTGCTTCTTCACGGCCAGCTCCTCCAAGAACGCGAGAACTCCCTAGAGTCAGTATACTGCGCCTTCCGCTCGGCGGGTAGGCTTCTCAAAACGGCAGCCGCGGCGTATACAGACCCGGGGTTTCCTGGGTCGCGTGGAAGGTCTTCATGCCGAGGTAATTGCCCATCGCTTCCCAGAGGGCGTTGCCGACGTGCGTCTGCGTGATCGCCACGTGGTGCGGGAAGTGGTTCAGCAAGACGTCGCGGTAGAGCCGTTGCAGGTTCTTGATGCGGCACCAGCCGTAGCCGCCGAAGGTCTCGGCCTTGTTCTTCTCGATGTCGCCCTGGGCGACGACGGCCTTCCACACACCGTCGGCATCCTGCGTGATGCGGCAGAGCGTGAGCGGCGAGGGATCGGCCACCAACTGCACCGTGCCGTAGGCCTTCTCCTGCGGGGCCCCGCCACAGGAGACCATGATGTCCTGGATGCCCAATTTCGCCCGGCCCGAGGCGAACGAGGCCGGGAACACGCCGCAGTGCCAGACGTTCGCCAACTCGTCGTCCTCGTTGTGCAAGTTGTTCCAGTCGGCCAGGGCCGCCGGACGGCTGCTCGCCAGCCGGCAGGCGTGCATTGACATCGCGCCCAAAATGTCCGACTCGCACGCGCTGGGGAAGCCTTCGTCGCCGAGCCGGGCCATGGTCGCGCAACTGCACACGCCGTAGTTGTTCTGGATCGAGGTCCAGCACTGCACGGCCAGCGCGTCCAGGTCGTTCTCCGCGCGCCAGCGGCGGAGGAAGAGTTCCAGTTTGGCGCTACGCACCAGACTGGCCTGCGGCATGATCGACGTGTCGGCGTAGGCCCGGATCTTCTGGATCACTTCCGCCACTTGCGGATCGGAATCGCTGATCGCGCCTGCCCCCGCGATTGCTTCTGACAGATCGAGCACGACCGTGGTCGCCCCCAGGCGCTGCAGCTGTTTCTCGTCGAAGCGGCACGTCCAGAAGGCGTCCGGCCGCGTGCCGACCTGGCCGTAGCGGGCATTCTTGATCCCCGTCACCACGCGGCACACGCGGCCGAACCAGTCGAGGTCGGCGGCGAACGAGGCGTCCGACGGGAAGCAGATCGGGCGCCGGGCCACCGAATAGCAGGCCCCAATCTGCCGCAGCACTTCCCCGATCGACAACAAGCCGCAGAACGAGTCGCGCCGCGGCGTACTCTTCGCGAGCGTCTCTTCCTCCTGGCAGCCGAAGATCATCACCGGCACGTCGAGCCGGGTCTCGCGCACGACCTGGGCGACCGGCTGCTCTTCGCCGAAATTGACCGCCCCGATCACGATCCCCTGGACCCGGCAGTCGCGGAATAGCGCGGCGCAGACTTCGGCCTCCTTGCGAGTCTCGACGCAGCCGACCTTGGTTTGTTCGGGACTGGGGACCACCACGTCGATTCCAGCCTGCTGCATGGCCTGGACCGTGGCGTTCCGCATTTTGAAGGCCAGCTCGTCGCTAAACGAACCGCGATTGGCGGGAACGAAACCGAGCCGGATCTTTGCATCTTCAAACGGCATGGATTAGGCTCCGTGGATGAGGGATAAGGGATGAGAGATGAGGGATGAAGGATGACACGGAGATACGGAGACCAAACGGGACTCTGCGCGTTTCGACTCTCATCTCTTATCCCTCATCCCTTATCTTCTCGTCAAAACAACGGCGGCTTGCCCAACTTGCGGCGGATGGGAATGAACTGGCCGGCGTGCATCAGCCCGTGCAAACCCACCACCCCGAGGGCCGCGGCCACGGTCGGGGCGTATTCGCGCATCGCTTCGGGGGCCGGCTGGTCGAGGGCGCTTTCGGGCGTGGCGTCAATCGCCGCCAGCGTGGCCGCCTTCATCTGCTCCAAAAGGGCCAGGTGCTCGGCCTTCGTGGCGAATTTCGCCGCGTCGTCGCTCTTCGCGGTCTCCGCGCTGTAGGCGGCGGCAAAGCCCTCGGGCAAGGACACCTCATGCCCCAAGAGGCCGAGCATCTGCTGCGTCCCGGCAATCATGTGCCCGAGCTGCCAGGCAATGTGATTCGTCCCCGGGACCGAGCGGACTAGCAACTCCGCGTCGCTGAGATCCTCGACGTAGGATCGCGTGAGCATGTGGGTGAACTCGACGTTCTGACGCAAGATGTCTTTGGCGTTCATAAGCACTCCCCAAGAACCAGCGATTTCGTTTACGGTTTCGCCTCGCCCGGCTGGCCGTAGCCGTAGCGATAGCGGTCATACCATTTCTTGACTTCGTCCGGCGGGAGCTCGCGGACCTGCCCCAGTTGCATGGCCAGGTGCACGGTCTTGGCCACGTCCTCGGTCATCACGGCGACTTTGAGGGCGTCGCGGACCGTGGTGCCCCAGGCAAACACCCCGTGATTGCCGAGGATGATCGCCGGGGCGCGGTTGCGATGCCGCAGGACCGCCTGGCCGATGTGATCGCCTTCGTTATCGACGTAAGGCGTGCAGGGAATCTCTGCTCCGAACTGGTCGGCGATGGCCGTCAAGCAGACCGGGATCGACCGGCCCACCGCAGCCCAGGCGGCGGCGTAGTTGCTGTGGGTATGAATGATCCCGCAGACCCCGGGCATGTGGCGGTACAGGAAGAGGTGGTGCGGCAGGTCGACGCTCGGCCGCAGCTTTGATCCGATGACCTCGCCGGTGCGGAAGTCGACCTCGACCAGGTCCTCGGGCCGGAGCGTCTCGTAGTCGACGCCCGAAGGCTTGATCACCAGCCGCCCACGGGAGCGGTCCAGCCCGCTCGCGTTCCCCGAGTGCATCGTCACTAGCCCCGCGGCGGGCAGCATCTTATTGGCCCACAGCACTTCACGGCGCAGCTCGCTTATGTCCATCGTCTCTCCTTCTCTCCGCGTCTCCCTGTCTCCGCGTCTCCGCGTCTTCATCCCCTCCGTTCCCGATCGCGGATCGTGATCAGTCGCTTCATCAGGTCATACAAACTGTTCTGGCTGGCCGGAGTGCCGAAGGCGTCGTGCAGCAGGCGGTAAAGCCCGTAAAGCTCGGAGTACACCGCGGCGGCTTTCTTGTTCGGCCGATAGACCTTCGGCTTGACGCCGGTCATGCGCTCTTGGGCTTCCTCGGTCGTGCGGTACGCCCCCCCGACCACCGCCCCGAAGATCGCGGCGCCCAGGGCGCACGTCTGCGCCGAGCGGCTGATTTTCATCGGGCGGTTGCAGACGTCGGCGTAGATCTGCATTACGAAGGGGTTCTTTTCGGCGATGCCCCCGCAGTTGACGACTTCGCGAACCGCCACGCCGTACTCCTCGAACCGCGTGATGATCGTCAGGGCCCCGAAGGCAGTCGCTTCGACCAACGCGCGGTAGATCTCCGGCGCGGTGGTATGCAAGGTCTGGCCGACCAGCAGGCCGGTCAAGAGGGGATCGACGAGGATCGTGCGATTGCCGTTGTTCCAATCGAGCGCCAAGAGGCCGCTCTGGCCGGGCTTCAGCTTCTCGGCCTCCCTGGTGAGCGCCGCATGGGCATCACCCCGCGATGTGTACTTGCCGGGAACGAGGTGGCTGGCAAACCAGTTGAAGATGTCGCCCACCGCCGACTGGCCAGCCTCCAAGCCATACATCCCAGGAATGATCGATCCTGGCACGATGCCGCAAAGGCCCGGGATGTCGGCCAGCGGCTGGTCGGAGGGGACGACCATCATGTCGCAGGTGCTGGTACCGATGATCTTGACCAGGGCTCCGGGCTCGATTCCAGCCCCGACAGCCCCCATGTGGGCATCAAAAGCCCCAACAGCGACGGGGATGCCGGGACGAAGCCCCACTTTGGCCGCGACCTCGGCGGTCAGTTCGCCCGCCTTCTGATCCGAAGGAACGGCCTCAGGGGCGTATCGACGACGGATTTCCACCAGACCCGGGTCCAACCCGGCCAGGAACTCCTCGCTCGGCAATCCACCCCACTGGGCGTTGTACATCGCCTTGTGACCAGCGGCGCAAACCCCTCTGGCCATTGAGGTTGGATCGAGATTCCCGGTGATGAAACCGGGCACGAAGTCGGCCAGCTCGACCCACCCGTAGGCAGCCGCAAAGACTGCTGGGCTAGTCCGCTTGCAGTGCAGAATCTTCGACCAGAACCATTCCGAGCTGTAGGTCCCGCCGCACTTCGCCAAATAGGGAGCGCCCGAGTCGCGGGCCTTCTGGGTGATTTCGGCGGCCTCGGCATGCGAGGTGTGGTCTTTCCATAGCCACGCCTGCGCCGCCAGATTTCTCGCGAATCTGCGCTCGAGCGCTATAGGTGTCCCGGCGCGGTCCACCGGCATCGGGGTCGACCCGGTCGTATCAATTCCAATCCCGACAACCTGTTCGGCCTCGACGCCCGACTCCTTGCGTGCGGCCTTGAGAGCCCCTTGAACGGACCGATAAAACCCCTCAATATAGTCACCGGGACGCTGCCGGGCGAGGTTCGGGTTCTTGGGATCGAGCAGTATGCCGTGCTCACCGCTCGGATAGTTGCTCACGCACGTGCCGACCTCGGCGCCATCGGCCGCGTCGACCACGAGCGCCCGCACGCTGTTCGTTCCATAGTCTAGCCCGATGGCGTATTTCTTCGCTCGCGACTTCGCCATATCGTTGCGCTCCTTGGGGTTGGCCGAAAACGGCTCCTCACACCGAGCCAAGTGACCGTTCAGGCTACCGAGTTTCCGACCGGTGGACAAGGACCCGGTGAGCAGGGTGGCGAGCAGGGTGGTGTCCTGAGAATGTGTTGCTGAAGAGTTTTGCCCGAGGGGCCAGCGTGTTGCTCTTTTTCGTCAGCCTCAGTCTCCTCCATGATGGGGGTAACTCTCAGGAACCACGGTCGTATTATTGTTTGCACGAGCTGTCAAATATAGCTCTGCGGATGTCCCTTTGAGTTGCGGAAATGACCGATTTCATATCCCCCTCAGAAGTGCTAGTCGCAACGTCTTTTGTATCAAGATGTTACGACCATTTTCATTGATTTCTTCGATGAGCCATAGTATAGTAGGTACTTGTCTCCGGCCGACATTGACGCCAGGCGCGCCGAGGAGTATCATGCTAGTTTCTTTGCGATCAGAAATGCCGTTCATGCATGGGGTGGTTCTGCCAGCGGCAAGGGGTACTTAGTGAAGCCGGTACTGCAAGCGCTGGTAGTTGCGGATCACGTGTACGAGGATCGCAGCGGCAAGAAGATCATCGCTGGCACGTTTAACACGTACTGGTTCAGCAAGAAACCGCCGATTCGTGAAGTCCAGCAACCCAGTGGTGAAAAACAACACGTTCTTCTTGGGGGAATGCGATCTGGATCGCCATTTGCCTACGTCAGTCTTACCGACGTTTGCGATGGCACGGTGTTAACGATCCAGTTTGTGGACCTCACAAGAAATGTGGTGCTCTTCACGACCAAACCGACCATTCGGATTGCGGAGCGAGTGGCTACTATTGAGCTTGTGTTCCCCCTGCCCGAACTACCTATTCAACAAGCGGGCGTTTATGCCCTAGAGGTTGTCTGCGAGAACGAGATTCTGGGTTCGTACCGAATAACGGCACAGAGTCTTGACGAAAAGAAAGAACAGGGCCCCCAGCATGGCGACAGCGGAACTTGAACCTCGAAATACGGCCAAAACCATTCGGGTAGAAGAAGAGCCGCGCGAACCGACACAGATCGTCTATCACTGCCACATCGCGATGATTCGTGAAGAGGATGGTTCGTGCACGGCTATCGTCCTCAATCTGCCTGGTGCCGCCAGTGAAGGAGGCACAGAAGAAGAGGCCATGAGGAATGTTCGCGAGTCTATCCGTGGCTTGATCGAGTCTTATAAGGCCACGGGCGATCCGATTCCTTGGAAAGATCCTGTCTCGCAAGACGTACCAGACAACGCCGACACGAAGTGGATTCTGGTGCATGTCTAACAAGGCCCCGAGAGTGACGGGGAGCCAGGCCATCAAGGCGTTTTGCAAGGCGGGATACTCTGTCGAGCGCCAATGTGGTAGCCACCACATTCTCCGACACCACGATAAGGTTGGTCTATCGATCCCCGTCCACAAAGGGCGCATTTTGGGTGTCGGTTTGTTGCTATCGAAAATAAAAGACGCCGGCATGACGGTAGAGGAATTCAAGGCGCTTTTGTGAACCCAACTCACGGAGCGCTCTTCTTACTCACTATGGAATCTCTGGGTACGATCTACCCGTCTTCCGCTCTCTGATCTGGAGAGCGGCCTGCGTCTTGGCGGCACGACAGCTCCCGTTAGTTAGTTGAGCAATTCGCCACCGGGCTCAAGACCGCCGCGAACGTTGAAACGGGGACGCAGCTAGTTTTCGGCGGGCGGATTTCCGATTCTAGTCGCATCCCGGTTCCGACTCTCGTCAGGACTGGCCAAGCGTCCTCAGGAGCGCGCTGATCCTGTTGATCTTGCAGCCCACAAGTTCGTTGGCGGATTCCGAGAAGTATAGGGTTAGCAATTCATCGACGCGGCGCTCGTAGGCATCGTCGTCGCGAAAGAAGATGGTGAGGAAGTCGCCCTGAGCCGAATACATGGGCTTCGGCTCGAACTTCTCGCACTTGGCGGTCGCCAAGTATTCCATTAGGTCTTCGGCCATACTTGCGATCGTCCCGCGAGTCTCTGGCGTAGGTTCTAGTAATTGTCTGAGATTACCCAACCTGCCGGGCGCGTGTCAAGCCAGCAGCTTCCGGGCGACGCCGCAGACGACGAACGCGAGGACGAGGATGGCGACGCCGGCGACCATGGTCCAGCGGGCCTTGGAGGAGGTGTTCTTCCATTCGCCGCCCAGCACGCCGGCGAGGTTGCCGAAAAGGATGCTCGACAGGAGCATCATCGGCCAGGCCACGTAGGGGCCGTACCGTCCCATCTTGCCCGCCCCCATGCCGTACAAAACGATCCCCATGGGCCAGGCTATGCCAATGAAAAGGGCTCCGAGCCAGTAATGGGCGGTGCCCGGCGCGCGCAAGAGGCCGAAGTTCCGGTTCTTCGCCATCAGGTAGAACGTGTAGGCCACGTTGACGCTGAAGTTCGCGGTGAAAGTGAGGGCCCAAATGGCGTTCGGGGCGGAGGCCGCACTCGCACGGAACTCCTTGGCCGCGTCGAGGATCGGCTCAGCAAAGACGAAGCCGACGTTGAGCATCGCCGAGATCGAGCCGGAGATGAAGCAGAACAAGAGGCCCATCGCGAACGGGACCGCGGGGCCAGCGCCCGAAGCGGGCGCGGAGGCCAGCTCCCGGTCTTTGAGCTTTCCGGCCCAGGCGCACACGCCGACGCCGACGAGCATCACGGCCAGCGCCGCCAGCAGGACCAGCCCGCCCGGCTCGGCCAACTTGGCCGGTTCCTTCAGGGCCAGCGGGACGGGCGAGCCGAAGACGGTCACGAGCCCCATCATGAGGGAAACGCCCATCGCCATGCCCACGGCGCCGATCGCCTTCCCCCAGAAAATGCCGCCGACGCCCCAGCACAGGCCGCCGACGATCGCCACGATCGCCGGCTTGAGCCCGGCGGCCTGGTAGACTTGCGCGAGGTTCGGCACGGTCGCCAGCGCGACCGGCCACGGCACAAGGAGCAAGGCCATTAGCGCGCCCATGCCCCAGATGTTCTCCCACTTCCATTTCGGCGTCCGCGTGAGCGGGAGCGAGAAGAGCCCTTCCAACGCCCCGCCGGCGATTGCCAGAATTGCACCGAGGATCAGGTCCATGAGGCTGCCTCCAAACTACGATGACTCGAACGGCCTAGTCGCCCACGGTGTGGCACTGCTTGACCGCTGCCGGAATGCGGTTGCCGAGTCCCATGGGTTTTGGACCGGCAGCGGTCAAGCAGTGGCACGCTCCCGGGAGCATACAACTCGTTGAACTTCTCACGATCCGTCAATCGACAACCGCGGCCGCGCGGATCGGCGAGCCGTCGCGCCCCTTGATGTTAAGCGGAAGGGCGATCAGCGTAAATCGTTCGGGGAGCTTTTCAAGGTTGGCGAGCCCCTCGACGAGCACGATTTCCGTCCCCTTGCCGAGCAAAATCCAGTGACATCCTCGCCAATCCTGGCTGGGGGTGCCTGTGTCCATGCCCAAGAGCCCGATCCGCTTGCGGGCGATCCACTCGGCGGCCTCCAGGGTCAGCGTGGGGAAGTCGGTGAAGAACTCGGGCCGGCCGAACGTCCGGTCCCAACCGGTGCGGTAGACGACCTTCGCGCCGGGCTGGAACTTGGCCTCGTGCGGCTTGAGCATGGCGATCGTGATCGGGGTCTTCGGCTCCAGCGAGCCCTGCGGCGCCAGATCGACCAGGACCGCCGGCCCATAGAAACGTTCCAGCGGAATCTGGTCCACGGTCTTGCCGTCGTCGAAGAAATGGTACGGGGCGTCGAGGTGCGTCCCCTGGTGCGTCGACATGCTGATCTGCGCGATGTTGTAGCCGATCGACGCGATCGTGTTGTGGGTCACGATGGAGAGCTTGGGATCGAAAGGGAAATTGAGATCGCCGTGCACCAGCGGATGAGAAAGATCAATGAGCGTCGGCATGGTTCGTTTCTCCGAATTCAATTCACCACGTTTCGCACCGGCAGACCGCAGAGGGCGCGGCGGCAGGCCTCGGCCCCTTTGCTTCTCATTTCCATCAGTCCTTCCTCGCAATAGAAGGCTGCGTGGGGATTGACAATGAGGCGATGGTACGCCGGGTGTGCGGGATCGCGCCACGCTCGGGCCAGCGGCGAGTCGGGCGGAAGCGGCTCGCGCTCCAGCACGTCGATGCCCACGCCCGCCAATTGGCCCGATGCGATCGCCGGGGGAATCGCGTCGGCATCGACCACAGCCCCCCGAGCGGTGTTAATCAAGTACGCCCCCGCGGGCATTCGGCCGACTGCCCGGCCATCGATCCTATGGTATGTTTCCTCAGTGAGGGGACAATGCAGGCTGAGGACAAGGGCTTGGGCCAAGAGTTCGTCGAGGCTCTCCGCGCGGCAGATAGCGAGGGCCTTGTCGTACCCGTCCGGCTTGTAGGGATCGTAAAAGACGACGTTCATGCCGAGGGCCTTGGCCCGAAGCGCGGCCGCCGAGCCGATCCGGCCCAGCCCGACCACGCCGAACACGCGACCGCGGAGACGCCGCAGCGGCACGACCTGGGTATACATCCAGGGGCCCTCGCCGCCGCGCAAACGGGAGTTCATCAGCGCGATGCCGCGGGCCAGGGCGAGCGTCATCCCGATGGCCGTGTCGGCGACCTCCTCGGTCCCATAG
>Ga0163210_1001372_pt1 | contig 10580 bp, 9 predicted proteins | sample Kivu_220m_FD_113536 | JGI IMG/M metagenome (GOLD analysis project Ga0163210, IMG submission 113536) | Freshwater microbial communities from Lake Kivu, Western Province, Rwanda to study Microbial Dark Matter (Phase II) - Kivu_220m | ecosystem: Environmental > Aquatic > Freshwater > Lake ... | reverse complement strand
TGGAAGGGCGGTCGTCCGCCTATCGGATTGAGGTCCGGATGCGCCACAAGGATGGCTCGTATCGCTGGATCTCTGCGCGCGGCGGCGCGCTCCGGGACGCGCAAGGCCAGCCGTGCCGCATGGCTGGCTCACACACGGACATCACCGAACGTAAACAAACCGAAGAGGCATTTCGCCAATCGGAGAAACGCTTCTCCCAAGTCTTCCATGCCAGCCCGATTGCCATCAGCATCACGGCGCCGGAGGATGGGCGGTATATCGACGCGAATAATGCCTGGCTGCGCCTCTTCGGCTACCGGCGCGAAGAGGTCATTGACAACACGTCGCTGCGGTTGAATATCTGGGTCCAGCCCGAACAAGAGTCGATCATGATCCGGCGACTGCAGGCGACCGGCTCCGTACGGGATTTCGGGCACCTCGCCCGCACGAAATCGGGCCAGGTCCGCGATGTGCTGGTTTCGGCGGAAGTGATCGAGCTGAGCAACCGACGCTATTACCTCTCCTCGGTGCTCGACGTCACAGAGCGCAAGCGCGCCGAAGAAGAAATCCGCCGCCAAAACGAATATCTGGCGGCGCTGCACGAGACCGCCCTCGGAGTGATCAGCCGATTGGACGTGAGAGAGTTGCTGGAGACGATCGTCGCGCGGGCTATCAACCTGGTCGGCGCCGCAGACGGTTTTGTTTACTTGGTGACACCGGATGGGACTGAGATCGAGACGACAGTTGGAACCGGGGCGCATCGCAAGCACATTGGGCAGCGGCTTGCGCGCGGCGAGGGCCTTTCCGGGAAGATCTGGGAGACCGGGCAACCGATGGCGGTGGACGAATACCGAACTTGGCAGGGTCGATCCTCCCGCTTCGACGATACGCCGATCGGTCCGGAAGTAGGCGCGCCGCTCAAGTCCGGGGTGGAGGTGGTTGGGATCATTGGCTTGACGCGCGAGGTATCCGCTCCTCCGTTCGCTCAGGACGAAATCGATTTGATGAGCCGCTTCGCTCAGTTGGCGTCCATCGCACTGGACAACGCGCGTCTGCACACATCCATGCAGCAGGAGCTAGCCGAGCGAGTGCGCGCAGAAGAGGCGCTGCAAGAACGGCTCACGTTCGAAAAACTCATCACCGATATCTCTACGCAATTCATCAACCTGGGTCCCGACGAGATCGACGCCGGCATTCAGCGCGCGCTGCAGGCCACAGCCGAATTTACGGAAGCCGATCGCAGTTACGTCTTCCGTTTTTCCGAAGACGGCGCGACGATGGACAATACCCACGAATGGTGCGCCCAAGGGATCGAATCACAGATCGCCACCTTGCAGGCGATCCCGGTGGGCGCCTTGCCCTACTTGACGGGGCGTATCCAGCGGCTCGAGGTCTTTCACGCTCCGCGGGTGGCTGACCTTCCGCCAGCAGCGCGCGCCGAAAAGGACGAATCCGAGAGAGAAAAAACCCAGTCGGTCATCTGCGTTCCGATGGTCTATCGCGGTGACGCGGTGGGCTTTCTGGGATTCGACGCTGTACGCGCGGAAAAGACGTGGAGCGGCGATGCCGTCACGCTGCTGACCCTCGTCGGGGAAGTGTTTGTGAACGCGCTGGAACAGAAACGCGCACAGGAGAAATTGCAGTTCGCCTATCAAACTCTGGAACGACGCGTCGGAGAACGCACGCACGAACTGGCAACGCTCAATGCGATTGCCGCGAGCGTGAACCGCTCACTCGACTTGAAAGAGATCATGCGCGATGCGCTGGAAAGGATCATGAGAATCATCGGCATGGAGCACGGCATCGCCTATCGAGTGGAAGGAGAAGAGGGAGATTCCACAGACGCTCAGCAGCGTCGTCTGCGCGTGATGGCCTATCGGGGCTATTCGGAGGAGTTTGCGCATTTTGGCGATGGGCTGCCGGTGCATGAGAGCGCCGCCGGGGTTGCGGGTCGGCTGGGCGAACCGATGACCTGGTCGTTGGAGGAACTGCCCACCCGCCACTTGCTGAAACAGATGCTAGCCCGAGAAGGCGTTCAGCAGGTAATCTCTATCCCCTTGATGTCGAAGGGACGCTTTGTCGGAGCGCTGAATCTCAGCACGAATCGGATGCGTGCATTTGCGCCAGAGCAAATTACGCTACTGAAAACGATTGGGCAACAAGTCGGCGTCGCGGTGGAGAATGCGCGTCTCTACGAGCAGGCGGAGCGGTCGGCCCAAGCCGCCGAGCGCAGCCGCCTGGCGCGCGACCTGCACGATTCCGTGACCCAATCACTTTACAGCGTGACGCTGTACGCCGAGGCGGCGGCGCGCTTGCTCACCGCCGGCAATCACGCGCAAGCCGCCGCGCACTTGCGCGATCTGCGCGACACGGCCCAGGGGGCACTCCGCGAGATGCGGCTGCTCATTTTCGAATTACGTCCCCCCACGCTGGAAAAGACCGGGCTGGCGGCGGCGCTTCAGGCACGGCTGGACGCGGTGGAATTGCGCGGCGGTATGAAGGCAGAAATTCAAGTCACGGGACGCGAACCGGAGCACCTGCCGCCGCGCGTCCAAGAGGAGCTCTACTACATCGCGCAGGAAGCGCTCAACAATGCCCTCAAACATTCCAGCGCCCAGCACGTGCAGGTTCATCTGCAATATCTTGAGACGGTCACGCGATTGGAAATCTGCGATGACGGCGTAGGATTTGATCCGGAAAAAGCCGGCACGACGGGGGGATTGGGCCTAGCGGGCATGCAAGAGCGCGCCGAGAGGATCGGCGGAAAATTGTGGATCGAAAAAGCGCCGGGTCAAGGGACCAAAGTGGGGATTGAAGTACCTATGAGTCCCCCAAGGCAGGACCTCGGGGGAACTCGGAGGAACTCGGAAGAGTGAGATGCCACGAGAATATCAAGGAGCCAATACGCAAACGTATCAGAAACTGTACGGATACAAGAAACTGATTGCCTGGCAAAAGGCTGACGACCTGGCACTGATGATACACACCCTCACGATTCAATGGGGACCCGGCTACTATCGGCTGGCAGACCAAATGCGGAGCGCGGCTGTATCGGTCAAATCGAACATTGCCGAAGGATATTGTCGCGTGTCGCTCGGTGACTACATTCGCTTCTGCGACATTGCCAGAGGATCTTTGGGGGAGTTGGGCAGCCAGATCCAAGATTGCGAACGCTGGAAGTTGGTAGCCGGCGAGCCGCTGCAGGAATTACTTGAGCAGTACGGTGACACGACCTTCTTCCTGGAACGACTCATCGCGGCGCTGAAGAAAAAGCAACAAACCGGAGATTGGGACAAGAGTTTCGGTGTCAAAGAGGCAAGCGCCATCTACTCGGTCGAAGACGCCGACTATCCTTTCGAGTTACCGGAACAAATGGAAACATCGGAGGAACTCTGAGGAACTTAGGGGAAAGAGACCCTTGAGTTCCCCTGAGTTCCTACAATTCCCCAGGTCTTTTGGAGGTAACATGAGTTCACCCATTCGAATTCTGATTGTCGACGACCATGCCATCGTCCGCAAGGGCGTCCGTGCGCTGCTTGCGACGGAGCCAGACATCGAGGTGATCGCCGAAGCCAGCGATGGAGCCGAAGCCGTGGCCCAGGCGCAGGCATTGCACCCGGACGTGATCCTGATGGATCTCGTCATGCCCAAGATCGACGGGATTGAAGCGACGCGGCAAATTACCGCGCAGCAGCCCGGCACGCGCATCCTCGTCTTGACCAGCTTTGCGGCGGACGATAAGGTCTTCCCTGCGATCAAAGCCGGCGCACTGGGATACCTCCTCAAAGACTCGAGTCCTGAAGAACTCGTGCAGGCCGTTCACCAGGTCTATCGCGGTGAGCCATCGCTGGAATCCTCCATTGCGCGCAAGGTGCTCACCGAGTTATCGACGCCATCCCAAAAGCCACTCAGTCCCGACCCGCTTACGGAACGGGAGCTGGGTATTCTGCGCCTGATCGCGCAGGGCCGCAGCAACAAGGAGATCGCCGAGCAACTGTTCATCACGGAGATGACCGTGCGGACGCACGTGAGCAACATCCTGGGCAAGCTGCACCTCGCCAGCCGCACACAAGCCGCGCTGTACGCGCTCAAGGAGGGGCTTGCTTCGCTTGAAGATGTTCCGACGGGCGAAAGAGGTTAAGCCTCTCGCCTATCTGTTGCTCTTGAACACGAGAGGGGATGGGGCAATGCGCGAATCATCTCGTGCGCTGATAACGCTGATCGTTATGGTGATCGGCAGCGGGCTGGTGTACGTCGCGTGCGCGATCTGGCCATTCAACCTGGGCTCTGAGACTGGCTGCATGGCTGGATCGCTGGCGGCTTTCGGAATCCTTCTCCTGTACCTGCTCGGGCTGGTCAGACGGCTGGGTGCTATGTCCGAGTAGCCCGACGGAGCTGATGGGCTACCACAATTGTGGTAGTCGCAATACCAAGAATGTAGAATGAGGCCGCAATTCACGCGGTCTTTTTGTTGAGGTCAGGATTCATCATTTTCATCGATGACGGCTAGGCGGGATTTTGTTAATCTGAAAATAGGAAAAGACACAGCGACCAGAAGGAGAACGTCGACCTTCGCGGGCTTACTATTGGAGGTGTGCCTTGAAAAAGCTGATCATTGGAATCGTTTTCGTGGCGGTATTGGCAGCTCTTGTAATCGCGTTTGCAGGATGCAGTGGGGCGAGTAGCACCGCCACACCGACGCCGGCGTCCCAGACTCCGCAGGTGGTTGTCAAAGCGTCGAGCAAGATTGTCGCGGAAGGAAAGGTCGTCCCTGTCCGCAGCGTGGCGCTCAGTTTCCAGTCCGGCGGAAACGTCGCTCAAGTGTCAGTTGCCGTAGGGGACCACGTCGAGTTCGGCAAGCTGCTCGCGAATCTCGACACGCGTCCGCTTGAATTGCAATTGGCGCAAGCCGAAGCGAATCTCGCCGGCGCCCAAGCCCGGCTGAATCAACTCAAGCACTCGCCAACCGCCGAAGACCTTGCCGCCGCGCAACAGAATCTCACCTCGGCGCAGGCCGCGTACGACGCCCTGCTGCATCCCAACACTAACGAGTTGGTTGCGCTGAAAGCAGACTGTGACAAGGCCAAAGCCCTGCTCGATCAGGCGCAGGCCGCGTACGACCGGATCGGCGGCGACTCGAACCCCTACGCGGACATGACGCCGCAGCGCGCCCAACTGCAAATCGCACTGCTGGACTATCAGAAGGCAACCGCATTGTACAACAACAAGGTCAATCCGCCGAGCACGCAGGTCCAACAGGCGTTGGCGGCTGTCCAGAATGCCAAAAGCCAGTTGGCGAAACTCCAGCCCACCGCGGACGACCTCGCCGCCGCGCAGGCGAACGTAAATGCCGCGCAAGCCGCGCGCGATCTGGTCGCCGAACAAATCAAGAATGCTAAACTGGTTGCCCCATTCGACGGCGTTGTCACTGCGCTGGACGTGAAACCGGGCGAGTACGTCGCGCCGGGCATCCCGGTCGCGCGGATGGCGGATACTTTAAATTGGCAGGTGGAGACCACTGATCTAACCGAACTCAATGTCGTCGGTATTAGCGAAGGTGATCCAGTCACCGTGAGCTTGGATGCAATCCCCGAGCTGGAACTGCCAGGCAAGGTGGCGCGCATCAAGGGTTACGGCGAGAATCGGCAGGGCGATATTGTCTACACCATCACCGTTGCACTCGACAAGTACGACGCGCGTTTGCGCTGGAACATGACCGCCAAGGTGAGCATCGAGCCAAAGCAGTAGGCGAGACTGTTCGAGCTTTTGATCTCCAACGCGATGAACGCGAAGGAGCGAGACCTGCGCGATTGGAACAAGGTTCGCGCGTGGGCAGAAGAGCTGTATCCAACGTTGGAGAAGATTTTATGAAAACCCATCTGCGCCGTATCGATCTCGATTGGCTGCGCGTCTGCGCCATCCTTAGCGTCTTTGTCTTTCACAGCAGTCGCTTCTTCGACACCGGCGACTGGCACGTCAAGAATCCGACGACCTATTTCGGCGTGCAGGTGTGGGTTAGCTTTCTCGCCGACTGGTTGATGCCGTTCGTCTTCGTCATCTCCGGCGCAAGCCTGTTTTACGCGCTCGGCTCGCGCGGCGTAGTGAAATTCATCGACGATAAAGTGCGGCGCTTGTTCGTGCCGCTGCTCGTCGGCGTCTTCACGGCGGGGATGCTCATGGTCTACCTGGAGCGCGTCACGCATCATCAGTTTGTTGGCTCATTCTTCGATTTCATCCCGCACTACTTTGACGGCTGGTACGGCTTCGGCGGCAATTTCGCGTGGATGGGCCTCCACCTATGGTACTTGCTCGTGCTGTTCGTCTACAGTCTGCTGTTCTATCCGCTCTTCCGCTGGCTCAGCGCCGGATTGGGCAAGCGCGCATTGAATGCGCTGAGCACCTTTCTTGCCTTGCCCGGCGCAATGTACTTGCTCGCCCTGCCGATCGCGTGGCTGATGGTGAATCTCGATCCGCGGACCGATCTCGGTCAGCGCAACTTCGGCGGATGGCCGTTGCCAATCTACGCCTTTTTCTTGCTGTACGGGTTCATCCTCGTCTCGCACGCGGGCTTGCAAGAACGGGTCCAGCAATTCCGCTGGGTCTCGCTCGCGGCGGGCGTGCTGGGCATCGGTGCGCTGTTTGCGCTCTGGGCAAGCCAAGGCGATCCTGCCTTTGGCTCAGCGCGGTACCTCCAGGTCTACGGGATTTTCAGTGTGAGTTCGTGGTGTTGGATTCTGGCATTCTTCGGTTTTGGGTTCAAGCATTTGACTCAAAGCAAACCGATCCTCGCTTACGCGAACGAAGCCGTCTTGCCGTTTTACATCCTGCACCAAACTGTGCTGCTCAGCGTTGGCTATTTCGTCGTGCAGTGGCAGATTCCTGATTTGCTCAAGTGGGCGATCATCGCCGCGAGTTCGTTCACAATCATTATGCTCGTGTACGAATACGCGATTCGACGATTCAACGTAATTCGATTCTTGTTCGGAATGAAAACGCTCGCGCGACCGGCGCAAGCGGTTCAGCCGGTTCTAGTAGGTGAGAAAAACTAAAGTCAAAAGGGGTTCAGAAAATGAGAATCTTAGCCCTGAATCCACACGGCAGATTTGCGTAGATGATTTGGGGAACAAGAATCGGGCATATCGCCAGGGGACATGGTTCTAATCCCCCAAAGGCTCTCACGCCCGCCAGTTTGCAGACTGAGAAAACACACTGACGGTAGGTTTGCCCGCGCTCAACGTGCTCGATGCCGTCATCAACGCGGCAGACAGACCATTGTATGTGATTTTATGAAAACCTTGGCAACTGAAAAAGAAGCAGTAACTATGAACGATATATCGTCAGCGGCGACGAAACACCTCGAACACTTATCCGTCAAGATTGGCCCGCGGCCGCTCGGTTCCAAACGGAACCAGGCCGCCGCCGAATACATCCGGGGCGTGTTCAAGGCAAACGGACTGGAGACGGAGCTGCAGGAATTTCCTTGTCTGTTGTGGGAAGACAACAGTACGCGTCTGGAGCTAGATGGAACAAGATACGTGGCGGCGGCAAATGTCTTCTCGCCGCCGTGCGATGTGGCCACCCGCGGCGTGGCAGTGGGGACTCTGGCCGAGCTGAAAGCCGCAGACTTGGCAGGGCGAATCGGAATCCTGTACGGCGACCTGACGACCGGAACAGGTTACTCAACCCAGAGCGCATTCTACTTTCCGGAACGCGATGAGCAAATCCTCAATCTGCTGCGGGAAAAGAAACCAGCCGCGCTCATCACCATTCACTCACACACCGGCTCTCTCCAGCGGCTCATCAGCGATTGGAAATTCCCCATTCCATCCGCGACTGTCCCGGCCGAAGTCGGGCTGATGCTTTTGCGGCATATCGACCAGCCGCTGCATCTACGCATCGAGAGCGAGGGATTGCCCAGTCAATTCTGCAACGTCGTCGGCATAAAGGCCGGCACGCGACGTGAGTGGATCGTTCTGTCCGCACATTTCGACACGACGGCGGATGCGCCAGGCGCAATTGACAATGGCTCTGGCGTCGCGGCGATGCTGGCTCTAGCCGAAGCACTGACCAAAGAACAATTGCCGCTAGGTCTGGAATTCGTAGCGCTCAATGGCGAAGAAAATGGCAGTGTCGGGACGGTGGAGTATCTGCGCCGGCGGGAAAGCGAATTGGCCCAAGTGGTCGCCGCGATCAACATCGATGGCGTCGGACAGACGTTGGGCGCGAACAGCATCGCGACGTTTCCAAGTTCTCAATCGTTTCGCGACCAGGTTTCTGCGATCTGCCGAAAGTACCCCGGCGTGATACAAGTCAATCCGTGGTACGAGAGCGATCACACCGCATTCCTCACGCGCGGCGTGCCCAGCATCGCCGTCAGCTCCACCGGCGTCGCGAATGTCATGCATCTCCCGATCGACACCGTCGAATGGATCAGCGCGGCAAAGCTGGGCGAGGTTGTGTCGCTCGTTACCGAGATTGTGGAGGGCTTGCAGGACAAATCGCTGGAGTGGGGAAGGGAAAAACCGGCTTAACTGCTAAACGCGCGTGACACCTGTGCACGAACAAAGAACCTTGCGAAGATCCCCAACCTTCGCAAGGTTTTCATCGTACGTGGGATTCTGCCCAAACTGTTCCACCACTCTGGCTGATCTTTCCGAGAATCTGATCGAGCGTCAGCGCGCGTGTGATCTCGCAACGAGGATCGCCAACGAATTCGCCGTCCACGAGCGCGTGGCGCGATTTGTAGAGGCAATCGCCGCCGCAGTGCCATTTGCAAAAGCAATCCTGGCACCATGGAATTGTTTCGACGGTGTGTGCACGCAAGCGTGCTAGTTTTTCTTCGTCGAAAGCATAGCGCGCACGCGTCTCATCGAATTGCCCAAAGATGAATTGATCGGCAAACTCGAACGATGGATCAGGCACTTCGTAGCACGACGACACGAGGCCTTGCGGTGTGAGACTGAATCCCTCACCGCAGCTGGTGCAAAAGTGATTCGTCAGCACGTCCACGCGCGCGGCAGAATAGTAATAGTCTACGCCGCGTTGCGCGGCAAGTTTCTTCCCTTCGCGGAATGCTTCTACGAACGCGAGCGGATCAACTGCGAATCCATTCACACGTCCACGCCCCAAAATGTACACCGGCTCAACTTGGATGTGCTTGGGGTGCGCGTGCTCTAGAAGGTACGCGACGCTTTGCGGCAATCGCTCGACAGATGTGAATGTGGCAGTGATGCGAATGCCATACGGAAAGCTCGTCGCGTCGAACGCGCGAATCGTTTGCAAGACGGCTTCCGATGATGGCTTGCCTGATGGCGTCGGGCGTTGCGCATCTTGCACATCGGGCAAACCATCCACCGAAAGATTGACCCCGCGAAAATTCTTAATGATCCACTGTTGTTTTTCTGGCGAGAGGACGCCGTTCGTCGCCATTGAGCCATATACGTCTATGCCATTTGTGCGCGCGAGTTGTTGCGCGTATGCGAAGGATTCGGTCAGCACCTCCCAGTGCATAGTTGGCTCGCCGCCACCATGATAACCAACACCGAATTCGCGTTTGCCGCGTTCGAGCGCGTTGCGGCACACAAAATCAATTCCACGCTTCGCTGTTTCCAGGCTCATTTCTGCCAATGGACGCTCGCCGGCGGAGGCGTAGCAATAGACGCATCGCAAGTTACAGCGCGTAGTCAAGAAGAGTGTGACTTCGTTTGGCTGGAAAGCATCGCATTCGAAGGTGCTGATGGGCGAATCTCCCTCTTCGCCAATCAAGCGAATCTCGCGGCAGAGGTGCAGGAAGTTTTCTTCATCTTCGTTCGCGGGTTGAACTTGACCTTGCCCCAAACGACTCAGCAAATTGATCGCGGCCGCGTTCGTGATGAACGCGGCGCGGCGCACTGGGGCGTAGATGAGATAGCGATTCAAAAAAGGAATGACAAAAACATCGGTACTGACGCGATTTGTGTACTGAGGCATTTGTTTTCCCAAGATCAAATGCAGTGACAGGTGCAAATTGCGCCTCGAGGAAGGGAGGCACCGCATGGCAATATCTCGGCTGAAACACAACGACAACTTGGAACTGAAACACAGCTACAACTTGGCGGGGGGTTGTATGCTCCTGGAATGCAGTTGCAGGTACAAACTGCGCCAGCCGGGATAGGCGAGCCGCAAGGAAGTGTGTAGGTGTATGTAATGCCAGCGGCATCCGTGATCTTGTAGGTGTTTGCTTTTACCTCTGGAGGATTAGCGGCTGGGTCGAAGAAACAAATATCCAACATACCCCTTGATCCCTCGGCATCCAACAGCCGCACGGTCATGTCAAGGCTTCCCGAGGCAAGCAGAGTCCCGTCTGGGCTAAACGCAACGCTATTTACCGAATCCGTGTGTCCTTTAAATTCGCGTACAAAACTTCCATCGCTGACGCGCCACAACCGCAGGGTCTTATCGGCACTTCCCGAGACGAGCAGAGTTCCGTCGGGGCCAAACGCAACGCTAGTTAGTTCTTGTCGGAAAATGCAAATCTGAGCCGTAAACTTGCGTTGGGACGCCGAGGGTATAAGATGATAGTCGCCAGACAACCCTTATCCCTCGGAGTCCCAGATGATTAT
>Ga0163210_1001371_pt1 | contig 10588 bp, 11 predicted proteins | sample Kivu_220m_FD_113536 | JGI IMG/M metagenome (GOLD analysis project Ga0163210, IMG submission 113536) | Freshwater microbial communities from Lake Kivu, Western Province, Rwanda to study Microbial Dark Matter (Phase II) - Kivu_220m | ecosystem: Environmental > Aquatic > Freshwater > Lake ... | reverse complement strand
ATTTATTGAACCGAAGGCGGCTGGCCTCGATGACATCCGGCTCTGCCACACGGCCAGTCACATCAGCTACGTGCAGCGCTACGGCGATGTGTTTGAAGTGGCGGAACTGGCTGCAGGGGGTGCCCTCCTGGCGGCCGAGATGGCCGTGAAAGGTGAGCCGGCCTTCGGGCTGATCAGGCCGCCCGGGCACCACGCCAGCCCGGATAGCTGCTGGGGCTTCTGTTTCTTCAACAACATGGCTATTGCGATTGCCAGGCTGATCGAGCAAAAAAAGATCAAAACAGCGTTGATACTGGATTTCGACCTGCATTTCGGCGATGGTACGGCCAATATCTTCGGCGGTAATCCGGATGTGACCTATTTCCACCCTGAGGATGGAGACAGGCAAGCGTTCGTGGATCACGTCGGCCGCTTTTTAGGCCAGTGCACGGCCGATATCATAGCGGTCTCGGCCGGTTTCGACCGGCATATCGAGGACTGGGGCAGGTTATTGACCATGGAGGACTATAAGACCATGGGGCGACAGGTGAAGGAATTCGCCATCAGGAGCTGCGGAAGCAAACGTTTCGGCGTGCTGGAGGGAGGATATAACCACGATGTCCTGGGCAGGAACGTGAGGGCCTTTTTAGAGGGGATGCAATAGTCTTGGCCATATAGTTGTCGCCCTACTCACTGATATAAGCAAATATGCATTGCGTCATCAGCGACGCAGTCCGGGCAGGCTGGGCCGGTTGGGGACGCTGCTGTGGCTGAAGCGCGATTGATGATCGGGTATCTGGAATGAAGGGATTTCCGGTGGTTTGGGTATCTGGACCGATCCCGTCGTCGGCAGGTTGGTTATATCCGGCTTAACCTCCGGCTTCTGGTCGCCGCTGATATTAACATCCACGTCGGCGTCAACATAGTAATAGCCGGCCAGCCAGCCCGTCTGCCAGGCGGCGGGGTAGATAGTATAGTATGCGCTGGTATAACCGTCGTTGTAGCCCACCTGTTCTCCCTCGTACAGGCCCGTGCCATCGCCAAATTGCGACGAGAGCGAACTGATCAGCTTCTCAATTACCTGATAACCGTTGTCGAAGCCGGATTTCTCACCCTCGGCCTTGCCGTCAGCATAGCCTATCTGGTAGCCGATCTTCTCGCCGGAAACAAGCCCCTTGGCCAGGCCGGTCTTTTCGCCTGTCTCAAATCCCATGTTTCTGCCCATCTGGTAGAAACCGAAGCTGGCCCCGCCGAGGGCCACGATAACCAGCGCGATGGCGATAATCAATGCGGGCGTGCTTATCTTCATGATGCAACCTCCCCGTTTCTGGGAATGCTTATTGCTGAGGTGGCGGTGCTGAAGGTGCAGTAGGCACCCAGGCTCTGCTGGGACCGCCGGAATAGGTGACCAGCTGGTTTCCCGCTACAAACGGTCCGGCCTGCTGCCAGCAGTTACTGCAGCCCTGCCACCAGCCCGATTGCCAGCCGTTGCGCCAGCCGTTGGACCAGCCGGCGCTATAGCCGCTGTTATAGCCGATCTGCTGTCCCTGTGCCTCTCCCTGCGCCTCTCCCTGCGCCTGACCCTTGGCCATGCCCGCTGAATAGCCCTTGCCGTAACCGTCTGACTCGCCGTCCTGCTTTCCCTGCTGGTAGCCGGCAGTCTGCCCCTTGTTGTAGCCATCTTGCGTGCCTGCGGCGGTCCCGTCTGCATTACCCCTGGCGTAGCCTGACTTGTATCCCGTATCCATGCCCATCTGGTAACCGCCATAGCCGACCACGGCGAGGGCAATAATGATCAAAGTAACAATCACCGCAATCGTACCGCTACCTAAAGTCATTTCATACCTCCTTGAAAGCGCCCCAATATATTAGAGCAAACACGGCTAATGTTAAAGTAGAATCGAACTGTCGCAAAGGGCATCCGCTGCTCCTTACCAAACTAACATACATGCAGCCTATTTTCAACAGCCGCCGATTGATGTATTTGAACCGGTCTGATAAAATTCTCAGTAATTAAATATAGTATGCTCTTCGAGCCGTATACCTAAACTTATCCGGCAGGGTATTCGGACGGAAGGCTGAAAAGCCTCGAGGGTGCAGGGGGAAACACCTGCGCCTCCCATTTTGGAAAGGAGGGTAACATGAAAACCTTATTAATCAATCGTATCCGTCGCGTATCCATTCCCATCGTCATTACATGTCTTCTATTGGCGACTATTTTAGCCGGTTGTACGCCGGCCGCGACACAGCCCGCGGCATCCGAAAATGCATCAACCCAGGTCACGACCTTCCCCATTATACCCGGCACACCCCGTTTCAAGATTGCCACGACCACCAGCCTGTATGACACCGGATTATGGAATTACCTCGAGCCCATGTTTGAGAAAAAGGCCGGCGTCAAGCTGGATATCGTCTACGCCGGTACCGGCGTAGCGCTGGAGTACGGCAGGCGCGGCGATGTGGATGCCGTCGTGGTGCATGACCCCGAGGCCGAGGCCAAATTTATAGCCGAAGGTTACGGCATCAATAAGCGGTCGTTTGCATTCAATCATTTTCTCATCGCCGGCCCTGCCGGTGACCCGGCCGGCATCAAGGACCTGACCCCCGAGCAGGCATTCAAAAAGATATATGAGGCCGGTATAGCGGAGCCGGCAAAGGTGAAATTCGTATCACGCGGAGACAACTCGGGTACCCATTCCAAGGAGAAGCTCATCTGGCAGGCGGCCGGACTGAAATACGAGGACGTACAGAAATCGGGGCCATGGTACGTTGAAGCCGGCAAGGGCATGGGTCCCTGCCTGCTGATGGCCTCTGAACAGGGCAGCTACATACTTGCCGACATCTCTACTTTTCTCGCATTCAAGAGCAAGGTGAACGTGGCACCGCTGGTTGAGAAAGGAGACCTGTTCCTCAATGTGTACGACGTGATAGAAATAAACCCTGAAAAGGTGAAGACGGCCAAGATGCTACCCACCGCAAAAGCCTTCACCAACTGGCTGATGTCTGACGAAGTGCAGGATTTAATCGCAGGCTATGGCGTAGCTGAATACGGCAGATCGCTCTTCAACCCGCTCAAGGGCGGCGGTTGCACCGAAGCGGGCTGCCCCAAACTGGAAGATTACACCGTACCGGTTCAATAAAGGATGAAGTAAAGCAGGAGATCTGGCAGGCCCTTGTCCAGGCGGTCGACCTTATTGTTAGCCTGGATACTGAGGTTGTCCAGATCTCACTGCGTTCTCTATATATATCAGCGGCTTCCATCGTTATCGCCGCGCTTTTCTGTGTCCCAATCGGCTCCCTCATCCATTTCCACGATTTCAGGGGCAAGCGTGCGGTGATCAATGTCATACAGACCTTTTACAGCCTTCCGACCGTGGTGGTGGGCCTTCTCGTATTCCTTTTTATCTCGCGCTCAGGCCCGCTGGGAGGATTGGAACTGCTCTTTACGCCGGCCGCCATCATAATCGGGCAGGTGATATTGATCATGCCGATGCTCACAGGTATGACCATAGGTGCCCTGAGTGGGGTAGACAAGACTATACGGGATACCGCTCTTTCCTGCGGAGCCGGCACCGCGCAGGCCATCCGGGCGATTTTATTCGAAGCCAGATTCGCCGTGGTGGGTGTGCTTATACTCGGTTTTGGTCGCGCCATATCGGAGGTGGGCGCGGCGCTTATGCTGGGCGGCAATATCCGGGGTTACACGCGGGTGTTGACCACGGCCATCTCGCTTGAGACACAGCGCGGCGACCTTGTGCTTTCTCTGGCGCTGGGCATCATCCTGATAGGCATAGCCATGGTGGTCAGCGTCATCATGAATATCCTGCTGCAGAGATACTAATGGCCTTTTTACAGACTGTGGACATCGAACAGCGCGCCGGCGCCTCAGTGCTTTTGAACAGGGTCAACCTTTCGGTGGAGAAAGGGGAGATATTTACCGTTATCGGCCCCACAGGAGCCGGCAAGACCACACTGTTAAGGCTGATCAACCTGCTTGATCGCCCATCAGCGGGAGATATTTATTTTGATGGTGAAAAGATAACCGGCCCATCCGGCAATGCCGTTCAAGTGCGCCGCCGTATGGCCATGGTCTTCCAGAAGCCTGCGGTCTTCAACAGCACGGTATATGAAAACGTTGCATATCCCTTAAAAGTGCGCGGGTGCCATGGAAAAACCGCCAGATCCACGGTTTACAACCTGCTTGACACCATCGGGTTGGGGGGATATGCCAGAAGAAAGGCTAAAACCCTCTCGGGAGGCGAGGCACAGCGCGTAGCCCTGGCGCGCGCTGTCGTGTCAAAACCCGACCTGCTGCTGCTGGATGAACCGACGGCCAACCTCGACCCCGGGACCGTGAAAATGATCGAGCGACTGGTCATGGACTTCAACAGGGAAAGGGGTTTGACGGTGATCATGTCCACGCATGATATGCAGCAGGCCCAGCGTGTGGCCGGCAGGGTAGGTGTGTTGATGAAGGGCCAACTGGTGCAGGTGGGCCAGCCCGGCGATGTCTTTTTCTCTCCCGATAATGCCAGGATCGCCGGATTCGTCGGCATGCGCAATTTGTTGAGGGGCAATATCGTACGGAACGAATCGGGAATTGCTGTGGTGGATGTTGATGGAAAAGATATCGAGGCCGTCTCTGATTTGCCCCCGGGATCGACTGTTGAAATCTACATTTGGCCTGAAGAGGTAGTGTTGTCAAAGTTAGCCTCCGACAGCAGCGCGCGCAACAACCTGCACTGCATGATCAGGTCGCTTTCCTCAAACGGTCCGTTGTGCACCGTCATTGTGGACTGCGGTTTCACTCTTGAAGTGCTGATAACCGACAGGTCCGCTGTTGAGTTGGAATTGAGTCAGGGCCAGGAGATGTATGCCTCGTTTAAAGCCTCCGCAGTTCGAGTGCTGCCATCCATGCAGGGTTGAGCGTGAGGTTCACCTGGCGGTATAAGTGCCGCTTTTGCCGCCGGTTTTCTTGATCAGGCGCATATCTTTAATAGTCATGTCCTGGTCGAACATCTTGCACATGTCGTAGATGGTCAGCGCCGCAACTGCAGCTGCCATGAGCGCCTCCATCTCGAAGCCCGTTTTACCGCGGCCTCGGGCTGTGGCTGTGATAACTATAGAGCTGCTTTTGGGAGGGAAGCTGAATGCTATTGAAACGTGTGTGAGAAGCAGTGGGTGGCAGAGAGGGATGAGGTCGGATGTTTTCTTGGCTGCCATCATGCCGGCTGCCTGCGCCACTGCCAGGACATCCCCCTTGGGTGTCTCATTTTTCCTCACCAGCCTGAGAGTTTCCCTGCTCATGCTGATACAGGCTTCCGCGATGGCCAGCCTCTGTGTATCTTTTTTAGCTGAAACATCCATCATGCGGGTATCGCGATTAGCCATGTCTTAACCCCCTATGCCTGACATCCTGGATTTTATGGCACAGCCGTCGGCCAGCCGGTGCATGTAGGGCTTGGCGGCTATTGCGTCGGTTAGCAGGCGTTTAACATCGGACAGCGTCGCACCTTTGCGCAGAGGCGTCCTTACATCTATCCCATCCGTGGAAAAGAGGCAGGGCAGCAATATGCCGGCCGCCGACAGGCGCAGCCTGTTGCAGCGGCTGCAGAAAGGCTCCGAGACAGCTGTGATAAATCCCACCGTGCCGCTGGCTCCGGGTAGCCGGAAATACTTTGCCGCGCCGTTGCCGGTCATACCGTAATGAGGCTCCAGCGTGCCCAGTATCTCTATTTCACGGCGCAGCAAATCAGATGGGACGAGCCCGGTCGCTCCGTTGAACGGCATCAGCTCAATGAACCTTACGTGCCATCCTTTCTCCAGCGTCATAAGTGCGAAATCACGTATCTCATCATCGTTTATCCCCTGCAGGGGGACCACGTTTATCTTGATGGGGGTGAGCCCCGCTTCTCTGGCGGACTCCAGTCCCCTGAGAGTGTCAGCCAGCTCGCCGATGCGGGTTATCTGTCTGAAGCGGTCGGGCCTCATCGTATCCAGGCTGACATTGATGCGCTGCAGCCCGGCCTCCGCCAGCTTTCCAGCATATTTATCCAGCAGTATACCATTGGTTGTCATGGATATATCACGTATACCGTCCACTGAGGAGATCATGCGCACCAATTCCACTATTCCTGCCCTGACCAGGGGTTCCCCGCCCGTGATCCTGACCTTATCCATACCGATCTCCACTGCCGCGCGTACTATCAGCAGGATCTCTTCAAAGCTCAGGATATCCTGGTGTGATACGAGTGGTACCCCATCGGGCGGCATGCAGTAGATGCACCTGAGGTTGCAGCGGTCGGTGACCGAGACTCTCAGGTAGTCTATACCCCTCTGAAAACCGTCGCATATTCCCGGCATATAACTCTTCTCAGGTATGGTCTCGCGACCCACCCTGCAGCATCTCTATGGCATGCGGCACAACGGGCAGCAGCAGTTCGAGGTATTCCTGCACAGCCCTGGGATTGCCCGGCAGGTTCACGATCAGACATTTGCCGCGTATGCCCGCCACGGCTCGGCTGAGTACGGCAGTGGGGGTTTTTTTATAGCCGACGGCCCTCATCAATTCCACGATGCCGGTCAGCTCTTTTTCTACTACCTTCAGTGTGGCCTCAGGTGTGACGTCCCTGGGGCTGATGCCGGTCCCGCCCGTTGTCACGATCAGCCCCAGTTCGCCGCTGTCAGCCCACGTAGCCAGGGTACTGGAAATCAAGTTTTCCTCATCGGCTACGATCTCATACCGGGCGACCTCAATGTCCGCATTGCGGAAAGCCTTAACCATGTAGTCGCCGCTTATATCGGCGCGCTGGCCCCTGGAACCCTTGTCACTGATCGTGAGAACCCCTACTTTATACATGCCTTGTGCCGCCTTCGGGCGGGTTGAAAAACCCGCCCCTACGTATTTTTACGTAGGGGCGTACCTTCAGGTGCGCCCGCCTTTTTGCGCGTTTTCGAATCCGCCATACCATTATTTGCCCGTATCGATATTTGTGTGGTTTTTATTATACCAACTGTTTTCAATGTCCCCAGCATAGCCAATATGGAACTGGAAATAATGTCTTTCACGAACCGCTTGAGCGGCAGGTTCCTGCCATTTATCATGACATACATGTCGGACGGCATGGCGGCGATAATTTCATGTTCGATAAAATCGGCGACCTTGACGATATCATCGCGGCCGAATACAGGTATTTTTAAAGGTAACCTGCGGTCCGATATGACCGCACGCAGGTCAGATTCACTGCAAACCATATCCTCTGTTTTACCCGTGGTGCAGACTTCAATCTTGGGTGCCCTGGTGGTCTTAAATCCCTCGGCCAGGATAATGTCGTAGCTATCACCAAGCAGTAGCACGGTCTGCTCCAGAGAAGGTTCGCGGTCGAGCTTTTTAAAGATGGTTATCCTCGAGGGGGAACTGACTGCCACGGCATCGCTGTCGGCCTGGGAGAAACGCCAGCTATCCTTGCCCGGCTCATCCAGCTCCACCGCCTGGTGCGTATGCTTGACTGCTCCCACGCAATAGCCGCGTGCTTTGAATTCCGTTATCAGTTTTTCCATGATGACGGTCTTGCCCGCGCCAGACTTGCCAACGATAGCTATAACTGGCACCATCAAATTCAACCCTTTACAACTGCTCCTCCGTAGTATCCAGGAGCTGCACCTTTAATTTATCTCCCGCCCTGGCCATTGGGCAATCTTCGGGGACGATAGCTAGGCCGTTGGCCATCGACATAGAAGTTAGTATGCCCGACCCCTGCTGTCCGGTCAGGGAAGCTTTCCAGCCGTCGACGGCCCTGCTGATATGGACACGGGCGTACACGCGCCGGCCGTCGTCATTGACAATATCCTGGTCGATGGTGGCAAGCACGGTTGGCCTGGTATGATTGCCGCCCCCGCGCATTTTTAAGATAGCCGGGCGGGCGAAGTGCTCAAAGGTCATCATGGAACTTACCGGGTTGCCCGGCAGGCCCAGGTGGGGTATCTCCCTGCCGTCACCTGCTTTCAGTGTGCCGAAAGCGATGGGCTTGCCCGGTTTCATTCGCACTGTCCAGAAGCTGACCTTTCCCATCTGGGCCAACACATCCTTGACCACGTCGTAATCACCTTTGGATACACCGCCAGAGGTGATCAGCATATCTCCACTTAGTCCCTCGTCTATCTTCTCTCTCAGCGCAGCTAATGAGTCTTTGCCGATACCTATGATCTTGGCCGTGCCCCCGTACCTTGCAATGTTGGCGGCGATTGTGTAGGTATTGCTGTCGTAGATCTGGCCCGGCTGCAGCTTCTTTCCGGCGGTGCACAGCTCGTCACCGGTGGAAAGAACCGAAACCACCGGGCGGCGGATGACTGTAGCTGCGGCATTTCCCAGCGAGGCTAATACCCCTATGCCGGCGGGAAGCAGAAGTGTGCCCTTTTTAAGCACAATCTGGCCAGCGCGTATATCTTCGCCCCTCTGTCTGACGTTGAGGCCGGGTGAAGCCGGTTCCAGAATACCGATGGTGTCCAGCGGCTGGCCTTCTTTCTTACGCCTGGTCTCATCTGTATTTTCGAACTGGACGACCGCATCCGCCCCCCCGGGCAGGGGTGCGCCTGTCATAATACGGATGGCCTTTCCAGCGGAAACTTTGATTGAAGAGATATAGCCGGCAGCCACCTGTCCTATCACATTGAGGTAAACGGGACTTTGTCGGACGGCGCCGTATGTATCGGAGGCGAGCACGGCAAACCCATCCATGGCTGAGTTATCGTGCGGCGGGATATCAATGCCGGCAACCACGTCTTCGGCCAGCACCTGGCCCAGCGCGGAAAGAAGGGGCCTGGTCTCGGGTTCCAGGACATGGACGGTGTTTAATATCCTTTCCAGCGCATCTTCAACAGATATCATTTTGCGGTATTGCCTCCAGGCTGAACGGTATTATGTTGGTGGACGGTTTAAATGTCAAATTGGGTGAATCGGCCTGATTACGGCCTTGTCAGCCCTGTTGTTTTTCTAACTTGCGCAGTTCGGCCCGCAATAATTTGCCCAGCAGGTTCTTGGGCAGCGCATCGATGATCTGCACGGCCTTGGGGACCTTGTAACCGGGCAGCTTCTGCCTGCAATAGGCCAGTATGTCCTCCGTGCTGATCAGCTCGTCCTTGCGCAATACGCAGTAGGCCTTGATCTCCTCTCCGTATACTTCATCCCTGATGCCGATAACACCGGCATCGGCGATCTGGGGTATCTCAAGCAGGACTTCTTCAACCTCCCGTGGCGATACATTTTCGCCGCCCCTGATGATGATGTCCTTCTTGCGGTCTGTGATATAGAAGTAGCCGTCCTCATCCATATAACCGACGTCACCTGTATGCAGCCAACCATTGCGCAGGGCGCTGGCAGTCTCCTGGGGCATGTTCCAGTATCCTTTCATTATGGTAGGGCCTTTGACCACCAACTCGCCTGTTTTGCCGGGCGGCAGCTCGTTGTCCTGGTCGTCGAAGATTTTCATGGTATCGGCTTTTATCATGCAAACACCTATGGAACCGTACGTGGGTGGCTTGTTGGGTCTGTTGCCGCAGGTTGTTGCGCCTGTCTCCGTCATGCCCCAGCCTTCGTAAATATCGGTGCCGGCCTTCTCTTTCCATTTCCTGCCCACCTCGGGGGGTAGTGGCGCAGCCCCGCAGGCGCATTCCTGTAAAGAGCTGAGGTCATACTTGTCGAAGTCCGGGTGGTTAAGCATCATGATATACATGGCCGGCACGCCCGAAAAATTGGTGACACGGAACTCGTGTATCAGCTTGAGGGCCAGCTCGGGATTGAACCATTTCATGACTATGCCCCGCATGGCGCTGATAACTCCCATCAGCGATGTGGCCAGTCCGTATGAATGCGACAGCGGCAGGACGAAAAGGCTGAGCGATAAGCGGTTGCCACCGGTGATCTTGCGTTCGATATCCACCATTTTGTGCGTCCTGACATCCATCATGCTGCTCTTGATCTCGACCGTGGCTGAGCGATATCGCATGACGAAATCGCCGTATCCCAGCGCTGTCATGTACAGGCTGAAATGCGATTGCATCACCCCCTTGTTCGGACCAGTCGTGCCGGCCGTATAGATAAGGGCTGCAGTATCATCGTTGTCGGTCTCCTCTATTTTAAGGCTGTCTGAATAGCCGGATACCAGCGTGTCATAGTAAATCGTGCCAGGGACATCGTCCTTTTCGGTGACTATTACGTGCTTGAGGTCCGGCGACTGCTTCTGCGCGGCCTGCACCCAGGGCGCAAAATCGGGGCTGGTCACCGCAGCTTTGGCGCCGCAATTTTGGAATATATATGCTGCCTGGTCCGGCCTCAGCAGGGGGTTCATGGGAACCGCGATCGCGCCTATTTTGTAGATAGCAGGGAATGACCAGAGCACGACCGGGCTATTGGGCATCTGGATGGCCACGCGATCCCCCCTCTGTATGCCCAGTGACTTCAGTGCGTTGCCCAGCCGGTTGGATTGCATCTCCATCTCAACGTTGGTGTACCACTTCCCTTCGTAATAGGTACTTTCGTACTCGCCGAATTTCTGGATATTATCCTGGCCGAGACTGCCCAAATTCATACCACCTGCCTCCTATCTACGCT
>Ga0163210_1001370_pt1 | contig 10591 bp, 5 predicted proteins | sample Kivu_220m_FD_113536 | JGI IMG/M metagenome (GOLD analysis project Ga0163210, IMG submission 113536) | Freshwater microbial communities from Lake Kivu, Western Province, Rwanda to study Microbial Dark Matter (Phase II) - Kivu_220m | ecosystem: Environmental > Aquatic > Freshwater > Lake ... | reverse complement strand
GACCAGTGGGGCAACCCAACCACCGCAGGCACAACGACCGTAAACCTTGCCTCAACCTCCACGAGCGGAGACAAGAGATTCGCCGTAACACAGGGCGGAAGCTCAATCACGTCCGTAACGATCGCGAACGGCGCCAGCACAGCCAGCTTCTACTACTATGACACGAAAACAGGCACGTGGACAATATCCGTCTCAGGTGCAGGCCTCACAGGCGACAGCAAACCGTTAACGGTGACACCGGGCGCGTTAGACCACTTCACGATGACAGGGTACCCGACATCTACCACGTCGGGAGTAAGCTTCGGCGCCAACAATGTCGTGCTGACCGCGTACGACGCATACGGAAACGTGAAGACCGATTACCGCGGCGCCGTCTGGTTCACATCCACAGACCCACTTGCGACCCTGCCGTACACGGCGTCGAGCAAGTACACGTTCACCGCCGGTGATAACGGCGCCCACACGTTCTCAGGCACCGGCTTCGTCCTGAACACCGTCGGCACACAGACCATAACTGCCACAGACGGCACAAAGTCGATCACGAGCAGCAACATCACCGTCAACGCAGGAGCACTCGACCACTTCATCTTCGATCGCATCGATAGCCCGCAGACCGTTGGGCAAGCGTTCACCGTCAAGATTACAGCAAAGGACTCTGCTGGGCAGACCGTCATAAGCTACAGTGGCACGAACACGCTCAGCGACCTGACTGGATCTATCAGCCCCACGAGCACGGGACCGTTCGTGAACGGAGTCTGGCAGGGTGCTGTGACCATCACGAAGACCCGCGACGACGACACCATCACCACAACCGGCGGAGGAAAACAGGGAGTCAGCAACACCTTCGACGTGGACGTAGCCGCCGCTGGACTCGACCACTTCACGTTCAACTCGATCAGCAGCCCACAAACCGCAGGCGTAGCCTTCACGGTAACAGTAACCGCCGTCGACCAGTACGGCAACACGGTCACAAGCTACACTGGCACCAACAGCCTAACTGCTTCCACAGGGTCTGGAACAATCAACCCGACCAGTATAGGCCCATTCCTGAACGGCGTGTGGTCGGGCAGCGTAGCAATCACGAAAGTTCAGAACGGCGTAACCATCACGACAAGCGGCAGCGGGAAGACGGGGACCAGCAACAGCTTCAATGTCGTTGTGGGCGCATTAGACCACTTCGTATTCGACACAGTCAGCAGTCCACAGACCATGGGGCAAGCCTTCACGATAACAATAACCGCTGTAGATGCGGCTGGAAACACCGTCGCAAGCTACACCGGCTCGAATACGCTCAGCGACACCACCGGAACTATCACCTCAACCGCCACAGGCTCATTCACCAACGGCGTCTGGACAGGCGACATCGTCATCAACAAGGCCCAGAACGGCGTAACTATAACGACAAGCGGCAGCGGGAAGACGGGAACAAGCAACAGCTTCGACATCGCTAGGAGAGCAGGCGGAGCCTTCGACTTCATAGTCACCGCGTCACCCACAAGCGAGCAGGTCGGCAAAGGCGACTCGATAGCGGTTAGCATTACCGCGTTACTCGTCCGCGGCACCGCTGACGCAGTCAGCCTCTCAGTGTCAGGCGTACCCGCAGGGATGCAGGCAACCTTTGACAGCCAATCCGGTACCCCAACGTTCACTACGACACTAACCATCACCGCAAGTACCTCGACAGCGTTAGGCAGCTACACGTTGACGGTTACCGGCACAGGAGGAGGCGTCACCAGAACCGTCATGCTCGACATTGAAGTCACACGCACGACACCGAAAGGCTTCACCGTTCGCGTATACCCCGCCGGCGCATTCGTACTCCAAGGCGCCTCAACCACGATGATGACGACGGTAAACTTCCGCGGTGGATACTCTGAGACGGTCACGTTGTCGTACCCGAACCTGCCGTCAGGCGTCGGGGTAAGCTGCACACCAAACAGTGGCGGTTCAACATTCCAAGCCTCATGCACCATCTCGACACAGGCCTCAGTGAACCCAAGCGAATACATCATCGAAGTGAAAGGCACAGGCGGAGACGGAAAGACTAGAAGCGCATACTTCCTCCTACTCATCGAATCCGCACCGCCAGGCGGACATCCAGCCAACCCCGACTACGCCATAACCGTCAACCCAACCAGCCTCGCGGCGGCGATCCCTACAACAGGTGCATGGAGCAGCCAGCTGACAACCTACATCTACTCGATGACAGGATTCATCCAGCCTGTTTCATTGACCGTCACAGGCTTACCGAGCGGCGTAACCGCAACGTTCACACCCGGCACAGTCACGCCACCAGCCAACGGCCGCGAGTCATCCAGTCTGAAACTCACGGTCACCTCAACCGCTACCCCAGGCACCTTCAAGGTGACTGCCACAGGCACAGCGGGGTCACTGTCACATGTAGCAGAATTCATCCTCACGCTTCGACCAGCACCCCAGCAGCAGACACCCGGCCTATACGTTAAGATACTCCAACCAGTAAACGGCGCAACAGTGAGCGGCACCTTCCAGCTAACCGCCAACTGCACAGACCTCGTCTACGGGCCAGGAAACGTCAACGCAACATACCAGCTCCACAGCAGCACTTACACCAGCTCATGGATGCCAATGATCCCGCCGAAGGATGGCGGGTCAATATGGAGGGCAAGCGTCGACACAGTCGCCCTACAGCTTGAGAACGGCGACTACACAGTAACCGTGAAGGCCACACGCATCAACGACGTGACCATGTCCACGACGGACAGCATAACAGTGCATCTCGACAACACGGGCATAATCCACAGAGACACCTACCTCATCAACTATCCACTCGCGGCATCCCTCCACGGAAACGGAGACAACTACGACCCCAACTGGTGGTTCGAGGAGGGACACTTCATGCCAGGCGAGACTATGGGCGTAAGAGTCAACACTGGCTCATGGGCAGGCCGCAGCGACGTGAAGGTCACTATCAGCGTCCCACAGTCACTCCTCTATGCTCCGCTGCTCTCAAAGTATCCTGCAACACAGACAATCAGCGGCCCAATCCCTAGCTACGCGACAGCAGTCTTCCCATTCGACTTCTCCAAGCAGGTCATCTACGGACAGTGGCAAGTCACCGTTGAAGCCTGCGTCACAGGCCAACCCTGCCAGACAATCCCGCTGGCATACGATGGCGCCTTCACAATCGAGGGCCCAACCGCAGACTGGTACACGATGCAGCACCTAGACCACGCCAGCGTAGTCGCAGCGTTGGAGTGGCCGTCCACAAGTACACCGGTCCTCCATAGGACCGGCACAATCAGCGTATCCAGTACAGTCGGAGCCTCAACACAAGTCTCAGGCATCATCAACGATGCAGGCGCAGTCATCACTTGGACACCATACCTAGACTGGTACGGGCAGCCAACCTTCACAGCCAACTATGCAGGCAGCAACGTCAAAGTCATGCGTAACGCAAACAACCCGCTCGAGCAGAAATTCACATACGATGTGCTAGCCGTCAGCTACACCATCGTAGGACAAGACTACGATGAAACTGCGCACCTAGAATTCTTCGCTAGGTATCGGACGGAACACCCAGCAGTCGACACCTACGTCGCACTGCAAGTATCCACAGACCAGCCATGGTTGAAAGCACAGACAGTCGGCGGCAAGGCTGACGTACCCATCACTGTAACTAACCCAGACGGGTCAAAGCCACTCGCGTGGACAGTCCGCCTATGGACGTACGCCGTCAAGTTCACATCTCCAGACGGCACCCCAGCAATATTCGCGAACCAGTGGGCCAACCTAGAAGTAGACCATGAAGACTACACCGCAACTGTCACCGTTGACGCGATAACAAGGCAGACAGGCGGCCTAAGCGTCGACGCCTCTGTCGCGAGCAGTGCCATGTGGCTCGACATGAACACTGTAGAAGCAAAGATCGTTGTTAAGAACAATGCGGGGCAAGTCGTCGGGCAGCAGACCTACGCGGTCACACTCCTCCACGGCAAAGCCAACCACTTCACTTGGCTCGTCAACGGCAACTTCACGCCAGGAACCTACACGGTCGAGGTCACCTTGACCTACGGGATACTTAGCCCGCCAGCAACCATCGGAACAGCAACCCAGCAGCTCGTCGCCAACTAGGCCTCAGACCGAGGCCGCGCTGACATCACACAGTACGCAACGATGCCTACTGCTACAAGTGAGAAAGCCGCGTACGCAAAGTCATGCAATGCAGCGGCCACTTCACTACTCACATAGGCTGCTGCAAACGCGACCCCAAACACCCTAACCAAGTTCATCGAGAAAAGCCCCACAATCACAAGCACTCCCCTCAGCCACCCGACACTCCGAACCCACATCGCCATCGCCACCAACCCAAGCAGCGGGAGAAGACTGCAAACGTCAGTCACCCTCAGGTAAATCCCAGACGAGGCAAGATAGACTGAGACGCCGTCCGCACCCAACAGAACCGGCATGAAAGGCTTCAACATCATCAGGAAGAACAAAGCAAACGGAGCCGCGATAAAGTAGCTTGACGGAAAAGCAACCGCGAAAACTAGAAGAAAAAACGCGTAGAGAAACATCGCTGCAACCTTAGTCGTCAGGCCGACCACGGTGGAAAACACGAGCCGTCTACGCTAAGCCGTCTTTAAAGACGCGAGAACAGTGGGATCATGCAGCCCAAACAAGAGCGCGGGCACCCACGCTTCTCCCGTAGAGGCGCCTTCGCGCTCGTCATAATCCTACTCCTAGCAGCAGTGATCTTCACGTTTCTCAGGCCACAGCCACCCAGTAATCCATCGACCACCATCACCCTAGGCACGTTTATTCTCACCCCAGCAAGCGGCCCTCCGGCCACGATAGTAACTTTCTCAGGAACCGGATACGCCGCCGCGGTCGCAAATTGCGTAGACGCCGTAGCCGCGGATCCCCCAACACTCTTCAGCGGCGGAGCCGCCGCATCATGCAGCATCAACTCCAAACATGAGTTGAGAGGCCAATTCATCGTCTCATCAGACACCGCCGCAGGCGTGTACAAGGTAACCATGGCCGGCCAATTCGTACCGCAAGGAACAATCACGGCGCCCTTCACTGTCGTAGTCGCGCCTGTACCGAACATAAACCTCTCACGGTCAACCGGAAGCGGCGGCGACAACATCACATTCACAGGCACCGGCTTCAATCTAGAAGACACCGTCTGCACGATGAACTTCTACCGAATGAAGGAGACTGTCGAGACCTACGACTGCCGCATCGGAGGCGGCATCGTGCATGGCTGGTTCCTAGTGAAAACCTTAGGAAACCCCGCGGGTAGCCGAGAGATCGCCATCACAGGCAACCTACTTGACGCGGCCACCACGGTTTTCACAGTCGTACCGAGAATGCTCGTAACACCAAACCCGGTAAGCGCCGGAGACACATTGACCATTTCTGGCTCAAACTACGTCATCACAGGTGACTGCTCAAACCCCGGCAACTGGCCGCTGCTACCATCCGGCATCACAGTGACCCACTGCGCCATCGACGCAAACTACATCGCGGAGGCAACACTCGCCGTCAGCAACACGGCACCGTCCGCAACCTACACGATAACTCTCACAGACGGCATAGTTGAAGCATCAGCCACAGTAACAGTTCAGCCAGCAGGCACGCCAATGCCTCCCGCGCTTTTGACCTCGACGAAAAAGTACAGCTAGACCCCTTAAAGCGGAAATGAAAAAGAAGCTGTGGTGAATCCGTTGCATGCCCGCATCATACGAATAGCAGAACATAGTTTCAGTTCACTCTCGTGTCTTTAAGTGTGGAAAATGGATCGTGAAGGGTAGGCGGACGGGTTGAAGCTGACAATTCCCGCGTACGTTCGCGGGTTGCATCCTGAAGTTGAGCAGCTCATGCACAAGTTCGGTAACTGTCGACGCCGTGCCTACGTGATGAAACAGAAAGGCATCGATAGGTTGAGCATAATCAGGCAGCTGCGTGAAGAAGTAGGCATCCCCGCCCGCTATGTGAGTGCCGCTTATGACACCATCAAGGCTCTGCCATCACACGTCACCTTCGGTGGGCTTGAGCTGCAAAGACTCAGAGAAACAGGAAAGATAACTCGTGAAGAATATCACAGATGCAGGAACAGGCTGCTTGTCTGCCGAGGCGAAGCAAGCCAGAAGGGCAACCTCTGCCTCAGAATTGAAGAAGACGGAAAGCTCAGAGTAACCGTTGCTGAAAAGCAATGGATTTCACTTCCATTATTCACTCCGGAAAAGTACAGGCCACGATTAACAGAGACGCCTTACTACACTGTAGCCCTCAAGAGACGAGACGACTGCAGCGGCTACGATGTGCGAATCACCATCCCCGTTGAAGAGCCTGCAATCGTGAGTGAGCCTAAACGCGTTATGGCTCTAGACATCAACTCAGGGCATGTAGACTTCGCAGTTGTCGAGAAGAAAAATCTGAGACCTGTAACTTTCGGCAAGCTCAACTGCAGCACCATCCTCGACGCCCGGAAAGCTGAGAAACGCAGACGCATCCACCTCCTCGTGAACAAAGTCCGAAATGTAGCAAAACATTACGACGCCGAAGTCGTGGCAGGCAAACTCCAAACCCTTCACTGCAAGGGCCACAGACACACAAACCGCAAAACCCAAGGCATGAACCAGTACACGATGCGTCAGATAATGGCATACAAGCTACCACTGAACGGCGTCAAATACAACGAACGGTCTGAAGCGTACACATCCAAGGTTGGCAGGAAACTATCAAAACCACTCGGCCTAGACGTTCACAAAGCGGCTGCATACGCGTTGTCCGTTAAGGTGATCGACTATCCGTCGTTCACATTCCTCCGCAGTGTCCATGCAAATGAAGAAGATGGAATTCTAAGCATGCGGCTAAACGGAAGAAGCGAACCCACAGTTCTGCACCAGACCCTCGCGGGCCTGGTGCACAATGAAGCTGGCCCATTGCCAGCGGAGGCTACACCCCAACACAAGGTAGGGGTGGGAGACATCACGATGTCTCTTCCAACCCACATCCTACAGGCGAAAGTATGATGCGGGATTCCTTGGCTTCAGAAATCGATCGGCTCAACTATCGAATGAGTCGGTTAGAAGGACTCATCCACAGCATCCTGACACAGGACGGACCACGATCAGCAAGCGACCCTGACGGCGGCGTGGGAGCGCCAGCCTGCGAGAGGTGCGGAGCAAAGCTTTCCAACCCTGAAACGAAAGCCACGCTGCGGCTGTGCCGCCAATGCAGAACACATGACATATCAGAACTCATGAGCCCAAGAAAAAGAGAACAAGTTTCCACGCCTTCTCAACCCAAGCCCCGCGACGACGATAAACGCAACCGCCTCGAGAGGATACGGGAAGCCCTCGATACGATTGAACTCATCGTACTCGCCAAACAGTACTACACATACGCGGAACTGGAGAAACTCCTCCACCTGCCTCAAAGCGTGCTTTCACGTTACGCGAAGGGACACGTGTTACCAGCAGGAAAACGCGGCAGCCAAATACGCGCCACCCTGTTGGAAGCGGTGAAACTCGGCGCACACCTGACAGATATCCTGCAAGAGTACGGCGTCGACGCGATTCAGCGCATAAACGTAAGCCCGCACTTTTTATGGTTCATTGTTCAACACATAGTCCACCTCAACGCCGGACGGAGAATAACGAAAGTCCTCACCGCTACAGAGCACGGAGTTCCACTTGCAACTCTTCTAAGCTATAGGCTCAGCGTACCACTCATGATAGCAACTCTGCAGAAGCAGGCCAATGTGGAAAGGTGCCTCGAATCCGTGCTCCCCACAACTGAACCTTACCTCAGAACAATCTACCTGCCAAGCTACGCATTGAAGAAGAACGACGCAGTCCTCATCATCACAGATATCCTCTCAGACGGCGCCATCCAAGTAGCACTTGAGAGAATAGTAGAGAACGCGAAAGCCACACCCGCAGCTATCTGGGCAACCATCGCCACCACAGACAACTGGATGAAGACAAACTGCCCAGTCGAATCCCTCGCAAAAGCCAAATCCCTTTCAGCACCTCCACCGCCCCTGAACGATACGCCACAGAGCGCCGCGCCGACGCCTCAGGAGAACACGCCCCCGCCTAGCTAACATCCCCTTTTAACACCTCCAAGAGAGGCATCACAGGATGGAGGAGAGGATGCCGAGTACTACTGTAGTTGCTCTCGCAATCTTATGCATCTTCAGTTCATCGTTCCTTCCAGGAAGCGCCTTCGCTAGTCCCCTAATCTTCGACGGACCCAACGGCGGCGGAACGGCCGCGCTGATCTCTCCACTAGAGAAATGGGAACCAACCGCAACCATCGAAGCCTACACAAGCATACTTGAAAGCGCAGGATACTCAGTCGATGCTATACTCGACGAAGCAGCATCGGTTGAGTTTTTCAGGACCGGGCTCTCAAATTACGACTCTATTCTCCTACGACTAGACTCCTTCTATTACGAGGGCCTTAGCTACTTCTGCACAGGCCAGACCCTTGAAGTGAACGCCATAAGCCAACGCAGCGAGTACGCAAAACAATATGCCGCTGAGATTGCAGCACATGAGATCTCGCTTGAGGGCCCATGCGTCGGATTCAGCATGATCTACATAATGCACAGCTATGCGAAAGGCAGCCTTCACGGCCTAGTCATAGCGGTCGGACCTGGCACCCTAGAACTTGCCAATTCATTTCTGAAAGGCGGAGCAGCAGCATTCATCACCTACGACACGCCAGTCGAGTACTCGCTGAGTTGGGGACGAACTGACTGTACCACGCTAGCAATCCTCAGAATCCTCGCAGAAGGCTACACCGTCAAGAACGCAGTAGCCCAATTCTACATACGCGCGACACGAGGGCATGGCAACACAGCCACATGGCCCTCAATATACTGGGTCGGCGACGGAGACTACACCATGTAAGCTACCCGCCGTCTAAAGACAGGGGCTTTCCATAACAGATGGCTCATGGTGCACCGCACCGTTGGAACCATCTGCTTCATTGGAACGCAGGAGTCCGCTTACTGGGACTCGTCTGCTGGCAAACTGGAAGAACGCCGCTTGGTTAGAGTCGTGCGTCATATTCCGCGCCAGCAGAGCCTTTACAGCGACGGCGAGGCTTGCTTTTCGGTCGCTGTTCACCACCTGAGCACACTTGACGCATCTGAATAAGGCGTAGTTTTGGGTGTGCCCGTTCTTAGCCACAGCACCGCAGTGGCTACACCACTTCGAGGTGTGGTATGGGTCAAGGACGGTCAGGTTGATGCCCTTATCGAAGCATCTACTTTCAAGCGTGCGTCTGAACTGAAATGTTGGCATACGGAGGACTTGACGGTTGAATTTGCGGCCTTTGGGTTTGAAACGTCGAAGCCTCTCGATAGCGATGTCTGCGCCATGCTGGAGTGCGAGGTTTGTGATGTCTCTCACGACTTCTCCGATGCGGTTCTTGACGAAGTTGTCTTCTCTTCGTCTGAGCCGCTGGAGGCTTCTCCGAGCTCTATGGCTGCCTTGGTCTGCGAGGCTTCTGAGTCTATCACGGCGAACCATTATTCGTTTCCGTTTGGTCCAGATGTCCTTGCCGAGGTAGAGTTGCTTGAGCACTTTGCCTTTCGGGGTGAGCACGGTAGCCGTGAAGCATTTGCTGTTCACATCAACCCCGAGTATGTTCCTTCTGTTCGCTGCTTGCCCTTCTTGTTTCTGGAGAAACGCAACCATTTGTCCGTCAGATGTGAGGCCGTAGGTTTTGCATGTCCACCCAGACGCGACTAGGCTTCGGTATCGCCGTAGGCTTTCGTTCTCGCGCATGGGGATGGCGAGTCGTTTGTGGGGGTAGAGGCCGAACTCGACGAAGAAGCGGCTTCTCGTCGTGAATGTCTTGCAGTTTCTTGGCACATTGAACTTGACCGTGATGGCTTTCAACAGGGTTCCTTTACACTTGGTGACATTACGTTCGATGTCACAGATTACTTGGCTATTGAAGTGGGTCTTCTGTTTGGAGAGCAGGTATGTCTTCTTGTGCAGGTCCATCGACCGTTTGCTGGGCCTTTCTTGGAGAAGCGTGTTGGCGAGGGAAAGCGCTTCTTCACTGAATTGTCTCATCAGCTCCGCTTTGCGCCTACTCGGATCTGTCTGGAGAAGTATCGCACGCTGCACGACTCTAACCACCATCGATCATGCGCGTCCAGCTCAAAAGCGTGTCGGCAATTCCTCCCCCGTTTCAAAACGGGAGTTTCCTTGCCGAGATTTCTATGAGGTCCTCATTGTCACGATATCCTCTCAGACGGCGCAATGCAAGTAGCACTCGAGAAGATACTGCAGAAAGCGAAAGCCACACCCGCAGCTATTTGGGCAACCATCGTGACAACAGAAAACTGGATGAAAACAACTTGCCCAGTCGAGTCCCTCGCAAAAATTAGCCTCCTACCTTCAACACCCACATCGCCCCCGGACGGAAAATGTGAAATCTGATGCCGACACCCCAAAACGCGCCCTAGTCCTTTAACCGCCTTTTTTAACGCATCCGGAGACAAGAATACTTGGACATCGCATGATCCCGTCAGCGCAACTGCGAACCATCCTGCTCGAAGCAGTTGACGCTGGCCTCG
>Ga0163210_1001367_pt1 | contig 10597 bp, 8 predicted proteins | sample Kivu_220m_FD_113536 | JGI IMG/M metagenome (GOLD analysis project Ga0163210, IMG submission 113536) | Freshwater microbial communities from Lake Kivu, Western Province, Rwanda to study Microbial Dark Matter (Phase II) - Kivu_220m | ecosystem: Environmental > Aquatic > Freshwater > Lake ... | reverse complement strand
GTTCATGACTCTGATGTCTTTGGCTGATGGGGTGAGCATCATAGAGGACACCATTTTCCCTGACCGCTTTATGCATGTGTCAGAGCTAAATCGTTTGCAGGCGAACATTAAGCTTAATCTAAACATGGCCACTGTCAAAGGCGTCAAACATCTGAGTGGCGCCGAAATCATGGCGACCGACCTCCGTGCTTCCGCCGCCCTGGTCCTGGCAGGTATCAAAGCCCAGGGGGAGACGACCATCAGCCGCATTTACCATATTGACAGAGGCTATGACCGCATTGAGGACAAACTAAACAGCCTGGGGGCCAGGATAGTCCGTGAAAACGTCTAACCAACATACATTTCTGGTGACCGGGGGTGCCGGGTTTATCGGTTCGCACTTATGCGAGGAATTGCTCAGGCAAGACAGAAAGGTCATCTGCCTGGATAATTTTCATCCCCTGTATGACCCCAAAATCAAGCGCAACAATCTGGCCGGCTGCCTTGAACATCCGCAATTTACCCTGATTGAGGGCGACATCAGACAACCGGAAGACCTGGACAAGTGCTTTGCCGGCAATCAGATAGATATGGCCCTGCATCTGGCTGCCATGGCGGGAGTGCGTCCGTCCATCGAACAGCCGGAACTCTATGCCGATGTCAATGTCCTGGGGACCCTGCAAGTGCTCAATGCCTGTGTCCGGCATCAGGTGCGCAAAATCGTTTTTGCCTCCTCCTCATCCGTGTATGGCAATAGCTCCAAACCGGCTTTCAACGAAACCGAACGGGTGGATAGCCCTGTATCACCGTATGCGGCTACCAAAAGAGCCGGCGAGTTGCTTTGTCATACCTACCATCATTTGCATGGTCTGGACATCGTGATATTGCGGTTTTTTACCGTTTACGGACCGCGCCAGAGACCCGACCTTGCCATCCACAAATTTACCCGGCTTCTGTATGCAGACCAGCCCATTCCCGTGTATGGCGACGGCACTTCCGGACGTGATTACACCTATATCAGCGATATCATGGAGGGTGTCCTGCATGGCATGACCTATGTCAAAAAACATCACTGCTGCGAAATCTTCAATCTGGGTGAGCAGATCCCCATTTCGCTTCTGGAATTACTGGATACCTTGCAGCGTTTAAGCGGAAAGACTGCCAGACTGGATTGGCAGCCTCCCCAACTGGGCGATGTGCAAAGAACCTGCGCCGACCTTGCCAAGAGCCGGCAACTTCTGAACTACAGACCTTCCATCTCCTTTGAAACCGGAATCAGCCACTTCCTGCGCTGGTTTGAAAGCACCCTGAAGTAATAAGGTCTCTCCAAAGACCGTATCCAACGGATATGTAGTTTCAATAAACTGTATTCCTGTATTAGCTGTCTCAAACTGCCGCTTGACATCCACCCGTGAACCACCCGGGATGCACGCCGGCTTTGACCGCGTGGGTGCTGGGCGAGTCTCAAGCTGGTGGAGTTAGGTTTCAATAGGTGGAGAAGCGAGGGGAAAAGATGAATCTCATTGTCTTGCTGGTGTTTGCCTTCGGGCACTTTGCGGCGGATTTGGCCAGCGGTCTGGCCGGAAACGGGCAAATGAACTTTTCGAGCCTGGCCCCGGGGCGTCTGGCCATGCTCTACAACCTGCTGGCTTTCGGGATACAGCCGCTGCTGGGTTATGGCATCGACCGCCTGCGCTGCAGCAAAGGGGCGGCGGTGGCTGGCTGCCTGCTGATGCTGGGCGCCTTGCTGCTGGCGGATTTGCCGCGGGAAGCGGTCATCCTGGCGGGGATGGGCAACGCCCTGTTTCACCTGGGCGGCGGGGTGGCTATTCTGCGTCTCTTTCCCGGCAAAGCCTGGCCGCTGGGCGTCTTTGTGGGGCCCGGGGCGTTGGGCATTGCCCTAAGCCGCAGCCTGGGTGCGGATTACGCTGTCAATGTGTCATCTGTTTTTATGCTGCTGTTCTTTGTCACCATACTTATCCTGACCATCCGATACAAGCCGGAGGTACCCTCCGGGCCGGCATCGCCCAGGATAACCGGCGCTGCCGCACTGGTGATACTGCTGTTGTTTGCCAGCACCTTTATCCGTTCGCTGGTGGGCCTCAGCCTGGCTTTTCCCTGGAAGGTAAACACCCTGCTGGGCACACTGCTGGTGGTTTCCGCCGCGCTTGGCAAGATGCTGGGCGGCTGGTGGGCCGACCGGGGCGGACGCATCCGGGCGCCGGTGCTGGGTCTGCTGCTGGCGGCGCCGCTGCTAGCCTGGGGCGGACAGCTGCCTTACGCAGGTGTATTGGGGATGCTGCTTTTCCAGTCCACCATGGCCATCACGCTGCTGGCCATCTATGAGCAACTGCCGGATTATCCGGCTCTGGCTTTCGGGGTACTCTGCTTCGGGCTGTGGCTGGGCTATCCGGCTTCGCACTTGGCCAGCCGGGTTTTGTCTTTATCTCCCTGGGCTTTCCTCTGTCTGGTGCTGGCGTCCTGCCTGGCCATCTGGGCCGGCTTAAAGCTGGGAGCCCAGAAACAGCAGGCTGCCGAAGGAGAAAAAGAACTTGAAGAGTAGCAATCCCACGCCGTAGGATACGAGGTTGGCGGCGGCGGAGAGGAAGATGGCGTTGCGGAAGGAGATGCGCAGGAAGATATAATAGACGACCGCTTCGGCAAAGAGGGCAAAGCCTTCGGAGAGCAGCACATAGGCAAAGCGGCTGAGCGGGAAGACACTGAAGATGCTCCAGATGAGCGTGAGGGTGATAGCCGTCCCGGTGACGCAAGCCAGAAAGAGATGCAGATAGTCCGTGGCTTTGAGGGTGGGGGACTGGACAAGCGGTTGGAAGAGATAAATCAGGACAATATACTCCAGCAGGATAGACAGCACCAGAGCCATTAGATAAAGCAGAAAATGCAGCCGCGAGCGGAACAGGTAAAACAGCGAGGTCGTCTTCTCCCACCAGTGCCGGCCATCGGAATAAGCCACCGTCTGTGACCTGGGCAGGTCCTTGCCTCTGTCAATGAGCCAATTGGGGTAGAGGTCGCCCACGGAGTGGCGGGTCGCTTTGCCGAAGGGACTGCGGGCACGTGATACATTATTATTGATGTCAGGTTCGGGTGGCGGTTCGGGTATGCTATTGGGGGTTGGGGTCTTGCGGGTCAATTTGGATTTGATATTACCTATCAACGAACCTATGGGATTGGCAACCACCACCTGGTGCCCGGCTTGCCGGCGGGCGTAGGCGACCAGCCCGGAATAATCGGGAAGGCTGAAATCGTCACTCCAGTAACGCTCGGGCAGGTTCTTCTGGATATAGGTGGGTATCAGTTTGAAACCGCGGGTAACGGTAATCGTGAAATCCTTGTTCACATAGGTGCATTTAACCAAATCCAGACGGTAATCAGCAGGATGACCTGGACTGGGTGATTTGGACTGGCGGACTGCATATTCGTCAGTGACGGAAACGAAACCGGGAAAGGGGGAGCCGCTAATAGAACTGGTCTGGTTCTTCAATATACTGGCCCAGTTATCTACTTCAACACCCTTAACGACAGACTTATAGGGAGTGTCTGTTTTTAGCTTGCCCAGTTCGGGATTCCAGGAGACAAACTGCTGGAAATATAGGGATCCTGCGCCTGATAGGGCAAGAGTGTCCTGGGTGATTTTGCTGAATTTGATTTGCTTGCTGCCAGGCGAACCGCCTTCGTCCAGCAGATAAAACGAGGTCCCGGGATAACGGTTGAAGCCTGAAATCAGCACCGGACTGGCAACCGCTCTTGTGGGTGTCATGATGTCTGCCTGGATCGTCATTGAAAGCAACAAGGGCAGTAAGCTAAGCAGGATTTTCCCTATTCGCATCATCTATCCTGTTTCCTGTTAGTTATCTCAGTTATTAAGGATTCGGCTGCAAGCAGTGTCCTGATAATCATGGTCATGATATGCCACCAGATAGGTGGGAATTTGCAAATGTGTTGAGGGTAATGGCACAGAAATAGTGCAGACTTGTCAGGCTTCTGTTTTAACTTCATTGGTGGATTGCAGCTTGCGTTTGTAGGCAAGGACATTGGTCAGCAGTTCGTTCATGGCTAAATCGGGTTTGCGGTCCTGAATGTTGAGCAGGATGTTCATGATGCCTGGAAAAGCCAGAGAGGTTTTGAAGAGGTGCTGTTTATCCTGTTCGTCCGTATAGTAGATTTTCCAATAATGAGTTATCACCTTGTATATATCCATTTTCATTAGCCGGTCCCAAGGAATGAAGATATTCCTGCGTAAGAGAAAGTGCAATTCCAGTTTATCGGGTCGGATAATGACCGTATTAAGAGCGGTGAGGTGCTTGTAAAGAGTGTTGACTGCTATATATAAGATAATGACAGACAATATCTTAAATATGTATGAGACATGTCCGACCCGAGGAATGAGGACGATGATAAACCAGAGAGTGTAAATGGCGGTTACACTGCTGAGCAGGAGCATAAACCAGCGAACCAGAGGATGAAAACGGTAGCGGGCCGGCAGGACTTCGGATGAGTTTAATTGTTGTGGCACAGATAATTGTTCCAAATCTTGTCCACGTCTTTTAAAATCTCATCACTGACAGGTACCGCTCCAAAGTAATTGTGGATGTCCTGTTCACCATGGAAGTCGCTACCGCCGGTTTTCAACAGCCCAAAGCGCTCAGCCAGATTGGTCAGCTCCATAATTTGCCAATCAGCATGGTCGGGATGCCAGACTTCCAGACCGTCCAGACCCGCTTTGACGAAATCCTGCAGATAATTGAACTGCTTGAGTTTACCGGGGTGTGCCAGCACGGCCACCCCAGTGGCAGCATGGATATAATCTATGACTTCCGGGGTGGGCAGAATGGGTTTGGGCACATAGGCGGGTTTATCGTTACCGATATATTTTTCAAAGGCTTCCTGTCTGGATTTGACATAACCGAGGCTAAGCAGCGCCTGGGCGATGTGAGGCCGGACAATCAGCTTTTTTTCGCCGGCAAAGGACAGGACGAGTTCAAATGGAACTTTGATATCCAGCGCTTTCAGTTTGGCGAGCATTTTCTGGGCACGGGTTTTTCGGCCTTCACTCATCCAGTGCAGAATCTCCAGCAACTGCTGATTGTGGATGTCAATACCAAAACCCAATACGTGGATGTCATTTCCATCCCAGGTGGAACTGAATTCCAGTCCGGGCAGGAGTCGCAGAGGAATCTGACTTTTTGACAGATAACGGTAGGCTTCCACCGTGTCATGGTCTGTGATGGAAATCAGATCAAGCCGGTTCTCCAAAGCTTTTTCTACAATCTGCCGGGGCGTAAAACCGCCATCGGAACAGCGGGTGAGAATATGCAGATTGACTGCTTGTGGACGCAGACCGGCATGGGGATAGACGTGTGTCTGTTCCATGCAAATCCTTTATAAACATATATTTAAACATATTCAAATCAGGCTTGGGCAACAAAACCCCAGCTAATTTAACATTTTTTCATAGACAAGCAGGACGTCAATGATTTATTTACACATCAGAAATAAATATCAGGATGTCAACATATGCAATACGACCCGGTAAAAGATAAGCTGGCGCTTTATGTGGAGCTGTTTCCGGCACTGCGGCGGTGGTTTTACATAGCCCTGGACCTCATCCTGCTGAGGCAGGCTTATGTGAAGCGGGCAATCCGGCAACTGTATGCGGGGCGGGAAGATATCCGGTTTTATGATGCCGGGGCAGGATTTTGTCAATACAGTGATTTTATTTTGCAGGGCTGGAAAGACAGCGAAGTCTTTGCCCTGGACCTGAAAAGTGATGTTGTAGACAGCTATGCCGATTATGCCAGCCATAGGTATCCGGGCAGATTTCACTGGGTCCTGGGAGACCTGACGACCTATGTGCCGAAGCGGCAGTTTGATCTGATAGCCGCCATTGACATCCTTGAGCATATTGAAGATGACAGAAAGGTCCTGAGTCACTTTCACCAGTGTCTGAAGCCGGGGGGCAGGCTGATTATCTCCACACCCAGCGATTTGGATGAGACCGCCCGCTTTACAGCAGAGCATGTGCGTCCCGGCTATAATCCCATGGATTTGCAGAACAAACTTACCGTGGCAGGATTCAGAACGACCTCATTGCAATACACCTACGGCAAGTGGGGCAGGATCAGTTGGTTGTTGTTGATGAAGGCTCCGCTGATTATACTCTCCAAACATAAGCTGTTCGCTGTCCTGCTGCCTTTGTATTACCTGCTGGCGTATCCTTTGGCTTATCTGTTGATGAAGATGGATATGCACACGTGTAATCTGAAGGGGAATGGGCTGCTGGTGATTGCGGAGAAACCGCTTTAACGCATTTTTACGATAATCTGCTGCAGGCGGCTATTATCCTTGAGGGTCTGGATTTGAGTCTGGGCCGGGGTCGGAGCGGGGGACAGGTTTTTGTGCAACAGCATATCCAGCCGGGAGTGATTGATGTCCGGATGAGGGACCAGGGTGTTATCATAGACGCATTGCTGGATATAGTATTTGTCACCGGGCTGGAGCAGGGTCTGAATTTCCAGGATGTCATTCCAGTTCATCACTTCATTGTAATAAGTGGTTCGAAACTCCCAGTTCTTTTGCGAACTGCGGATAAGCTGCATACTACGCTGAATATCCGCTTCCTTGACGTGCATGCCGCATACCGTGGAATATAAGTTCAGAGGTGCTTTGATATCCATCGCCCAATAATCTATGAGCTGCTCCTGACTCAGACTTTCCACCACCTCGGGCAGTGAGCCGTTGGTATCCAGTTTGATTTTATAGCCCATGGATTTTACCAGTCTGGTAAAGCTGAGCAGGTCTGACTGCAGGGTGGGCTCGCCTCCTGAGATGGTGACGGCATCCAGTTTGCCCCGCCGGTTTTCCAAAAAGCGGAGGATACTGTCTTCGGGAATGGTGGGCCCGAATCGGGCTGGGTCTACCAGATTGGGGTTGTGGCAAAAAGGACACCGGAAATTGCATCCCTGGGTAAACAGCACGGCACAGATATTGCCGGGATATTCCAATAAGGATACTTTTTGCAAACCGCCGAAAATCACGTGGACAAAGCCTCAGTTACAACAGATTGAGCGTAATTTGATCATCGGTTTTCTTGTTTTCGGTCAGAAAGGTCTTCCGTAGCCTGAATTCCTCCTGTTTGCCTTCATTCCATTGGGATACGGGTCTGAGGTATCCCACGATGCGGGAATATACTTCACAGCTCTTCTGGCATTGGGGACAGATATGATACTCCCCATTCAGGTAACCGTGTTCAGGACAAATACTGAAGGTGGGTGAGAAGGTGAAATAGGGCAATCTGTAATTGGCGCAAATCTTACTCACCAGTTGTTTTACGCTTTCCCCGCGGTCAATCCGCTCACCGCCAAAGATATGCAGCACGGTGCCGCCGGTGTATTTTATCTGCAGGTCATCCTGCAATTCCAGCGCTTCAAATATATCATCGGTATAGTTTACAGGCAGTTGCGAGGAATTGGTGTAAAACGGTGCCTTGCCATCCGGATTGGCCACAATGATGCCGGGAAACTTCTTGCTGTCCAGCAAAGCCAGACGATAGCTGGTCCCTTCGGCGGGAGTGGCTTCCAGATTGAAGTAATCACCCGTCTCCTCCTGATAGGCAGATAGTTTTTCTCTGAGGAAGTCCATCACTTTCAAGGCAAATCTGTGTCCCTCGGTTTGGGCTATCGTGCAATTCAGCAGATTCAGGCAGGCTTCGTTCATGCCTACGATGCCAATGGTGGAAAAGTGGTTCTTCCAATATGAACCAAAGTGCTCATGGATTTTTTTCAGATAGAACTTGGTGTAGGGATACAGCCCCTGGGTGGTATAGACCTCCAGCACTTTGCGCTTGATATCCAGACTGCGCTTGGCAAGGTCTGTCAGGATACCCAGCCGTTCCATGAACTCATCTTCGCTTTTGGTCAGATATCCTATTCTGGGCAGATTCAGGGTCACCACACCGATGGAACCGGTCAAGGGATTAGCGCCAAACAAGCCGCCGCCTCTGGCTTCCAGTTTGCGTGTGTCCAGTCTGAGCCGGCAACACATGGAACGGGCTTCTTCCGGATTGAGCTCTGAATTGATGAAATTGGAAAAATAGGGAATACCATATTTGGCAGTCACTTCCCACAAGTAATCCAGGTTGACATTACTCCAGTCAAAGTCCTTGGTGATATTGTAGGTGGGGATGGGAAAGGTGAAGACCCTGCCCTTGGCATCGCCCTCAATCATGACTTCCAGAAAGGCTTTGTTCAGCATGTCCATTTCCTGTTGGAAGTCACCGTAGGTCTTATCCTTGACCACACCTCCAATCACCACTGCCATATCTTTGTAGATGGAAGGTGCCACCAAATCAAGGGTGATGTTGGTAAAGGGGGTCTGGAAGCCGACCCTGGTGGGGACATTGATATTGAAGATGAATTCCTGCAAGGCTTGTTTGACTTCCTTGTAATTCAGATTGTCGTAAAAGATAAAGGGTGCCAGCAGGGTGTCAAAACTGGAAAATGCCTGTGCTCCGGCTGCTTCGCCCTGCAGAGTGTAAAAGAAATTGACGATTTGTCCCAGAGCACTGCGCAGATGCCTGGCAGGCCGGCTTTCCACTTTTCCGGTTGCCCCGGTGAATCCGGTTGCCAGTAAATCCATCAAGTCCCACCCAACACAATACACAGATAACAGACCTAAATCATGGATATGCATATCGCCGTCTATGTGTGCCTGTTTGATGTCGGGGGGATAGATTTTGCTGAGCCAATAGGTCTTGCTGACTTCGGAGGCGATGTAATTATTGAGCCCCTGCAGCGAATACGCCATATTGGAGTTTTCGCTCACCTGCCAGTCCAGTTTATCCAGATACTGGTCTATCAGGTTGATATCTGCGGCAGAGACCAATTCCCTGATGCGGGCATGCTGCTCACGGTAGATTATATAGGCTTTGGCAGTTTTGTTGAAAGGGGAGGAAAGCAGGACTTCCTCAACGATATCCTGGATTTTTTCCACATCCGGAATATCGTCAGTGATGACTTGCAAAGCCAGATTCAGGACCCGGAGGGTCAGTTTTTCTGCCATCGCTTCATCAAAATCCCCGGTGACAGCTCCAGCTTTGTAGAGAGCCAGCTTTATCTTGTCATTATCAAACGGAACCACTTGTCCGTTGCGTTTACGAATCTTCGTAAACATCATCATCCTCCCAAATCAGCAGTAATTGCTAATTGCTTCAAAAACATAAAATTATATCAGCAATGCCGCTTTTTCCTGATTGCCGGAAACGCATATGAGCCATTATGTTTAAAGGGCTTAGCAATTGTCAAATGAAATCCTTGCTTTTTTTGCCCGGATTATTTTTCTGAAGGGGTATATCCATTATTTAGCAATTGTTATCATATCCAAACAAATTATTATGTCTGGTATGGAGACAATTTGGAAGGTAATTTGCAAAGAGTAAAATGACCAAGTATTTGTAATATATTCAAAGACACATATAGGGAGGACCTTGTGAACAAGTTCGTGATGCTACTGCTGCTCAGCCTTGCCAGTTTAACGCTGTCAGCGCAGTTACTATGGAACGATGCGGTTCCCATCCGTCAGGGAGTCAATATCGAATGGTTTCGCACCGCAGATGATACCAATGACGGGTGTGCCGTCTATGTATGGTCGGACACCAAACGGGGCGACCGGGATATGTATGCCCAGAAAGTGAATGCCCAGGGCCAGATGGTCTGGGGAGAACCACTGTTGGTGGATGGCAAACCCGACCGTCAGGAAGACCCCGTAATCACCAAAACCTCTGATGGCAATTTCATCATTGCCTGGATAGACTTTTTTGACGATGTGGACGGCAATGTCTATGCCCAGAAAGTCTCCAATGCCGGTCAATTGATGTGGCAGACGGGCGGCAAGCCAGTCTGTGTGCTCAACGGCATCCAGATTTCTCTCAATATTGAACCGGATGATAATGGGGGAGCCTATATCGTTTGGGAGGATTCCCGCAATCCCAGCAAAGATATCTTTGGTCAGCATCTGGATTCCAATGGCAATCCCGTATGGACGGTCAATGGCATTGCGATTGCCAATGGTTTTGGGGATGAATCCTACAACACTATGTGGCGGGATGGCACCGGCGGCATGATTATCGGATATGTATATGCCATATCCGGTGAAGAAGACCTGTATATAAAGCGGTTCAACGCAGCCGGCACCATGGTCTGGACGCAGGCGTTGGAACTGTGCGCTGTTCCGGGCAAACAGAATAAAATCAAGATGAGCCCCATCAACAATGACTCTTTTGTCTTCACCTGGCAAGACCAACGCCATTTGGATACGGATATCTATGCTCAGCGGGTTAACCTGAACGGGCAGTTCATGTGGCCCAATCCGTTTATCGTATATACGGATAGCACTGCCACCACTCCAACACCCCAGGAAAATCCCCGGATCGTGCAAACTTCTGATAATGCCGTTATCATAGTCTGGGAAGATAAACGTTATGATTATGACGACCCCGACCTGTTCTGTCAAAAGGTGAGTTTAACCGGACAGCGCCTGTGGGATGTCAATGGAGTTCCCCTGTCAATAGCTCCCTTCAGTCAAAGCGGACCGCGGCTGGAGG
>Ga0163210_1001366_pt1 | contig 10599 bp, 13 predicted proteins | sample Kivu_220m_FD_113536 | JGI IMG/M metagenome (GOLD analysis project Ga0163210, IMG submission 113536) | Freshwater microbial communities from Lake Kivu, Western Province, Rwanda to study Microbial Dark Matter (Phase II) - Kivu_220m | ecosystem: Environmental > Aquatic > Freshwater > Lake ... | reverse complement strand
ATCAAAACCAATTATTCCTCTTAGAATAGAAGAAATGGCACCAAAGAATTTACGTGTATTTATTAGCGCAATACAATGGTTAGACGCATTCGAACCACCTCTTGAAAAACATTTCCCCAGACTAATGACAACTATAAAACACTTTATAAGAGTAACGCAATCAAAATTAGAATATTCATCGGAGGAATTAATTCAGTATCTTAGGAAATATTTTAATGAATTTAAAGCTAATTATCCGACCTGGGATCCCCAAGATCCAAAGCTAAGTATTCAAGAACATGCTCTGCGGGTATTATGCATTTTTGACAAATATCGGATATTCAATAAGATAACATTCCCTGACTTTCTAATCAGTAGGGATAAATTCATGCTCGTACTAGCTTTGCATGACATTGGTATGGCGAAGGTATCCAAGCAAGATCAAATCAACCAGAAATATGGCTATGCAATTAAATCATTACAATGGCTTTTTAAGCAGCCTGATTTTAAAGACAAATATGCTTTTAGTAACCAAGATGAGCAAATAGCCATTGCCCTTGTTTCCAATGAACCAATATGGCGTTATTTGAATAACAGATTCGATTATATAACTTGTGCCGATCAGATAGTAGATATGTCGGTTAAAGCGGGGATACAGACGGATAGTGACCTTCTCCACTATTTCTATCAGCTTATAATGGCATATTACCTCTGTGATGCTGGCAGCTATTCAACTCAAGCTGGTGGCCATCGTAATTATGATTTCATGCTGTTCGACGTGTCTAATAAAGAGGTGATATTGCAAGGTAAATCTAGAAAAAGGATTGATGACCTCGACGCAATTATTGAAAAGATTTCCAAAGGAGCAATTCCTTTTACGGATCATGTCTGGAAAGCAATCAGACAGAAATATTTAGCTAACTGGGTTAAACAGAATGATAGAAAACTCAAAGCTGGTCAAGTAGTAGAAGGGAAATATTTTCGCTATAGATACAACTCAAGAACAGGTTCCTACGAAATTCAACCTTTGACATACAGAAATTTACCTATCTACTATGATCCAAATTACTAAATAATTATCCCCATGAAAAAAATATTACTCATTGGAATCTGCGGGAGGAGTCGATGTGGAAAGGACAGCGTTGCACAGCGAATAGCAAGCGTTAATAAAAATGTTCTGCATATTAATATGGACATTTATTTCAAAGGCAAAACAGAATGCAAATATAATGGATTTGATTGCTGGGAACATACGGGTGTTATATATTTTGATCGCTTATATGAATTGGTATCGTCACTCAAGAATGGTTATAGGTCGGTTATTAAAGATCGGTCATTATGGTATGGCTCTTACGACTGCGAAATATCCTCTGATGACCTACGAAAAAAAAGTGTGGTCATTGTTCAGGGTTATACATTATTCACGGATCCAAAATTGACAGCTTTGTTTGATAACAGAATCTTTATAAAAATATCAAACGAAAATATTATAAAAAGACGCCCCGGAGAATACACCAAATATGTTGTGATTCCAGTTTCTGAGGAATATGCTTCTCAGTGCAAAGCGGCAGAAAAAACATTCGATAGTAATACCTTCAAAGTGGATCTGATCGCGGACGATCTCGTTACTTATATAAATATTCAATTAAATGCAAATGCCTATGACGAGATGCTTAAGATACCCAGCTGCAATCAAGCCTGGCAAGTATTACCAGGTGACATTCTTTCCGATCATGAATGGCATTCGATAGATTTCCACAATTTAAAAGGCTGGGTAAAGCGACGCAACTCTGAGATACTGGCTGGAGTGACCTTGAAAGGAAATACTTTTGAATACCGAGGTAATGGCACTTGTTACTGGATAAGATTGCGAAAAGAGTCAGACTATTATAAGCATATTTATCGTTATACGCTTGAGCCTACTTTGTCCAAAATTGCACTATAGAGATATTACTGCAAAATGATACGCAATTGGCGAGTTATTATTCGCAATTTATTCCGCAAGAGGACAGTGTATCTTATATCTGATACACACTTTGATCACGCTAATATCATTAAATATTGTAACAGACCCTTTGCAGATGTTGCAGAGATGAACAAGATTATGGTTAATAACTGGAACAATACTGTTAAGAGTAGTGATATTGTTTACTTTCTTGGCGATTGGGGATATGGGCACAAACATAGGCCGCCTTCATATTGGGAGCGCAACCTCAAAGGAAAGATTAAATCAATTAAAGGATCACATGATAAGAGCCGAGGCAGAATAAAATCTCCTACACATAGAATTTTAAAGACCACGAACCATACTTTTTTACTCATACATGATCCTAACGACAGTAGAAATTGGAATGGCTGGATGATTCACGGGCACATGCACAATAGTAAGATGGACAAATATCCGTTTATCAATGGTCATAGAAAAACTATTAACGTCAGTGTGGAGCTCATCGGATATCGTCCCATTAATCTTGATACAATATTAGCTTTAAATATCGATACAATAAAGTGGATGAGAACAAGTACCAGCAAACCCGAGCGCAAGTAATTTTCGGTCATTTTGTATCAATGGTAAGGATCATATATTCCACTTTTATAGCTGTACCGTAACCTGAATTGGTATTTATGGGTTGACTTGTTAAGCCTGTATCTAAAAGTTTTTCCACCCAGTTCATTACCTGCATCTAAATAGTCTTTCCTGTTCTTAACCCAAGCCTTTAAATCATCATAGGCTACGTCATGCCATTTATGGTCCTTAATTTCAAGTCTCAATCTAGTTGTTAACAGAACATTTACCCTGGCTTGCTCATTATCGAGGCTGATACAAATAACATCAGAATAGCGTTTGCCCCAATCTTTACCAACAGCTTCTATGTCGACTTTTAATGGTAGTTCATCTGTCGTCGAGAGTGAATGCCATGCAACTACTCTCAACCACGAATCAGGGTTATTAATATTTATCTTTGAATATTGCCCACCTGTATTAAATACTGTAAAGGAAGCCTTTCTTACATAGCCTGGTACTGTATTCTTAAATTCGATATGATATGGATCGACAACTGGGTTAGGTGTCCCTGATATACGTTTTCCTGTGGCTCCTGCGGCCCCTCCAATGTGTTGGCGGCACTCTGAGTCGTACTTTGCTCGTTCTGACTGTTTGCTTAAAATGGAGTAAGCTCTATTTAAACGTTTCGTTTCCTCTTCTGCGCGCTTCTTGACCCTCTCAGGGTGTCTATCCGGATGCCAGATAAAAATTAGTTCATCATAGCTCTTTTTGATTTCAGCAAAAGTCGCTGTATTGGCCACTCTCAATATTTCATAATAATCTTCAAAATTATCCATGAGCGCACGCCTATTTCTTGATTACACCCTTATTCCCAGTAGGTAACATTTTTGCCGTATCGGTAATAGTCTTCTCAAGATTTTTACTCTCAACTTTCACCCCCAGGTCTGTACGCGATGCGAGGCGTTTTAAAAACTCTTTATCTGCGTCATCTGTACCTATGGCAATTATATCTATACCGTTTCTCTTAGCTTCTTCGCCTGCTTTTAAACTTGTAATAGGATCACCAATCCCGTTGGGCATTCCATCCGTTACAATTACTATTACCCGTGTACCTGCTACACTCTTTAACAGCCTGGTGGCCAGGTCAAGTCCTTTTGCCATATGTGTAGTATCTCCAACATCCATCCTCGCCACGGCTTTTTCAATTACGGCCATGTCTTTATACGGTTCGCATAGTAGCCTAGGGGAGGAATCGAATTGAATTAGTCCAGTAAAATAACCTTTCTCTAACGCTCCCCTGGCGAACTTTAGTGCTCCCTTCTTTGCCTGGTTGAGTTTATCGCCGGCCATGCTTGCTGAGCGGTCAACCAGTAGGTACACGTATCCCGTCATAGCAGTTCCACTTACAGGTTTACCTTCGTGCTTTATCTCAATGCTATTCTTAGTGATGGACATGCGTGTGTTCTTTTTATCCTCTCTTTTTTGAATACTATTACTCTTACCAAACATACCTGCCTCCACTTATATGAAACGACAATAGTATTATTATTGTGGGCATAATATATGCCATTCTTTAATAATCTGCAATAATAATATGAGTATAAGATAATCTTGAAGTTCACCACCTGGCAGCGATAGGGTTGAATTTGGTTTATTGATAAATCAGCTTACAAGCTAGGGACTAATTTTTCAGGGGGGTGCAGATCAATAGTTATCAATACTTCAAAATGCACATATGAAACCGCTGGACGTGCAGAATGTAATGGGGAATTCAGAGAGGGAAGCCACATAATAGTAACAACATAGTCGACGCTGCTATTGACCAGACAAAACCCCACCTGAAGAAAGGATATCACGCTTGAAACTGCAAAAACCTGAAGCCGGCATCGAAGCTTTCCTGCTTTCTCAAGTGGCCGTTGAGCCTGTCCCATTTACCCGACCGCAGGTCGTTTTCAAGCAGGGTTATGCCCTTCTGCACTGCCGACGGGGAAGCCAGCGCAAAGCCGGAGGTGTTTTGCCTCATTACAGGGTCCAGGTATATCTCCGGCCTGTTCCATCCCGAGTGCATATTCTTATCGGCAAGGTCGTGAGGCAGGGGGAACTTAACAACCTGCGCCGGCCTGTGCCCGGCGTCGGAAAAGATATCGATGACTTCATTTAACGGCGGGAAAACCTTGTGAACATGCCGCTCGATCTCAGGGAAATAATCGTAGAACCAGAGCTTTTCACTTTCCCTCGGGTCCATGGTCAGCATTACCAGCGGCCCGGCGGGGCACACGCGGGCCACCTCCCTGGCGGCGCTACGGATATCGGAGAAGTGATGGACGGCCAGGATCATGATGACGCCGTCCACCGAGGCATCCTGCAGCGGAAGGGACTCGGCAAAACCGTGAAGCCATGTGGCGTTGCCGTGGGGGACAGCCTGTTGACGCATGGTCTCGGACGGTTCGACGGCAAACAACCTGTAGCCTGAATCGGCAAGCGCATTGGTATAGTTGCCGGTCCCCGCGCCGATGTCGGCGATAAGCTTTCCGGACGGCAGGTTTAAAAGATCAACGATCTTTTTGAGGATCCGCCTGTCGGCAGCCCGGTTCGTATTGTAGCTCTCCCCAATAACGTCGTAGGTTGCGTCGCTCATTTGAGTAAAATGGAAATCTGCATTGACAATATTCGGGTTACACTGTTATATTGATTATAACATTTTGTTATATGAGGTGGTCAAATGGAAGTCAGCGAAGAAGTTTGGAAATACGTTCAAAAGCTACTAGGGTTCACCGACAACGAGATGAAGAAACTGCGGCAAAATCCGAGAAACGAGGAGCTTATTGCCAGATCGCCCTCCCTGATGAATACGAGAATTATTTTAGAAGTCGTTGGTTCACACGGATGCACTAAACAGCACAAAGTGGGCGACAAGTTTTATTTCGACGGCAGCGGCGGACTTCTAACCAGGCTCTGCCCTGAGAAAGTTTGTCTCCTGGCATTGGCTGCTGTTTCACCCCTGGTTCAAACGGCAATCGAGCAGCTATACGCCGATGTGGACCCCAACAAGATGATGTTCAGACGCTTTGGCTGTCCCGACGTTGGACTGGAGTGTGACGGCTGGGGCCATATTGTCATGGAACTGCGTGTGGAAAAGCAAAACAAACAATGACTAACGGGGGCTGTTAAAGCTGGTCAACACGAAATTCCAATTTGCAGGAAGTTCGACTCGAAAACCATCCTTGACCTGACCTTGAGAGAGTCTCCGGCTGCTCAGCATACCCTGCAGGTATGACTATATCTTCAGGTACAGCTTATTCGTTCTCTTCAAATCCCAGCATTGCCATCTCTATGCTGGATACCACGATAATGGTGAAGAGAACAATGAGTATCACATCCCCGGGGCGGAGTCCGTTGTCCTTGAATATGCCTCCGAGATCGGATTCATACAACCATGCGCAGAGCATGCAGAAATTGAAAATGGACAGGTAGGTTGTCATGCGGCTGAACGTGCGGGCCAGGATTTCCCTGATCATGTGCTTCATAGATTGACCGTATCCTCTTTTTTTTATTTTTCCGGCGCTTTTTGCCGGTTCCGCTAAAGACGCCTTTCGACTTGCAAGAGAACATCCGGCACTGACTGTACCGGATGTTCAAACAGCGGCAATATGGAAAAAAGCGGCAATCAGTATAACAGTTCCGTGAGAAATTATCACCGGATTGCAGGTTCAACTGCGAACAATAATTAAATGGATTCCAATGGGGCGCCCGGCCTTATGGGCATGCGGGCGCTGCCGGCGCAATTACATGTCCTTTATCTTTGCGTCGGGCAGGGGCTTTCCGTTCTCGTACAGCAGCACCGAGTCGAATTTGCAATTATCCACCAGCGCCGTAACGTGGCAGTTGCAGGTCCAGTTGGCATTCGGCTCGGTCACCTTGGACGTGTAATACACCTGCAGCTGGCTGCCCTTCAGGGTGATCTTTTCAATGCCGAATTGATGAATATCGTTTCCCTGATAGATGATGGACAGGACAAACCGGTTTTTCATGTTCTCTTCCGTGATTAATTTGGTTTTGTCCATGCCCATGACAGCCCCGACTCCGAAGAGCGACTCGAAGGCGGGATAGCTGCGGATGATCAGGTATGAGGGATTTGTTTCCCCCTTGTAGGTGTTCTTAACGAACTGGTAGGAGCTTACCATGAAATTTATATTTTCCCCGCCGCCATCCCCTGTGGCAGGTTGCGCTCCGCTGCAGGAAACAGCCGAGGCCGCCAGCAGGATAATCAATATGCCTAAAATTGACTTCATATCATCACCTCTCAAGCCTTTATTATCTCGCATCCGGCGGCTTTATGGAAAACCACACGCTATTATCCATGCGGTTCACGCATCAGTATAATAGTATAAGGCTGCATATCGGGATTTCAGCACTGAAATTGTTCCAATGAGAAGGGAAAAACGCACAGACAATACCAGGGAGTTCCCCTATTACGTTATACAGTACTGGGACGAGTTTTCCCTCTGCTGGGTCAGCTTCCACAAAACATTCCCCGATCCGCTGAAGGCGGAGAACTTCGCGCTTACCCTGGGCAAGAGGTACAGGACCGGCCATAAGTACAGGATCATGGAAGTCACCCAAAACGACCGGAAGATATTAAAAACCAGCGAATAAGAAAACGGTACTTAGCTATACTTTCCACTGGGAAGGAATACCCACTGCCGACAGGCATTCAGGGTTACTTGAGCAGGCTTTGCACGTAGCCAACGTCGCTCCATTTTGCCAGTATCTTAGCGTAGGCCGTCCTGCCGTCCGCATCCTTCTCCTGTTTCAGCGCATCCAGCGTTTTCTGCCATGCCGCCACGGTGCTGTCCGGGATATCCCTGCTGAGCGCTATATACATGTCCGCCCGGGTTACCACAACGGGAAATTCAACCAGTTCGTCCGGGCTTATGCCCGCTTCCCTGGCGGTAACCGCCAGCCCGCCCTTGTTGCCGAGCCAGAGCTGTACCCTGTTGTCCATGAGCTTTTTCAAGGCTTCGACATCGGTGGGGCTCTCATCGAGATTGGTAAACCCCTGCGAGGCGAGGAACTGGTTGCCGGCATCGCCCTTGTAAACGCCGATCTTAGCTGCCGCACGTGCGTCTTCGAGCGTGCTCACATATAACGATGAGATTTTCCTGGCATAGAACACCTGCTTATAGTCGCCAATCGGCCCCACCCATTTGAAAAGCGCTTCCCGCTGCGGTGTCCGGTTAATGGAGAATATAGCCGTACCTGGGCCCTTTTGGGTGAGGCTTAAACCATCTGCAAGGGGCATGATTTCAATGGAGGCTGTCATGCCGAGCTTCTGCAACATCGCCTGTACGATCTCCACGCTCTGCCCGGCAACGTTCCCGTTTTTATCCACAAAATTATAGGGCGGATAGGCTTCGGTGATGACTCTCAGCTTAGCCTCGGGCGCTGTGGTGGCGGAAGGCGCGCAAGCGGTGATAAATACTGAAAATACGAATAATACAGCCAGGCAAATTCTCATGGCAGCGCTCCTATCTGTAAAAATCGAACCACGGTAAATCCTATATATATTACCTCATGCAACGACTTGCTTCCCCTTCAGTTAGGATAGATTTTGGGAACATATTATTGTAAAATGGCTATACTTCTTACATTCTTTCTTTTATAAAGACATCGAAAGATATACCATACCGTATTAAGAGGGGTGAGGCAATGCCGATAGAAACTAATATTTGGGAAAGGGGTCCGTATACACAACTTGCTACTTTCTGTGAACACGTATTACAGGAAGCAGATGGAGTCGTTTCGTTAATACGCATAGTTAATATCATTACTCATACTGAGCGAGGTCCAGATGCACCCGAAGAAATGCCTGAGATTCGTTATCCTCTCCATCTTGTGATCAGCCTTCGATCAGGGACAGCGCGTGGTCGCCATGAAGTTACGATAATTCCTGAGAAGCCATCCGGAGAAACATTGTCACCAGTTTCCACGTCAGTAGCTATGGAGGGTGAAGCAAAGGGAGCTAATATTATTACTCGGCTAGATATTCCGTATAAGTTAGAAGGGCTTTACTGGTTTACCATACAATTTGATCAAAAGGTTCTTACACGTATTCCACTTGAAGTGCGTTACTCAAGGATTGTGAGTGGTCCTGCCAAACCAAGTCAGTAACTTCTATGGGCGAACTGTATGATAGGGATACGTTAGTACTTGATTCATTTGAGTATGATGTTATTCTAACACTTAAGGCACGGCTATACTTTGCAAGCATCGTTTTAAAGCTACGCTCAGATCTGATACCCCTATTAATTTCTGCCAAGCCAAGTTCAATCGTACCAGCAAGATGTGCAGCTTCACTGTCAGGATTCAGAAGATATGTGGGTAGCATACAGACAAGCCAAGTTTCAAGATCACTCAATGTGATCTGACGTTCAATGTAGTCATTTATTTTAGAAAAAATTTCAAATGAGGTTGACATGTCAGATGCTCTGTTTAGCTCTCAGTGCGAATGGGTCACCGAAGATAAGATACAGCAAATCTTCAATGAAAGTCAATTTTATGAACAAGCTCGTGCAGGCAAGCTGAAGCAAAAAGTTCAAGGATATGACAACCATTTAAGCCGAAAACAACGTCGAAAAGCAGGTGAACCCTATTGTACAAGAAGCCAAATGGTGCTTTACAGTACTTTAGAAGGTCAACCTATAGCATTAGTTCATCAATATAAAAGAAGAGATGGTTCATTAGGAGCTTCAGGTAAACCAGATCCAAAAAGACTGTTTATATCTGGCAAGATTTTGGCTATTAGACAAGGCACCAATTCTAAAAATCCCTGAAATATAATAATAAATCTGGGTTGTTGAATTCGAATTCTTGCTGTGGGATGGATCATCAAGCTTTTAGAGTTTTAGGTCTGTCAAAGGCATAGGTTGCCATATTGGAAAAAGTTTTAATGGAACAGAATTAGAAATGTTTAAACTCAGGGAGAATTCGCTTCTGTTTGAACTAACACATAACATAGCATTCTTTTTAGCAGGTGCATTTGCAATTCACACGGTTCCCCCTACCTATAGTGAATTCCACCGAATTGACTATTTCATCTTAGTCGTCGGCTGGATTCTCATTATAACCGCATTTCTTAGTGTATTTGCTACTCTCCCGTACAAACATTTAGAGCGGGTAAAAAAATCAGTATATCCATTTATTAGTGGTTGGACGTATCCAATATTATATGCCGTGACACTTTCCGAAGTATTTATCACGATGCTAAATCCCTTTGACATGTGGTTGTTCATTGTCGGCATTGTTTTACTTGTTCTGTTAAGCATCTCTATCTTCGCAAATCCAATGCCAGGATACGAGTCAGATATTAATAGGCTCTTGGTGTTGGATATTATGTTTTTACTAACGACAATCGTATTGTTGTTTATACAGGCTGGCTGCTTGGACATAATAATTGTTTTTGCTTTATTTGTTATAACGTTTATTCTAATCGTCATCAGATTTGTATTACTCATGCAAAAATGGCCGCAATATAAACCTTTAAATACGCTGCTTCAATAACATATTTCAATAATTATCACCTGTAGAAATTAGAGGCTCCAGTGGGCAAGAGATTGAAAAGCATCTTAGATACTGATAGCAATATCCGACAAAATGAAAACCCGAGTTTTGATGAAACATCAATAGCTATATTGCCGTGAAGCACAGAATTGTGGGCCGCAGCTGTCCCAGTTTTAATCCCTGCCCGGCAACGTTCCCGTTTTTATCGATAAAATTATAGGGCGGGTAAGCTTCGGTAATGACTCTCAGCTTAGCCTCGGGCTGATTAGTTGCCACAGGTGCACATGCGGTGATTAATACTGAAAATACAAATAATACAGTCAGGCAAATTCTCATGGCAGCGCTCTCCTATCTGTAATAATCGAACCACGGTAAATCCTATGTATATTACCTCATACAACGACCTGCTTCCAATAAGTGAACTACCTTTTGAGTTAAAGCTATCTACTATACAACTTCTGAAACAAGGCAGAGACAGAAATGATCAGCACCATAGCAGGGTCAGGAATAAGTTGAATAATTATGGTTTTAAGGAAAAGGTGCAGGCTATATAT
>Ga0163210_1001365_pt1 | contig 10601 bp, 10 predicted proteins | sample Kivu_220m_FD_113536 | JGI IMG/M metagenome (GOLD analysis project Ga0163210, IMG submission 113536) | Freshwater microbial communities from Lake Kivu, Western Province, Rwanda to study Microbial Dark Matter (Phase II) - Kivu_220m | ecosystem: Environmental > Aquatic > Freshwater > Lake ... | reverse complement strand
GGCGTTCGCGGCGGAAAGCGTTGTCGAGTCGGGCGAGCATGGCGTCGAAAGTGGCTGCCAGGCGACTGACCTCATCGCCGGTATCGGGCAGGTTGAGGCGGGCAGAAAGGTCTTCGCCGCCTGCAATCCTTTGAGCGGTCTGGGTAATGCGGTCAATGGGTCTCAGGGCGCGGGCAGACAGGAAGTAGCCGCCCAGCGCAGCAAAAATGAGCAGAGCCGCGCCGCCGATCAACAGGGCGGTCAACAGTTGGTTGAGGGCGTCCTGCACCGGTCCCAGGCTTTGGATGACCTGCACCCAACCCGCCACCTGCCCGTTATCCAGCACTGGAAGGATATACACGCGCAGGCGGTCGTTTTCTCCCACCCGGTCAGCCAGGGTGGTGTAAGTTCCCTGTGGATTGCCGGAGGTTGCCCCATTGATACCAATTGTCACGTCGCGATAGGGACCTACAGCCTGGAGCACGCCTCCGTCTTTCGCCAGCACGATGACGGTCAGGCCGCGCTCACTCAGCGCCCGGATGCCGCCATCCTCCGCGTTCAAGGCCTCGGGGATGGTCACCTGTCCGTTGTTCACGTTCAGTCCGGCGGCGGCCTGGGCGGCGCTGACCGCCAGCGAATCGTCCACTGCGACGGTCAGGCTGCGGGACAGGTTGAAGTAGACGAACGCGCCAAATGCAGCCAGCAGCGCCAGGATAAGGACAGTGGTCCAGATGGCAAAGCGGACGCGCAGGGTCTTAATCCGTTTCATCGTCATCCGAGATCGAATAACCCGCGCCGCGCAAGGTATGGATGAGTTTCTTGTCGAAGGGATCGTCAATCTTGCGGCGCAAGTTGCGCACGTAGACATCCACCACGTTGGATTGGTTGAAGGTATCGTAGTTCCAGACGTGCTCGGCAATCATGGTGCGGGTCAGAACGCGCCCCGGCTCGCGCATCAGACATTCCAGCACGGCGTATTCCTTGGCTGCCAGCTCGACCCGATTTCCGCCGCGCCGCACCTGGCGCGTGCGCGTGTCTAGAGTCAGGTCGGCAACTTGCATGACAGGCGATTTTGGCTGCTCGGTCGAACGGCGGGTGAGGGCGCGCAGGCGGGCCAAAAGTTCCTCGATCGCAAACGGCTTGACCAGGTAATCGTCCGCGCCCGCATCCAGCCCGGCGACGCGGTCATCCACCGTGTCGCGGGCGGTGAGCATCAATACAGAAGTGCGGTCGCCGCGCCGGCGCAGCTCACGACAAACAGAGATGCCATCCAGTTCGGGCAATAGAATATCGAGGATGATGAGATCGTAGGGAGCGGTCTCTGCCCAATCCAACGCTTCGCGACCGGTATAGACGGCATCCGCCGCGTAGCCTTCTTCCTCAAGACCACGCTTGACGTAAGCAGAAATGCGGCGTTCGTCTTCGACAAGCAATATGCGCATGTGTTCCTCGATTACCATTGTAACGGAGAAAGATGAAGGCGAGATGAAGATAACTTTGGCTGACCAAGAGGGCCAACTCTCGTTTCAAGTTGACTTCCTTGTATTTATATTCCGACCGAGCTCGGACGCTGTTACTGGCTGTTGGGAATAACAAATTAGGGTTATCTTTCACCATCATGATTTCACCTCGATCTTCCCGGCCCGGTGCGCTTGATGATAGGTTCAAGGAGAATCTTGATAGCCAGCCAATCCACGAAACTCGGGGCGATCATTTTGAGCCAGACCGTCAGCCCGCCGGGACCCATCAGCACCTCGTGGCGGCGTTTGTGAGCCGCAGTGAGCGTGATTTCGGCGCAGCGCTCGGCGGTCATCATGTTTTTGGTGTAGATCGCCCGCCCTCGCTCGCCGCGCGGAACGCCGTTTTTGTCCAATAGCGCTTCGTGGAATTCGGTCACCACCCACCATGGGCAGATCACCGTGATACTGACGCCGTGTTTGTGCAATTCCAAGCGCAGGGCATCGTAAAATCCATGCATGGCGTATTTACTGGCGCAATAGGGCGTGTTGTAGGGGAGCGCCGCCTTGCCGCCCATGCTTGATATTGCCACAATGCGCCCCCTGGTTTGTTTCAGGTATGGCAGAGCGTAATAGGTGCAGTGGACTGCGCCGTAAAAGTTGACATCCATCGTGTGCCGGAACAAGTGCAAATCGGGGTACTCATCCAACAGAGCTACCACTGACAGACCGGCGTTGTTGATGAGCATATCCAGCCTGCCAAACGTTGCCACCGTCTTCTCCACCAGGGCTTTGCACTGGATTTCGTCACTCACATCGGTGGGGACGACAATTGCCTTGCCCCCGCGTGCCCGGCATTCTGCTGCTACCTGCCCAAGCCGCTCCGCCCGCCGCGCTGCAACCGCCACTTTCGCCCCCTGGCTTGCCAGCAGCAGCGCCAGTGACTTGCCAATCCCGGCCGATGCCCCCGTGACGATCACCACCTGACCACGAAAAGCATCCGCTTTCATACCAACTCCTTTTCACCAAATGCCCGGCAGCAAACGCTTCACGCGGCGGGCATACTCGTCGAATTGCGCACCGAAATGTTCGGCCAGCAATTTGTCTTCCACGCGGATGCGGTAGATCACAGACGGCAGTAAAACGAACAGGGCGGCGGCCAGCCCGGCGAGGCTGGAATATCCAACCGCCAGGCCGAGCGAAATCCACAAGTATCCCGCGTAGGCGGGATGGCGGATAAAGCGGTACGGGCCGCCTTGTACGAGCCGCTGATCTTCCGTCACGGAGACGTGCCCTGAATAAGAGTCTCCCAGCGCACGCCGCGCCCAGACAAAGAGCGCGGCGCCGAGAATGGTCAACAACGAAGCGGGGATTTGGATCCAGGCGGGGCGCGGCAGGATTGCGGGGAAGTAGAGATATTCCACGGGCGATAGAAAGAATCCGCCGATCATCCCCAGCGTGATCAGCCAGAAGGAACGGTCGCCGCGCTCTTCCTTTGCCCTGTTCCCCTTATCCCGCGCTTCCCAGAATTGCTCCCGGCGGATCCAGGCGAGGATCACGATGCCGGCCGCGTAGACGATGCCGGTCACGAGAAGGAACCAGCCGAGCAAGTTGGTAAGCAGCGTTTCCAATCCAAGCAGCGCCAGGCAAATCGCCAAGGCAGGGACTGCCACCATCAGAAACAGGATCGCAAGTCGACTCATGCGGACCTCCCCGGCCCCTCACGGGCCTAATCGTCGGCGTGGATCTTGTTGCTAATCCACTTACCGATCTCGACCGCCGTCAGCAGGCCCAAAGCGATTCCAGCCACTTCCAGCCATTCGACGAAGGTCAGGGGGACGATGACGAGCAAATTGCGCACGCCCGGAATGAGAAACGGCAAGATCGCCATTACCAGACCGGCTAGCACCGCCCAGACCAGTGGCATGTTGGCGGTGAGTCTGTTCATACGAAAGAGCGGCTGGCGCATGCTGCGATAGGCGAAGATGTAGACCATCGAATTAATGGCGAAGGAGGCGAAGACAATGCTGCGGCCTTCGACCGCATTCGAATGGACGGAGTACAGGTGGTTGAAGAGGAACAAGGCCCCGATGGCGCTGGAAACGCTGATGATGCCGATGAGCGAAAGCCCCAGATGGTTGAGGATGGGTTCTTTCAGTGACCTCGGCTTTTCGTCCATGATACCGCCGTCCTTCGGCTCGAAACCCAGCACGATATCCGAAGGTCCGTCGCAGATCAGGTGGATCCACAGAATCTGGGCCACGGCCAGGGGCGCAGGCCAGCGCAGCATCATGGCGGTGAAAATGGCCAGCACCTCGGCAAATGAGTTCGAGAGGGTATAGGCCACCACCTTGCGGATGTTCGCAAAGATGATGCGCCCCTCCTCGATTGCCGCCACAATAGTGCGGAAGTTGTTGTCGAGCAGGATTAGGTCGGCGGTTTCTTTGGCCACGTCGGTTGCGCTACCCACCACCACGCCGATGTTGGCTTGCTGCAGGGCTGGGGCGTCGTTGACGCCGTCGCCGATCATGGCAGCCACTTCCTTGTTGGCCTGCAAGGCGCGTACGATGCGTAGCTTGTCGTGCGGGCGGATACGCGAGAAGATGACCGTCTTCTCGACGCGCCCAGCCAGTTCCTCGTCGCTCATCGCCTCCAGTTCCTCACCCTCGACGATCTCGTCGCCCGCCCGCATCAGCCCGATGTTGCGGGCAATGCGCTCGGCGGTCTTACGGTAATCGCCGGTGATCATCTTGACCTGGATGCCGGCTTTCCGAGCAACCCGGATCGACTCCTGGACTTCTTCCCGAAGAGGGTCTTCCATGCCCAACAGCCCGAGCCAGGTATACCCGGCGTGTTCTTCCACCGGACCGTCAGCCCGGTACGCCAGACCGAGCAGCCTCAGCCCCTCCCCGGCCCACTCTTCGACTTGGGAAAGGATACGGTTCCCCTCGCTTTTCTCCACCCGGCACATTTCCAGCACGATCTCCGGTGCGCCTTTCAGGTAGTTGAGCTTTCCTCCCTCCAGGCGATTGGCCGTGACCATGAACTTGGTCTCGCTGCTGAACAGTTCCACGGCCAATCGCTCGGAACGATTCACCAGTTCTTGCGGGTCTTCGGCGGTGAGAGACTTGGCGTACTCCCAAAGGGCAACATCCACCGGGCCTTCCAGGTCATTGCACAATACCATGGTCTGGTACGCCCGCACCGGGTCCGTGAGATCGGCGCGGGTGACACGCATTCGCCCCTCGGTCAGGGTACCGGTTTTGTCGGTGCAAATGACCGTCACCGAGCCGAGCGTCTCGACCGCCAGCAGGCGCTTGACCAGGCCGTTGCGTTTGAGGATCTTGCGCATCCCCAGCACCAGGATGACAGTCACGGCGATGAGCAGCCCCTCCGGCACGGCAGCGATAGCCAGGATGATGGAGGTGCGCAGCATGTCGAGGAACTTGCCGCCCATGAGCAGACCAGCGACGAGGATAGCCAGGGTAAAGCCGGCCACGATCCAGGTCAGGGTTTTGCTGAACGCCTTCAAGCGCACCTGCAGCGGTGTATCCTCCTCGATGTGCTCCTGCAGGCTGGCGGCGAGCTTGCCCAGCTCGGTGCCGCGCCCGGTCGAGACCACCTCCAGCAGGCCGCGCCCGGTCAAGATGGTGGTGCCCATGAAGACTTTCTCGTTGGCCGTCTTGTTGACTGGCTCGCTTTCCCCAGTCAGGATGGCTTCGTCCATGGCCAGTTTGGTGCTTTCGAGCAGTTCGCCGTCGCCGGGAACTTTTTCGCCTGCATTGAGCAAGACCAGGTCGCCGGGCACCAGCTCCCAGACTTCCACCTCGCGCCGCTCGCTGTCACGGAGCACGGTGGTAGTCGGCTTGAGCAGGCCTCTGAGAGCAGTGTAGGTCTTCTGCGCCTGGTATTCCTGGACGAAGCCCAGGATGACATCAATGACGACCACTGCCATGATGATGGCAAAGTCGCCGTACTCTTTGGCAAACAGGGAGACCAACGCAGCAACCAGGATGATATAAACCAGCGGACTCTTGACCTGGCTGAGCAGGATCATCCAGACCGAGGTCGCTTTCTCGGCCGGCAAACGGTTCTCGCCGAACTGCTGGCGTCGCGCCGAGACCTCGGCGCTGGTCAAGCCAGTCCGATTTGCGTGATGAACGGCATTGTTTTCTGCAATAAGTTGCATGTTTGGCTCCAAATAAAAAGAGTATCTACCTCCGGTTGTGAGGGCCGGGGCGGGATCTTGTAGCGGCTGCAGATCCGTGATGGAAAGGCAGCGACAGCCGAATAGAAATTACAGATTTGGTGGGGGAAGCAAAGGAGAGATCGAAACGGACTCTGCGGATGTCGTCACCAGCCGCGCTATCGGCGTGAGCAGGCACTCACAATGACTGTTGCCCTGGGAGGGCACGATGAAATCATCTTCGCACGGCTCGTGGACCGGCCAGGGTTGTTCGCTATGCTGGGCCACCTCGAAGACGGGCTGGAAGGAAAATAGGCTCAAACCCTCAGCGAAGAGATGCACGGCCAACCCGCAAGCGCAGATGGCGAGAGTGAGGACGAAGCGTAACGGCAAGTGGACCGAGGAGGATTTACCCATTTTTGACATGTGTCACACCCTGCTGGAACAGTGCAATGATGTGTTCATCGTCAACGCGATAATAAACTTCTTTGCCCTCCCGCCGCGCCCGGACCAATCCCATCTGGCGCAGGCCGCGCAGGTGATGCGATACAGCCGATTCACTGATCCCCACGATCTTGGCCAGAGCGCTGACATTCTTTTCACCATCCACCAAGGCAGACATGATACGCACTCGGCTGGTATCGCTGAAGGCGCGAAAAAGTTCCGCCACGTGAGCAGCAGTGTGTTCGTCTAGAATGGGATAAAGTGTGTTGGTCATAATCAAACAACTGAATAAATGTTCATACGTAGTATAAGCATCAATTTCATTCCTGTCAACGTAAAAAAGGCCTCTGCACACACGCTGGAATGCGCAAGAGCCAGGCCGGCGCAGAGCACTTGTTATCAGTTCGTGCTGCAGGCATGAGCGGGCGCGCTGCTGCACGCTGGCAATGGCCGATAAGTCGCCCCTAATCGGATTTCATTCCGCGCTCCATGCGCTACCACGCAGTAGTGGTCTGCGTCAAAGGTGCGCCGGTTGCATGGACTGGTTTTGTTCACTCCCCGCCAAATCTGCAATCGTACGCGCCAGTTTGGGGATGTGAGACCCACGCGATGTCGTGAATTGACTCAATAGGCAAATCTGCTTATTTGTTGATGAGTGATGTGGCTCTTCTAGGTTGCCAGGGGATTTCATACAATAGCATTATCCGAAAGTGCTTATGAACACGCTCTCTCCTTTTTGCTCGATACGATGTCCCTGCGACGAGACTTTACAATGGGCAAAGCAACAATTAACACAGGCGGGCATGCGCGCCATCCAAACTTTCGATCTGCACACCGCGCGTCATGCGCTGGGGGATTGTCCCTGCCCACATCACGGCACGAAGGCGTGCGATTGTCAGATGGTGGTTTTATTGGTGTACGGGAATGCGGACGAACCAGCCACCTTGGTCCTGCATGGCAATGACGGGCAGACCTGGATATCCCTGGTGAACGACTCCCTGCAGCATGTTGATCCATCCATCCAAACTGCAATCGAGCAGGCGCTTCAACCTAATTCACCCAAATAAGGTCTATAATCAACCTATGTCGAACACGGTCAACCTGGCGCGTCCAGTGGAATCGCGCTCTCTCGGTAAGTGGCTGGACCGTCACTGGTTCCAGACATTCCTTGTCACCTACGGCTTGTGGGTCTTCCTGCCTTTTTTCGCCCCCATCTTCATGCACATCGGCTGGGACGGCGCGGGAAAAGCAGTATACTTCTTCTACTCATTTTTCTGCCACCAACTGCCCGAGCGTTCGTTCTTCCTGTTCGGCCAGAAGACCATGTACTCGCTTCACGAGATCCAGGCCGCGTGGCAAAACACCAACAACCCGCTCATTTTGCGGCAATTCATTGGCAACCCGGATATGGGCTGGAAGGTTGCCTGGTCTGACCGCATGATCTCTTTCTATACCAGTGTGTGGCTGTTTGCAGTTGTGTGGTTTCCGTTACACCGCAAGATCAGACCTTTACCATGGTGGGAGCTCATCTTGCTCCTGCTTCCGATTGCAATGGACGGCGGAACACATCTGATCAGCGATTTCGCTGGCATTGGGCAGGGATTCCGTGATACAAATCAATGGCTGGCTGTTTTGACGAACCATGCACTCCCTGCATCCTTTTACGCAGGCGACGCGCTTGGTTCGTTCAACTCTCTTATGCGCCTCCTCACCGGACCTCTGGCCGGCCTTGGCATCGTCTGGTTTGCTTTCCCCTACATGGAGGCTTCCTTCGATGAAGACTAAAGCGAAGATCAAAGTCCTTTTGGCGGACGACCACCACATCGTCCGCGCGGGGATTCGTCAACTGCTCGAGAGCGCGAACGACATTCAGGTCATCGCCGAGGCGGGGGATGGTGAAGAGGCGCAGTCCCTCATCCAGCAGCACAAACCTGACGTGGCGGTGCTGGACATCCAAATGCCGAAAGCCAGCGGCATCGTAGTGACGCGCTGGGTGCGCTCTCATCTGCCTGAGGTGGGCGTGTTGATCCTGACTGCTTACGATGACGACCCGTACGTGATGGCTGTTTTGCAGGCGGGCGCGAACGGTTACGTGCTCAAAACAGCCAAGACCGATGAACTCATTCAAGCCGTGCGCGATGTGCATGAGGGCAAGTCCACGCTCGATCCCGCCGTCGCAAGCAAATTGATGTCCAATCTTTTCAAGCGGCCCGTGAAAACCCCCGTCGAATCACTGACCGACCGCGAACTGGACGTGTTGCGACTCGCCGCGAAAGGCTACACCAACAAAGCCATCGGCGTGCAGCTCAGCATCAGTGACCGCACCGTGCAAGGGCATCTCGCGCACGTCTTTGCCAAACTGCATGCTGCCAGCCGCACTGAAGCAGTTATGCGTGCCGTCTCGCTCGGCTGGATTTCGCAGGACACTGGTAACCTAACTGACGAGTGATTGCCATGAAAAAGAATAAACGATTTTTTTGGCGCAGTGGAACCCTGCAATTGTTCGCGTCCATCATCATACCGCTGACATTTTTGCTGATGGCTGTTGCCGTTGGCAGTGTCGCTCTTCACCAGCGGGCGATGCGCGCCCAGCTATCCGAGGAGGCGTGGAAAACGGCTACCAATCCCGCGTTGGAACTCACCCTGGTCGCGCCGTTGGTACTCATCCCGCCTTTGCTGTTTGCAGTTGCTGCTTTATGGTTCGGCGCGAAACAAATCATCCAACCTTTGCAGAGACTTGAGTCCAAAGCCGCGGCCCTGGCCTGGGGAGACTTTGAAACCATCAAAGAATCTGTTGGAGGCATTCCAGAAGTCCAGCACCTTCAAATAGAATTGACCGAAATGTCGCGTAAGGTGCAGGCCGCCCAGGAGGGATTGCGCGACTACATCGGCGCGATCACCTATGCCCAGGAGGAGGAGCGCAACCGCCTCGCCCGTGAATTGCACGATGACACCATCCAGGCCGTCATCGCCCTCAAACAACGCATGCAACTGGCTCAAAAATCCGTCAAGACGCACAGCGGCAAAGAGGCGCTGAACGAACTGGAAACCCTCGCCGAAGAGACGATTGAAAACCTGCGCCGCCTGACGCGCGCTTTGCGCCCGATCTATCTCGAGGACCTCGGACTGGTCACCGCGCTCGAGATGTTGGCACGCGAGACGAGCCAGTCCAACCAACTGGAAATTAGTTTTCGAAAGGTCGGACAGGAACGGCGCCTGTCTCACGAGGTGGAACTGGCGCTCTACCGCATCGCACAGGAAGCCTTGAGCAATGTGGTACACCATGCAAAAGCAAAACAGGTCAAATTGCACATTCAGTTTGGAACGGAGCAGATCACCTTAGAAGTGAGCGACGATGGCGTAGGTTTCGACGTGCCGAAACGCCCCACCGATTTCGCGCCGAGTGGACACTTTGGTTTGCTGGGAATCCACGAGCGTGCGGATTTGATCGGTGCGTGGCTGGAGGTGGAATCTGCTCCGGGAAAGGGAACCAGGTTGAAGGTTTATGCCGAGACGGGTCGAAGCATCCGAATGTGAAGCGATAAATTTCATAAGCCATTTTGCCTATCGAACCTCCCGCCATCCTGCGCTCATACAGGGGCGGGATGTTGTTTATCATCCCCTTATTGCAGGCTAACAGGTGAGAGGATGACATCAGAGATGGCAACCCCATTGGTTCGGTCGCAAGGCGAACGGATAAAAATATTCCTTCATGCGCTTCTATTCGTGGCAGGATTCTCGCTGGTGTTCATCATTGGTTGGGGTGGTTCGGTGACGGCGCTGGGTCAATTGTTCGCAGAATACAAATACGCACTGGGGCGCATCGGCGGCGTGGTCGTGATCCTGTTCGGACTGGCGACGCTCGACGTGATCCGACTGCCCATGTTTTACGCGGACACGCGCTCCCAATACGCGGGCCCGCGCGGGACGTTTGGCGGGTCGGCCCTCATGGGCATTTTCTTCGCCGCAGGCTGGAGTCCGTGCATCGGCGCGACCCTCGGCGCAATCTTGATGCTGGGACTCAGCCAGCAAACGGTAGGACAGGCGATCTGGCTGGCTTCGGGATATTCGCTCGGCCTGGGAATCCCCTTCCTTGCCATGGCGCTGGGACTCGAACGCGCTTCGGGCTGGATCAAACGCTTGAGGCCCTATCAGAAATATTTCAAACTAGCCAGCGGCCTGTTCATTATCGCGATCGGCATTTTATTGCTGACAAACACAATGAGCCTGATTGCGATTTGGGCGTTCAAGAACGGCTATTACCTCGATGCCTTCGCCAACTACGCCGCCGCGCCGACGTACTTCACTGCCATCCTGGCGGGATTGCTTTCCTTCCTTTCACCCTGTGTGCTTCCTCTCGTTCCCGCGTATCTCGGCTATTTGAGCGGACATGCGATACAAAGGACAAAATAACTCCCAGCCGCCAGTAGTTCGGCCACCCACGGTTGCTCCACGCACCCCGTCGGCAGGGGCGGGGCGCGCCTGTTCCCATTGCGGCGTGGGCCTGCAGCCCGATTGGACGCACTGTCCGCAAT
>Ga0163210_1001362_pt1 | contig 10609 bp, 9 predicted proteins | sample Kivu_220m_FD_113536 | JGI IMG/M metagenome (GOLD analysis project Ga0163210, IMG submission 113536) | Freshwater microbial communities from Lake Kivu, Western Province, Rwanda to study Microbial Dark Matter (Phase II) - Kivu_220m | ecosystem: Environmental > Aquatic > Freshwater > Lake ... | reverse complement strand
GTCCTACTCGGTCGCCGTTGTTGACCCCGTGTTGCGGAAGAAGGTTGCCGAGATCCCCGTGGGCAAGCATCCCATGGACGTGACCTTCGCTCCCGACGGTCGTCGCGCGTACGTCAGCAACCGGCTCGACGATTCCGTTTCCGTGATCGATGTCGAGAGTCGAAAGGTGGTCGCAACCGTGCCGGTTGGCGACGAGCCTCACGGTGTTTTGACCGATCGGGCCGGGAAGCACCTTTATGTGCTCAATACGTCGGCGGACAGCGTCTCCGTGATCGACACCGGCTCGCTCCAGCAGGTCAAACGGTTGTCGGCCAGCCGCAGCCCGTGGGCCCTCACTCTGTCTCCGGACGGAAGCCGGATCTACGTGACCAACGCCTACTCGCGGTTCGTCCCGTTCCGCACACCCTCGGTATCGGAGGTCACGGTGATCGATACCGCGCAGATCACCGTCCAAGACCGAGCCGCGGTCCCGGCAGCCAATCTCCTCCAGGGCGTTGCCACTCATCCCAGCGGCAGGTTTACCCTCATCACGCTCCTGCGCACGAAAAACCTCGTGCCCATGACGCGCATCCATCAGGGCTGGACCATCACCAACGGCCTGGGTGTCCTCTGGTCCGACGGCCGGGTGGACCAGGTGCTCTTGGACCAGCCGGGCCTGTACTTCCCGGACCCTGCCGCCGTGGCGGTCACGCCGGACGGACGGTTGGCCCTGGTCACCAGTTCCAGCACCGACCGCGTTGCCGTGGTTGATCTCGCGAAACTCACCGCAATGCTGGAGCGGGCCCCGCCGTACGACCGCGAAAAGATCATCCCCAACCATCTCGGAAAATCCGCAGAATTCCTCGTGGCCCACCTCCCCACGAAGAACAGCCCGCGAGGGCTCTTGATCGCGCCGGACGGGAAGACTGCCTTCGTCGCCAACGCCCTGGACGATTCGCTCACGGTGATCGACATCCCGCAACTTGCGGCGGTGGATCGAATCGACTTGGGTGGGCCAATGGAAATCACCAAGGTCCGCTACGGAGAGCGGCTCTTCAACAACGCGTTCATCACCTTCCGCCGGCAGTTTTCGTGCCATACATGCCATCCGGACGGGCACATCGACATGATCACCTACGACACCGAGCCCGACGGGATCGGCGTCGAGCCGGTCGACAACAGGACCCTGCGGGGCATCTTGGATACCGCGCCCTTCAAGTGGACCGGCAAGAACCCAAGCTTCTCGCGACAATGCGGCGCGAGGCTTTCGACCTATTTCACTCGACTTCAGCCGTTCACTGCGGAACAACTCGCCGCGCTAGACCTCTACATCTGCACGATTCCCCGTCCGCCAAACCGGTATCGTCCCGTGGGCGATCCGCTCACCGAGGCCCAGCACCGCGGGAAGCTCGTTTTCGAGCGGACGACGGCCAAGGACGGTCGGGTCATTCCGAAGGAGAATCGCTGCGCGACGTGTCACTTTCCGCCGCTGTACACCGACCGCCGGCTGCATGACGTAGGCACGAAGTTCCCCATTGACACCACTGGCCTGTTCGAGACCCCGCACTTAAACAACATCTACGACTCCGCGCCGTACCTCCACAACGGGATTGCGGATACGCTGGAAGAAATCTGGACCCGCTACAATCCGGACGACAAGCACGGCGTGACGAACGACATGACCAAAGACGAGTTGAACGACTTGATGGAATACCTGAAGACCTTGTAGGAGCATCGAGTATGAACTCTCGCATGGCAGTTGCTTCCTGCGCGGTAGCGCTATGGCTGACCCTCTGCGCGATGGCCGGCGAGCGCTCCAAGGCCCCCTCGGAGCCGGCCCCTGGTGCTGTCGCGGCGCCGGCGGTGCCGGGCCGGGACGCCAAGCCGCAATACAACCCCGGCGCCTGCTCCACGCCGCCTGACCAGCTTCCCTACGTCTACACCATGTGGAAGCACTTCACGGTCAAAGAAAGGCTTCCCAGCGACCACATCATGGCCGTGAAGGCCGACGGGCCGAGGGTCTGGGTGGGAACCGAGGAGGGCCTGGCTTGCATCGACAAGCGCAGCGGCAAGGTCCGCACCTGGCACTGCAAGGATGAAGACAAGGACGGCCGCTCCGACGATCCCTACGGCTTGCCGTGGAAGGTCGTCACCGCGATCGACGTCGACAAGAAGACCGGCGACGTATGGCTGGGGCTCTTCGGCGGCGGGCTGGCCCGCTTCAGCGGCGGACGGTTCGACCACTTCCACCAGCTCAACAGCGGGTTGGTCAACGACGTCGTTTACGGGGTCGCCATCGAGAACGACCATGTCTGGGCGGCGACCACGGCCGGCGCCAGCCGCTATAACACGATCACCGGCGAGTGGAGCATCTACACCGAGAAGAACGCCCCCATGGAGGAAATCTGGAATTACAACGTCCAGTACGACGGCAAGGGAAAGGTCTTCTTTGGCATCTGGGGAAGCGGCATTCTGGAGTTCAACTGCAAGAAGGACGCGGAGAAAAAAGGAGATCCATGGAAGCTGTACACCGACCCCGACGGCGAGATGGAGATCGATCTTTATCGCGACGACGGGATTGTTCACGTCATTATGACCGGGGCCAGCCCCGCCGAAGACATCCTGTGGGGATCCTCCTATTTCGGCTGCTGCCGCTACGATGGACGCCACTGGCGGGGCTTGTATGCCCACGAGACCGGCCTCCCCAGCGATTTCACCAATAACCTGAAGGCCCGCAGCGCCAACGAGTGCTGGTTCGCCCACGACAAGGGGTTGGGCGTGGTGGCCGACTTCCCCACCGAAACGGTCGTCGCGTATACGCGCGATCCCGACACGCTCCGCGGCAAGGCCCAAGTCTACCGTTGCGGAAAGCTCCTCAAGACCGTCGACATGGAGAAGGCCGTCCCGCACAGCTTTATCATCAACCTTGACCACGACGGGGATGATTATTGGGTGGCGACGGGCAAGGGCCTGGGTTGGGCGATCGGCGAAGGATATTATCCCGGCCTCAGAAAAAACCCCGCCTGGCTGGTGCGGTCGGAGAAGGAACGAGCGGTTGCCGGAGTGAGCAAGAACTAGGGCGTTGAAGGAAATCGGGGAATCCACGCGAATGAACTGAGGTGAGCTATGCAGTGCCGAATTCTTGTGTTCCTGGGGGTCGTTTTCACGACCTTGACGGCCTTTGCCGATCCGAAGCAAGGCCAGGGCAAGCCCGACTGGCTGCCGCCGTTCGAGGTGGACGAAGACACGCTGAAGGTCCTCAAGGAGATCAACTCGCTGAACGCGTACCAGAGGCCAAACTTGCCCCTCAAATTGGACAAACAGTACGCCCACACGTCGCCCGACGTGTCACCCTTCCGCCACGTGGAGCCGTTCAAGCGGCACTTCCTGCTGCAAATGGAATACGCCGGGCCCAATCGGGCTATCCCCGAGCCCCGGGACGTCAAGACTGTGAAGATCGGCTTCCTCGGACCGATCGAACACACGGTCTCCGTGGCCACCGGCGGGGCTAGCCACGAGGAAAACATGGGCAAGCAGATGCTCAAGGGCTGCAAGCTGGCGATCGAGGAGGCCAATGCCCGCGGCGGGTATCTCAAACGCAAAATCCCCTTCGAATTGATCGTCAGCAACGACAACGGTCTGTGGGGGGCCTCGGGAGAGCAAATCGTCAAGCTGGCGTATCTGCACGACGTGTGGGCCATCTTGGGGAGCATCGACGGGGCCAACAGCCACATCGCCATCCGCGTCGGCCTGAAAATCGAAATCGTAATGATGAATAGCGGCGACACCGACCCCACGTTCATCGAAACCAACATCCCTTGGGTCTTCCGCTGCATTGGCGACGACCGGCAGCAGGCTTACCTCCTGACGGACTATTTCTACCGCAAACTGGGCCTGCATCGCGTCGGCATCATCCGTGCGAGCAACCGCTACGGCCGGTTCGGTGTGCGCGAGGTCCGCGATTCGAGCCGGCGGCTGGGAAAGCCGGTGCCGGTGGAAATGGCATACGCCGTGGGATCCGAGGATTTCTCCCTCCAGATCGAACGCCTGAAGGCCGCGAACGTCGAGGCGGTCGTCCATTGGGGGGATGCCGTCGAAGGGGCCAAGATCCTCAACCAGATGCGGGCCGCGGGAATGAAGCAGCCGTATTTGGCCTGCGACCGGTGCCTCTTGGACGAATTCACGCAAATCGCAGGCGCCAATGCGGAGGGCGTCGTTTGCGGTTCGCCCTGGAATCCTCAGCGAACCGACCCGAAGCTCGACGCGTTCCGCGAGGCATACCGGAAGAAGTTCCATGAGGAGCCGATGACCTACGCGGCCCACGCTTACGACGGCATGAACATGCTGATTTGGGGAATCCAGGTCGCCGGCCTGAACCGGGCGAAGATCCGCGACGTGATCGCCTATCGCACGAAGCCCTGGCCCGGCGTCACCGGCGACGTCCCGCTGAGCGGCTGCCTCGACGACGCCGGTGAGGTCTTCCTGGCAAAACGCGAAGGCGGCGCCTGGAAGTTCTACTCGCGCGCCGAACTTGCAATCCCGAGCGGGCCAGCATCGCCCCAGCAGAAGACGGCCGCTTCGCTGCCGGCTGCCCTCTCGAAATGACCCCAGATCCCAACGCATTGCCGAGTGGCGCGTCACTCCTCATTCTCTTGCGACCCATTGTCGCTTAGACTGCGTATACTACCGGTGTGTACATGCTCAAGCCGCCGGGGACGACCTCCCCCCCGATTTGGTCAGGGAACTCGGCAAGACACGATCTCGGTGCCAGCCGTTCCGGGAGCCTCGGTTCGTCCGGATGCAGTGATGGTCCAGCCTCCCACACCGACCGTGCGAGACATCATTCTCGACTCGATCAACGACGGTGTATTTACCGTCGATGACCAGTGGCGAATCACGTCGTTCAACCGCGCCGCCGAGCGGATTACGGGAGTGAGCCGGAAGGATGCGGTGGGGAAACCGTGCTGCGAGGTCTTCCGGGCCAGCATCTGCGAAACCGCGTGCGCTCTCAAGTACACTCTCACCACTGGGCGGCCGGTGGTCAACAAGGCCGTCTACATCCTTGACGCGAAGGGGAACCGGCTTCCCATCAGTATCTCCACCGCAGCCTTCCGCGACCAATCGGGCGCCGTCCTGGGAGGCGTGGAGACATTTCGCGATCTTCGGCTAGCCGAGGAACTGCGCAAAGAATTGGAGTCGCAAAATGCGTTCGCCGACATCGTCGGACGCAGCCAGCCCATGCGGCAGATCTTCGAGATCCTCCCGAGAATCGCCGAGAGCGACAGCACGCTCCTGATCGAAGGTCCGAGCGGGACCGGGAAGGAATGCTTTGCGCGGGCGATTCACAACCTCTCGCGCCGCCGCGACAAGCGGTTCGTCGCCGTCAACTGCGGCGCGATGCCCGACACCCTCCTGGAGTCCGAGCTATTCGGCTACAAGGCCGGCGCGTTCACCGATGCCCGCCACGACAAGCCCGGCCGTTTCGCGCTGGCTGAAGGCGGAACGATCTTCCTCGATGAGATCGGCGACGTGTCCCAGGCCATGCAGGCCCGACTCCTTCGCGTTTTGCAGGAGCGCACCTTCGAGCCGCTAGGAGGCGTGGAGCCGCTCAAAGCCGATGTTCGCGTGATTGCCGCGAGCAACAAGGATCTCTCGAAGCTGGTCCGAAAGGGGTTGTTTCGTGAAGACCTCTTCTACCGGATTCACGTCATTCGCTTGACACTTCCCAGCCTCAGCGACCGGCGGGAGGATATCCCGCTTTTGATTCAGCACTTCATCGCCAAGTTCAACCGTCTTCAGGGCAAGGATGTCGCGGACGTTTCCGATGAGGTGCTGGCCAGCCTCATGGAATACGACTACCCCGGAAACGTCCGTGAGTTGGAGCACATCATCGAGCATGCTTTCGTGCTCTGTCACAGCGGTCTTATTCAACCGGAGCACGTGCCGCCCCATCTTCGTCGCCACGCCAAGAGCACGCCGGTCACTGTTCTCAGTGGGATGACCCTCCAGGCGATGGAAAAGGTCATGATTTCCGATGCCCTGCGGCGCCACCGAGGCAACCGAAAGGCCGCTGCCGAGCAGCTTGGAATCGATCCGAGCACCCTTTTTCGCAAGGCGAAAGCCCTGGGCATTTCGCTCCCCGACGTCGATGGCCGGAGCAAGGGCCCATAGGATTGCAGAGTGCAATTGCGTCACCGGCGCACCGTTGCAGACCGCAACCCTCCGTTCTCTCAACTCGGATTCCTGTGTGCTCGCTAAGGCTTTGTGCAGAAACGCCTTAGCCGAATCCGTCCGGAATTCACAGGTCTCTGGCACGCGACATGCTGTCTGCGTTTACCATGAGAATCGCGATACCAGTCTGGCGCGATCGGGTCTCCCCGGTATTTGACGTGGCGGGCAGCCTCCGATTGGTCGATCTGGAAGACGGAACACCGCTCCGACGCAGCGACGCCAACCTCCAGGAAGACGACCCGGGCGCGCGTGTCCAGAGGCTCAGCGAACTGGGCATCGAGGTGTTGATCTGCGGCGCGATTTCCAGGCCGCTGGAAACGATGCTCACGGCGGCCGGGGTTAAGGTCATCGCCCAGGTCTGCGGTGGCGTCGAAGAGGTGTTGGAGGCGTACCGGTCGGGCAGGCTCGGCGATCCCGCCTTCGCCATGCCCGGCTGCTGTGGGCGCCGACGGGGCTTCGGTTACGGCCGAAGATGTCACCATGGGGGCCGCCGCGCCCAAGGAGATGTAGCGTGAAAGTAGCGATTACCGCGCAAGGCCCCGGCTTGGACAGTCCCGTCGATCCGCGTTTCGGCCGGGCAAGGCACTTCGTGCTGGTCGATACCGACTCGGGTGAGTTCACCGGACACGATAACGCACAGAACTTGAATGCTCCGCAGGGAGCCGGCATTCAAGCGGCCCAAGCCGTCGCCCGGCTGGGAGCTGAGGCCGTGCTCACCGGGCACGTCGGACCGAAGGCGTTCGCCACGCTCCGGGCCGGCAAGGTGGCCGTTTTCACCGGAGTCACGGGGACGGTCCGTGAGGCCGTCGAGCGATTCAAGGCCGGACAGCTTCAGGCCGCTGAAACGGCGGACGTCCAAGGCCACTGGAGCTGAACAAGCCACGCGGCAAACCAGCGGATTTACCCGGTGCGCCGCGATGCGATCATTCGACTGAGACTCGAGATGGAAGGAGCAACATCATGCCAGGTGGAGATCGGACGGGCCCGATGGGGATGGGACCGATGACCGGCCGTGGGGCCGGCTATTGCGGCGGCGCCGGAGTGCCGGGATTCGCCAGTCGCGGGTTCCGCGGCGGCGCCTTCGCCGGCGGCCGAGGCCGAGGCGGACGCGGGTGGCGAAACATGTTCTATGCCACCGGTCTGACCGGATGGCAGCGGGCCGCGATGGGTTTTCCGGGTGTCCCCGGGGGCTTGGCGGCCGAGCCGCCAGCCGTGTCAGCCGAGCAAGAGCTTCAGATGCTCAGGCAGCAGGCGGACGCCGCCGCGGCAACGCTTGAGAGCGTCCGGCGACGGATGGACGAGATTGCCGCCGCGCGCGCCCGGCCACAGACCCCAGAGCAGGCAGGCCAACCCTCGCAGCCCCAATGAAGATCGCCATTGCCAGCGGAAAGGGCGGCACGGGGAAGACCACCGTCGCGACGAACCTGGCCCACATGGCTTCCCAGGACGGCCGCGCGGTGGCCTACCTCGATTGCGACGTGGAGGAGCCGAACGGTCACATCTTTCTCAAGCCGGCGATCGACGAGGAGCGGCCGATCGAGAAACTCACCCCCGAGGTCGATCCTACCCTCTGCACGCAGTGCGGCCAGTGCGCCCGGGCGTGCCGGTACGGGGCGATCGCCAGCCTGCCCAACCAGACGCTCGTCTTCGCCGAACTGTGCCACTCCTGCGGCGGTTAACGGTTTCACCAGAGGACTGGGAGTGAACAAGGGGCTTTTTTTGGGGGGGTTCGGGTGAGGAGATGGAAGAGTTGAAGCTTACGGTTCAGGGCCAAGTGTCGCCACAGGCCCAGGAGCGCTTCGATCGGCCGCGCAACTACGGGCCGCTGTCCGAATGGAACGGCCATGCCCGGATCACCGGCCCTTGCGGCGACACGATGGAGTTCTGGCTGCAGGTAGACCAAGGCCGGATCACCAGAGCCGGATTCACGACGGACGGCTGCGGGCCGTCGCGGGCCGCGGGGAGCATGGCCACCGAATTGGCAGTCGGCAAGCGGCCCGGCGAGGCTGCCCTGATCGCGCAAGGTGACATCCTCGCGGCCTTGGGCGGATTGCCCAAGGATTCGGAGCACTGCGCCCTGCTGGCGTCCACCACCTTGAAGGCCGCGGTCCAGGACCTTCTCTCCCGCCGGCAGAGTAGCGCAACGGACGAATGCGGGCGATGCTCGAAGACGGAGTGCCCCACCAAGCAGCGCCGACCGGAAGAATCGGAAGAGGAGTTTTGTGACCGGCAAGCACTTGCCCGGCGCATGTGCCAGATTCGTTACAAACTGCTGGTGATGTCGGGCAAGGGCGGCGTCGGCAAGAGCACGGTGGCCGCGAATCTCGCCACCTCGCTCGCCTTGTTGGGGAAGTCGGTTGGGCTGCTCGACGTGGACATCCACGGTCCGAGCATCCCGAAGCTGATGGGCCTGGACAAGGACCGCGTCGTCGTCCACGACTCCGAAATCGTGCCCATCGAGATCGGTGGGAACCTCAAGGTCATGTCCATCGGCTTCTTGCTGGGCAGCGATGCCGATGCCGTGATTTGGCGGGGGCCGATGAAGTACGGCGTCATCCGCCAGTTCCTCAAGGACGTGGCCTGGGGGCCGCTCGACTACCTGGTGATCGACTCGCCGCCGGGGACGGGCGACGAGCCGCTTTCCGTCGCGCAGCTCGTTACCCAGCCGGCCGGGGCCGTCCTCGTTTGCACCCCTCAGGAGCTGGCCGTGGCCGACGTGCGGCGGTCGGTCACCTTTTGCGAGAAGGTCTCGTTGCCGGTGATCGGCATCGTCGAGAACATGAGCGGACTGATCTGCCCCCACTGCGGCGGCCAGATCGAGCTTTTCAAGACCGGCGGCGGGGAGGCCCTGGCCAAAGAAATGGGTGTCCCCTTCTTGGGCCGCATCCCCATCGACCCGCAGATCGTCCACTGTGGCGATTCCGGCTCGCCGTACGTCCATCGGTTCTCGGATAGCCCCGCGGCGAGGGCCTTTGCCGACGCCGTGCATCGGATTCTCGAAAAGGTCGACTCGATGGAACCCTCGCCAACTACCTTCTGAAAGGAGCCTCGCTGATGACAATCGCGATTCCCATGGCCGACGGCCGGCTTTGCACGCACTTCGGACACTGCGAACGGTTTGCCCTGGTCGACGTGGACGAAGCCAAGAAGCGGATTGTCGGGACCTCCTACCTGGCCCCTCCGCCTCATGAGCCGGGCGTCCTTCCCAAGTGGTTGCAGGACCGCGGCGTCAACGTGGTGATTGCCGGCGGGATGGGACGGCGGGCCCAAGAGTTCTTCCGCATTTTCGGCATCCGCGTAGTCGTTGGCGCGTCGGCCGATACGCCGGAAGAAGTCGCTTCGGCCTTTCTCACTGGAACCCTGCAAGTGGGCGAGAACGTGTGCGACCATTGACCGGCGAGTGAGGCAAGAATCACGATCTGAAACCGCGATCGATGTTGACTCCGGAGGGGCGGAAACGGTTAGTTCCTCAACTGGGCAATGCAGCGATGCACCAACCCGCGGTGAGCAGTCCGCCATGAGCCGTTATGTCTTCGGCCCAGTGCCGTCGCGGCGCTTGGGGCGATCCCTTGGGGTCGATCTCGTGCCGTGGAAGACCTGCAGTTACGACTGCATCTACTGCCAACTCGGACGTACGAGTTGTAAGACGGTGGAACGGAAGGAGTGGGTGCCGCTGGATGCAGTCGTCGCGGAGGTCCAGCGGAAACTCGCCGCCCGGCCGGATTACATCACCCTCAGCGGGTCCGGCGAGCCCACCCTCTTCTCGCGCATCGATGAACTGATCGATCGCATCAAGGCCGTCACCGATATCCCCGTGGCCCTGCTCACCAACGGCTCGCTGCTGTGGCAGGAAGACGTGCGAAGGCAAGTTGCCCATGCCGATCTGGTCATCCCGTCGCTCGATGCCGGCGGCGAGCAGTCCTTCCACCTTGTGAACCGGCCCTGCGACGAGATATCGTTCCACAAGATGCTGGCGGGGCTGATCGCCTTCCGGCGCACGTTTCGCGGCCAGTACTGGCTGGAGGTGTTCGTTTTGAGTGCGTACACCATGTTCGACGCGGAATTCAGCGCCTTGCGCAGGTGCGTCGAGCTGATCGAGCCGGACCGCGTGCAGTTGAACACCGTGACGCGGCCGCCAGCGGAACCCTACGCGATTGGCCTCTCGCCCCAGCGCATGGCGGAGATCGCCAAGCGGTTCAATCCGCCCGCTGAAGTCATCGCCGAGTACCGCGCCGGCGGCGATCGGACCGAGTCATCTGCCGGCTGCGACGAGATCCTCGATTTGCTTCGGCGCCGCCCTTGTACGACCGCGGACATCGCTGACGGCTTGGGGATGCACCGAAACGAGGTGCTCAAGTGGGTCGAGCGACTCGTTTCCCAGGAACTTGTGGCACCGGAG
>Ga0163210_1001361_pt1 | contig 10609 bp, 9 predicted proteins | sample Kivu_220m_FD_113536 | JGI IMG/M metagenome (GOLD analysis project Ga0163210, IMG submission 113536) | Freshwater microbial communities from Lake Kivu, Western Province, Rwanda to study Microbial Dark Matter (Phase II) - Kivu_220m | ecosystem: Environmental > Aquatic > Freshwater > Lake ... | reverse complement strand
TCTCAAAAGAAGAGCGATATTTGATCGTCTAAGACCTGATGCCTTTATTTATCAACACCCTCTCATGATCATATCTTCTCAGCAAGAATGGGAGGAGGGAGGCGCGCGGGCAATTTCGCTGCCCCGCATATCCCCATCCTCAATCCATCGAGATTGTACTCATGATATAATTTTGGCAAGCGGTTATCTTCCCATGTAAAAACGGAGGCCAAATGGAAATCACGACTCAGAATTTCAAGCACTGCGATTTGATCGGCGTGAAAGGGCGCGTGGATAGTTACACCGCTCCTCAACTGGGCGAGGCCATCGAAGCGGTTAATAGGGCGAGTCGCTACAAGATCGTGCTTGACTTGCACGGATTGGAATACATGTCCAGTGCAGGCTTCCGCACCCTGCTCGTTGGCCAGAAGAACTGCAAGCGCTACAATCGCGGTGAGATCGTGCTAGCCGCCGTGCCGAAGCAGATTTACGAGGCGCTCGAACTGACCGGTTTCACCCCACTCTTCAAAATCTTCGACAACGTCACCGCCGCCGTTGGAAGTTTCTAAATTGCTGTAGTACATGGACTGATCGAGGCCGCCTCCTGTCTGCAAGGCGTGGGGCGGCCTCTGGCTATACAGATGCGCACAGCCATTTTCCAAGCTAACTATAAACACCTGGAGGATATGCGCAAGTTTGCCGCCCAGGCGGCGAAAGACGCCGGAATGGACGATGCCGAAGCCTATGCGGTGGAATTGGCAGTTGACGAAGCCTGCTCGAACATCATCGAACATGCGTACGGGCTGGAGCAGAGGGGTGAGATCGAGTGCACCTGCACCGCAGCAAACGACCATTTGACCGTCATCCTGCGCGATCATGGCAAACCCTTCAATCCGTCCACGGTAACGGAGCCGGACCTGTCATCTGGGATAGATAAGCGGCCGCTCGGCGGCCTGGGAGTCTATCTGATGCGCCAGCTCATGGACGAGGTGCGCTTCGAGTCGCTCGGCGAGGCGGGCAACCTGCTGACCATGATCAAGTATAAAGGACGCAAATGAAATCGCGCCCATCTGCTTCGAAGCCTCTGCTTTGGAAGCAGATCGTTCGGCTCGGAGAACATCTGCTGGAAACGAGTTCGCTTGCCGACCAGCAAGACCGTCTCATCAGCGCGGCTGAAGCGCTCTTCGGCGGTCGGGTGGATCTCTGGCTAGACGAGAGCCTGTTCCGCCTCCCCGGACTGAATCAAGACCCGCTCTTTTCCCCCTATCCTCCCGACGAATTCATGCGTCATGTCTATGAGACGGGTGAGCCTTGCTGCCAGGATGACTCGCCTGCCACGGCCGCTGTGGTTCCTTTGCGGCACAAAGACCTGCTCCTGGGCGTTCTGCGCCTCGAACGCCCGAATGGCCCGCCATTCCGCAAGGCTGACCTCGAGCTGCTGGATGGCTTCACGGGTCACGCCGCGCTGGCTCTGACCACTGCGCACCGCATTGCCGTGGAGCAATGGCGCATCGAGCAGTTGACTCTGGTGCGCAAGGTTGGTGCGCAAATCGCCAACGTGTCTGACGTGGACGAATTGGCGCGCCGGGTGTGCGGCTTGATCCAGAAGACGTTCAAGGTTTACTTTGTAGCCGTTTTCACCTGCGATACCAGCCAGGAAAAATTGCATTTCCGTTCGAGCGCCGGGCCGGCCGGACGTCGCGGCAAGCGCCGTAATTCCCCTGTCCTTGAGGTCAAGGTCGGGGAGGGTTTGATCGGTTCCGTCGCCCAGAGCGGGGTGGAGATCGTCAGCAACGATGTCCGCGCCGAGCCGCGTTTCCGCTACATTGATAGGCTGCCGGGGACGCTCTCAGAGGTCGTCTTGCCGCTCAAAATCGAAGACCGGGTGCTGGGCGTGCTGGACATCCAGAGTGACCAGTCGAACGCATTCCATCCCAATGACCTGCTCGTCCTGCGGGCGCTGGCTGATAACATCGCCATCGCCTTCGATGGCGCCCGCCTTTACAGCGCGCTGCAAAAACGCGCCGAGCAGCTTTCGCTAGCCTCCGATGTCAGCGAAGAAATCACCTCGATCCTCGATCTCGACGAATTATTGGATCGGGTGGCAACGCTGATCCAGGATCGACTGGGTTACCCTTACGTTCACTTGTTCACCGTCCATCCGAACCGGCGGCAGATCATCTATGAGGCAGGGAGAGGGGAACGAAGCCAGGCGCTCAAGGGATACGTACTCGATCTGGATGACGCCGAGGGCATCATCCCCTGGGTAGCGCGCGAAGGCCAGACCGTCCTGGCGAACAATGTCAGCCTGGAACCACGCTATCGCCCATCACCTTTCCCACCCGAGGACACGCAGGCTGAGATGGCTGTTCCGCTGGTCTATAACAACCGCGTCCTCGGCGTGCTCGACCTGCAGAGTGACCGCGCCGACGTTTTCACCGAAGAGGACCGTTTTCTCTTCGAGACTCTGGCCGATAACATCGCCGTGGCCCTCCACAACGCGGACCTGTACCGCTCCGAGCGCTGGCGGCGCCAGGTGGCTGACAGCCTGCGCGAAGTGACCGGCCTGCTCTCGGCTAACGTCAGCGTGGACGATGTTCTGGATGCCATCCTGCGCGAACTGGAGCGCAACTTGCCAAGCGACGTTCTGGCGATATGGCTGTTGGACGGGGACGAATTGCGTCTGGCTCACCTTCACGGGGCTGACCCGCTGGAAGTGGAAGATGCTCGGCACCGCTGGCCGGAAGCGGAAATCTTCCTGGCGAGCAGCCTCTCCGCCGAGCAGCCGACTGTCCGCAAGCCGACCGATCCGATTGGCCCGATTGGCGCTGCCTGTGGTTATGCCGCCGACTATTCTTCGATAGCCGCCGCTCTGCGCGTTAGCGACCAACCGTTGGGCGTGCTGACCCTTTCCCACCACTCCCCGCGCCGGTATGGGCACGAAGCGCAGGCTGTGACGGCTACCTTTGCCAATTATGCTGCCGTAGCCATCGAGAACGCCCGCCTGTACGATTCGGCGCAAGAACAGGCTTACGCCTCGGCCGCCCTGTTACAGGTCGCGCAGACGGTGGCGAACGCCAACAGCCTGGATGAGATCCTGGCTTCCATCGTGCGCATCACGCCTATGCTGGTGGGCGTCAAGGCTTGCGGCATCTACCTGTGGGAGGCGCAGGCTTTCCATTCGGTGCAGGCTTATGGCTTCCTGGAAGATGTTCGGCCGGTGCTGGAAAAGGAGGCTTTTGCTCCTGGCGAGTTCCCCCTGTTGGATTCCGTCCGCGAGCGCGGCCAGGCGGTCATTGGGCTGCTCGAACCCTCCTGCCCTGAAGATTGGCTCGACACCGTGTTGGCGCTTTCCGAGGAGGACGCCTATTATTTTCTTCAGAGCGGCGAGCGGCTGCTGATCGGGTTTCCGTTGATGATCAAGGGCGATCTGTATGGTGCGATGCTGGTCGAGGAGACTTCCGAGGCGTTTCGTTTCAGGCAGAAGCGCATCGAGATCGTCACCAGCATCGCCCAGCAGGTGGCGCTCAGCATCCAGAATGAGCATCTCCAGCGCGAGATGGTTGTACGCGAACGGCTGGAGCACGAGGTGCAGTTGGCCCGCCAAATCCAGCAGACGTTCCTGCCTGAACGCTTGCCGGAGTACCCGGATTGGGAGCTGGCAGCCCTGTGGAAGACGGCTCGCCAGGTGGGCGGCGACTTCTACGACGTGATCGAACTGCCAGACAGGCAGCTAGGCCTGTTCATTGCGGATGTTTCGGATAAGGGCATCCCGGCCGCGTTGTTCATGGCGCTCACCCGGACCCTGGTCCGGGCCGCGGTTTCGGAGACCTTTTCTCCGGCCGAGGCTATGCAGCGGGTCAATAATCTCATCATCCCGGATAACCAGCAAAAGATGTTCGTCACCGCGGTCTATGCGGTCCTCTCCCTTGAGACCGGCGAAATCACTTATGCGAACGCGGGTCACAACCCGCCTCTATGGATTCAGAACCGGCGCGGCGAGATCGAGTCACTCAGACGCACAGGAATGGCACTCGGCGTGGTCGAGGGGACCCTGATTGAGCAGCGGACCATCCGGCTCGAACCGGGCGATAACCTGTTGCTTTATACCGATGGCCTGACGGAAGCCTTCTCGCCGCAGGAGGAGCCTTTTGGGGTAGAACGCTTGCACCTGCTTATCCAAGCGAACTTGAGCCTTTCTGCATACGAACTTTTAGGTGTCATCGAAGCTGCGGTCAACGATTTTATGGAGCCACTTCCCCCTGATGATGACCTGACCATGCTGGCTGTGAAACGAAAGGTCTTCTAAGCCATATCATCTCAGAAAAATGGGAAGATGGTGGTGTGCGGGCGGCGCAGCCGCCCGCACACCACCATCTTCCCCTGCTTGTTGCGAATACACTCTAAGCCTTTGGTTTTTCTTCCGGCATGCTCACTTCGACAATCACAGGGCCAGCATTGGTAGGCTGGTTCTTGTGCGTGCCATCGCAAAATGGAAAATTCTTCGATTGGAAGCAGCGACAAAGCGCAACTTTGCTTTCGCCTTTTTGCAACTGGACAGTCGTGCGCAGATGGCCGAAGCGTTCTTCAGTAATGTGAGTAGGCATTTTTCTCTCTCATAAGTGAATTTGTTCCACTTTTCCATTTTACCACCTTGAAAGGGTGAGAATGGTATAATGTCGCCGGTCATGGTCTCTCCCTGAGCTACCATAAACCCTTTGCGAGGAGCATCACTTGGCTTTCAACCCCCTTAATTGGCTTCTTGGGCTTTTCTCACTTGACATAGGCATTGATCTGGGGACAGCAAACACCCTCGTCCATGTACGTGGAAAGGGGATTGTCATTAACGAACCTTCGTGGGTTGCCATAGACAAGCGGTCTCGTCAGCCGTTGGCGATCGGCCTGGAAGCCAAGGAGATGGTGGGCAGAACTTCCGGAACAATTGTGGTCGTGCGTCCCTTACGCGACGGGGTAATTTCGGAGTTCGAAATTACCGAAGCTATGTTGGAATATTTCATCGGCAAAGTCCACGAGCAGACTGTGGTGCCGCTGCCTCGTCCTCGCGTGGTGATTGGCATCCCTTCCGGCGTAACCGAAGTGGAAAAACGCGCCGTTTACGATGCAGCGATGTCTTCCGGCGCGCGTGAAACTTTCCTGATCGAGGAGCCGATTGCTGCTGCATTGGGTGCGGGCCTGCCAATCGGCGAAGTGCACGGCAACATGATCGTGGATATTGGCGGCGGCACGACCGAGGTGGCGGTCATAGCGATGGGCGGGGTGGTCGTCTCCCGATCCTTACGCGTAGCGGGAGATGAGATGGATCAGGAGATCGTCCAATTCGTGCGCAACAAGTACAACCTGCTGGTTGGCGAACGCATTGCCGAACAGGTCAAGTGGAATATCGGCTCGGCTTTTCCGCTTCCGGTTGAAAAGACCGTGGAAGTGCGCGGCCGCAACCTGGTTACGGGCTTGCCCGAATCGATTGAGATTTCCTCGGTGGAAGTGCGTGAGGCGCTCTCTGCCTCCACGCAGGTCATCGTGGATACGATAAGAGACGCGCTCGACGAAGCTCCGCCTGAAATTGTTGCCGATTTGATGGACTTTGGAATTTGCCTGGCAGGTGGCGGGGCGCTCTTGCAGGGGTTGGCCGAGCGTCTCAGCGATGAATTGAACCTACGCGTTTGGATGGCCGAAGACCCGATGACCTGCGTTGTGCGGGGTGCCGGCATGGTGCTCGAGGATTTTTCTGGCCTGAGTCGCTATCTGGTCGGTCTGGAGCGCGGTAGCACGCGTCATTCGTAATCGCGTGGCCGCGTCGTCCGGCGCGGTGTTCGAGAGTCAATTGGATATGAAAAAGAATTTTCCTCGCTCTTTGCAAACGATTGTCATCGCCTTGGTGGCAATTGGGGTGGTGGCGCTTGCGCTGGGCGGATATTTGACCTCTTTGTCCAATCTGGTTAATCAATCCGTCGTAGAGGCGCAGACATGGATTTCCAGCCGTTATCTGGCCGTGGTTGATTTCCTCACCGTTCCGAGGGACGTAGCCTCTATGCGGCAAAAGAATGCCGAGCTGGAGGCAGAAGTGGCCCGCCTCCAGACCCAGGTCATCGAGCTTCAGCAACAGGTGACCGAGACGCAGATCCTCTCCGCGCTGGTGGATTTTGCGCGTGCCAGCCCGGAGAACACCTACAAAGCTGCGACCGTTATCGGGCGCGACCCCAGCCCGTTCCTCAGCTATGTCATCATCAACGTCGGCTCGAACGACGGCATCCGCCGCGGAATGCCAATCGTGACCGAGCGAGGACTGGTCGGGCGCGTGGGCGCGGTCACAGCCGACGCGGCGCGCGTCCAGTTGATCACCGATCCGGCCTCGGCTGTGAATGTCAGTTTGCAGAATTCCAAGACCGAAGCTATGCTGATCGGTTCGATCACCGGTGACCTCTCGCTAGATATGATTTCCCAAGATGTGACTGTCCAACCTGGCGACATCGTCTTGACCTCGGGCCTGGGCGGCGGTTATCCGGCCAACCTCCTGGTTGGGCAGGTGGTCAGCGTCCGCAAACTAGATTACGAGTTGTTCCAGCAGGCTGCCGTCCAGCCGATTGTCAATTTCGACCAGCTCCAGTTCGTCCTGGTCATCACGAATTTCAAACCGATAGAGACCGCTCCTCTCGTTTCGACGGCGGCTCCATAGACTATGGCAACTCTGGTAGCGTTTCCTGTTCTCGTGTTGGCGCTGATGCTCCAGACGGCTGTGATCAGCCGGATCAATCTCCTGTATGGCAGCGCAGACCTCGTGCTGGTCATTCTGGCTGCCTGGGCTTTACAAGAGCGTGTCACCACATCCTGGCAGTGGGCTTTGGTGGCTGGCGTGCTGGTCGGTTTCGTATCTAGCCTGCCCTGGTTTGTGCCGCTGGCAGGTTATCTTATGGTTGTCGGGCTGGCGCGCCTTCTGCAACGTCGCGTCTGGCAGGCGCCGCTCCTGGCAATATTCGCGGTAAGTCTTATAGGTACCTTAGTGATGCATATCCTTTCGATTTTTTCCCTTCGACTTCTGGGCGATCCGCTGCCATTGGGGGATTCTTTAAGCCTGATCACTCTGCCGAGCATCTTGCTCAACCTGCTCCTGGCGATCCCGGTTTACGCCGGGATGAGAGACTTGGCCAGGTGGCTCTATCCAGCGGTGGTGGAAGCATGACCACGGTCACATCCCCTTCTCGTTTTCAGGGTTGGCGTTACTTGACGGTCTATGTAGTGATCGGCCTGGTATTTGCGATTTTCCTGGGTCGTCTTTTCAATCTTCAAATCTTGCAAGGTGCGGAATGGAGCGCCCAGGCAGAGGAAAATCACACTCGCGAGATCAGCGTCGCGCCGGCGCGCGGGATCATCTACGATCGCAACGGTTTTGTGCTGGCGCGCAACATCGCTTCGTATAACATTGTCATCACGCCGGCTTATCTGCCCGATGACGAATCCGATACCCAGCGTATCTATCGTGAACTCTCGACTCTGACGGGCATCCCGGCCAGCCAGGGAACAGTGGAGGATGCAAAACTGCTCGAAGCTTGTACGCCCGGACCTGGGATTGCCCAGTGGGTGGAACTGGGAGCGTCGAACGCGCCGTATGATCCGGTCAAAATAGCCTGTAACGTCAGCGAAACGACGGCCATGATCGCCCGCGAACATGCCGTGGATTGGCCAGGCGTGAGCGTGGATATCGTGCCGGTGCGCGATTATCCCACCGGTTCGCTGACGGCCAACATAGTCGGTTTCTTGGGGCCAATCCCGGCCAACAAGGAGCAGGTCTATCGTGATAAGGGTTTCTTGCCCGGTCGTGACAAGGTCGGCTACTCGGGCGTCGAAGCCTCGTTGGATGAAATTTTGATCGGCACGCCCGGCAAGCGTGTCGTCGAGGTGGACGTGGCCGGCCAGGTACTCGGCAACTTGCAGCCGCCGGTCGTGCCGGTTGCTGGCAACAACATGACCTTGACCATTGATACTCGCCTTCAAGATGCAGCCCAGGCTGCCCTGGTTGGCGAGATCGATTCCTGGAACGCCTATTATGGAAAAATTCGCATCTCCAGCGGCGTGGTCATTGCCATGAACCCAAAGACGGGCGAAATCCTGGCGATGGTTTCCTATCCGACGTACGAGAACAACCGCATGGCGCGTTTCATCCCGGCATATTACTACCAACAACTCAGCCAGGACCCACGCCATCCATTGCTGAATACGGCTGTTTCTGCCACCTATCCACCCGGATCGGTTTTCAAGTTGTCCGCTGCGACCGGCGCTTTGAACGAAGGCATAATCACGCTCAATAAAATCCTCTCTGCGCCAGGTGAAATATTTCTTTGCGAAAAATACTCACCGAACGAGCCTTGTACGGATCAAAATCAGCGTCCTTTCGTGGATTGGATTTTTGACCAAAATCCTGAAGGCTTCGGCCAGGTTGACTTCTTGCATTGCATCGCCTGGTCGAGTAACGTCTGTTTCTATAAGCTTGGCGGTGGGTACAAGGATGAAATTCCAGAGGGGCTTGACATTGAGCGCCTGAAACAATACGCGCGCGCCCTCGGTTATGACCAGCCTTCGGGCGTGGAATTGCTGGGTGAAGCCTCCGGCTTGATTCCCGATCCAACCTGGAAACGCATCAACAAAGGCGAGAACTGGTCTACCGGAGATACCTACATTGCCACCGTTGGGCAGGGTTACGTTGCCGCCACACCCATTCAGGTCTTGATGTCAGCGGCGACGATTGCCAATAATGGCAAGTTGATGCAGCCGACCATCATCCGTAGCATCCAGGATGGTGAGGGCAACGTGCAGAAGTGGTGGTGGAATCCTGCCGATCTAACTGTCACTGCCTCGCCGACTGGCACGGGTAGTTACCAGGTCTCCCCCTTCGTGCCGAATGTGCGTTGGGACATTACCACCGATCCGGTCATAGAGGATTATCGTTGTGAAAACACGTATTGTACTGATACCGGCATGACGAAGACGGTCCAACCCTGGGTAGTAAGTAAGATCCAGGAGGGAATGCGCCTGGCTGTCATGGATGCGCGCGGCACGCTCCATAGGGATACTTCTTTCCTGAACTACCCGATCGCCGTGGCCGGCAAGACGGGAACAGCCGAATACTGTGACGACGTAGCCCTAGCGCAGAACCGCTGTCAGTTCGGTTTGTGGCCCACGCATGCCTGGACGGTAGCTTACGCGCCCTACGACGATCCGGAGATCGTCATCGTCGCTTTTGCCTATAACGCCGGGGAGGGCGCCAGCGTGGCCGCGCCGATTGTCAAGCTGGTCATGGATGCCTACTTTGAGATCAAGGCCATTGATATCGCTCAAGGTCTCACGGGGGGACAGTAGCCTCGAGAGGCCTCGTCACCAAGTAAAAGGCAGTATAATCGCCGGAATGAGCAAAGCAGCTTCACTGGTTGATATCAAAGGCATTCGGGATGGCTTGCTGGTCAAGCTGGGCGAGGCGCCCTGGCCGGACCTGCAAACAGCCCTCGTCAATGCCATTGACGAGCGGCAGGCTTTCTTCAAAGGCGCCCACCTGGCGCTGGACGTGGGCAGTCAGGTCTTGCACGTAGCCGAATTGGCCGCGCTCCGCGAATTGCTCTCCGAACGTGGCATCTTCTTGTGGGCGGTTTTGAGCGACTCGCCAACCACGGAGCAAACGGCACAAAACCTCGGTCTGGCAACCCGCATCTCGAAACCGCGCCTGGCGGAGGTCCGGCAAGCTGCGGAGTCCGTAGCAGGCGAGATGGCGCTCTGGCTGTCGCACACGCTCCGTTCGGGCACGCGGATCGAATTCCCTGGTTCGGTGGTCGTGATGGGCGATGTCAACCCAGGCGCGGAAATCGTGGCGGGTGGCAGCATCGTGGTTTGGGGACGGCTGCGCGGTGTGGTACATGCCGGGGCGCAAGGCGACGCGAATGCAGTGGTTTGTGCGTTGGAGCTCTCGCCCACGCAATTGCGCATAGCGGGCGAGATCGCGGTGTCACCCAAGCGGAAGGGCAAGGTTCAGCCAGAGATCGCCCGTCTTCAGGATGGGGTTCTCGTGGCTGAGCCGTGGCATGCCTGAAAAGACCAGGACGGTGAGATGACAGCAAAGGTGGTGACAGTAACTTCAGGAAAGGGCGGCGTAGGCAAGACGACTGCAGTCGCCAACATCGCCGTAGCGCTGGCCGCCAAGGGGCAGAAGGTCGTTTGCGTAGACGGCGACATCGGCCTGCGCAACCTGGATGTGGTGATGGGCCTGGAAAACCGCATCGTCTATGACCTGGTAGATGTGATCGAGGGCCGTTGCCGACTGCGCCAGGCGATGATCCACGATAAACGCCTGCCTGAACTCTATTTGATCCCCGCGGCCCAAACGCGCGATAAGACCGCCGTTTCGCCGAGCGACATGGTTCGGCTGTGTAATGAACTGCGTTTGGAATGTGATTGGGTGCTGGTCGATTCCCCGGCGGGGATTGAACGTGGGTTTCATAACGCCATTGCCGGGGCTGATAAAATCATCGTGATGACCAATCCTGAGATCTCAGCGGTGAGAGATGCTGACCGTGTGATTGGCCTAGTGGAGGCCGCAGAAAAAGGCTCGCCCGAACTCGTTGTTAAC
>Ga0163210_1001360_pt1 | contig 10610 bp, 10 predicted proteins | sample Kivu_220m_FD_113536 | JGI IMG/M metagenome (GOLD analysis project Ga0163210, IMG submission 113536) | Freshwater microbial communities from Lake Kivu, Western Province, Rwanda to study Microbial Dark Matter (Phase II) - Kivu_220m | ecosystem: Environmental > Aquatic > Freshwater > Lake ... | reverse complement strand
GTGTAATTGTGGGCACGGGCGGCCAAGGGTTGATAACCCTGCTGGAAATTCTTTCAGACGCGGCGGTCAAACAGGGGTTGGACGCCAAGACCAGTGAACTGCACGGCCTGTCGCAGCGGGGCGGGTCGGTTGAGGTTCATATCAGATTCGGTCAAAAGGTTTTTTCGCCCATGGTGGCTGCCAAAGGCGCTGACCTGATCGTGGGCTTGGAGATGCAAGAATGTTTGAAAGCCGCCTATTTTGCCGGACCAAAAACGCGATATTTAATTGACGAAATGATTATTCCGATCCCGGGCAAAGAACCGCTTGCAAAAGAAGATATCATAGAAAACCTGAAGAAATTCACCAAAAATATTGAAGTTGTAAATGCCAACGAGATCTGCAAAAAAGAACTTGGCACGGCCGTGGTTTCCGGAATTTATCTTTTATGTTTGGCGGCGTTCAGAAAGCTGATTCCCTTGGAAGCGGAAATGATGCTGGAAGCGATAAAAACATCGGTAGCGCCAAAGTATTTGGACCTGAATATCAAAACCTACGAGTTGGCAAAGAAAAACGCAGATTAAGAATCAAGAATCAAGAATAAAACCCGGGGATCTGCCCGGGTTTTGCGTTAAGTTATTATTCTTAATTCTTAATTCTATATTCTATCGATATGGGCGCCCAGCGCGCGAAGTTTTTCGTCAAATTTTTCGTAGCCGCGCTCGATGTGGAAAATATTATCCACAATGGTTTCGCCGCGCGCGGCCAAACCTGCCAAAATCATTGCGGCGCCAGCGCGGATGTCGGAAGCGTCAACTTTAGTGCCAGTTAATTCGGTTTTGCCAAAAATTAGTGCGCGGTGGGGATCAGTGATCTCGATGTCAGCACCCATTTTGCGCAGTTGCTGCAGATGCTGGAAACGGTTTTCATAGAGCGGTTCGTGTATCAAACTTTTGCCCTGCGCTTGTGTTAACAACACTGCGGTTTGCGGCTGCAAATCGGTTGGGAATCCCGGATAGGGAAGTACTTGAATTTTGGTTGCCTTGAAGTTATCCGATGGCCGCACGATAATCTCACGGTCGTCAACTTCAAAATTAACGCCGATATCGCGCATTCTTTCAAAAAAATAAATCAAATGTTCCGGATTGATATTTTTTATCCGGCCTTGGCCGCCCGTGAGCGCAAAAGCGATAAAAAACGTTCCGGCCTCCAGCAAATCCGGGCAGACCGAGTGTTTTGTACCCGAAAGCTTATTGCCGCCTTCGATGGTAATGGTGTGTGTGCCCAAACCCTCAACGTGCGCACCCATATTTTGTAGCATCAGACCAATATCCTGCACTTGAGGTTCGGCTGCGGCAATTTCAATGGTGGTTTTGCCTGCGGCGCATGCGGCAACCATCATCACGGTTTCGGTGGCAGTGACTGAAAATTCCCGCAAAACAATACGAATACCTTCAATTTTTGGCGGCACTTCGAAATAATAAAAGCCGTTTTCCTCCCAAATCTTGACGCCAAATTGCTTGAGCGCTTCAAGATGGATGCTTATTGGCCGCAGGCCGATTTTGTCGCCGCCCGGATGGGGAACTTTAAAACTGGAAAACCGCGCCACCAGCGGCCCAATGAGCAATGCCGAAACTCGCATTTTTTCAAAAAGCGCATAAGGAATTTTTTGCGGGTCTAAATTTTTGGCATCCAATCTTATCTTGCGCTTTTCCAGCCATTCAACTTTGCCACCCATTTGTTTAATTATTTCGATCTGATCCAAGACATCGCTGCAAAGAGGTAGATTTTCAATAACGCAGGGTTCTTCGGTCAAAAGCGCGGCAGACAAAATCGCACCCGCGCTGTTCTTGTAGCCCGAAATTTCCACTTCACCATTTAGCGGAACCCCGCCCTTTATCAGAAACTTCTGTATCATAAAAATTGAAAAAATAGTCCTTTTGGGATATAAATAAAGAACGGATTAACCGTATCTTACAGTCTAAATAATAAACACAGATTTGTCTATGGTTAGAGTCAAAAAAAGGTTAAAAATCGTATGTTTGGGCGGGGGTAATTTGATGCCTAAGGTGCTTTTGGAACCCCTGAAAAAATATCCGGTGGAGCTGACCGGCATTACTTCGATGGTGGACAGCGGTGGATCTTCGGGTCAGCTCCGGCAGCATTTTGGCGTTTTGCCTCCGGGTGACATCCGGCGCCACGTTCTGGCACTGTCCAACGCGCCCAAGTGGAAGAAGCAGCTTTGGGCCTTCCGTTTCGGCAATGAAACTTTCGGCGCCGGGCATAAAGGACACGTTCTGTCAAACGCGTTCATTGCTTGCTTAGAATATAATTTAAAAAGCCACCGCAAGGCCATGGCAATCGTTACTGAATTCATGGAATTGGGCAAAAACCGTGCTTTACCGATGATCACTGATAAAACCCAGATTTTTGCCGAATTGGGAAATGGTCAGATTCTTGAAGGCGAAAGAGAGATTGAATTATCGGAAAATCACGATAAAAATCTGAACATAAAAAAAATTTTCCAAAAAAGGGAAACAAAATTGTTCCCCGAATCTAAAAAGGCGATCTTGGCCGCGGACTTAATCTTGATCGGGCCGGGCGACCTATATTCCAGTATCGCGCCGTGTTTTTTGGCAAAGGATGCCGCCGCGGTCTTCAAAAAAGCTAAAGGCAAAAAGATATTGATCAGCAATACCATTGCAAGAAAAGGCGAAACGCATGGATTTTCGATCAAAAAATTCGCCAGTGAGGTGGAAAAATACATGGGTTCACCTTTGGATTATGTTTTGTTTCATAACAAACCGATTGGTAAAACTTTACTGGCAAATTACCGCAAAAAACATCCCGAGATCGGTGATCTGTTGGCCGTCGATAGCGATTTACCCAAAAACAAGTTCATCGGTGCCGATATTTTAAAGAAAAACGAATTCGCCTACGATCCCAAAAAGGTTATTACCGCCATCTTCAAGCTCATTAAAAATTGAGGAGGTTTGACCTCGAGGGATTTTAGAGGTCAATCCTCATCAATTTTTAAATCAATATGAATCAACCATTGCAAGCAGTAATTCTGGCCGCGGGGGAGTCATCAAGATTCTGGCCGCTGAATTCCAAGCATAAAAGTTTGCTCAAAATAATGGGCAAGCCGCTGATTTGGTATACGATCGAGGGATTGAGAAAAGTTGGCGTTAAAAATATCGTGATCATCCAAGGACCAAATCGCGACATTGAAAAAGAATTGAAAAAATTGCCGCTTGAGGCCGTTAATATCAACTACACGGTCCAGCCACAAACCAATGGAATGAGCGGCGCGATGGTGGCGGCCAAACCCCATATCAGTGGCCAATTTTTCGTGGTATTTGCTCACTCGGTCGATTGTCAGGAAGTTTGTGCCAAGATGCTTGAAAAAAGCCAGCAAACTGGCGCCAAAATGGTGCTTGTTGGCCAAGAAACCTCAACTCCCTGGCTTTATGGCATTGCCCGTCTGGAAGATGATAAAGTTTTAGAGGTTATTGAAAAACCGGCAGAAGGGCGGGAGCCGTCGAGCATTAAGCTCAACGGAATTTATTTGTTCGAAGATAAATATTTTGATTATTTGCAGAAAGCTTTAGGTACGGTCAATTTTAACCAAGAATTCGAGGTCGCAATATCAAAATACGCGGCGGAAAACGATTCACGGATTGTGATTTTGAATAAAAATTATAAAAGTATATCTCTCAAATACCCATGGCATCTTTTTAAAGCGCAGGGATATCTTTTTGATAAATTTTTGACCAAAAAACAAATTGCCAAGACCGCCCAAATTGCCAAAAACGCGATTATCGAGGGCAATGTGGTCATTGGCGATAACGCTAAGGTTTATGAGGGCGCGGTAATAAAAGGGCCGTGCTACATTGGCGATAATTCAGTTATCGGCAACAATTCGATCGTGCGTGATTATTGTGATCTAGAAGACAGTACGGTGGTTGGCGCGTTATGCGAAGTAACACGCACGATTTTCCAGCCTGACGTGCACGTACATTCAGGATATATCGGTGATTCTATTTTAGACAGCGGCGTAAGATGCGGCGCGGGTGCGATCACGACCAATGTTCGTATCGACAGGGGAGAGATATCCGCGATGGTCAAAAAAGAAAAAGACGGCGTTAAGACGTTGGCCGAGGTCAATACCGGTTTAAAATCGCTGGGAATAATCATTGGCCAGAATTCAAAGATCGGCGCGCGGACGACGTTTATGCCCGGCCGCTTCATCGGCAAAAACTGCCAAGTCGGCCCGGCCGAGGTGCCGATGCGCAACATTGAAGATAATTGTGGTTGGGTATTATCTAACAAGGAATATAACCTATAATTTTTAACATGGGTTCGGCCCCCTGTTAAATTTGTGCACAAAATTTGACAAGAGAATATATTTGTGTTATGTAACACAATGTTGTAAGGCGCTATTTGTGCTAAGCAACAAAACTACGGAAAATTCCGTAGCTTTGGTTTTTGAAAGGAGGAAAATTTGATGGAAACGATAGTGCAGATTCGTGATGAGGGGATGTTGCAAGCATTAAAGATAGCAGCTGCTGATTTCAAAGGTAGAATTGGCATCATCGTTATCGAAAGAAAGGATAAGGTGGCAAAGCGAGTAAATGAACTGTCAGTGAGCCTGAGAAAGCAATTTGTTGGTCTGATCGAGCATCTCTATGAGCTCTTTGATGGCGGTGTGCGCGGTGTGGCTATTTTATACGATAAACCACAGCCATAATATAGCGCCGATGGTGTGGATGCGTTGCATTCGCACCTTTTTTTTGGGATATGGTAGAATTAAGAATAAATAACTATATTTATTGTAAATTGCGTGAATTTGACGAGGGCTGACCTTATCGGATGTCTGAAAGGTCAGATCTTCTCAAACTCATTTCATCAAATGGTTAATGGTCGTAATTTTGTCATCGGCGTTGACGGCGGCGGAACAAAAACAGCCGTGGTTTTAGCAGATATGAAAGGCAAAATCGTTAACCGCGCGGTTGCGGGCAGATCAAACGTACGCCATTTGGGCATCAAAACCGCGGCAAAGAATGTCGCGGAAGGGATTTATGGCGTCATCAAAAGGAAAAGAACGATCAAGATAGTCTCGACTTTCATCGGTTTGCCGGCGCTCGAGGAAGAGTACAAAGACGCCAAGATTCAAATCATTTCAGAATTAAAGAGGAGCAAAAAAATTGCCAGGGTGTTTGAAGGTAAAGTCGAGGTCGGTTCGGACCAGCTGGTGGCTTTCCGTTCCGGCGCGCACGGAAAGGATGGCATTGTGGCGATTGCAGGCACGGGGATTGCGATCCACGGATGGAACGGCGATAAAAAAACAGTACTTAACAACAAAGGGTGGCTTTTGAGCAAAGGATCGGGTAATTGGATCGGTCGCCACGCGGCTCGGGTGATTGTGGAGGCGGTCGAAGATCGCAAACCAGAAACACGGTTGAAAGACGCGGTTTTCGCTAAATTTAAATTCAAGGATATTAACGAACTTTTAAATTTCGTATATAAGGATCCAACCGGCAATCTACCGAAATTGGCAATAGCGTGCGATGAAGCAGCCGACCGTGGCGATAAGATCGCGCGAGATATTTTGGTAACCGCGGGAAAAGAGATTGCGCTGTCGGTGCGCGTTGCAGCGAAAAAACTTATGTTTTCCGAAAAAGTGCCGTTGGTGCTTGTGGGCGGAGTATATAAGTCGCGATGGGTTTTGGATACGGTAAAAAAAGAAGTTAGCCGCTATTATCCGGGACGCTTTGAGATTATCGTTGTGGAAGATCCGGTCGTGGGAGCGGTGAGGCTGGCTCTTGAGAGCATCAACCTTTAACTTTTAACCTTTGACTATTAACAATAGGAGTGATTTTCATATTGTTAACAGTTAACAGTCAACAGTTAATAGTTAAAAGTTATTATATGGATATTTATTTTTTGGCGGTGGAGACGTCGTGCGATGATACTTCAGTTAGTGTTTTGAGGGCAAAAGAGCAGGGCGGGAAGTTACAGAAAATAGAAGCTTTATCGAACGTTGTTTCTTCGCAAACCGAAATTCATAAAGGGTACGGCGGTGTATACCCGTTTTTGGCCAAGCGCGAACACAAAAAGAACCTGCCCGTGGTTTTTGAACAAGCGACAAAAAAATTTGACCTGTTAAAGCTCAAATTCATCGGCGTTACTATTGGTCCCGGTTTGGATCCATGTTTGTGGACCGGCATCAATTTTGCTCAAGATTTGGCAAAAAATTATAATTTGCCGTTGGTGGGCGCCAACCACTTGGGAGCACATTTCTTGGCTAATTTATTAACACTAAAGATCGGCGAGGAAAAATTTACCAAAGATTATCTACCCGCGGTTTGTTTGGTAGTGTCCGGCGGCCACACGCTTTTGTTTTTGGCCGACGCGATTGGTGATTACAAATTATTGGGTCAGACCGTGGATGACGCGGCCGGCGAGTGCTTTGATAAAACCGCGCGCATTTTGGGTCTGGGTTATCCAGGAGGTCCGGAGATCGCCAAATACGCCCATAAATTTGTTGAGGTCAAACCTCAACAAACTTGCGGAGGTTTGACCTCAACAAAAATAAAGCTGCCTCGACCGATGATGGGCCAGAAAAATTATAATTTCAGCTTTTCCGGCTTGAAGACCGCGGTTTTATACTATCACCAGAAACAAACACCGGAAACGCAGAAATCAAAAGGGTATTTGCAAATAATGGCTTATGAGATCCAGCAGGCGATTGTTGATGTGCTGGTGGCAAAGACAAAACGCGCCGCACAGGAGTTCAATGTAAAATCGATAATCATTGGCGGGGGAGTGGCAGCCAACGAAACATTAAGAAAGAAGATGAAAAAAGCTGCTAAAGATTTAAAAGTTAAGTTTTTAGCTCCCGCACCTGAACTTTCCGTTGACAACGCGGCCATGGCTGGCGTTTCCGCCTATTTTGTGTGGCGCCGCGGTGAGGCGGTTAAAGATTTTGAGGATTTAAAATCAGAACCGAATCTCGAAATATAAAATATCAACCGTCAATCGCTAATCATTAACTGTTACTGTTAACGAAAGACCCATAAAAACGGGCTTTTTTTCGTGGTTAAATGAGTGATGTCGCAAAATGGGTTGACAAGGGATGGTTATGAATATATATTCATAATATAAAGGTCAAGGGAATAAAAAATAACGAAAAAACCATGCCACAATTAGATAAAACAGGCCCTCGAGGCCAAGGTCCAAGAACTGGCAGAGGATTGGGGCCTTGCGGCGCCGGAATGGGATGGGGCAGGATGTGCGGCTGGAGCCGAGGATACGGATTTGGCCGCCGGAAATTTATTTCGTCCAAGAACGAAATGGCCGCGATCCAAGAAGAAGAAAAAATACTTGAAGATGAACTTGCCGCAGTCCGCGAGGAAATGGCCGCACTCAAAGAACAAAAGAAATGAAAATGATCTGAGGCCCGGCATCTGATAAAAGATGCCGGCGCTTTTTGATGACTGATATTATGGTTATAATAAACTTAACCATTCCATGTATGAAAGAAAAAGTTGCGACAATATCGATCGCGGTCAATGCGATCTTGGCCGGAATAAAAATAATTGCCGGAGTAATTTCCAATTCGGCGGCCATTATGGCCGAAGGTATCCATTCCTTTATGGATATTTTTTCTTCGGCGATCGGCTATATTGGCATCAAAATTTCCAAAAAGCCGGTTGGCCAAAGCCATCCCTACGGATATTACAAATTCGAGGTCTTGGCAGGGATTTTCATCACTTTAATCCTGTTTGCCACGGGCGCGGGCATTGTTTGGGAGGCCTACCAAAAATTTTTGAACCCTTCCGTGATAAAAATACCGCTACTGGCGCTTGGGGTGATGGCCTTTTCGGCCCTGGTCAATGAAATAATGGCGCGCGCAAAGATCCATTTCGGCAAAAAAGAAAACTCGATGGCCTTGCTCTCCGACGGCATCCATTCGCGGGTGGATGTTTTCACTTCTTTGGCGGTTTTTGGCGGCCTGCTTTTGACCGACTACTGGATCTTTGCCGATTCGGTCTTGGCGTTTTTGATCGGACTGTATATCATCAAAGAATCATTTTCTCTGGGTAAGGAAGCAATAGATTCCCTGCTTGACGTTTCCGCGGGCGAAGAAATAGAAGAAAAAATAAGATCCATCGCCCAAAAGCAAAATATCCAGATTGCTTCGCTAAAAACGCAAAAAAAGGGCTCGGCCATAACCGCTAACTTAGAAATAAAACTTCCCAATAATCTAAGGGTGGAAGACGCCGCCCGGGTTTCCGACGATTTGAGGGAAAAACTTATGGCCGCGATCCAAAATCTTCGTTACGTTGCTGTTCAGATCACCAGCCACGAAGTGGAAACGGGATTCTACAAACCGCAATTCGGCCGGGGATTTGGCTGGCAGAGAAAAGGCAGGTTTAAAGGTGAAATTCAAGAGGCGCAAGGAAGAGGGCCGGGCGGTTTTTGCGTTTGCCCCAAATGCGGCTACAAGGTTTGCCACGGGCGCGGCGTTCCGTGTTCTACGATCCAATGCCCCAAGTGCCAAACAAATTTGGAAAGAGAACAATAATACCTTAAACATCGCGAAATCAGCTCTCGACAGCCATTTTTGCGAAGCGCATATTCGCCTGCTGGCGAATTGCTAACGCTTCCGCCGTCGCGGTCGCGAGCATCGCAAAAATGTCTGCCTTCGATTGATTTCGTGGTAATAGATTATGCCAAGGCCGCGGCTTTGTCGAAAAATTAAATTCGACCCTGATATTACATATTTTAAACCGCAAGGAGTGCCGTTGCGCTTTTTGGAGGTGGTGGAATTGTCACTGGAAGAAGTGGAAGCCCTGCGCTTGAGAAACATTGAAAATCTTGAACAGGCCCAGGCCGCCGGAAAAATGAACACTTCGCAAAGTACCTACCAAAGAATATTAACCTCGGCCTACGAGAAAATGACCGATGCCCTCATTAACGGCAAAGCCATCCGCATCCAAAAACGCTAGGGGAACGGTTACGGTCGAACAAAAAAAGTTTGATTTTAATACGTATTGCAATACGTATTAAAGTGCGTATTAAATTCTTATTCTTAAAACTAACTCTTTTGCCGCCAAAATGCAATAAAAACGGCACTCCTTATTTCAAGGAATGCCCAGGGTATCTTGTGCTCGTTCGGTCGGCGGCGGTCTGAGCGGTATTCCTAATTCCTTACAAACCTCCCTAAAGGGTCGTGCTGTTTCAGGTCCATTTTCTTCTTCGCAGCATTGGCTCACGAGATTCACCTCATTTCTTTGTTATAATTTTTTTTCCGCAAAAGTTCAAGTGCATGTTTTTCTTTAGTCCAAAATTCAGTACAGGGTGAAGTTGTACAACGAAGCTCGAACCTATTTTAGCAAAACTGTCTAACCAAAACTAGGCTAATCTGCCCCCGACTAAGCTCACTTCGCCCCTCCAATCTGCTGTTTGGCCGGGCTTCGCTCGCAAAGGGGCAGCCGGGCCGGAATTGGGCTCAACACAACGCATTTTAGCCGAAAAGATGGGGGGGTAAAGGTGTGCGTTGTGTAGTTAAAAACTCGTCATTGAGTCGACATTCTAGAATGACGAGTTTTTAAAGCCCAATTCCGGCTGGTAAGGCAAGGCTTTAACCCTAATCTACGGCGTTGTTTTGGCGGTAGGGCAAGGTTAGAGGTAATACCTTGAAAACAACGCCTTGCTGGTGGTAAGTCATAGCCTGTGCCTTTGGGTAGGTCTGCCGGCTGCCAATCCGAACGGCCGGTTTCAGCCCAAAACAGGGGTAAAAAGTCTGCATTTACTCTGCATTAAGTCTGCATTCTAGAATGCAGACTTTTGGGTGGCCAAAAAGGGGCAAATTCGGGCCTAAAAGTCGTCGTTGGGTCGTCGTTCTGGAACGACGAGTTTCTATAATTGCAAATTGAACAAAAATTTGTCAAAATTACTGAAAATAATTCTAATAACAATTCTAAACATATGGAAACGGAAAAGGCATCAATAAAATTTAATGTTGGGAAAGATAGTTCGATAAAAATCAATTCTGATAAAACTTTTATGAAGGACGTTGAACAAAATGTTAATGGAGGTACTATTGAACATCGAGCCACAGAAGAGTTGACCCAGATTGGCAATACCATGCAAGCCAGTGACGGCGGGAAAATTTTAAATGAAGTTGATGGCGGCAAACTTAATCAGCAAGATAACCAAATGACAGCCGAAAGAGGAGGCACTATTATTAACAAGGTTATTAAGAACGGCAAAACAATGGGATGGTTTCTACTGTTTGCTGCTATAATTGGTTTTTGGAATGACATCCAGTCTTTAATTAAGCAGTTGTTTTAATAACAAAATGCCATTTTCTGTTATGGTTCAAGCTATGCGCTTGTTTTTGATTGTTTATGAGTAGTTTTTGTATATTTATTTTTTATTTCGTTTAAATTTTTTTCAGAATTAGCGATTATTCGTTCCGAAGCGTGAATAATTGATCTATGATTAAAAATTTTTGCCATTTTGTCGTCAGCGGGCAAAAAAGAATTTTTTTCTAATTTCCATCCAGCCAAAAGCAATATATCGTTTGATAATGGCAAAGTTAATTCAACATCCCTAGATAG
>Ga0163210_1001358_pt1 | contig 10621 bp, 8 predicted proteins | sample Kivu_220m_FD_113536 | JGI IMG/M metagenome (GOLD analysis project Ga0163210, IMG submission 113536) | Freshwater microbial communities from Lake Kivu, Western Province, Rwanda to study Microbial Dark Matter (Phase II) - Kivu_220m | ecosystem: Environmental > Aquatic > Freshwater > Lake ... | reverse complement strand
CCTCTGGGATATCAATGGGGAGGCCATTCAGAAGGGCTTATCCGCCATCCGGAAGACCTTTGATTACCCGATCAAGAAAGGAAAGATGACCCAGCAGGATCTGGATCGGATGATCCGGGAACACCTGACCACCACCACCTCCCTCGAAGACCTGAGACGGGTGGATTTCATTATAGAGGCTGTACTGGAGAATATGGAGATTAAACAGTGTATCTGGAAAGAACTTCAGCAGGTCTGCCGGCCAGAGGTCATCTTCGCCACCAATACATCAGCCCTTCCCATTACAGAGATGGCCTCTGTCCTGAAAGACCCCGCCAGGATGATCGGACTCCACTTTTTTAACCCTGCGGAACGGATGCAATTGCTGGAAATCATCTGCGGAAAGGAGACATCCGATGTGACGCTGGCCACGGGTGTCGCCATGGCAAGGGCGTTACGAAAAGTGCCTGTGGTGGTGAACGATGGCCCTGGCTTCTATGTATCGAGGCAGCTCGGAGCCCTCATGGGCGAGTCAACTTTTATGGTAGGGGAGGGAGTGGATCCGTTTGAGATTGAGGAAGCCATCCTCGATTTTGGCCTGCCCATGGGACCGGCCACCCTCGGGGATCTCACCGGCCTCGACATCAACTATCACGTAATCAAAAATTTTGAACACTCTCTCGGAGAGCGATGGGAGATATCGCCCATTTATGAAATCCTTTATCGGACCGGTTGCTATGGCCGTAAGACAGGAGCGGGCTGGTACGATTATGGTGGCGAAAAGCCGGTCCCCAATCCCAAGGTGATGGAATTCATCCGGGAATATCTGAAAGGAAAAGGGATCGAACCCAAAAAACTCTCCTATCAGGAGATCATCGGCCGCATGCTTGCCCGGGCCATCAACGAGGCGGCTTACATGATCGAAGAGAGAATCTGCGATCGGCCCCAGGATATGGATCTGGCCGTAGTCTACGGGCTTGGATTTCCTCCCTACCGGGGAGGTATTCTCCGTTATGCGGATGCGTGGGGGGTCGGCAATATCCATCAGTATCTGTTGAAACTGGAGCAGGAGCATGGTGCCCGATTCAGGTCTGCTTCTCTGCTTAAAGAGATGGCCCGATCCGGACGCACGTTTTATGAGAGGGCTTAATATCCCCCTCACCTCAATCCTCTCCTCCAAGGGGCTGTGTCGTAATGTCATTCTGAGGCTTTAGCCGAAGAATCTCTGGTTTCTAACCTATTGATTTCCTGAGATTCTTCACTTCGTTCAGAATGACAAACATGGGACTTCCCTCATTACAACACAGGCTCCAAGGGGAGAAGGGGGAAAGTAAGAGGAGAATTTCGGTCATTGGATGATGGGTGGGTAGGGGCGACTTTAGTCGCCCAAATGGGAGGCTAAAGCCTCCCCTACCCAATATCCATTTTCATAGTTTGTGCCTGCCTGCGGTAGACAGGGGTGACACTCAGCCATGAAAAATTATCTGGCTATTGGAATTTTTCGTATTGGTTATTCTTTTAAAACGGATATCTTCCCACTTTAATCACATAATCCGCAATCTCCCGTCTCAAAGCGACCGTATTGACAGGGGTGAAACGGCTGAGTTTTTTTAGAGCGGAAAGCTGGGTCCTTAGGATATCCCCTTCGGAAATCGCTGAAAAGGCCTGCTTCGCAAAACCCTCCACCCGGTCAAAGGCATCATTCACATAGACCTTGACCATGGCCTTCTGAATCCGGGATTTTTCGTCTCCGATTTTTTCCATGGACTTCATCGCTCGAAGGAGGGCGCTCTCCATGGCAAAAACCTCGATCACCATGTCACTGATCCATCCCAGGATCTCCTGCTCCTCTGCCAATTTCATCATATACTTTTGAACCGCCGCTCCCGCAACGAGGAGGGAGATCTTCTTCGCCATCTCCACCATCTCCTTCTGGAGGGTCAGCTGGCCGTCATCGGATTCCACCTTCGGACGAAGGGTGAGCAGTTCGCCTGCAACCTTCTGGGCCGCGGCGAGAACAGGGAGGCGGTTCTTCATTGCCCGTTTCGTTAACATATCCATGATCAGAAGCCGATTGATCTCGTTGGTCCCTTCCCAGATGCGGTTGATCCTGGAATCCCTGTATCCCCGCTCAATCGCATACTCATGGATATAACCGTACCCCCCATGGATCTGAAGGGCCTCGTCCGCCGCATAGCCGGACATCTCTGAGCAGTAGACCTTGTTGATCGAGTCTTCAATGGCATACTCCTCAATTCCTTTTGCCATCTGAATCCCAACATCATCAGACTGACGATCAATTGGCTGAAGAATCCGGTCGACCAGAGCAGCCGTCCGATAAACCATGCTCTCCATCGTAAAAGAACGAATGGCCATCTCCGCAATCTTATGCTTGATCAATCCGTATTCGGCAATCGGTTTCCCGAATTGAATCCTCTGCTTCGCATAGGTTACGGCATCCTGAAGGGCCGCCTTGGCCCCTCCCAGACAACCCGCACCCAATTTGAAACGGCCGACATTGAGCGTATTAAAAGCGACCACATGCCCTCTTCCCACCTCTCCCAGGACATTCTCCACAGGGACCCTCGCATCGGTGAAAATGACGCTCCGGGTGGAGGACCCCTTCACCCCCATCTTATTTTCCTCCTCGTCGAGGGAAACCCCCTCGAAACTACGCTCCACGATGAAGGAGGTGAATTTGTCTCCGTCCACTTTGGCATAGGTCACAAACATATCCGCGATTCCGGCATTGGTGATGAATTGCTTCTGACCATTCAAAAGGTAATATTTTTTATCTGGGCTGAGGGTGGCGGTCGTCTTGGCGTTGAGAGCATCCGACCCCGCCTCAGGTTCGGTTAAGGCATAGGCGACAATCCACTCTCCGGTTGCAATTTTGGGAAGGTACTTCTTCTTCTGTTCCTTATTCCCGAAAAAGATGATCGGAAGAGACCCAATTCCGGTCTGAACTCCGAAAGTGGCCATGAAGGAACCTCCTGCAGGAGCCATCCTCTCCATCATCAGGAGAGAACTGACCTTGTCCAGCTCCTGGCCTCCATGCTCCTCCGGGATGTCTGCGGAGAGAAAGCCCAGCTCACCCGCCTTCCTGATCAGTCCCGGAAGGAGTCCTTCTTTCTTCTCTTCAATATCCTCGGCCACCGGTTGAAGTTCCCCCTCCACAAACTCCATAACCGCCTTTGCAATCAACCTCTGTTCCTCAGAAAATTCTTCCGGTGTAAAAACCTCCTGAGGAGAAATCGATTCAATCAGAAACGCTCCACCCTTAACGAACTCTTCCATAATGTCCCCCTCCTTAATAAAAATTCGAAATTCGAATATCGAAATTCGAAACAAATCCTAAAACCAAATAATCCAAATTCAAAACTTCTTTCGTTTAAATTTTGTGCTTCGGTAATTCGAATTTGTTTCGGATTTCGGATTTCGTGCTTCGGATTTAGGATCGCAAGTTCAAATAAATTCCGAGTCGCTATCTCTTGCCACACATCCTCTAATTATTCTATTCTGTTCTTTCAAATACTCCGGCAGCACCCATACCGCCCCCGATACACATTGTGACCAGACCGTAGCGGACCCCCCTCCGTCTCATTTCATAAAGTAAAGAGGTCGTGAGCTTTGCACCCGTACATCCCAAGGGATGCCCAACCGCAATCGCTCCTCCGTTGACATTGACGAGTTCCGGATTTAAACCCAGTTGCCGGATCACATAGAGGGCCTGCGAGGCAAAGGCTTCGTTCAACTCAACAAGATCGATCTGATCAAGGGTGAGCCCGGCCTTCTTCAATGCCTTTGGAACCGCATAAGCAGGACCAATGCCCATCACTTCAGGGGGAACCCCGGCCACCGCAAAGGACCTGAAAGTCGCCATGGGTTTCGCCCTCAATGCCTCTGCCCTCTCTTTCGACATTAAGACCAGGGCCGCCGCGCCATCGCTGGTCTGGGAGGCATTGCCTGCGGTGACCGTCCCTTTGGCTTTAAAGACAGGTTTGAGTGCCGCCATCCCTTCCAGGGACACATCATAGCGAACTCCTTCATCCGTGTCAAAAGTGACCTCCCTGAGGATGACCGTGCCGTCTTCCTTTACCTCCCTCACCTTGGCAGGAATGGGGATGATCTCTTCCTTAAATTTTGCCTCCCGGATGGCCCGGGCTGCCTTCTGGTGGCTCAGGAGGGCAAACCGGTCCTGATCTTCTCTCGTGATCCCGAATCTCTCTGCCACATTCTCCGCGGTGAGTCCCATGGAAATATAGGCCTGCGGATAATGCTCCACGAGATAGGGATTGGGGGAAGGGGTCAGGCCCATGATCGGTACCTGACTCATAAACTCCACGCCGCCTGCGATCATGACCTCTGCTCCTCCCACCATGATCTCATTGGCCGCTGTGGCAATCGCCTGAAGCCCGGAGGAACAGAAACGATTGACGGTCTGCCCGGGTACTGTGTGAGGGAACCCTGCCCTCATGGCTAACACCCTGGCAAGATTGAGCCCCTGATCCGACTCCGGGAAGGCACAACCGATCACAATATCCTCCACCTCCTCCATCCTGAGACCCGGCACTCTCGCAACCGCTTCTTTAATGACGATGGCCCCGATATCGTCAGGCCGGGTATCCTTCAACATCCCTCTGGGTGCCTTGCCCACTGCTGTCCTCACCGCTGAAACCACTACCGCTTCTCTCATAAGAACCTCCATCAATTGATCAGTGACCAATGGCCAATTTCCAAGGATCAATTATCAATGAATTAATTTATTGACCATCGATCGTCTTTCACTAAACATTGATTATTGCCAATTGATCATTGCCCGTTGATTCTAATTTCTAAGTGGCTTTCCTCTCTTCAGCATATATTCGATTCGTTCCTGAGTCTTTGGCTCTCCGCAAAGACTGAGAAAGGCCTCCCTTTCCAGATCCAAGAGATATTGCTCGGTCACCTCAGTCCCGTCCGGCAGGTTCCCCCCTGACATAATGTGGGCCACCTTCCTGGCAACAAGCTGGTCATATTCGCTGATATATCCCCCTTCCCTCATGTAGAAGAGTCCCATCTGAAGAAGGGCGTACCCTCTCTCCCCCATCACTTTGATCTTCCTTTTAGCCTGGGGTGGGTGGTAGCCATCCCTGACGAGGCTGAGGACCGTTTCTTTCGCATCGTGAAGAAGATGATCCCGGTTGATCGTGATCCTGTCATTCGGTCTCATATAACCCAACTGCTGTGCCTCCTTTGCGCTGGTCGCCACCTTTGCCATGGCCACGGTTTCAAAGGCCTTTCGGACAAACGGAAGCAAATCCGCATCCACTCCTGCCGCAATACCCTCGGTTGACCGAAGCAACATCTCCTTGGTCCCCCCTCCAGCAGGAATCAAACCCACCCCAACCTCAACGAGACCCATATAAGTTTCCGCAGCAGCCCTGACCATCGAGGCGGCAAGACAAATCTCACATCCCCCGGCCAGGGTTAGACCGAACGGAGCCGCCACGACCGGTTTCTCGAAATATTTGATGGCCATCAATGTATCCTGAAAAGCCTTCACAGAGGCCTCAATCCCATCCCAGTTCTCATCCTGAATCTCAAAGAGGATGAGCATCAGGTTGGCCCCGGCGGAGAAGTTTTCGGCCTGGTTTCCGATGACCAGGCCCTCAAATTTCCCTTCCGTCTCCTTGAGGGAATCCCTCATCATCTGGATCGTATCCGCACCAATGGTGTTCATCTTGGAATGGAATTCGAGGCAGGCCACTCCATCGCCAAGGTCAATCAAACTTGCACCGGGATTGGAAAGGACCGTCCTCTTTCTCTCCTTCAGGCCGGGTAAGAGAATAATCTCCGGTTTCTCCTCGACCTCCTGATATTGCCCTGCTCCAAGGTCGAAGTAAGAAAGATGCCCATCCTTTTTTTCATAGAAAGAGGAATATCCCTTACGGAGAATCTGCTCCGCCAGGGGAGGAATCCTCTCCCCCTCCTTTTCCATTCTCTCCAAAGAGGATTTCAGGCCGATGGCATCCCACTGCTCGAATGGCCCCAGTTCCCAGTTATATCCCCACTTCATCGCCCGGTCTATATTCACAATGTCATCGGAGATCTCAGGGATCTTTTCCGCTGAGTAGAGCAGGGCCTTTTTCAAAACCTTCCAGGCAAATTGTCCTCCCCGATCAGGACTCAAGACGAGAGCCTTGATCCGTTCTCTCACATCTTCAATATTTTTTCCCATCTCCACCGAGGGAAGGTTTGCCTTCTGCTGGGGCCGGTAATCGCCTTTCTCATAATCGAAAACAAGGATCTCCTCCTTCCCCTCCTGCCTCACCCTCTTATAAAAACCCTGTTTGGTTTTCTGTCCCAGCCACTGGTTCTGAATCATCTGCCGGATGAAGGGAGCGGACACGAAATATTCTCTTTCCCCTTCGGGGAGGCTCTCGTAGAGATTTTTCGAAACAAGGGCGATCACATCCAGCCCTACGAGATCGGCAAGCCTGAAAGTAGCCACCTTCGGTCTTCCCATGGCAGGCCCGGTGATCTGGTCCACCTCTTCGATCCGGTATCCTTCTTCCATCATTGTCCGGATGGTCACCGCGCTTGAAAAGGCTCCGATCCGGTTGGCGATAAAGTTGGGGGTATCCTTGGCATAGACCACTCCCTTTCCCAAAATCTTCTCACCCACCCGGGCCACTCTTTCTAACACATCTTTAGAGACAGATGCTGAAGGGATGATCTCCAAAAGTTTCATGTACCTGGGCGGATTGAAAAAGTGGGTCCCCAGAAACCTCTCTTCGAAGTCCCTCGAAAGCCCTTCCGCCATCTTCCGGATGGAAATCCCGGAAGTATTGGAGCTGACCACCGTCCCTTCTTTTAAAAAGGGGAGTAATTTTTTGTAAAGTTCTCTTTTCGTATTCAGGTCTTCAATAATGGCTTCGATGATCCAATCCACCTGTGAGATCCAGGAGAGATGATCTTCGAAGTTTCCGGTGGTGATGAGTCCGGCATCCTCTTTCACATAGAGCGAGGCCGGCTTTGATTCCTGAATCCTCTTCTTGCCTGAGAGGGAGAACCGGTTTCTCACCTCCGGGCTTTCCAGGGTCAACCCCTTCTTCTTCTCCGCCTCCGTCAATTCCTGCGGGACAATGTCGAGGAGGAAAGTTGAAATCCCCACATTCGCCAGGTGGCCGGCAATCGCACTTCCCATGACCCCTGCTCCTAACACCGCTGCCTTTTTAATCCTCGGATTCATCGTTCAACTCCTTTTCTCTTTCAGAAATGAATTGATCAGGTTCTGTTTGGAGATTTGGCCTCCCGTGAAAACCCGGTATCGATCAGCAGTCCATCAACATAAAAGGCGTAAACCCTGAAGAGGGGAACTCCCAGAAATCGGCTGGTCATATGAATCAAACCGATCGGACCGTTTCGTTCAAATCGGAGGCTATACCTGTTCATGGAGAATCCATCCCGGCCATAATGCCTTTCATTATAAAATCGATCCATTCATTGATCGGGTTGGGTCCGGACGGATTGGGAGTGCTCCCTCTGCCGTAAGTGAGCCCCTTGAATAACAGGAAAAGGTAGTTTCCAACCACCTTCTCATCCATCCTCCGAAAGATCCCCTTTTCCATACCCTCTCTAAGAACCGTGGCGAAAATCTCTTCTATTCCCGTCTCCACAAGGTGAGGCTTGTCTTGGAGAAAAGGTTTAAAGAACCCTGATTCATCATGGAGGACACTGACGATAAACGGGTTTTGATCGAGATACTTTTTGGCTAACCGAATATAGGTCTGAAGCTTTTCAGCGGGTTCATTGATCTTGCTGAGCTGATTCAGGATGGCCTTTCGGACTGACAAGGCCTCGTACATGAAAAGTTCTTCGAGAATCTTCCCCTTGCTTTCAAACTCCTGATATAAGGTCCGCTTTGAAATGCCGGCGTCTCTGGCAATTTCGTCAACAGTGGTCTTATTGAAACCAAACCGTTCAAATCTCTTTTTGGCGAGAGTGAGAATCAGGTCCCTTTTTTCCGATTCCATATGGGCATTACCAGAAAACTAATACGGTTTTTGGTTTCTATCATAGCTCACCGTTCCTGTCAAGCTATTTTTGTAGGATACTGAAAACACTATGGATATGAGGATATAGAATGAAAACTGATAAACGAAATTGGTTTAAAAGTATATATTGTAGACCGCTATTAAAGGGAAGGTGAAGAAGCGGAGACTTTTGCCAGAATGAGGATCCCTTCGGCGACGATATCCTCTTTCACCCTTGCCTGAACCTTCACCTTTGCCAGATTCGAGAAGATCTGTTCCACCTCTGCCTCTAAGGTAACCTGATCTCCGGGAATCACTTTTTTCTTCAACCGAAACTCTTCCACCCTTGCCAAAAAAGGTACTCCCTCCTCCTCTTCCTTAAAGAAAGAATGAAATGCGATTCCGCCGGTTTGGGCCAATGCCTCAAGAATCAGGATATCGGGCATGACGGGCTCATCCGGGAAATGACCCTTGAAATAGGGTTCATCAATGCTGACATTCTTGAGTCCGACAGCCCTCTTCCCTGGCTCAACCTCAATCATTCGGTCAATCATCCGAAAAGGAAAAGAATGAGGAAGTTTTTGTAGTATCTCACTAAGGTCCATGATTCTTATCCTCATTGGGAGGGCTGCATAAAAATCCGAAATTCGAATATCGAAACTCGAAACAAATCCAAAATTCAAATTTCCAAAATTAAAATATTTTATGTTGTTTGGGACATTTGTACTTTGAACATTTGTGCTTGTTTCGAATTTCGTGCTTCGGGTTTCGATATTTATAAATTCATGGGCACCAATTTAATCAAACGATATCTAAAAAAGGGCAACAATTTTAAAAACTCCTTTGGCAATTCCCATGATGATCAGGATCCCTATGAAAGAGCCTGTCATCAATAGGATCGTTCCCTCCGTCCGGTTCTTTTTAAGAAAAAAACTAACGATACTTCCCGAAAGGATTCCGAACCCACGGATGGGAAGGGCGGAGAGAAGGATGAGGCCCACATTTCCCATAGACATGACCTTTTTGATCAGGGGTCTCTCATTCAGGCTGAAGATCACTCTTTCGGTTTTATGGCTTAGCCATCGAACGACGAAAAACTTTTTGCTCGACTGTTCCAAGAGGATCCCGTAGACAGGAATCTGTACATAGTCGTAAGCGAGGGCCAAAGGGAAATAGATAAAAACAGGCATCTGATTGAAGATGGCAAAGAGAACGGAAAAGGAACGGCCTAGTGTAAAATGAATGAGGGTAAAGAGGAGGATGAGATTTCCTGTCCCAGTTATCGGTTCCATTCGCGACCCATCAGGATAGAAGAATAACATTCTTTGGGGGAAATCCCCAGGTGGAGGAGGGTCCTGATCTCCTGATCCGATCTTTGGTCAACGACATACCGAAGATCGCACGAAGGATCCGGAAACAGGTAATTGATCGTTGGCGGGATGAAACCATATTCCATAGAGAGCACACCCGCTACCATCCTCATCCCGCCGGAAGCGATCGCCTCTCCCAGCATCGATTTGATGGAGTTGACCGGAATTTGAGGATATCGAGAGGGAAAGACCCTCTTGATCCCCCGGGTTTCCAGGGCATCCAGGATTCGGGAGGAATTTCCGGCACCGCTGATATAACCGATTGGAAGGTCTTCTCTCCCCTTGATGGCCAACCGGATGGAGCGCTCCAAATCTATTGCTCCGTCCCGCCGGGAGGATTCCCCTACTAAACTATACCCTAAAATATAACCTAAAATCTTTGCCCCTCTGGAGCGGGCATGCTCTTTTGTCTCAATCGTCAATATCCCTGCCCCCTCCCCTAAGATCAACCCATTTCTCGTCCGGTCATAGGGACAGGACCTCTCTCCATATCCCTGATCAATGGCTAAATAATGAAGATCCGAAAATCCACGAAATAGAAACTCACTCAGTTCATCCACTCCACCTGTGAGGATGAGGTCAGCCCTTCCTCCCTGAATCTGATCACAGGCAAAAGTGATGGCAGCCTCTGCCGTGCAGAAGGATTGAACGAGCGTACAGTTGACCCCTTTAATTCCGAGTTCGATGGAGACATGGCTAGAGGCTGCATTGGGGACGGTATTGGGAAAGAGCATGGGGTTTAAATCCAAGAATCCTTTTAAAACCTGACCCCGGTGGAATTCCTCTGAACCGGAAAGCCCGCAGAAACCGGAACCCAGGACCACCCCTGTCCTTAAACTATTTTCCTGGGTCACTGAAAACCGGGCATCGGCCAGGGCCAGTTTTGATGCCGCAATCGCAAACTGGCTCGCCCGGTCAAGGCGCCGGATCTTACCGGCAGGAATAAAATCCTTGGGATTAAAATTTTTTATTATCCCTGCCTTTTTGGAACGGGAGAATCGGGTATCAAAGGATTTGATCTCCCCAATCCCGGATCGTCCAACCTTCAGGGACGAAAGGAATTCCTCCTTCCCGATCCCGATGGAGGAAACCACCCCGACCCCAGTGATGCAGATATGGTCTGTCATGGTTAAATCCCAATAACCAAATTCCAATATCCAAATAAGCTCCAATGACCAATGTTCAAATAATCAAACTTATGGTTTGGTTATTGAGATCTTGGTTATTATTTGGTTATTGGTGCTTGTCATTCAT
>Ga0163210_1001356_pt1 | contig 10627 bp, 15 predicted proteins | sample Kivu_220m_FD_113536 | JGI IMG/M metagenome (GOLD analysis project Ga0163210, IMG submission 113536) | Freshwater microbial communities from Lake Kivu, Western Province, Rwanda to study Microbial Dark Matter (Phase II) - Kivu_220m | ecosystem: Environmental > Aquatic > Freshwater > Lake ... | reverse complement strand
GTAGTCGGCCGTCAGTTTGTAGTTTTCCTCCCCCTCTTCTCGCTCGGGAAACGGCGTATCGGCCTGCATGTAGTGCCGGATGTCTCCGCGGCGGCGCTGGACGAAGTGAGCGGCCAAGCGGCGACGATGGGACTCGTTCTGCGGACCGCTCAGGTCGTCGGGCAAGTTGGCAAAGTCGGGGTCCAGGAGCGTCAGCAATGAACGAAATGCCGCCTCGTTGCCACTGTGCGGCGTGGCCGTGACCAGGATCAAGTGACGGTCCCGATCGGCCGCGATCCCCTTCGCGAGCAGGTGGCGCTGGTGCCGGGCGCCGTGCCCTTCGCCGGCCCAGGCGCAGGTGTGGGCCTCGTCGATGACCACCAGTTCCGGGCAGGTCCGCAGGAAGTCGTCGCGGCGGCGGTCGGACTTGATGAAGTCGGTCGAAACGATGGTGTAGGGGTAGCGCTCGAAGATGGACTGCCCGAGGCGGCAGTGCCGCTCCAGCCGGGTGGCGGTGCCGGGCAGAACCAGTTCGGCGTCAAGGTGGAACTTCTGGTACAACTCACCCTGCCACTGCTCTGGGTCTGGCCCACGAGCCGCAGCACGTCCTTGATCTTCTGCCGGTCGAGCCGGCGATGGACCGGCTGGTTGCCGTAGTGCATCAGGCGGTCATAACAGGCCGCCTCGCAGCCATCGCCGCTTCCCTCGGGACCGCCACGGTCCTCACCGCTATCCGGATCAAAGTGGCACACCTCCAGGCGGGACAAGGGGTCCGCGCGAAGGTCTGCCGCTCGACGTGCAAAGGCTCGTTCCGCATCTTGGTGCCACCTGTCAAGGGCGCGACGCCGCGCGAATCCAGCTCTGAAGCAGATTGTCCAGAACGTCGGCGGTCGGGACCTGGCAGACCTCCGGCAGATCGACTTTCAAGCCGTACTTTTCGTAGCCCGCCAGCGGACTCCGCGGACCCTTCGCTGGCACCCTCGGGTTCCCCGGCCGAAAACCGTGATCGAGGGCTTTCTTCTGTGCAGCTTCTCCCGTGAGATAGCGCAGGAATGCCTCGGCGGCCTTGCGGTGCTCGGGCGTCGTCCACGGCGTGTTGAGGATGTAGTACGGGTTGTCGCTCCAAAGGTTGTATTTCGGATAGACGATCCGAAGTTGGTCCCACCGGCCCTCGGCGCTCGCCAGGAAGTCGACGGCGGCCGATTCGTAGACCACGAGTGCGTCGTAGCCCGACGGGCCCTTGAGGATCATCTCCTTCATCAAGTTTCCCGTGGAGTTCGAGAGCCCGTGAACGGCCTGCGCAAACCGCCCCAAGTATTCCTGAAATTCCGGCTCCATCACGTCGCTTACCGCCAGCCCCCCGCTTTTCGCGTAATAGTCGTAGGCAAGAATCAGCAGCGTCATCAATCCGGAGTTCGATTGATTGGGGTGGGTGTGGCCGAGCTTAAAGCGACCCCATTCGGGCTTGCCCGCGATTTGCCCCCATCCCGAGGGCGCATTCATGGCAAACCCGAGAGTCCTCAAGGAGACTTCCGGCGACTTGGCGGTGAAGGCGTCGTATCGCTGTTTCCACATCACGATCACCATCGGCGTCAGGGCCAAGGACTCTTCCTTGGCGATCGGGTTGCCCTGCTGCCTGGCTTTCCAGTCGCGGACGAACGTTTCGCGGTAGAGGCTGCTGGCGGGCGACCACACGTGGATGCGCTCGTCCCCGCCGGCAATCGCGTGCGCGCTTTGGTTCCGCGAGTTCAGACTCGTTTTCGGGGCATCTACGGGAGCGTCCGCGGCCGTGCTGGCGATCTTCATGGGAGGATTGGGGGTCGGTAATGCTGTCCTCGGGAAGCTGGCCGACCGCAAGGAAAACCCCCTCCGCTTCTACGCCGCGCTGGAGCTGGGCATCGCGATCGGCACGGCGTTGACCCCGTGGCTGATTGATCTGAGTCGGACAGCGTATGTCGCGTTGGGCGGGCAAATGGTCTTGGGAGTCGTCGGAGCCACGGCGGTGCGATTGCTCCTGGCCGCGATTGTGTTGGGCCTACCCACGATCCTCATGGGCGGCACGCTTTCAGCCGCGGCGCGCGCCGTGACCAGTGCCGACGACCGATATCGCAAGGGGGTGGGGTTACTGTACGGGTTGAACACGTTAGGCGCGGTGGTGGGCGCGATTGCCAGCACGTTCGTTCTTCTCCCGTCGTTGGGCACCCGTGCGACGATTTGGCCGGCTTGCCTCGTGAACCTGGCAGTGGCGGGGACCGCTTCCGTGCTGTCGCGCCGCGCGGCGCGACAGGCACCCGATGGAGAAAAACGCGCCGTGTCTCGTGGACCTTCTGGGGAGCGGTCGTCGCTGCGGCGGTCGTTGTCCTGGGCGGATCGGTGCTGGCGTGGCGTGGCTGCGGGGGAGGCGCCAGAGACCCCAATGCCGCATGGGGCGGAATGTCCAAGGAGGAGTGGCTCAAGACACGCAAGGAACGCGACGAAGCCGCGGCCAAGGAGGAAGAAGCGAGCAAGCGGATGAACGAGGCCAAGAAGAAAGAACAGGAGGAGGCCGAACGCGCGGCGCGAGACGAGGAGAAGGCGCGGCAGGCCGTCGAGCCGAGGAGCCAGGTGAGGAGCCCCGGATTGACACAGGGCGCGGCGGATACGAAATCGCCTGAAATCGCGTCCCTTCCACGGGATCCCGCGAATTGGAAGGACGCTGATTTTCTCAACGCAAGGTTAGCCGCCGATCCGCGATTGCTTGCGGCGCTGGAGTATCGGGCCGAGCGATTTCCGCACGAGGAGCCCCAGGCGGTTTTCCTGAGGAACCTGCTCGCACCCAAGGAGCCCGCGGAGACGAAGGATCCGGCAGCCGCCCCCACGAAGGCTGGCGCGGCTCGGGCGCTGTCACTTCCGGTGCTGGCAGTCATCGCGAAGGCGCTGGCCGAGAACCCCACGTCGGCGGCGCGGCAGGCGATTGCCGACGTCCTGGCCGGGGCTTTCGGGCTGGAAAACGATCAGGTGGCCGTGCAAGTGACCTTGAAGGCGCTGGCCGATCACCCTTCTGAGGAGAACGACAGCGCCTTGCTCGCCGCAGTGACCCAGCCCGACAAGATCCGCCCGGCCGGCCAAGGCCAGGTCACTGCGGAGGCGCTCCAGAAGCTGGCCTTCGGCGTCCTCGAGCAGGACGGCAAGAGCGGCATACGCGTTCGACTCGCCAAACGTCTGGCCGAGCCGGCCTGCCCGCAAGACCTGCGGCGAATCGTGAAACCCATGCTCGAACAAAAGCGCCCCGACAACCTCGAGGCCCAGGCAATCCTGTTCCAGAGTATGGGAATGCAGCCGAAAACGGAGGCCCCCATCGAGAAGCAACTTCTGGACTACAGCCACGAGGCCTTGGTGCGGGTCTTCTTCGGATTGACCGGTGACCGGTCCGCCGACGGCGAGGATCCTGCCGGTCTCCTTCCCGCCGGGGACCCCGACTGGGCTGACCGCGTAATGCGGCTGGCATGGAGCGATGGGATGGCCGCGGTCCTGAGTGCGCGACAGGTCGCGATGACTTCCCTCGACCAGGATCCCAACACGATTCTGTTTGCCGCCACGATTCCCACGACCGAGGCCAGGTCGCGGCTCGCGCGGACCTTGGCGCGACATCGGGAAGAGGGGCCCAACGCCTTGAAGTCGGCCGGTTGGACGAAGACGCTCCTATGTTCGGATCGAAGAAATAGGCGTTCCTCGGGCGGTGCTGGCCCACTACCAGCGAACGGTTCAACAGCGAGCCGGCAAGGCGCCCGAAACTCATCCCCTCCCCGACGGAGTCTGGCTGGAGACCCTTCTGCCGACCGACGAGGAGCGCCGGTACCGTTCCGTTGACGTGGTCCTGACGAGGGCCAACCCGAAATCGGAAACGCCGCCCGACAAACGCCAAGAGATTACGGTCGAGATTCTGGTCGTGAGCATTCCGGTCTTCCAAGCGGGCCCCAGGATGAAGGCGCAAGCGAGGGCGGAGCCCGATCCCGATGGGCTACCTTAGCGGGGAAACCATGGCCGTACACCGCTCGACCCAATCGGCTTCGGCCCACGGCGCGCCGGCATCGAACGGTCGAGAGAAGCCGGCCGGCGGCGGGCCGTCCGCGATGCCCGCCCCGCGAGGCGACCGCATTCGGTGCGTCGCGTGCCGGGCGTGGAATGCCCCCACGAACCGGTTCTGCAACGACTGCGGCCACGGCCTGTGGGAGCCTTGTTTCCGCTGCCGCACCCCGAATCCCGCCGCGGAGAAGTTCTGCGGGTCCTGCGGGGCCAACCTCTTCGAGTGGCTCCACGAACAACTCGGGCGGCTGGACGGGGACCTCGAAGCGGCCCAGAAGCTCGAAGCGGAAGGGCATTTCAACGAGGTTCTCGCGGTGCTGCGCCGGATCGCTGCCCTGGAGGATTCGCGGCTGCGCGACTTCGCCAGTCGCGCCTCCCAGCGAATCCCGCGTGCGCCGCCGAGCGCAGGGCATGGCAGGAGAGAGCGGCGGCCGCCGAAAACAAGGCCCGCGAAAGCATGGTCAATCGTGATTATCAGCAGGCCCTGCTCGTGCTCGAGGCCGTCCCGCCGGCAGTCCGCACCGAGGCGAGCATCTGGCTGCTCGAAGAGGCTCGATCGGCGGTCCGGGATATTGGGCAGTTGAACGTCGAAATCAGTTCGCTCAGCCGCGGGCCTCTTACGTCGGAATCGGTGGCCAAGGTAGGGCGACTGCTGGCCCTACAACCCGATCACCCCGAGGCGGTGCGGCTTGGGGCCCGCATCGCCGCCCGCTTGGTCGAAGCCGCCCACTCGAGGCTCGCGGAGTGCCGCTATCAGGAGGTGAAGAAGATCCTCGATCAGGTGCCCGAATCGCTGCAGACCGAACCGCTTCGGGCGATCCGCGATCGAGCCTGGGAACTGGTCCACTTGGCTTGGGAACTACGCAGCGCGCCGCTGATCGACGAGTGCCTTCTGGAGTTGGCCGCACGGTTCCGGCGGCTTCCGCCTGCACGGATTGTTCCGATACCTGTGGCTGCGAAAGTAGTCCCTGTTGCAGAAAGGGCAGGAAGCCAGGGTGGGACCATCGCAGCGCCGGCCCCTCGCGTGGAGGATAGAGGAGGTACCGGGCGCTCCAGTTTTCGACCGCCCGCCGCTACGTTTTCTGACCGCCCTCTACACGCGGCGAACGGTCTCCGATCGTTTTTGGCTGACCGCCTCCCGGATCCGTCGTTCTCTCGTCGTCGCGATCAACCCCCCATCAGCCCGCAACGACTCACCAACACACGGTGCGCAATCCAGCGAAGACCAGCTTGTCCAGTTCCTTCCTGCTATCGGTGGCGGCTTGGGCCAGTTGCAGCATGGCCACCAGACCGCTGGCGGCGGTGCTGTATGCCGGATCGCGCGATTCGGCAGCGTTCACCACACCGGTCTGAGTCTCGATTTCTTTGCGGAGGAGAGTCTCCAGGGTAGCGACATAGAAGACGATTGCACCGACACCCGCCACGATGCCCACCAAGCCCGCCAGGGCCAGGAGCCGAACCTGACTGCGAATGCGGGCACTCCCTAGTTGGAAGAGTTGGGGAAACCAACCTGGCAACTGCCGCATACATCTGAAAAAGCCGGCGAAAAACTGCATCTCTTGGCTTGCATCCTCGCTTGTTGGAGACCATTACAGGCGGCACGGGGTCAACAACGCCGCGACTGGTTCTCATTGGACCGTCCCCCACATTAGTATAGCGGGGCGGCAATCATTGCAGTAGCACGACCCTTCCGGGGTAATGCGTCGCCACCTGCGAGGATCAATCTCTGCCACGTTGGATGCTAATCGGCATCTGTTCCTCTTCCGACAGTCGTTGGCCCATCACTGGCACTCCCAGATGGCGCGGTGGATGTACTGGTTGCGGACCATGTCGTGCTCTGCGGCGATCTTGGCGCAGTAGTCCTTGTCGATCTCGATTAACGTGCATGGGTAGCCAAGCCGCCGGCAGACACGAAGCGTCGTGCCCGTGCCGCCGAAGGGGTCCAGAACAGACTCGCCCTCGGGCGTAGTGAACTTGATGCACCGCTCGACGAGGCCCTCGTTTAGTTGCGTCGGGTGCCAGGGGCGGCGCTGCTTAGAGTTGCCGACGACGCGAGTGAAATCGAAAACATCGCCGGGCACCCGGCCGCGCGGGTCTGCCCGCTTGTCGCCGTTTTCCTGTCGCCAACTGGGCACGCGGATGGCATCAGGCAGCAGTGGGGCATCGCACCAGCGCAGCCGCAAGAGCGGCCGGTGGTTATTGCCCAGGTCGTGGTGGCTGTGCTGGCCGAAGGTGAAGGTCTGGACGCATGGTTTGGCCTCCAGCCCCTTGATTCGCTTCAGCATGTCGGCCACGATACGGCCGACCTCGAAAGACCACTTTGCGTTGTAGCTGAACCAAATGGTCTTGGCCTTGTGGATGAACAAGTGCAGCCAAGTTTCAAGCAGACCCACGTACTGCTCGTCGGGCAGCTTGTCCTTGTAGGTCTGATAGCCCAGGCCGATATTGTCGGGTGGGTCTGCCACAATAGTGGCCCACTGCTGCGCGTTCCCGTTGAGGTAGTCGAGACAGTCGGCGTTAATCAAGGTGTGCATAGATCAATGGCCTCGGTCATTTCCCTTGGCGTACCTTTCCATGCTTTCCAGCGCAAGCCAACCGAGTTGCGCGAGGAAGCTGCCGGCGCAGCCGGCCGCGAACACGATGCAAGGCCGATAGCTCAGCAAGCCCAGCCCCAGGGCAACGCCACACCAAAACCCGGCGCACTGGTAGCAATCCATCAGATGGGCAACAACGGGCAGGCGCGGTCTGATCCACTCGTAGACCGGTGCGCTGATCTCGCTGTCCACGATGACATGGGTCATGCCCACGACGCCGAGAACGAACAGGACCAGGTTCACGGCTGCACCTCCACGTCGACCACGTCGGCCGGCACCGGCTCCGAGTCTCGTTCCTGGCGTCTTACAGAGAACGTGACGGTCGGAATCAGATCGCCGGAGAGCAGCGTGTCGCAGTCCTTGATGAATTCGAGGCTGACGGCGCAGCCTTCGATTTCGGCTTTGTCCGCCACGGTTGCCAGCTTGGCGAGCGCGTCGGCCACCTTCTCGCCGCTCATAGCGGAACCTTTGATGCGATCCAGGAGAAACAACGGAATGGGCATGGCTTAGTGAAAGAACTTGGGTCGCGTGACATCGTTGAACCAGTTGTCCAGAGCACTGCCGTTGGACACTAATCCCACGGCCATCTCTTCAAGGACTTGGCAACGAGCGTCGCTGTCTTCACGGCTGAGACTGGAGAATACGTGGCCGCTGCTAATGGCCTGCCAGCAGGTCTTGACCCGCTCGGCGAGCTTTTGCTGGTAGTCGGCCTTGACCCGGCCGCGATGTCGGGCGTAGCGGAGCGTGGGCGGATTGCTTCGGCGTTCGGCCTGGCGCAACCTCGTGTTTCTTCCAGAGCCCCGGGAGCGACGGCAGCCGGCATCCTTTGACGCCTGGGATACTCGGGCTTCGGTTCCACGTGAGGTTCTGCCTCGGCTTGCGGCGTGGGCCCGACCGGCGGCTCGGGCAGCGACTCGGATGCTGTCCGGGATGTGGAGACGGCCGGCTTGATCACGACCGGTCCCGCACCAGCCAGGGGAAGGCCATCACGACCACACGGGCGGCCGATCACTTCGGCTTCGTCTTCGCTCACGCCGGGCGGCAATTCGATTTCGACCTCACGGTGGCTGTCGTCCACGGTGGCGGTGACGGTTCCGCGCGGAGTCACGACCGACACGGCGTACTGGGGAAGGGTGTCGTGCCACGGAATCTGTATTCGCATTTCGGTCCTCGGACGATGTGGATTGAGGCTTCTCGGGGCAGTTGCGGCACCGGCGCGCCATTCACTTGCACCTCAGTCGCGTCAGCGAGACAACGACGGCGATATCCTGCGTTCGCACGGCTGGCTTGCCGCAAACGTATACAAGGAAAGTGGGCACGCTCGTGACGCGGTACTGCCGCGCCAGGTCGGGCTGCGCGTCGACGTCGATGATCTCCACGTCCACGCCTGCCGCCTGAATCTGGACCAAGGCAGGCTTGGCACGCTGGCAAGGGGCGCACCAGGAAGCCGTGAAGGCCAGCACTTTGGGGCGGCTGCAACGGCCCTGGGGCGATTCCTGCGATGCTTCGCAGCCCGCGATCAACGTCAACGCCACGAGCCAAGCCGCCAGCAATATGCGAGAATTCATCAGTTGGTCTCCAGTTCTCGGATGGCTCGCGGCAAAGGTCCAGGAGCCATCGGAGAACCGGCCCGGCCGCGCATGACCGCGGCCGGGCGCGCAGATAGGAGCGTTACGACTTGGCTGGGGCAGACTTCGCGGCCTCGGGAACCGGCGTAGCAGTCGGATCGGCCGGGCCGCCCTCGATCTCGGCGATCTTGGCCTTGATGTAGGCCAGCCCCTCGGGAGTGGCGAGTTTCCGAGCCAGCACGTTCTCGTAGGTTTGCTCCAGTTCCTTGATGATGGCGTCGCTATCCAGTAGATGCCGGCTTTGTGAAGGGCACCCCTCCTCAGGGCAGCCGTCGTTCGACCTCGTGGTCACGGCAGCAAGCGACTACGAATGCGGTTTGCGGAGAGCTAAGAATGCCGCGTCGCTTCCACCACGACTGGCCGCCCTCCAAGATTGTGGCCGCTCCTTTCTGGGGGCACGGCCCGCGGGGACGCGGCGATCACCTCTCCGTGCGCGGTCCCGGACCCTTACGCTTCGGAAAATGCAGGGCAGTGTCGCAAGAAGCCGGGACGGCAAAAAGAGTTTGGCCGCCCGGTGGGCGGAGAGAGCCGTTCGAGGGGTGCTGACGAGCGGCCTCTTCCGGTGCGGCGACAGTAAGAGCGCCGGCTCAGCTTCGCCCTATCACCGAACCACGAGGTGCTGCGCTGATCACACAATCAGCGCCTATTCTTCTTGTTGCCGGTGGCGGCCGAGCGCAACTCGGCCTGTACCGCTCTGGTCTCGGCGACAAGCTTTAGCATCGCCTCGCCCCAAATCTGGGCGTCGAGCAGCCGCAACGGGTTCTCCAGCGAAGCAGCCGGGAACGTGATGCGAATCTCCGCACCGCGCCTCGGCCTGTAGTTGCCGATCTCGGAGCAGATCGTCATGGCCTGCTGCTCCGTTCCTTTGAACGGTTGGGCCGTCAAGCGAACGCCCCAGTCGAAGACTTCACGGTCGATCATTTTCGATTCCTCCGTGACGACTATGGACGCGGACTTTCTCTTTCTCGTCGGACTTGTTCGTTTTGTAGCCGTAGCTCGGTCTCCAAATCAGCGAGGTACTGCTGCTCTCGCGCGATAAAACGGATCGACGCGCTGATACGCCGCCGCGTACACGCCCCCAGCCACGAAGAAACCCAGCATCGGGTGGCCGTACCATGCGCAAAACAGCCAGGCAGCCAAGGCTGCCAGGACCGCCACCACGATGCCGTTATGCCAATCGGTGCGCTCGCGGAAGGTCATCTGCTCCCGCAGGCACTGGTTCAACTCTCGACGATTCTGGACGGCACCGACGCCCCGGTAGTAGGCAATCGTCTGCCAGTCACGATGGGCCAGTCGCATGTAACTTCTACGCGGGGGCCACCCGATTCTAGCTCAGTATTCGTCGGGGAGCAAGATGCAGGTCGAGGCGCGGTCGGCCTCGGTAATCACCCACAGTTTCACTCCCTTCCTGGTAACGTAGACACTGAATATGCGGGCGCCGTCCCGAAGCGCTTGTTCGTTCATGCCCTTGTCGGCCGGATCAATGTTGCCCCAGTCTCCGCGGACATGCCGGTCGAGAAAATCGGCCGGCGTCTGCCCGGCCTCTTCCAGGGCCGCCAAGGCTCCGGGCGTGGCTACGCACTGACCAAGCGGAAACTGAGGGCGCATGAAGTCCACCATTGAAATCTTACCTCACTTTTGTCGTGAACGTTATCGTTAAGTGGCGTCGGGCGGGGTTTGCACCCGCACATTGCATCCCTTGTCGGGCCGTCTCAGCAATTGGACTACCGACGCCTGCGGGTCAAGCTTTGATCGCTACAATGACCTCGACCAGGAAATTCTGAAAATCGCGCGAGGCGTCTGTCGCCCCGGTGACGTAATGGGCGACTTCTTCCATCGCCGTTTGCAATAGGTACTTGTTCACCGCCGTGGCAATGTCCTCCTTGAAGTAGACCACGCCATCGCGGTAGAACCCCATCGTCTCGCTGCCAGCTTGCATACACTCCTTGAAGCACGCCGCCAGCGGTTTCCTCTTGCCTTGGGTCATTTTGACCTCTTGGAGCCAAGACCACACGAGGTCCGCCGCCTCGATGGCGGCGTTGGTCGCCGGAAGAATCTGCTTGCCGTTGCTCTCGTGGCCGTCCAGGACCGAGGCGGCCGTCTTGACTCCACAACGAGCGGCAGCGGAAATCCAGGACGGGGCTTTTGTCGGCTTCGGTCGGAAGCCCTTCTTCTCGACGAATTCGGACGTGTGGCTGGCGATCGCCCGCGCCTCGTGCTCGGCGATCACGGCCAGCAGGTCGATGGTCAGGTCGTTGGCCTTTTCGTTGTCGCAACAGGTGAACTTCTGCTTCGATTCCTTCAGGGTCCGCGTGAAGTAGGCGTTGCGGGCGAGCCGGTCCAGCTTGGCGACCACGAGGG
>Ga0163210_1001354_pt1 | contig 10643 bp, 11 predicted proteins | sample Kivu_220m_FD_113536 | JGI IMG/M metagenome (GOLD analysis project Ga0163210, IMG submission 113536) | Freshwater microbial communities from Lake Kivu, Western Province, Rwanda to study Microbial Dark Matter (Phase II) - Kivu_220m | ecosystem: Environmental > Aquatic > Freshwater > Lake ... | reverse complement strand
TTTCACCCCTGGATTCACCGTTCCGGGGGATTGCCCCCCTCTCCCCCCTGTTGCATAATCCCGGCGCATAAGATAACATGCCAATAAGGGTAAAGACGTGCCAAAAATTGTCAAGAATACGTTTGACAGAAAAGGATTTTTTTGTTAATCACAAGAGGAGACGGCGAATTTGATGACGAGTAGCCGGAAACCCGTGGAGAAGAGGGCTATCTATCCCGGCTCTTTCGACCCCATCACGAACGGCCATATCGACATTATTCTCCGGGGCGAGAAGCTTTTTCCCCGGATCCTCGTCGCGGTCCTCGAAAACCCCAGAAAAGAGACGCTGTTCACGACGGACGAGCGCATCGACACGATCCGGAAGATCTTCAGGGGCCACCCGGCCATCGAAGTCAAGGCGTTTCACGGCCTCCTCGTCGAGTTCGCCCGAAAAAATCGCGCCCGGGTCGTCATCCGCGGCCTTCGCGCCGTATCGGACTTCGAATACGAATTCCAGATGGCGCTGATGAACAAGAACCTGAATCCCCAGGTCGAGACGTTCTTCGTAATGCCCAGCGCCAAGTACGCCTTCCTGAGCTCGAGCCTGGTCAAGGAAGCCTATGCCCTGGGCGGCCGCCTCCCTGACCTCGTGCCCCGCATCGTCGAGCAGAAGCTGTATGAGAAATTTCGGAAGAGGTGAGAGTCTTTTCCTAGAAGAGAGAACGGGAGAAGCGCATGTTCGGCTTTAAGCGGGAGAAGGCCCTGGTGGGGCTCGATATCGGGTCCCACTCCGTCAAAGCCGTCGAGCTGCGGACCCGGAAGAAGGGCAAGACGGACGTTTTCGAGGTCGCCCGGATCGGGTTCGAGGCGCTCCCCCACGACGCGATCGTCGAGGGCACGATCATCGACCCCGTCGCCGTCGCCGAAGCCATCCGCCGCCTCTTCGACAAGAACAAGATCGTCAACAGGGACGTCGTCATCTCGGTCTCTGGCAACTCGGTCATCATCAAGCGGATCTCCCTGCCGGCCATGGAAAAAGAGGAGCTCGCCGAATCGATCATCTGGGAGGCCAAGCACAATATCCCCTACCCCTACGAAGAGACCTACATCGACTACGCGATTCTCCGGCCGGCCGGCGCCGCGGACAGCCAGAACCTGGAGATCCTCCTAGTGGCCGCCAAGAAGGACAAGATCTCGTCCCTGGCCGGCGTCGTCGAACAGGCGCGCAAGAATCTGGAGGCGGTCGAGGTGGACTCCTTCGCCCTGACCAACGCCCTCGAAATCAACTATCCCGAAGATTTCCGGGACAAGATCACCGCCCTCCTCAACATCGGCGCCTCCGTCACGACCATCGTCATCTGCGAACGGGGAGTCCCCCAGCTCTTCCGGGACCTGTCCATCGGAGGCTCTTATTTCATCGAGAACATCCGCAAGGATTTCAATATCGGGCCGGAGGACGCCGAGGACATCCTCCGCGGGACCCCGTCGAAAGCGGTCCCGGCCTACGACCTCGAAGCCCTCATCGGCGTCAACATCAAGAGCCTCATGGAAGAGGTCGAAAAGACGTTCACCTTCTTCGAGGCCGAAGACAAGACCCAGAAGAAGATCGAGCAGATCTTCCTCAGCGGGGGCCTGGCGAACCTGAAGAACATCGCCGGCTCCTTCGAGCAGAAATTCGGCGTCAAAGCGATCCTCTTCGACCCCTTCCGCACCGTGTTCTACAACGACAAGAAATTGAATCCCGTCTATTACCAGGAACTGGCCACGGTCTTCGGCGTCGCGACGGGCCTGGCGACGCGGACGAGAGAGAAATAAGGCCATGATCCGCATCAACCTGCTGCGGGCCGAGAAGAAGGAGATCGAGGTCAAGGCCGCTCCGGCCGAGCCGGTCGTCAAGGCCAAGAAGAAAACGTCGATCGGCAACCTGGCCGTCGTCCTCCTCGTCCTCGTCGTCGCCGCCCTGGCGTATCTGCAGCAGAAATCCCTCAAGACCGAGCGCGACCTCCTGAATATCGCCCGGGAGGACAAGCAGAAGCTCTCCTTCGTCTCGGACAAGCTGGACCAGGTCGAACAGCAGAAGACCTTCCTCCAGAAGAAGATCGATCTCATCAACCAGCTCAAGGGCCGGCAGAGCGGCGCCGTCCTGATCATGGAAGCGCTGAGCTCGGCCCTTCCCGAGTGGGTTTGGCTGACGGAGGCGACGCTGGCCCGCCAGAACCTTCAGATCAAGGGTCGGGCCCTGTCCAACCTCCAGATCTCCGACTACATGCGCAATCTCGAGAAGAGCGGTGTTTTCACGGCCGTCGGCATGCTCGGTTCGACGCAAAGAACCCAGGACGGCAATACGTATTTGGAGTTTTCTCTTTCCGCCGACATAACTCCGCCCGCGGCGGCGGCGAGCGCCCCGGCGGCTCCAGCGGCCAACAAGCCGGGCCGGCGCGCGGGTGAACAGCCATGAAGAAGACTTCGCTGCTCACGTACGTCCTGTTGGCCGCCGCCCTCTGCGGACTCCTGTACATCGCCTATTTCAAGCCGCGGCAGGCCCAGCTGGCGCAGGCCCGGACCGAGAGAACCGCTCTCGAACAGGAGCTGACCGTCCTCCGGGCCAAAAAGGTCCAGCTCGACAAGATCGAGGCCGAGCTCGTGGATTTGAGCAAGTCCCTGGCCGAGCTCGAAACGATCATCCCCAAGAAACGGGAGAGCGGAGAGATCCTCCGCAGCGTCCAGCAAATGGCCATCGACTCCCAGCTGGAGCTGATCCATTACACGCCGGAGAAGGAGATCGTCCGGGACATCTATTCCGAACAGCCCATCCCGATCGAGGTGGTCGGCAGCTACCACAATCTGGGCTATTTCTTCGACCGCATCCTCCACTATCAGCGGATCTTCAATATCGACGATTTCGCCGTCAAAGCCCTCCCCAACCAGAGGGAGGAGGCCACGATCTCGGCCGTGTTTACGGCCCGGACGTATTTCTTCCTCGATGAAAGCCAGATCAGGAAGCCGGAGGCCAATCGGCCGCAAAAACCGGTTCAGGAAGTCGATGAGACAAAGATCAAGTAAAGCGCTCGCCCTCACCGCCGTCCTGATCGGCCTGGCCGGAGCGCCGGCGCTTCCCCAGGCCGAGGCGCCGCAGGTGAAGAAGACGGCGGCGACGTTTCCCGCCTTCTCCTACGAGCCGGGCGGCAGGCGCGATCCTTTCAAGGACCTCTTCGGCGGAACGACCGTCCGGGAGAAAAAGACGGCCACCGGCCTCCCCGACCTCATGATCGAAGACGTCGTGATCATGGGGATCGTCGCAACGAAAGGCAAGAGCGAAGCCATCATCAGCCTGGCCCAGGGATTTCCGATCACCATCCGGGAAGGCGACCGGGTGGCCGACGGATTCGTCCTGGCGATTCGCGAGGGCCAGGTCATATTCCGCAAGACCGTGGACAGCAAGGGCATTCCGCTGGCCAAGCCCAGAGACATCATCAAGGAAATCACGCAAGAGGAGCGCTAACATGAACAGGTACCCGAAGTGGCTCGCTCTGCCCGCGGCCGGCCTTCTTCTCGTCCTGGCCGGATGGAGCCTTCAAGAACAGCCCCTCGCGACCATCGCCAAGATTTCCGTCGTTCCCGCCTCCTCTGCGACGCGCGTCATCCTCGAATCCAGCGGACCCCTGACGAACCTCAGGGCGGCCTACTCCAAGGAGTCCCCTTCCGTCCTCGCCGTCGACCTGGGAAAGGTCCAAGTGCCGGCCGCGCCGGCACTCCCGAACGACCCGGCCCGCCTCGTCAAGGACATCCAGGTCCGGACATCTCCCGACCTCCGGGCTTCCCTGCTCTTGACGCTCCGGGAGCCCGTCCCCTTCCAGGTCTATGCCGACGCGAACAAGGCCGTCATCGAATTGACGGAGATCCTCAGGTCGAGCGACCGTCTGGTTCCCGCCGACCTCGAGGAAACGCTCAAGCGCTCCCCGCGGACGGCGGTCCCCCTGAATGACGTCTCGATCGCCGACCGGGGCGACCGCGTGGACGTCGTCGCCCGCACGGGCCAGGCGCCGATCATCCACATCTTCGCCCTCGCCGAACCCCTCCGGCTCGTCCTGGATATCTACGATACCGTCTACAACCTGCCGACCAAGACCGTCGCGATCGGCAAGCTCGGCCTCGACAAGGTGCGCATCGGGCAGTACCAGACGCCTCCGGCCCAAGCCGTCGCCCGTCTGGTCTTCGACCTCAAGGAAGCGGTCCGCTATGCCGTCAGCAACGGCCCGAAGGAGCTGAAAATCAGCGTCCCGGGAGAAACGGGCGCTCAGCCGGCGCCGGCCGCCGCCGAGGTCAAAGAAGTCAAAGAGGAAGCGCCGCCTCCGGCGAAGGTCAAGCCGGAGGAGATGAAAGAGGCGGCCGCCGCCCCGGTTAAAGGGGTCGAGCCGCCCGTCGAGGCCCAGCAGGAGGTCAAGATCGAGCCCCCGGCGAAGGACGACAAGCAGAAGACCCTGACCATCCACGACGCGGAGCAGAAGTATTCGGGCGAGATGATCAGCCCGCGATTCAAGGATGCCGACCTGCGCGACGTGGTCCTCTGGCTGGGCGAGCGGGTCGGCCTGAACGTCCTCTTCGACCCCGAAGTCCGCGGGACGGTCACCTGCAGCTTCCTCGACGTTCCGTGGGACCAGTTCCTGGACATGATCCTGAAGAACAACAAGCAGGGCCGGACCCTGGAAGGCAACGTCCTCCGCATCGCGCCCCTCGGCGTCCTGGCCGAGGAGGAAAAGGCCCAGCAGAACCTCCGCGACGCGAAGGAACAGGCCGGGCCCCTGATGACGAAATCGTTCACCCTGTCCTACGCCAGAGCGCGGGACATTCTCGAGCTGATGAAGAATAAGAAGTCCGCCCGCGGCGAGATCGTCACGGACGAGCGGACGAACATGATCATCATCACCGACGTCAAGGAGAAGATCGACCTCCTCGAGAATCTGATCAACGCCCTCGACGCGCAGACCCAGCAGGTGCAGATCGAGACGCGGATCGTCGAGGCCACCGCGACATTCGTCCGCAACCTGGGCATCCAATGGGGCGCGAAGGGCATCGCCGACCCCTTCTACGGGAATCAGACGTCGCTCCAGTTTCCCAACAAGATCGCCATCGACGGCGCGATGATTCCGCAGGGCATCACCACCCGGGGCATCGGCGGGCCGCTCGGGGGCTACGCCGTCAACCTGCCCGCGGCCGCCTTCAACTCCGCCATCGGGGTTTCCTTCGCCAATGTCCTGGACACCTTCCGCCTGGACATGGCCCTGACCGCCCTCGAGACATCGGGCGAGGGCAAGATCGTTTCGACCCAGAGGGTCGCGGCCTACAACAACAAGGAAGCCTACATCAACCAGGGCCGTCAGATCCCCGTCCAGACCCAGGCCAATTTCACCGTCACCACCCAGTACGTCAACGCCGGCCTCGAGCTGCGGGCCACCCCGCAGATCACGGCCGACGGGACGGTCATCCTGGACATCAATATCCAGAACAACGCCGCCGATTTCGCCAATCTCGTCAACGGCATCCCCCCGATCACGACCCAAAGCGCCAAGACCGTCGTCGGCGTCCCCGACGGCGGGACGACGGTCATCGGGGGCATCTACCGCCAGGAGGACGCCATCACCCGCGAGCGGGTGCCCTTCCTTCACCAGATCCCGATCATCGGCGCCCTCTTCAAGTCCTCATCCAAGACGACCCAGAACCGCGAGCTCCTCATCTTCATCACGCCGAGGATCTTGAAATAGAGGAGGCCAGCCATGAACATCACAAGGCATCTCAAAGGCATCGTCGCCGCGGCCGCCCTCCTCGCTGCCTGTCTCGTCCTGCCCGCGTGCAATCCCATCGAGAACGAAACGCAGTCCGCCAGCCTCCTGCTCGTGGAGAGCTTGACGGGGCTGGACATGAACGGCACCGAAGGCGCCTTCCTCCAATCCGACGTCGTGATCCAGGATCCGGCCAGTGGAGCGACCTCGGTGCGGGCCGACTCGGCCACGGCGATCTTCCGGGCCACGACCCTCGACCCCGACCCGCTCCTCGGCACGTCCCAGTACAACGACATCCAGCTCACCCGCTACGTCGTCACGTTTCTCCGTGCGGACGGCCAGAACCGGCAGGGCGTCGACGTGCCCTACCAATTCGAAGGGCCCCTCTCGGCCCTCATCCGGACCGGCGTCTCGACGACCGCGTCGTTCGTCATCGTCCGCGAGGTCGCCAAGCAGGAGCCGCCCCTCCTGAATCTCCGCAGCGCGTTTCCCGGAGAGATCCTGAACGTGACCGCGCAGGTGGACTTCTACGGCCGCGACCTGGCCAACAAGGCGGTCAAAGCCACGGCCGCGATTCCTATCTTTTTCGCGAACTACGGCAACTGATGAGGACAACGACCATGAGACCAAGAACGGCGGCCATCCTGATGGTCCTGGGCATCGTCCTGCTGGCGGGCTCCGCCTGCAAGCGAACCGCGGTCCGTGAGCCTTCCCCCCTCGGGCCGTCCACCATCCACCTGACCTTCACCCTCTCCTCCTCGCCCAACGTGCTTTACGCCGGGCTGCAGCGTCCGACGGCGCAGGTCAAAGTCGTCATCAAGGACGGAAACAATCCCGTGGCGGGCGCCGTCGTCTATTTCACGGTCGTCAGCGGGCTCGGCGTCTTTTCCGACTACACGCAGCGGACGTTCGTGGCCTCGAACGAATTCGGGTCCGCCACCGTCATCCTCCTCGGACCCCTGCAATCCGAAATCGATGCCGACGACACGATCGTCGTCCGCGCTCAAATGAAGACCGACTCCCCCCAGAGCATATTCAAAGACGTGGAGATCCAGGTCCTCCGCGCACCCGATCAGCGGTAGCGCGCGACGGATTTCTTGACCCCGGCCGTTCCGAGAGACGCCTCCAGGCAGGCGTCGAGCGCTTCCGCGGCCCTCGCCTTCAGGATCACCTGAATCCCCTTCTCCCCGCGGAGCAGGGACGGCGGGGCGACGGCCGGGCCGAAGATCTCGATATCGCGGCCGCAAGCCCGGGCCCGGCCGGCGAATTCCCTCGCCTTCCGCCCCAGCAGGCGCGCATCCCTCCCTAAGAGGACGACCTCGGCCATGGCCGAAAACGGAGGATAGCGCATGAGCCGGCGGAACCGGATCTCCTCTTCGTAAAAGGCTCGATAATCCTGATGAGCCGCCGCCCGGATGCTGTGATGTCCGGGAAAAGCCGTCTGGACGACGACGTCGGCTTCGTTCCCGGCGGCCGGAGCGGCGAAGCGGATCATGCGGCGCAGGGCCTGGAACGTCTTTTGCGACGCCCGGAAATCGGCTACAGCCAGGAGGGCCTCGGGATTGAGGATTCCGACCCAGGCCGCCGCGTCCAGGCCGGCTTGATGGGCCAGCATCTGCGTCCCGATGAGGACGTCGATCTTTCTCTCGTTGAAGCTCCGCAGGACCTTTTCCCGCGCCGCCTTCGTTTTGACCCGGTCGCTGTCGAAGCCCGAGAGGCGGGCCGCCGGAAACAGCCTGCGGACCTCTTCCTCGACCGCTTCGACGCCGGCTCCCCGCGGCTCCATCACCCGGAAGCCGCAGTTCGGGCAGACTTTCGGCCGCGGCCGGGTTGCCCCGCAATAACGGCAGACCAGCCGCTCTTCCTTTTTATAATAAGTCATCGAGATGTCGCAGCGCTCGCATTTCGGGATATGCCCGCAGCGGGGGCAAAAAAGGAATGAGGCGTAGCCGCGCCGGTTCAGAAAGACGATCCCCGGCCGTCCGGATTGGAGATTCGCCTTCAGGATCTCGACGAACCTCCGTGCGAGCAGGCTCTTCTCCGAGGCGTCGTCGACGACCTCGACCCGCCGCTGTTCGCGGTCCTCGGGCAGGGCCAGCAGGCGGCCGCCCTCGCGGGCCTCATGGAAGGCCTCGACCGTTGGCTCGTCCGAGCCGAATACCAGCAGAGCGGCGTGGCCGGCCGCCAGGAACCGGGCGGCCGTCCGGGCGTCGTAAACCGGCCGCTCGGTCTGGAGATAGGCATCGTCCTGCTCCTCGTCGACGACAACGAGGCCGAGCGACCGGAATGGAGCGAAGAGGGCGGACCGGGGGCCGACCACGACGCTTCTCCGACCGGATTGAACCATCTGCCATTCGCGCTCCCGAGCGCCTTCCGCCATCTGGCCGTGGAGGAACGCGGCGGTTTCACCGAGATGCTTCTCCAGGCTTTCCCGGAGCGGGCCGGAAGCGGCCGTTTCGGGGACCAGGACCAGGGCTTGTCGGCCGGCCGCGGTTGCCCATCGTATCAACGGCCCGTAAACGGCCCGTCTAGATTTCGCCCCTCCGTACAAATAAAACGAAGCGAGCCGCTTCGCGAGGAGCGGGCCGCGCATCGCCTCCAGGGCGTCGCGGACTTCCGCTTCGGCGGCGAAATCGAATTCGAGCTGCTTGGGGCCTGTCCGCTCGGGAGGGGCCGGCCTCTTTTTCGGAGGCCGGCGGTTCTCTTCGACCACCTGGACCAATCCCTTTTTGGCCATGCGGGAAACGAGAGCGGCCATGGTCTTCAAGCCCGTCTTCCGACGCAGATGGAGGACGGTGAACGCCTTTGCGCCAAGGGCGTCGGCGGCCTTCTTTTCAACCTTGGACAGGGTCCCTTTCCGGAGCGCTTCGCTCCCGCTTTCTGTCAAGCGGACCTTGGCCTTGGACCTGACTTCGAGCGAGGGAGGCAGCGCCGCCTGGAGAAGCTCTCCCCATGAAGAAAAAAAATGCCGGCTAAGCCGGCCAGTGAAATCCAGCGTCGAGGCCGCGAAGACGGGCTCTCCGTCGAGGATCGCGAGGATCTCCTTGAGGGGCCGGACGTCGGCCGAGCCCCGTTCCCGGACGGCGACGATAAATCCCGGCTGGGTTTTTCGGCCTAGGGGGGCCAAAACGCGGACGCCGGGCTTGGCCGCTCCCTCGACTTGGGCGGGAACGAGGTAGGAAAAGCTCTGTTCGAGCGGGAGGGGGAAGACGACATCGGCCAGGAGGGTCATTTCCTGCCCAGGAGAGCCATGACCTTTTGCATGTCGTCCCAGACCATCTTCTTGATCGCTTTGTTTCCTTCGTTGCGGACGAGGTAGGAGGGGTGAAAGGTCGGCATGATCTGCATGCCGTGCCAACCGTAGAAATTCCCGCGGATCGAGGTCATCCCCCCGAAGGTTTCGGGCAGGAAAAAGTCCGTGGCGCTTTTCCCCAGCGTGACGATGACCTTGGGCCGGATGGATCGGATCTGCTCGAGGAGGAAGGCCGTGCAAACTTCGACCTCCTCGCGATGAGGAACGCGGTTGCTGGGCGGCCGGCACTTGACGACGTTCGTGATGAAGACGTCCTTCCGGTCGTACGTCATCGCCGCGATGATCTTGGTCAGCAGTTGGCCGGCCCGGCCGACGAACGGCCGGCCCTGGGCGTCTTCGTCAGCGCCCGGGCCTTCGCCGACGAACATGAGCTCCGCAGCCAGGTTTCCCTCGCCGGGCACGGCCCGCGTCCGGCCTTCGGCCAGGGGACATTTCCGGCAGCGGAGGATCTCTTCGTGGACCGAAGCGATGTCCCTCGCGGGCGGGCCGAGCGGCTCGGCGTGCTCCGGCGGAGCGGCAATCACCCGCACAGCGCTCGGCTCGACCGTCGCCCGCGCGGCCGGCGGCCGTTTCGTCTTGAAGATGAAATCCGCCCCGATCTCCTTGAGGAATTTGAGCCGCTCCTCAAGGTCGGAGGGCGGAGCTTCAGGATGCCTGACCAAGGGATTATGCGAAGCTCTTCAGGATAGGCTGGAGCTCGGCTTTCCTGGCTTCGGTCCGGCAGCGCGAGCTGAGGATGACGGACTCCAGCTCCAGGACGGCCCGGTCGAGCTTATTGTTGACGACCACGTAGTCGAAATCCCCGTAATGGCGGATCTCCCGCTTGGCGTTCTTCAGCCGCCGCTCGATCGCTTCGGGCTTGTCCTCGCCCCTGTGCGCGAGGCGCTTGCGGAGCTCGGAGTATTTCGGGGGAAAGATGAAGACGAAGACCGCCGGCAGGCGGCTCGCCTTGATCTGGCGCGCGCCCTGGACGTCGATATCCAGGATCAGGTCGCCCGATTCGCCCTTCTCCCGGATCTCTTTTCTCGACGTCCCGTAATATTGGCCGTGGACGACGGCCCATTCGACGAACTGCTTCCGGGCGATCATCCGTTCGAATTCGGGGCGCCCGATGAAGTAATAGTCTTTGCCCTCCTGTTCGGACAGCCGCCGCGGCCGGGTCGTATGGGAGACCGAAAAGCGGACGTTTCGCAGGTCTTTCACGGCGTGGTGGATGAGGGTCGATTTCCCTCCTCCCGAAGGTCCGGTCACGACGAACAGCACGGCGGGTCTCCTTTCACTCCAGGTTCTGAACCTGCTGGCGTATGCTTTCGACCTCGTTCTTGATCAGGAGCCCCTCCCGGGTGATCCCGATGTCCTGGGACTTGGAATTCAGGGTGTTGGCTTCGCGGGTCAGCTCCTGGGCGATGAAGTCGAGCATCTTTCCGGCCGGCTCGCCTTTCGGCGAGGCGATGAGCTTGCGGGCCGCCTCCAAATGGCTCTTCAGGCGCTGGATCTCCTCCGAGACGTCATAGCGCTGGGTCAGATACGAAACCTCTTCGGCCAGCCGCTCGGCGTTCTTCGGGCCGTTG
>Ga0163210_1001353_pt1 | contig 10646 bp, 12 predicted proteins | sample Kivu_220m_FD_113536 | JGI IMG/M metagenome (GOLD analysis project Ga0163210, IMG submission 113536) | Freshwater microbial communities from Lake Kivu, Western Province, Rwanda to study Microbial Dark Matter (Phase II) - Kivu_220m | ecosystem: Environmental > Aquatic > Freshwater > Lake ... | reverse complement strand
TTCGGCATCGGTGATGCCGCCTTATATAAGATAGAAAGCCAGAAGCTCAGGAAAGACAAATAACCACATAATATGATTACAGCGATGCCATTCATATCTTTCATCGCCGTCATCTTCTCTTATCGCCGTAATCGCAGTCTTTACTAAAGTGTCTGGAACTACTTACCCGTATACTTAGGAGGCCGCTTCTCTAAGAAAGCCTTTGCCCCTTCTTTCTGGTCCTGGGTGCCAAAACACATGGCAAACAGATCCGCTTCGCACTCAACGCCGACCGAAAGCGGAGTATCTAAAGATTTATTGACCGCAAGCTTAGCGAATTTCAAGATAGCCGGGCTCTTGCTCTTGAGCTTCTTTATGACCTCTTCAACTGCCTCTCTCAACTTGTCCGCGGGAACAACCTTGTTCACCAAGCCAAGCCGCAGGGCTTCCTCGGCCGAAATAGGGTCGCCGGTAAAAATCATCTCTTTTGCCTTCTTCTCCCCCACAAGCCTCGGCAACATCTGGGTTCCGACTCCACCCGGTATAACGCCAACGCTTATCTCTGGCTGACCAAACCGAGCATTCTCAGAGGCTATAATTATGTCGCAGCCCATGGCGAGTTCACACCCGCCACCTAGAGCTAATCCGTTCACCATGGCTATGACCGGCTTGGGGATCTCCCTTATGAATGTATATGGTCTCTTCGCCCCCTTGGTCGATGTAATGACGCTAACTGTAGTCCAATCAAGAAACATGTTGATATCAGCACCAGCGCTGAAAGCCCTGTCGCCTGCCCCGGTGAGAACGATGACCTGCACCTCATCGTCGTCCTTAGCATCCTCCAGGGCAGCCATAATCTCACTCCGCAAGGTCTGGTTTTGAGCATTAAACTTCTCAGGCCGGTTGAGGGTTATCCAGGCAACGTTATCCTTCTTCTCATAAATAATCGTCTCGAATTTCACTTCTTACTCCTTTCCGTAATATATTTTCAACCGAAATTATACCTTTTGCTTCTCTAATTCTTTTTCAGCTCCCTTCGGTGTCACTCCCAGCCTATCGAAAGAATATTTTCCTTCGACGGGAATGCCAGCCAGACGCTTAGCAATATTCTTTGTCTTCTCTACATTATAGCTCCCCGAAATGGCAATCTGTTCCATCCTGGGAGAACCCCCGCCATGAACGCCAGCATATTGCATGACGCCAGCGAATTCTGAGCACGATATGGCTTGCACCCAGCGAAAGGCACGGTGTATGTTCTCAATTGGCACATTCGGGTTCCGCATCATATATTTCTCTACGAGTGGGCGAGTCTCTGGATTCAACCAATCATCTTCACGCGGCAGAGTCGCCGGCATTCCACCAGCAATATCCGCCAGAATATCGAACTCATGGTAGATATTTATACCGGCGTGCCTGCGGCTAACGTTACAATAGAGAATATCTGGAATGTAGGTTCCAGAGCCCGACCTCTGAGCATTAATGGCGGCGGCAACGCCCGTCCCGTAACATAGCTCGGAGGTGCAAATCAACTCGACCAGCTTTTCTCTAACATGTGCTTCTCTTTCTATTCCATTACACTCAGCCATCAAGGCAGTGGCACCAGTGAGCACATCCGTCATAGCCGGCTTACAGCCCGTATAGCTATGGCGATGGTAGAGGGCAAATAGAAGTGCCAGCCTACCACCAAGCTCGTACTCACTGTTCAAGAACACCCTCTCCCAGGGGACAAACACATTATCGAAAATCGTCATAGAGTCAGCAGACCCATAGGGACCCGGCATACCCAGTTCTCTGGAGGTCTCATAATTAGCGGCGCTGACAACCTGTTTCACACCCTCATCATCAGCAGGAACAGCGCAGGAGACTGCCCAGGGGCCTTCCTCCTTGGTCAATCGTCTTGTAGGCAACACCAATATCCATTCCACAACAGGGGCAACTGAATTGTGAACCTTGGCCCCCCTGATGACAATGCCGTCGCTCTTTGTTTCCACCACGCGAAGGTAAAGGTCAGGATCTAACTGCTCATGAGGCCTCCACGGCCTATTCCCTTTGACATCCGTCTGAGCGCAGCAGCCAGTGCAGTCGTTCTCCTGAAAGTCCTTGAGCCAGTTCTCAAATCGCTTATGGTACTCAGTGCCATAGGCCTGGTCTGCTTCCCAACTGACTACGGAATTGGCATTTATGGCGTCAATTCCCATGCACCTGGCAATGCAGCCACCAACCTGATGACAGGTTAGCCTGGTCATCCGCTGCTTGGCCAGTAAATCTGCAACGCTCCGGTGAACATTACAGAACCGGTTTATCTTCTTGCCCGTCAGGTGAGATGTGGCGACGATTATATCCTCATACACCTTGAACTCTGGATCTTTTACCATATCATAGGTCTTAGCCAGCACATTGACCGCACCCTCTAGCCGAGGATGATCACGGTCTACAAGCTGACCATTCATGTAAACGTTCCGTCTCATTTTGCTCAGTCTTTTGCGATATTCACTTGATGTAATCATTTCAACCTCCTATATAAGATTCCAGTTCGCTTATATGGTAGCGCCACCATCTATGGCCAGAACCTGTCCGGTTACATAGCTGGAAGCATCAGAGGCCAGGAAAATCACAGCCCCAGCCATTTCCTCAGGCTCGGCTACCCGCCGCATGGGAGTTCCCATCATGGCACCCTGCAGAACATCCGGGTTGCCCCAGAGGGCTTCGCTGAAACGGGTTTTGGTCAGTCCCGGTGCTATGGCATTCACCCTGATATTGTACTGAGCCCATTGTTGTGCCATGACCTTTGTTGCCATGATCACTCCGGCTTTGCTTACGGAGTAAATCGGCAATATGTCAGGGGTAATCCCGGCCACTGAGGCAACATTGATAATCTTGCCCCCACCTTGCTCCTTCATCAACCTGGCCACCGCCTGACTGAGGAAGAACAGCCCCTTTAGGTTTAGATTCATAATGGTGTCCCAGGCACGCTCCTCTATGTCTATGGCCTGGTCCATGGTCGGGTTGGTAGCTGCATTGTTTACAAGGATATCAATCCTGCCAAACTCATCCTTGACCTTACTGACTAGACTATTTATCTCCTCGAGCCTGCCTACATGTGCCGCCACAGCCAGCGACTTCCTACCCGCTCCCTTTATCTCTTTAGCCACTTCCTCAAGGTCTGGTAATTTCCGACTGGCTAAAGCCACGTCGGCACCGGCCTTGGCAAGTCCAACAGCAATGGCCTTACCGATGCCGCGGCTGCCGCCAGTTACCAGGGCCACTTTGCCTTTTAGAGAGAAATCGTCCGGGGGAAAATTCATGCTTACCTCCTAAACAAGATTCATTGGTTTTGGCCAGAAGCCGACACCAAAGTATATATCGCCACGGGCACTATATGCAACCTAAATATTTCCGAAAGGAGGAATTTATGAATTGTGGCGGGCACAAATTACCCCAAAGTATGCCAACTACCCTATACCCAGAAAAATACCTTGGAAGCGAGATAAGAGCGCTTTCTCGTTTAAAATTAATGGTGGAGCTGATGGGATTCGAACCCACTACCTTTTGACTGCCAGTCAAACGCTCTCCCGATTGAGCTACAGCCCCACGCCAAAAAGTCTAGCAAAAAGCCCGGTGAAACTCAAACGGCACTAATGTTTTAGAGGCCGACCCCAGGCATCCTTGCGGTATTCGCTGGCGATAAGGATAATATCGCTAAGCCACCAGACACCAAAGCCTCCTAAGATAAGGAGCTTAACGATCGCCGAGCGCGTCCTTCCTATATAAAAGCGGTCAACACCAAAGAACCCGAGAAAGAGGGATAGAAGGAGAGCTACTCGCCAGCTTCTTGGCTTAGGCTTAGATCTAGATCTAGATTTAGACTTAGGCATGGACCACCTAAATTCCTAGCACTCCTACCCAGCGTAATATAGAGCGTAAGCCGAAATAGCCCAGATAGGCAATTGCCATGTTCTTTACGGCCTTGCCACCCCAGCATATAAAGAAGAATTTGACCAGTCCAAACCGAAGCATTCCAGCTATGGCCGTAAACGGATAAAACAAGGGATTCAGGATGGCTGACATCAAAAAGACAGCTATCTCGCCGCGATTACGTATCCAATCGTTAAACTTGGCAAAATACCTGTGATTAAGATTTTGCACAGCCTTCTGCCCACCCCAGCCACTTAAGTAAATACCGATGCTGCCAATTGCTTCCCCTAAGCCAGATACGATTCCAACTAGAGCTGGGTTTAACACGCTACCTAAGGTAAATACAACTAAAATACCTGGCATAGGTACAAAAACAGTGGCACCAGCCAGAATACTGATAACGAAGGCACCAAGGTAACCATAGTGTTGAGCCTGACTGACATAGTCCCAGTAAACAACAACAGCAACACAAGAGGCAATGGTAAGTGCTAATGCCACACCGCCTATAATATATTCTCTTTTTCTCGATTCCGTTTTTGCTGCCATCGCCACTTCCGAAGACTCTCCCGTTTGAGTTAACTACCTCACCTATTTCTTAGCGCCGAAATTAGTCTTGAGGAAATCTCTGATTTGCCGCTGGATCCCAGGACTATCCCAATCGTATTCGTGACCTGGAGCGCTAACGCAATGAGCAAACATTACCCGTTTTCCCATAAGCCGATACCACATCCATTTAAAAGGAGCAGCCATAAGGATTCTAGCCCCAACCCTCAAATTGCCTTGCACCAAGACGTCTGCTATGACTCCATTACTATCTACAGCCAGTGTTCGCCCGGTAATTATCCGCCAAGATTTGTACTGGAACGGAAAGCCCAATTCAATGCTATAGACCGGGTAAGGTCCACCTAATTGCTGCATAACTGCACTACCAAAGGCAGCTCCCTGACTTATACCTACCAAGATAACCTTAATAGAATTTACATGTGTGATGATAAATCGCAGCCAAGCCGCCATTATATTTGCCTTAGAAGCAAAAAAGCGAAATTGCTCTCTCAGGTCCCGCATCTGCTCCCACCACCCTGTGCCACTGCGGAAATACTGGGTCAGCAACAAACTATGCCCCATCTCCTCCACGACGGCTTTAATTCCAACCACTATGCCCCTCTCCCACTCCAGACATTGGTCTAACCGGGCATGCCCCCACCCACCAGGGTTATGAACAATAAGGAAGCCTTTACCTTTGGCTTCAGCACAAATATCTAAAACATGATTAGCGAAATCACTACCTGCCTCCTCACTGCCAAAAAGTTGCTGAGCCAAGCGATAGGCCTCTTCCCGTAAAGTCAGATTCGCACTAGTCATCTTTAGTCCACTGTTGACACTTTCGGCCTTCGCAGGAAAGCTTAATCAATGAAGCACCTACCTAACCGCATCAATAAGGTGATACTTTGCACTCTTCTCACCTGCTGAATTATTCCTCTGCTCAAGATAGATTGCGTTGCCCTTTTGCCAAATCCAAAGATGATGTTCCCGTTTAAGCCAGGCACCGATAGATTGCCTAGAAGGATAAACAATAAAAACAGCTTCTGCTACCCTATTTAGCTCAGCCAAAGCCCGTTTAGCGTCATCAATGGTTGGTAAATGCTCCAATAAGTGACTGGCAAAAGCAGCCCCAAAGCTTTTGTCAGAAAACGGAATCTGCGTAACATCGGCAATTACGCCACGCGGGTGACCCGTAAAAGCATAGGAGACAATATCGAGGCAGACGTCACCCTTGCCATGCGCTGGCATATTCAGCAAGCGACGAACCCTGTAAGTACCAAACGGTCCGCCAGTTACGAGGAGTGGTTTGCCAACCTTTTGGGCGAAGGCAGCGGCAGCCTCGTACTTCTTGTCTTTGTCCCGAATTTCACCCAGCCAGACGACCAGCTGCCAGATTACTACTCCAATGAATATGCCTGTTAATAAGAACAAGACAATGTACATATCCTGATTGCATTCCCACTAAACCCCTAAGAAATGGAACAATGAAGTCAACCCAAAATATCCACAAAATGCTATGAATGAGCTCTTAACTAAATTGCCAAGCAAAGAGTAAAGGAAATACTTCCATCCAGAGAAATGGAGTGACGCCATAGCAAGAGTCATAGGTAAATGGAAAGGATTTATTATGGCCGACATAACAAATACAGCCAGTGAACCATGCCGTTGCGCCCAGGCTATGGCCCTATCATATAAACCTCTATTAACCATACAAGCGAGCTTCTGGGAGAGATCCTTACTACCCTGACCAATCATAAAGGTGATTAATTGCCCCAAGCTAGCGCCAAGCCCCGATATTAGCCCTACTAACACTGGCGCTCCTATCCGCAACTGAGGTGCCAGGATAGACGGTAGAGTAAATACTAGAAGCCAATAGGGAACAGGTATTGCGATAAGGCTTAGAACACTCCCACCAAGGAAGGCAACAACGAGCATACCCAGAAGGCCATAAGTTGCTATATATTTTGTATCTAATAGGTAATTTCTGTAGTAAATAGCAACAACACAAAGCGAGATAGTAAGCAGTAGGGATAGAACACTTACTGTAATGTCCTTTTTGGACCAACCTTGTCCGGCTTCTCCATTTGCAGTTACAACACCTTTGAAAGAGGAATCTCCCATCCTATTTAGCTGCCTTGACTTTCTTTTTGGTGCTAAAGCTTAGCACATCCCCATCAACGCCAACAACTACGGTGTTTCCGTCCTTTATCTCGCCCTGCAATATTCGGCTGGACAGAGGATTCTCCACATAACGCTGGATTGCCCGCCGTAGCGGACGAGCTCCGTAGGCTGGTTCATAGCCTTCCTTGAGCAGCCAGGCTTTCGCCTCGTCATCCAGCTCCAATTTGATATTTCGATCAGCTAGACGTTTCTCAACCTCCAAAATCAACAGGTCCACAATCTTCTTCAGGTGCTCCTCAGTCAGTGGTTGAAAGATGATGATATCGTCTATCCTATTCAGAAACTCAGGGCGAAAGGTTTGTTTCAAAGCGGTTTCTATGGTACCTCTCAGCCGCTGTTGCTCACTCTTCTCCTGGCGAGAAAAGCCAATGGCTTGACGCTGAAATTCCTGAGTGCCCAAGTTGCTCGTCATTATCACCACGGTATCTTTAAAATTAACCGTTCTACCATGGCCGTCAGTCAGCCTACCATCCTCCAATATCTGGAGCAGAATGTTAAAAACATCAGGATGCGCCTTCTCAACCTCGTCGAAAAGAATCACCCGAAATGGGCGACGGCGTACGGCTTCAGTTAGTTGCCCTGCCTCTTCATAACCCACATATCCCGGTGGAGCACCGATAAGCCGAGATACTGTGTGCTTCTCCTGGAATTCTGACATATCTAGCCGAATCATGGCATCTTCATCATCGAAGAGGAATTGAGCCAATGCCTTGGCCAGCTCTGTCTTACCAACACCTGTGGGCCCTAAGAAGATAAAACTACCTATGGGGCGCTTGGGATCTTTAAGCCCGGCTCGCCCTCTCCTGATAGCCTCAGAGATGGCTGAAACCGCCTCCTCCTGATTTACAATTCTCCCATGCAGCCTCTCTTCCATGTGAAGCAACTTCTCAGCCTCACCCTCCAGCATCCGAGACACCGGGATACCCGTCCATTTGGAAATCAACTCAGCTATAGTCTCCTCGTCAACAACGCTATCAATCTTTTTCTCCTTGCGCCATTCAGCTTCCTTGCCATCACGCTCCGGTTCCAACTGCAACCTTTGAGACCTTAACTCAGCCGCTTTTTGATAATCTCCTCGCTGAGAGGCCGACTCTTCCTCATCTTGCAGATACTTTATCTTCGCATCTATCTCTTTGATATCCGGTGGTTTGCTTTCCATGTCAATGCGCAACTTACTTGCTGCCTCATCAATAAGGTCAATTGCCTTATCCGGCAAAAACCTGTCCGAGATATAACGCTGGCTAAGTCGGGCAGCAGCCACGAGGGCAGAGTCATCGATTTTTATCTTGTGATGGGCTTCATACCTAGGACGTAGCACTTGTAACATCTCTATAGTCGCCTCAACGCTCGGCTCACCGAGAAACACAGGCTGCAGCCTTCGCTCCAGCGCCTTGTCCTTCTCGATATGCTCCCGATACTCATCCAGAGTAGTTGCCCCAACGCACTGGAGTTCACCACGAGCTAACGCCGGCTTCAACATGTTACTGGCATCGATAGCCCCCTCGGCAGCTCCAGCACCAACCACAGTGTGCATCTCATCTATAAACAAGATAATCTCACCGCTGGCCTGGCGAATCTCATCCATAACCGCTTTCAGCCTCTCCTCAAACTCGCCACGAAACTTGCTGCCAGCGACTAGTGACCCCATATCCAGGGCAACGACTCTTTTATTCTTAAGAGAATCGGGAACATCGCCAGCCGCAATCTTCTGGGCTAACCCTTCAGCAATAGCTGTTTTACCAACACCAGCCTCGCCGATAATAACAGGGTTGTTTTTGGTACGCCGTGTCAATATCTGCATTACCCTCTTTATCTCGTCATCACGCCCAATCACCGGGTCGAGTTTCCCTTGACGAGCTAACTCGGTGAGGTCACGGCCGTATTTCTCTAGGGACCGATACCTGCTCTCAGCGGTTGGGCTATCAACCCGGTGGCCCCCCCGAATATCCTGAAGCGCCCGGTAAATCTTCTCCTGGTCTATGCCGAACTCTTTCAGAATTGTGGCTGCCTCACCCTTACCTTCCACCGCAATAGCAATCAGCAGATGCTCAGTGCTAATAAAGTCGTCTTTAAGTCGGTCAGCCTCGTGAGCGGCATTATCCATGAGACGAGCGATTCGAGGGGTCGCATAAATTTGAGCTGACTCATGGGTTGCTTTCGGAGCACGGTCGAGGCTATCTTCAACCCGCTTTTTTACCGCCCCCACATTTACACCCAACCTTCCCAATATCTGTGAGGTCAAGCCACCCTCTTGCTCCAGCAATGCCAATAAGATATGCTCCACATCCCACTGGATATGGCGATAGCGAGCAGCAATAACCTGTGAATTGGCCAGTATTTCCTTGGCCTGTTCAGTAAATCTTTCCGGTCTCATAAGTCTCTATTACTTTTCTCCAAACTCCTCTTTAATAAGCTTATCTCTGTAGCCCATAACATAGGAGCATTCAGGACCTTTGCATTTCTCTATCTTGAGCATGATTTTCCTGTCGAATTTATGCTTCTTGTCCTCAAGAGCTTTCTGCTTATACCTGTTATACCAGGCACATTTAGTTGACCAATCCTTGTTGACCATAATAGTGACAAAATCATCAACCAATTCACAGCGAATAGTGGTCGCCGTAATCTGCCATTTGGCAGGTTTCAATCCTTTTTTTGCTTTAGTTGCTTTAACCATCGCTAACCCCCTTTTTTAGTTTTCTTTTTATCCCTGTCTCAGCTTGTCTAAGCTGCTCAATCTCAAACTCCATTTCTTGAATCCGGCGCTGCATTTCTGCCATTCTCTCTGCCATACGAATCACCACCTCCACCCCAGCCAGATTAATCCCCAAGTCGCACATCAAAGTTTTAATATGACGCAGACGCTCAATATCGATTTCTGAATAATAGCGAATTTTCCCTTTGGATCGATATGGCTGCACCAAGCCAATTCTTTCATAATAGCGCAAAGTGTACATCTCAATGCCAACTATTCTGGCCGCAACACTTATAACATATCTAGGTTCTGAACCCGCCGAATTCATACTATCTTATCACCTCAAGAATGCAATGGCAATACTTAATTGGGACGATACATCCGTAACTGCTCAAAAAGCTGTTTCTCCTGCGGTGTCAATTTTGTCGGCAGCACCACATTCACTTTAGCAAATATGTCACCTCGTGAAGAGTCGTTAAGGTGCGGCATGCCTTGCCCAGCCAGCCGAAACACCTTGCCATTCTGAGTCTCCGGCGGTATCCTGAGAGCTACCTTGCCTTTAAGTGTCGGCACTTGCACCTCACCACCAAGCATCGCCGTGCCCAGAGGAATAGGAACCTCAACATGAAGGTCATCATCCTTACGCTCAAATACCCTGTGAGACAACATTTTCACCACCAGATAAAGGTCGCCTTTGACTCCGTCAGGGCTTAAGCTCCCTTGGCCTGCAATGCGAACCTTTGAACCATCTTTAACCCCCTGTGGGATCTTGACTTCGAGTCGCTTCGGTTTCCTCATCACGCCATAGCCACCACAGGCAGTGCAAGGCTTATTTCGCACCCCATCGCGAACCCTACCAATTCCACCACACACAGAACAGGGCTCATCACTCCAAACCTGCAAAACACGTTTTGTCCCATGATAGGCTTCCTCCAAAGTCACCTCTACAGGATGCTCCACACTCTTGGCTCTGCTTGAACGACGACCTGTGCCGGAGCCGGTTCCAAAGCCCTGAAAGATGCCATCGAAGATCCCACCTAAATCACCAAAATCGGAGGTGGTATAGGTGCCACCCCGGCTAAAATCCCATTGAGCCCCTTGCCCAGCTTTGGCGAACTGCTCGGCATACTGCCACTGGTCTCCAAAGCGGTCATATTTCTGCCGCTTTTCCGAGTCAGAAAGAACCTCATACGCCTCGTTTATCTCTTTAAACCTGGCTTCAGCCGACTTGTCCCCAGGGTTGACATCAGGATGATATTTACGAGCAAGCCGCCGATAAGCCTGCTTTATCTCCTTTTCAGGGGCGCTACGACCCACACCCAAAATTGCATAATAA
>Ga0163210_1001351_pt1 | contig 10649 bp, 8 predicted proteins | sample Kivu_220m_FD_113536 | JGI IMG/M metagenome (GOLD analysis project Ga0163210, IMG submission 113536) | Freshwater microbial communities from Lake Kivu, Western Province, Rwanda to study Microbial Dark Matter (Phase II) - Kivu_220m | ecosystem: Environmental > Aquatic > Freshwater > Lake ... | reverse complement strand
GAAATGCTCACGCTTGTCGCGCTGAGGATGATGCCGATGAACACACTGACAACCAGTGAATAATTGAAGACCAAGGCGACAGGCGCGCCGAGAAGGATGGGGGTGATGATTCCCAGAACACCCACCAGGATAGCGATCCGCCCCGATTTCAACATTCCGCTCAGGTCTACCTCAAGCCCCGCGACGAACATCAGGAAAACCACGCCGATCTCCCCGAGTTCCAAGACAATGTCTCCGGTGTGACCGCCGGGAAAAATCGGCGCGTGGAGCAAGTCGAGGACTGTGGGACCCAATACGAGACCGGCGAGTAATTCTCCAAGCACGGCTGGTTGTCCTAGACGCGCACTGACAAGCCCTGCAGACTTGGCGGCAAAAATGATAATGCCGAGCAAAAGCAAAAGTTGAAGCGTTGTGCTCATATCAGATCATTGCTCAGAGATTCAGGGCATACCCAATCGGCACGATTTCAAACCAAGTGCTGCCCGGCTTGAGCGGAATGGGCTTGCCGGATTCGTCCACAAGTGTAAAGAACTCTTGCACAGAGTTGCGCTGCCATTTGCCGCGGATTCGGATGCCGTCACGAAAAATATCGACGTCACCTTGGCCGACGAGATCGATGTAAACCGAGAGCGCATTGTTGGAGTCTTCAACAATCGTCGTCGTTTCATGTCTAGAGTATAACACGATAACATTCGATGCCGCAACCTGTGTGCGGGTCTCGCCACTGGTCATCCTACAGTCCGCCCCATGACCCCATTGGGCTGTGATACTGTACGAATTGTCAATGTGCGGCGCGCCGGTGACATAACGCAAGTATTCTTGCGCGCCGGGATCGTAGCGCCACTCGACCGCGGCCCACTTTGGCCAAGGGGGTTCGCTAATAGTGATTGAGCCGACGTGCTGACCCGCGGGTGGCGTATCGGAGAATTCAAATCCGTAAAGTGGAGCGGGCTGCTCTAACCCTTTCTGGGTGAGCCACTCACGAAGACGCGGCACAGTCGTGTACAATCTGCCGATATAGCCGTGGGACTGGTTGTAGCAGTACGCCGGCATATTGAAGTATTCGTCAAGATTGATCATCGGCGTTTTGCCAAAGATCCAGCGGACGCCATCGCTCGCGCCTGCGTTCGCGAGCGCGCCGGCGAGCATTGGGGTAAACTGTAGATTGACGAGTCGTCCGCTACGGACCGGTCCAACTAGCGGAGGATCGTTGCTCAGGAATACGGCAGTCAGCCGGGTGTTGATGTACTGGCTGCCCAGTTGATCGATCAATTCTTCAAACACCAGATCGGTGGAACTCATGCCCGCTTGCCAAAAATTGGTTCGGACGCGTTCGTCATTTCCGATTCGGACGAGCAGCGGGCGACGTTGGAGTAATGCCGGGTCAGTGGCCAGACCGGTCAGTGGATTGATATTCGCCGGGCGCTCAGGAATTGGAACCGGTGGAAACGAACCTAGAGCCGGGATAAGCGGGTCTTCACCTACAACTATGGTGGGAGTAGAAATTGGCATGGGCGTCGGTCGCGGCGTAACAGTAACCATCTGGACAGACCAAGGTGTAGGCGTCCTCTCCCCGCACGCGACGAGACCAAGTGCAGCACATGTCAACAGGATCTGCACAAGACATTGAAAGCGCAACCGTATCATAGTAGAACCTCCACAGAAATTGGTCAGAATAGGAAGCGTTCTTCGTGGGGGAGAGAGAAATGCAATCACATCCGAGGATGCCCATGAGTGGAAGACCGCGCGCCGAATCATGTCGGCAAGCCGCGTTTCCGGCGATATTCCGGAATTGAGATCATGGCCGGTCGCTCTCGTGTGCGTATGTCCGCCACGTCGAGTTGAAATGCGTCCCGCGCGTAGCGAATCAGCTTCATGCTTTTGCATAGCTCATTCACCAATTCGATCTTGCGCGTCTCCCCAACACGCTGCATCACCACCTGAATGATCTCAAACGCCATTTTGCTCAACGCCAAGAGCGATTGATTTCGGTGGACCCGTTCTGCGAGGTCAACTTGCCCCATCGCGCCCAGCCCATAGCGCGACCAAAGGTCAATCAGCAAACCGGTTTCGACGCCATAACCCGCGAAAAAGGGAACCGCTTCCAGCGCCTCACGCCGCCCGGCGTACTCGCCTGCGAGCGGCTGAACAAACCCCGAAAGTTCCGGATAGAAAAGATTCAACAGCGGACGTGCAGTAAGTTCTGTCACGCGCCCACCGCCGCGCGCTTCGATCTTTTCCCTCAATCGCAGCGGACGTTGATAAAAACCCTTGACGTACATGAGACGTGGCTCGCGGATAAGGGGCCCCAGCATGCCGTAAACAAAACGCGGGTGAATGTTGACGATGTCTGTGTCTATCCACGCAATCAGATCACCTCGCAGGACATACAGACTGTTCCATAACGCTTCGCCCTTGCCTACCCATACTTCGTATTGCGCCAGGATGTCGGGATGCTTGACGATAGGCACACCAAGACGCTCGACAATCTCGACAGTGCGGTCGGTCGAGCCGGAATCTATCACGACAATTTCATCGAGCAAAGAGTATCGCTCGACGAATCGCTCTCGAATCGTTCTAATAATCTTGCCAATGGTCTTTTCTTCATTCAGCGTCGGTAGACCAAGACTAATCGTCAAGCCCTGTTTCTCCTTCAGTTTGACCAGTTGCCTTAGATCCTTGAATTCGCTCGCGTGGAATGTGTTCTCCGCGAACCATTTGTCCACTATGACGGAAATGGTATAGTCCACTGGTGATGGCTGAGAAGGAAAGGGGCGACAGCGTTCGACGATCAGGACTGGCATCGTGGCGGCTTGCACGACGCACGTTGCGGTCGGACCAATCGACGGATCGCCCGGCTGCGGCTGCGCGATGGCGCCGATGACTGCCATTTGGTAGTCGCTTGACTGCGCGGCGCGGATAATCGCCTCTGGCGCGTCGCCGCTCACATTTAGAATCTGCGTGATTTGCGACAACGCGCGCAAGCGATCGAAAAATATCTGATACTCTTTGTCTGCCAGACGCTCCGCCGGTGCCGCGTGCAACAGCGTGATTTCGGCTGAGTATGCCCGCGCGAAGGCGACGGCTACCTGAAGCGAGAGAACGGCATATGGACCGCCGCGAATCGGCAAAAGAATCCGTTTGATTTCAGATGGGAGTGTGCCATTGACGACGACGACATCGCAGGGCATTGTGCGCAGTATCTCCTCGGGCAGCGCGCTTGTCCAGTTAACCAACAGGAGGTCTTGGCTCCTGAGTGTCGCGCGGGCTTCACACCAAGGATGATACGCGACGCGGACCGTGCTGGCAACATCCGCTTTCCGCGTCAGGGTCTTCAATTTCCGGCGCAATTTCTGTGCGGGACGCGCCCCCGCGCTCAGAGACTCGCTTTCCGACATGGTGACCAAACCCAGCGCGAGGATTTCGCTTTGTTGCGCCAGACCGAGGATACTCCCGAAAGGCAGGAGATTCGCAATCTCGTCAGCGGTTGTTCCCGCGATGACCGCGCGGCGTTTCTTATCTGGCATCACCTTTCTCCCGCCCGCGATGATTGTGCGGCTCACCAAAGCAGTCTGCCAGCAGCACCTGCAGGCGGTGTTCCAGCGTTGTGTATGAGTAGTGCCGCTTGGCTAATTCATAGTTGTGCTCCGCCATTTCCTGCGCCAGGCACTCATCTTCCAATACCTGTCGCACGCGCTGGACTGTTTCGTCGGTGATGAAACCGTCGAACTCGATCACCCGAAAACCTTTCGGCTTGATGTCAATATCGTAGATCGAATAGGCGTTGACGACGATAGGGCAGCGGAAGTAAACGGCTTCGAGAAAGGCATTGCCAAACCCTTCGATGTCTGAGGGATAAGTCACCAAGTCAGCCCAGGGATATACGTCCTTCAGCGCATAGATCTTTCGACCGTCTTGAGTCCAGCCGCGCTCGTTCTGGATGACGTCGGAAACGAAACTAGCCCGAACGCCCAACAACGCGGCAAAGTGGCGCACCCGCTGTTCGTAAACATCTCCCTCGTCGCCGGACGCGTGCGAGATCACGAGCCGCGCGTTGAGTCCTAACTGGTGAATCAGTTCAATCGCGTGCTCGATGCCTTTGCGCTGGACGACGCGCGTCGGCTGGAGAAACAGGTACTCGTCTGGCTGAATTCTGAGCGCCGCGCGCACATCGCGCGCGTACTCATCCAGCGGTGGCGGTGGATGGTCAAAGTCCATCACGTTCGGAACGAGGAGACTCGAGATGCCGGTGCGGAGACTCAACTGGTTCGCCGCGGACGAATTAATGACAACGTGATGGATCGAAGGCAGATGCGGAGGGAATGCCATGTTGAGATAGTCCCATACACAATTCACCAGAAACCGTTTGCGCTCCCAGAAAAAATCGTGATGATGCGCGATGGTTGGAAATCCCGTCTCGGCGATGAATTCGGCGAGCGCAAGCCCCATCGGAATGTTCATCGGAATCGCCAGCACATTCTCGGTGATTAGCAGTTCGATCCCGAAATCGCGGACGAAGGCGTAGATTCGGTCCTTGAGATACTCTTTCAACCGATAAATGAGCCGAGTTGTTTCCGGCGGGCGCGTGCGGTTCGAGAAAGCCGTGACGTAAATCGCGTGGATGTCGGAATGAGTGAAGAGTGCTTCGGGCACGCGGCGGCTGAGCGCCGGATCTCGGTCCGATGCGCCAGCAAGGTAGAAACACGTGTGTCCCATACATTTCAGCACATCTGCCCATTTGTTCGCTTCAAGCGAAACGCCGTCCGTGCCGCTAAAGCGCGTCGAGACGAAACCGATGCGACGACTGCCTGCTGAGGACTGACTACTGCTCATTTCAACACTCCTGCTACTATCACTTCCTGCCAAACGCCGGTTTGGGTAATTAAAGTGCGCAGATCGTGCAAGTCCAATCCCCTCGAGCGACACGCGATCACAGCAATAGGCAATTCATGCGTGACGATGCCAACGCGCTGATTGGGGTATCGCGTGATGATCTCGTTGACGGCTTGGAGAACGCGCGCGGCAAGCGCTGGAATGTCTTCGCCGCCGGGCGGATGCGTTGAAGACGGTGAGTCGTGCCAGCGTCGAAACTCGTCGCGATATTGCGCTTCAATATCTACTGAAAGCATCTCCTGCCATTTGCCGAGATGAATCTCGCGGAAGCGCGGCTCAGGAATCACCGTCATTCCGATTCTGACGTCGATGATTTGCGCCGTCTCCAGCGCGCGGCGCAAGTCGCTACTGTACAATGCGGCAAATTCGAACTGGCGCAACTCGCGCGCGACGCGTCGCGCTTCCTCGCGTCCACGTTCACTCAGCGGCGGATCGGCTTGCCCCTGCCAACGTCCTTCGACGTTCCAATCGGTTTGTCCATGGCGAATCAGGACGAGTCTGGACACCCTGTCTCCATCTCGCTCACCAACGGCTCGATGCGCTCGGTGAAAATGTCTTCCCACACGTACTCGCGCAGGACGCGTTGTTTCAATTGATAACGCGCGTCACGCGTGAGAACATCGGCGATTTGCGCGGCGATCTGCGCGGGCGGTTCATCGGGGGCGAAATAGCGCGCGTGCTCGCGCGCAGATTCGCGAAAAGGCGGAAGATCGGCGCAGAAAATCGGCAAGCGCACCAGCCCCGCCTCCAAAATCGGAATGCCGAATCCCTCGCGTTCGCTTGGGAACAGCAATGCGTCCGCGAGGAGATACAGATCGCGCCGAGTCGCATTATCGACGTCACCGTGTTCTTGTAGGAAGATGACCGCATTTTCGATGTTGCGCGTGTGGCGTAAGACGCGCAGTTCTTCGAAGTAGGCAACGTTGGCAGGGTCGTGGGGACCCAACGGGCCCGTCACGACAAGTTTCGGCGCGAGACCGCATTCGCGCAGCGCGGCGGAGATTTCGATCGCGAGTTCGATGTTTTTGCGCCGCGTGACGCGCGCGGGCAGGAGCAACAACGGGGCGGCGTCGAGCAGTCCCAATTCACGCATCCACCGCGCCGTCGTCGGCGTGACGCCGAGAAATTCAGCCACATCCAGCCCTGGCGGCGCGACCGAAATCTCCATTTCGCGGATGCTCAACAGTTCCGCCAATTCCTTTCGCCGCGCTTCGGAGACGACGACATACTTCACGCCATCCCATTTATGCCGCAACAAATCCCACGGCATTCCCGCGTGCAGGTCACGCGCGTACACGGGATCGTCCCACGCGAAATCGTGACACCACGCGATCAGTTTGACGCGGCGCGCGTCGGCAATCTCTTTGAGCGCGGCGGTCAGCGCAAGGTTCTTGTGCAGCGTCAGTACGTTATGCGCGATGCAAACATCCACATCCGCCAGTGTGCTCGTGAGGAGATGTCCGATCGTGGCGGTCAGCACGCCCAAGTCACTCGTTACAGCTCCCTCGGTCAATTTCTGATCCACCGCGGTCACAAAGGAATGACGCGAATCCACGGTCGGGAGGATACGAATTGGGACGCGCACGTCAAACTGCTTTCCCCGCCCGGCGATTATTTTTACGGCATAGCCGTGATCCGCGAACAGCCGCGCGTGCGCGGCAATTGTGGATTCTACGCCGCCGATGGTGGGAGGCGCGGCGTAGTGCAAGATCGCGATACGCGGTCTTATTCCGTTGGTCATCTTCCACCTACCGTGCGCTGCCAGGATAGCATGCACACCAGAAAGCGATTATTGGTCTCCAGGTTCCTTCAACTGCTCTTGCGCTGAGAGTCCGAAGGTGGACTGGTCGAGCCATTCGTCTTCGTTTCATCCTTCCCCGTGACCCCGTCGCGAAATTCGCGGATCGCTTTGCCCAGCGCGCGCGCGGTTTCGGGCAGCCGATTCGCGCCGAACAGCAAAAGGGCGACGATGAGAATGAGGACAATATCGAGCGGTTCTGGTCGAAACATTTCCTTCTCCTTTCAAGTCTACGGCATCGCCTGTTCGAGGACTGCCGATGCAATCGAAGAAAAAAGCGCGACAGCTCCGTAGAGCATTACGACCATGACGACCAAAAGTCACAACGCCCTCACTATACCGGTGACGAGGCGTGTGCGATGCCGATAGTCGCCGACCTCTCCCACTCAGACCAGCATTCGGCAAACCAGACGAAGAGGCATGATCCCTTGCGGAACACCAAGAGGCGCGAACCAGCATCCCTTTTCCACAATTGTCGTAGGCTGAGCCGCTTTAATTTGCGTTGGTCACAACCCGGGTCAGCAGTAGCATGAGCCGGATCTTCGTATTCACCATAATTCTCGATGGCTATGATGATTCGACGATCGGCAGTCCATTGGGGTCACCGTTGGCGATCTGCAGCGTTTCGCCAAAAACCCAGCCAGGTTCAGTTGCGCCCGCGAGCATCACTTGATACCAATCTCCATTCTTGTTCCGCCCAATCAAGGTGATTTGATTTCCATTGTCCAACTTGCCGATGATCTTAGCTTGAGTGCTCGGTGCCGCGCGGAGGTTCACCCGTTGCTCTATCACGGTGGCTATCACTGGAGAAGGCGTAAGAGTCGCTATGGTTGTTGGTAGTCGGACGATCGTGGGCAGCGGCGTGTATGTCGGCAAGCTCACTAGCGATTTTCGCGTCGAGCCCGCCTGCGCGTTTAGGGTATCCCAAACAAAGCGCCCGCCGAAGAAAAGTGAGAGAACACAGGAGAAGAGCACGAACATGCCGATGGCGAGTGGAATCCATCCGTTATGACTGTCGCGCCGAGGAATTTGCAGGACGCCCATGCGCATCCGTTGAATCGGAGCGACCAGCATATCGGGGGTCCTCGACGCGGAAACACCTTGATGACGTGGTGAAATACTCGCGCTCGGAGTGACTGGCGACGAAAAAGATGATCTAGAAGGTTGAGGCGGCCTAAGCGATGGCGCAAATGGGCTGCTCGGATTGGACGAAGATGTCACTGTCAGCTGCTCTCGGCCGGGCGGTATCGCCTCGACCCAGTCAGTGGCGTCGAAGTACATCCATTTTCCCGTGCGGGGGTGAATCTCCCACCAAACTCCACGTTCGTCCTGCACCATGAGTTCACTTACTTGCTCTTCAAACTTGGCGCGGCTGATGGGTTCCCCGCGTTGCCTGCGAGCCTGTAGTTCATGGAATTTGACTTCCGCCTCTTCGAAGGTCATGCCCATTCTCCTCCTCACGCTCTATTGCTTCGTCGCCATGGCAATCGCTGTGGGTAGTCCCCACATGGACATCTCTGTTGTATCGGTCACGCGGAAACCGGCTTCTTCCAATGCGGTTTGAACATGGATGGGACGGCAGTCTACATAGGTTGGAATCTTCTTGTGTGCCCATTCATACAGTCGCGTTGCCCAATTCGTTTTGTCCCCTTTGGACATCGCGACAATACAAATCCGCCCGTTATCGCGAAGAACCCACCGGCATGCGCGCAGGACAACAGGGATTTCAGGCGTGTCGAAAAGCTCTAGAGCAAAGCTCATGAAAATCGCGTCAAAGAAACCGGTGGTGAATCCAAGGTTTGCAGCATCGCCGCAAGCAAGTGCTACCCTGTCCGCGCATCCGGTCTTGGCAAGTTTGGCGTGAGTGACATTCAACATACCTTCGGAGATGTCGATTCCATAAACCCAGCCCGATTTGCCGACGGATTGCGCGAGCGCCAGTAGGGCATGGCCGGTCCCAAAGCCGATCTCAAGGACGGTTTCGCCTTCCCTAATCCGGAGCATCCGCAAGCCGGCTTCGATCACTTTCCTCTCGCTCTTGCCGACAAATAGATCATACCAACGGCTTAGCAAATCGTAGGTCGATTTGGCTTCCTGCTTCGAGCGAGTGACGCGGCTCATCCGTGCCTCAATTTTGGACGCGAGCAAGCCTTTTTCCATCTGTTGGGCCCAGACGGTTTGGTAAGGTTTCAAGTCAAATGTAAACACGTTTTCTGCGTCTGCGTGCCAGACCTCGCCGCTGATCAAATCCACCCAAGCTTCTCCGTCCCGGTTCTGACTCAGCTTGACTGAGACCGCAGTGTTGGCAACATTTTGAAGACACAGCACTCGCTCACCTGCATCCGGCGCCACGCGCAGCACAGCAAAGACGTGTTCGGTGCAGGGGATCACATGCTGCAGCCCAGTCGGGTGAAAAGCCTGGTGTGCGCGGCGCACACGAAGCAGTTCCGCATAGCGCGAAAATACTTGGGTGCGCAATGACTCGGGGTTCGCGAGGTCGCGTTCCAAATCAGCACGCGATAATTTCTGGCGATTGACGCGGCGCGGGATTGCTGTTGCTTCTGCGCTCGCACGGTCCCCGCGCGAGCCGAACAACGAGTGAAAGTAGATGCCGGGCACGCCAGCGAGTGACAGCATTATTGCCTGCGAAGCAATGAAACGATTGACCTGGTTTGCCAACGGTTCGGTTAGGTCGTTGGCATTGGAAAGCGCGTCGAAGTAGTTGATGATGAGTTCGTGCGGACTGCGCGTGCCGTCCGCGTTCTGTTTATAGGAGATCAGGCCACTGTGCACCTGGGTGTGCTCCACCAACGTGTTGATTTCCTCGTCGCTTAGAATGCCGCGGACTGGATTGAGTCCGATGCCGTCGTGCAACGCGAGAAAATTGAAGAACGTCACACGATCCGACGGCAGTGTGAGTGTCTGCACCCAGCGTGAAAGTGCGGTTGCATCGCCGGTGAGAAACGTGTGCAACACAAGTGGCGGCAGCGCAAAGTTATAGACCAACTGTGCCTCGTTGGTACCATCTCCAAAGTACGCGATGTTCTCCGAGTGCGGCACGTTCGTCTCGGTAATCAACATCACCCATGGCGCTACCTCGTTGAGTACGGCGCGAATTAATTGCACGATCGCGTGCGTCTGCGGCAAGTGAATGCATGGCGTTCCGATCTCTTTCCACAAGTACGCAACCGCATCGAGGCGAATAAAGCGCGCGCCGCGCTCGACATAGAACAACAACACATCGAGCATCGCGAGCAGCACGTCAGGATCGCGGTAGTTGAGATCGATCTGGTCTGCGCTAAACGTGGTCCAGACTTCTCTCTCGCCTGACGGCGTTTGAAACTTGGTCAAGAGGGGTAGGGTCCGCGGTCGCACGACGCGCGAGAGGTCAGGAGTGCCTTCGACGACGATAAAAAAATCGCGATACGCTGGATCGTCTTGCAGGAAGCGCTTGAACCACTCGCTTTGCGCCGACACGTGATTGATCACCGCGTCGAACATCAAGTCGAAGCCTTGTCCGAGGCGCGCTATGTCATTCCACGTTCCGAGCGCCGAATCGGTCGCGCGATAGTTGACCACCGAGAAACCATCATCGGAAGAGGATGGATAGAAAGGCAGGAGGTGTACGCCACTAATGATATAGGCAAGGTGCGCGTTGAGCAGGTTCGTCAACGCCTGAACTGGCGGTTCCCCTGTCTCAAGCGCCTGGTCAGCACAGGTGATGAGCAAGACATCGTGTTCGTTCAGAACGGCCTCAGTGCGATTCGGCGTAACCGCGCTGAAGCGCGATGAGTACTTGTGCATGATTTCAATCAAGCGCGGGAAAACGCTCCGAGCCGTCGCCGAGTCGTAGAGAAATGTCAGATGATCTATGAGGGTTAATGGCATCAGCTATGAGACTCCGCAAAATAGAATGCCACGTCGTTTCCCGAATAGCTCCAATCACCAAAGAGATAGG
>Ga0163210_1001349_pt1 | contig 10656 bp, 6 predicted proteins | sample Kivu_220m_FD_113536 | JGI IMG/M metagenome (GOLD analysis project Ga0163210, IMG submission 113536) | Freshwater microbial communities from Lake Kivu, Western Province, Rwanda to study Microbial Dark Matter (Phase II) - Kivu_220m | ecosystem: Environmental > Aquatic > Freshwater > Lake ... | reverse complement strand
GGTCTGCCCCATGCGCGCGTCGTCGCCGTGGAGAGTGACCGCGAGTTTGGCCTCTCTGTCTTGCGCGGCCTTGATGCGGAACTGCGTCGGCGCGGAGACCTCTTCCGCGCAGTTGGGGTACAGGATCTTGCGGGATTCCGCCGAGCAAAGCCAGCCGAGCGGATGCCGCGAACACTGTTGATTGTCGATGAGTTTCAGGAACTGTTCACGGAGGATGACAAGGTCTCGGAGGAATCTGGGCTCCTGCTCGACCGACTCGTCCGACAGGGCCGTGCGTTTGGCATCCATGTGGTTCTCGGCTCACAGATGCTTGGTGGCGCCTACTCGATTGCACGAGCAACGATGGGACAGATGGGTGTTCGCATCGCGCTGCAGTGCAACGAAGCTGATTCGCAGCTGATCCTTGCCGACGACAATGTTGCGGCACGACTGTTGTCCCGGCCCGGAGAGGCGATCTACAACGACGCGGGCGGCCTTGTGGAGGGGAACAATCCGTTTCAGATCGTCTGGCTCGCTGATTCGGATCGAGATCGCTTGCTCGATGAGGTTCGAGATCTTGAGCAGTCACACCCTTGTGCGCCGCGTCCAGCGATGATCGTGTTTGAGGGCAGTGCGCCTGCGCTGCTTGAAACCAACGCGCAGTTGAATGAGGCAGCGATGCGACGCGGGCGCGAGATGGTGCTCGCACCAAAGCTTTGGCTTGGGGACGCCGTCGCCATTCAGGATCCAACATCTGTGCCGCTGCGACGGCAGTCTGGCAGCAACCTGATGGTGGTCGGGCAACGGGAAGATGCGTCGGCGGGAGTGGCTGCCGCAGCACTTGTTTCGATTGCGGCGCAGTGCGGTTCCGATGCGCGAGTGGTGCTCCTCGATGGAACCCCGGTCGATGATGCGGGACACGAAAAGCTCGCAGGCCTACGCCGGGAACTCGGACTTCGCGGCGACAGTGGCGGTTTCCGCGAAGCCGATTCGCTCATCACCCATGTCGTGGAGGAGGTTCGTCGCCGTGCGGCCACGGGAGAGTCGAAACTTGAAACCATCCTGCTCGTCGTTCATAGTCTGCACCGTTTCCGTTCCCTGCGGCGCAATGAGGATGACTACGGATTTGGCTCGAGCGGCGCGGCGGCTGTCAGCGGTGACAAGTTGCTCGCGGAGATCCTTCGCGATGGTCCGACCGTGGGCGTACACGTGCTCGTGACAGTGGACAGCGCGACCAATCTGGCGCGTTCCGTTGATCGGAATGCGCTTCGCGAGTTTTCGTGGCGGGCACTCTTCCAAGTAAGTGCGACGGACTCGAGCACACTCATCGACTCCCCCGCCGCAAGCAAACTTGGCCCCCAGCGTGCGCTGTTGCATCAGGAGGATGCCGGCACGCAGGAGAAGTTCCGCCCCTATGCGTTCCCCGCGGGGGCTTGGACTGCGCGGATCGCGGTGACTCCCTCCACTCCGTCGGCAACCCGGTCCCATGCGCCGATTCATGCTGCGACTGCTGCGCAAGGTTCATTGTCGGTTGAGGCAACCAGCGCCGATGTTCAGCCGAGTTCTTCGGGCGGCTCTTCCGCGGGTGGATCCGGATCAGGTTCAGGCTCGGGCAGCGTGGAAGTGCCAAGGAGTGTCGGCAGATACCGCGTTGAACGCCTGCTCGGGGCGGGCAGTTTCGGAAGCGTCTTCCTGGCCTTTGACGACCAGCTGCAGCGGCATGTGGCAGTCAAGGTGCCTCGGCGTTCACTCGTATCGACCGAGCGCCAAGTGCAGGACTTTCTCCGCGAGGCGCGCGCTGCCGCGGCGCTCGATCATCCAGGCGTGGTACCTGTGTATGACGTTGGTTCATCGGATGAACACCCTTGTTTCGTCGTCAGTAAGTTCATCAGCGGCTCCGATCTCGAGACGCTCACAAAGGACAATCGACTGCCGCTGCGTGATGCCGTCACCATCGTTGCGTCGGTTGCGGATGCGCTCCACGCGGCGCATCGGAGAGGTCTGGTGCACCGTGATGTGAAGCCGAGCAACCTGTTGGTGGATGCTGATGGGCGCGCTCTGATCGCGGACTTTGGGCTGGTGCTGTCGACGAGCGATTCGGGCAGCGGTGTTGCTCTTGCAGGCACGCCCGCGTTCATGTCTCCCGAACAGGCGCGCGGCGAGTCAGCGAGCGTCGATGGCCGCGCAGACATCTTTGGGCTCGGTGCAGTCCTCTACACGCTGATCACAGGGAGGCGACCATTCATGGGTGGTTCTCGCAAGGAAGTACTCGATCAGGTCATCCATGTGGAGCCGCCCGCGCCGAGAACGCTCGTGCCAACGATCCCAGAGTCACTCGAACGTATCTGCGTTCGAGCGCTCGCCAAGCACAAGATCGACCGCTATTCAGTTGCGGGGGAAATGGCCCAGGCGCTTCGAACCGTACTCGCGGATCTGATCGTGCCCGATCCCGCAAAGTCCTGATCGTGGACCCGTCTCGACGGCAGTGGATACCCTTCCCCATGGATCGGGCGCTTAGCTCAGCTGGCTAGAGCACTGCCCTTACATGGCAGGGGTCACAGGTTCGAATCCTGTAGCGCCCATTGACTGGTGTGTGCATCTTGACGGGGGTATCAGTCGCAGACCCAGCGCATGCAGCGTTCAAGGCCCCAGATACGGCGCGCTCCAAACTTGTGGAAGAGAAGCCAGCAGCCAACCAGAAAGATGGTGGCAAGCACGCATGCCATCCATAGCGGCATCGCTTCCTGCCAGTAACCCTGTGGATCGCCTGTCGTCGAGAACCCATACACCCACAGCGGCCAGATGTGCACGATGTGGTGCAGTATGTAGATCGTCAGCGAGTACCTGCTGAACGACTCCGCCGTCGCAACCAGTCCTCTCCATCGCCTCGGCACAGGCTGAAGATCGAGCAAGCGATGCCCGACCGCGAACAACACAATGGCCATGCCAATCGTGCCAAGCACATACTCAGTACTTGGGGGATAGAGATCCCATCCCCCGAGGAAGCGAGACGCAGCGCTACTAGAAATCAGCGGTCGCGAGATGATGACCACACCAGACGCCACGGCGAGAGAGAGTCCCAAGAGCGTCAGCCGATTGGTCATCCGAGCCCGATCATGGTTCGTCCCCGTGCGCGCAAAGAGTTGTGATGCGCACAGATAGCCAGCGATCGATAATGCGATCCACGGAAACATCGGAAAGTAGCCCGTGGCAATGAAGCCAGTCAGTACATCAGAGAGTGTCCAGTCGTAATCAAAGTGCCCTTGTTCCCAGAACGCGACATAGTCAGCCATCTGTTGAAGGACTGGCGAGATCAGTACCACGATGCAAGCGATGAATACACACACCGGCTGCGGCACGCGGCGCAAGATATTGAGCACAAGCAGCGCAGACCCGATGAAGGTCAGCACATCCCAGTTGAAGACGTCCTCTGGCAGCCAAATCAACACATTGAAGGCGAAGCCAGCGCCGAAAACGAACAGTCCACGACGCACCGAGATCTTTGAGACACTCTGCTCATCCGATCCTCTGGCCAGCTTCCCGTCAGACCAGAGAAAGTAGCTCGCCCCAGACAGAAACACGAAGAGCGGCGCGCCAAAGCCTGCAATGTCCGGGGTGTACCCAGCAAGATTTTCGCTGAAATGCACAAACACCATCACGAAGATCGCGATGGTTCGCAGCACATCGATCGAAGAAAAACGCGCTGTCACGAGGTGGTGGCGGTTAGGTACTCAAATGCCCACAGGAGCAGCTGTGCGGCGAGTAGCACGATAATCACCATTTCGAGTTGATGCCCGGTACGCGCAAGGAAGAAGTCGCTCGCTCGCTGACCGCACATTTCATAGGTATCTCGAATGACATCAAGCTGTGCGCCGAGTGCCTCAAATCGTGAAGTCATACACAGGCGCTCGCGCATGCGTTCTGCGACTTGGCTGGCGAGAGTCGGCGGGTGCTCAAGCGGTGAAAGCAGATAGGGCGAGATGCGAGCAAGGCGTGACCGAAGTATCACCGCTTGTGCCAACCGTTCCTGCAGTTCGTTGCGCCGCGCCAACGATCGCTCGCTGAACTCGAAGGCGAGTGGCGCGTCAGACTCGAGCGCTGGCCAGCACTGGGAGACACTCCGCTCGATCGCCTGCAACTCGCGTTCATGTTTGCCTGCCTCCAGAATGACCTTGCGGAGCGATTCGAGGCGTTCAGTCGGCGCAAGAATTGCACAGCGCCCAGTCGACCAGCAAATGTGCGTGCCTTGGAATGCTGTCCAAAGGGCCGGCCGGCCCTCCGACAAGGGATCTGCATCGATCCACTGTCGAACAGCCGAGGGGAGGTCGCCCTCAGATGTGGGAATGCACACGATTGCCATGCTTGCGCCATCCACTCCGATGGGTACGCACTCCTCGACGGTTGCATTGGAGGCAAGCAGGTCGGACGATCGATCGGACAGTGCTGCGCTGCTGAGAGTTTGTTGTGGCGTGGTTGTCATGGCATTGTGTGGACAGTTACAGCGATGAATGTTGCGCGATGTTGGAGGCGATCCAGCCTGCGACATACTCGGCAGAGTCGAGCACGCCGTTCAGGGTCGAGTCGTAGAGATAGTCGCCGACCACGAACAGGTTTGGATGGTCGATGGGTTCTGGGCAGTGGCGACGGTCCAATGGCATGTGGTGTGTGCCGCCCGGCATGGCACTCACCGCTCCGACCCACCGATGCACCCGAGTCTCGATAGGGACGACGCAGTCGACGTCCAGTCCCGAAGGCAGGGCCTCGAGAACTCGTCGAACAATCTCCTCATCAGGGGCCAGCGCCATCTCCCGCGCGGGATCACCTGCAAGCAGCCATCCGAGAACCCCGTGCTTGACGCAAGGATCCCTCAGCGCCTCGTCGTAAAGACAGCACCCTCCAAAGCAGTCGAGCATCCAGAATGAACCGTGAACTCGGTCCCGCCAGAAGGGCCTTTCGTAAAGAAGCGTCACACGCAGGTAATGCGCCGGGTGATTGTGATGTGACTGATGGCGGGCGATTGCAGTCGCAAGCCGTGGTCCCGCGAAGTCAATCTGCGCCATCGCGTTGTGCGGAACCGCTGCAACAACCGCATCGAACTCTCGTTCCGTCGACACACCGCGCTTCTCCATGCGCACACGGAGCCTGCCATTCGGAGATCGGGCCACCTGCGTGGCCCGGCATTGCAGACGCACGTCGGCGTCCAGGCGCGCAGCCAGTGAGGTCATCAGCCGCTCGTTCCCCCCATCGATGGCGTACAGCTGCATGTACTTGGGGTCGTTCATCAGATAGTTCTGAAGCCCGTACTCCACGTTGGTCTGTGCGGGTTCCGCGGCGAGATCGCTGTGGATGAGATGCTTGACATACGAGCGTGCTTGGGGGTCTGCAATACTGGTCAGCGTGGCGTCGAACCGCGCGGGGTCAGGATCGACGGCAATATCCACACTGCCAGATGAATAGAACTCGCGAGGGGTCATTCGGTCGCGAGCCTGCCGATCGAACGCGAGCAGCGCGTTGGCCGCGGCAGACCCGAGACGATCGCGAACATCATCGACATTGGCAATCGGATGACCGTCTACCAAGACGACTGGACCGTTCAGCGGCCGAAGCGGCAATCCAAGTTCGAGGACCAGGTCCTTGAGTGGATCGCGCCCGAGTCGCTCATAGTCGTAGAACTCCGCAGCGCCTACCTCGTAACGCACCGCGGCCGACGCGAACTGCGCCGTCTGCACCTTCCCGCCGAGGCGATCGGAAGCCTCAAAGATCGTCACACGCGTCGGCCTGTCGACAATCCGATGGAGTTCGTAGGCTGTGAACAGTCCGCCAGGGCCGCCTCCGATGATGGCAACATCCGCCATAACAAGACGAGTTGCCCGCGCAAGCCAAAGCGGGACAAAGCCTGCACTGCCTTAGGGCCCGAATGACAACTTTACTGCAAGGACGGAATGCCCAGAATCACGGGCAATCGCCCCAACTCGCGAGAAGAATCGTGAGATCGCCTGAACCGATGACACCGTCTCCATCAAGGTCGGCTGCTCCCCCAGCCGAGTCCCATGACGCAAGCAGAATGCTCAGATCGAGAGAGCCAACGACCCCATCTTGCATTCCACGGCATGTCTGGGGTGTTCGGCGTTCAGGCGAAGCTTCGGCTCACCAGCCAGATTCTGACGCCATCGATCGACGCGCATGAGCGGGCTGACTTGGCCGTGATCGTCGGTCTCGTGGGACTCCAGCGACTTCGCCCGCTCGGAGCGCTGTCCGTGTTTCGCATGGGAACTCCAAAGTCCGATCCGCAAACGGCGCCGCGTCCGCTCTTCCCGAGCGCGAATGAGGCGGAGTTTTTGATCCGTGAATTCTCTTCGTTTCCTCGTTCGACGGTTCACGCCTCCTCTCGTTCTGGTGCATACATTGTCGAACTCGCTGACGGGGTACTGGGGCACCCTGGTCTTGCTGATCTCTTCATCCACAAGTCTCTCGAGGGTCTTGAGACTTTGGAGACAAGCATGCACTCAACATTGTCGCAGCCGTTCTCATCGGACCTCGCTCTTCGGGCGAGTTCGCGGCTTCCGATCGATGTGCCACCGCTCATCCTCGATGATCTCGGCGATGGATTCGATCTGCCCGAGATGCCGAGTTACGAGGCGCTTGTGATGCAGGCTTTCCAACAACTTGGGCAACAGGCCCGCGACTATCGCCTTGTGCGAGTTTCTCTCGCGTTTCCTCCAGCTCCCGCAGTTCTGTTGGTGCGGTGGCAGTTGCCCGCTTGAGCCACTGACTTCAGTTGTCGTTGGGGCGCATCACGCGAAAGCCGATCATGCCGTGCGCGAATCCAGTTGGTGCCTCGCCGCGAGCAGAGATTCGGCATGAATCTGCGTCGTAGCCGCAGCCGCCTCCACGGATCGGACGGTATCCACCTGTTGCGGCTCCCATCGGATCGATCACAGGGCTATACGAGTAGTAGTCCGCTGCGTAACGATCGCGCACCCACTCCCACACATTCCCAGTGATGTCAAACAGTCCGAAGCCGTTCGGGAGCTTCCCGCCGCCGACCTGCGTTCCATAGAACGGATCGCCCGGCACCGTGTTGAACCACGCAATGCTCGGCAGAATCGAGGGATCGTTCGAGCCTGCAGGCTGCGATGCAGTCCCGTGGTAGGTGGTCGTCGTACCAGCGCGCGCCGCATATTCCCACTGCGCTTCGGTGGGCAACATCATTCCAGTGGCGGCGAGGAATCCTTGGATGTTGTTCCAGGAGACCCAGTCAACCGGTCGATCCATCGAGCCAGGAAAACTTGGCGGCTGGAAGTAACTCGGGTTGTAGTTCATCTGCGCGACCCACTGCGCTTGGGTGACTTCGAATCGCCCCATGTAGAAACTGCTGCTGAGCGTCACAGGATGGAGCGGGTACTCGTCGGCGTAGCACCCTGTGGATGTCGGACATCCCATCATGAAGCCGCCACTCGGTATCAGCAGCATTTCCATCTGCGTGAAGGTGTCTCGAACGCGCCACGCGAAACCTGACTGGGTGATTGCCAGCCGAATCGCAGGGTCGTAAATGACGGTCGGATCCGGCGCCGCCTCGATCAGCGTTGCCCAACTGGGAACTGTGACGCAACTCCCCCAACTTCCAAGCAGAAGGGTGAGATCGGTGCCGTTGACAGCTCCATCATTGTTGAGATCAGCGTTGTTCTCGCCCTGCCCATCGCTGCCCCAAGCGGCAAGCACGAGACTGAGATCGATGCCACCGACGACATTATCGCCATCAACATCGCCAAGGCAATCTGCCCGAGCGGCGAACGCAGTGATCCCAACCATAGCGGCCATGACAACAATGAATCGGCTGTGATTCCTTGGCATTCCACTCAATCTAACCCAGACTCTGCACACTGCAAGTGTCGGTATCGAACTTTGCACGATTGTCGAGTCAACAGTCCTGCCCCTGCAGTCGACTGTTCCTCTGAGGTATCGTTCCGCGGTAGCGAGATGAGCAGTGATGGCATGTGCATGTGGATTCGACTGCGAACCCTTACGGTCCTGCTTGGCATTGCTCTGAGCGCGTGCTCCAACATCGAAAGAGCCGATCCGACAGTCGCGCCGAAGCGGGCTGAACGCCCGCCGATCCCGCTTGATGTGGACCCGATCATGCGCGGAACAGTGGCGAGCGAAACGGTGGTTGTGGGATACCAGCCAGTCATTGTGCGCGGCTACGGCTTTGTGGTTGGGCTCAATGGCACGGGCAGTCGCACGGCCCCTGCCGAGGTGCGGCAGTACATCCTGCGCGAAATGCTGCGCTACGGCGTTGGTGATCAGAGCGAGGGACTCGGTGGCGTGCAGCCTGAACAGTTGCTGAACTCAGAAGACACGGCGATCGTGATCGTCGAGGGAGTTGTTCCAGCAGGCGCACCGAAGGGCACCGCATTCGACGTGCGGGTGTACGCGTCGCCTGGAACGAGTACCACGAGTTTGGAGGGGGGCACGCTTTGGACGACGGGGCTGCGGCCCGGTGTCCTGCTCGTCGGAAGCCGCGAAGTGCGTTCGGTCGCGGAGGCAAAGGGACCGATCATCGTCAACCCGTTTGCCGATGATTCCGATCGCGCGCAGTCGCTTGTCAATCAACTCAGCGGCCGAGTACTCAACGGAGGCAAGACACTGAAGTCGTTGCCCGTGAAGTTGGTGATGGCCACCCCAAGTCACTCGCGTTCACGGCTCATCGCGAGCGCGATCAATTCGAACTTCCCTCGAGAGCCGCGCCAGAGAGGTGACACTGCACAAGGCAGAACGGGCGAACTGATCACGGTGGATGTTCCACCCTCGTGGTATTCGCGCAGCGACGAGTTTGTCGAAATGCTTCGGCATACATCGATCAATGTTGGCCCGATCGATGCGACTGCTTCGGAGATTGCGCGCGCGGTCGTGAACAATCCCGGTGGCGCGCAGGCCGCAAGTATGCGGTGGCAGGCGCTTGGGCCGAAGAGCCTCACTTCGATTCGCCCGCTCTATGACTACGCAGAAGAGCAGCCGCGCTTCGCCGCTTTGCAAGCGGGCGCGCGCCTCGACGATCCGCTCGTGGTACCCCCCTTGCTGGCCATGGCCAAGTCTGGAAGTGCAGAGCTTCGTGTGCCAGCCATTCGACTTCTCGAGCGCATGAGCATCAATCCTGCCATCGATCTTGGTCTGCGCCCGCTGCTCGAAGACAGCGACATTGATATTCGGCTCGCCGCGTACGAGGCGCTCCGCAAGCGCGGTGATCCGATCGTTTCAAGCAGCATGGTTGATGAGAAGTTCCGTCTCGATGTGGTGCCGAGCCAGCATCCGATGGTGTACGTGTCTCAGGCTGGCAAGCCGTCGATTGCCGTGTTCGGCAGCGATCAGACGCTGAAGGCTCCGATGAGCCTGCGGGCATGGGATGGCAACTTGCTGATCAAGGTGGATGAGGGTGACGACTTCGCCACTGTCTTTTTTCGCCCTGCCTCTGGCGTGGAAGCACGAGTGGACAAGTCATCGCTGAAACTGCATGAGTTGATCCGTTTCCTCGGCCATACCAAGACAACGGACCGCCCCGCTCCGGGTGCAGGAATGACATATAGCCAGACCATTGGCGCGATCTATGCCCTGTCCTCAGAGGGAGCGATCCCAGCGGCATTCAAGGTTGAGCAGGACCGAATCATCGCTGCGATCGCGAAGGCTGGTCAAGAGGCGGAACGGACCGATCGGCCAGAGTTCGTCGAAGATGAGGATGTCACGACCGACCAGCCGGCCTCTGCCGCGGCGATGGTGCCGGGGCTGACTCCGACGCAGGGCGTTCCAACCGGTGGCGGAAAACCCGCCAAGAGTGATCCAAAATCGGGTACTGTGCCGAGGTGATTAGTGGTGAAGCCCCATGGTGGGGCTGCTCTTCACGGACGATGAGCCACCAGGGTTGCGACAGGAGGTCGGAGTGAGATTATCCAAACTCGTTCTTAGCGGTTTCAAGAGCTTCGCGGATCACACCGAGTTTCGGTTCGATGAACCGATCATCGGGGTTGTCGGTCCCAATGGTTGCGGCAAGAGCAACGTGGTCGATGCCATCAAGTGGGTGCTCGGGGAACGCAGCGCGAAGAGCTTGCGTGGTGGTGCGATGATTGATGTCATCTTCGCCGGCAGCGCGGTGCGCAAGCCGATGGGATCAGCGACGGTTTCGCTGGTGTTCGAGAATCCCGTTCTGGCGACACCCGTGCAGCGGAGCACAGGCGAGGCGGAAAGCGTGCTCGATGAGGGCGAATCGGCTGCCGCTGAAACCGGCGCGTCGCTTGTGCGGCGCCATGAGGTTTCGCACCGTGCGTTGCCGGTCGATGCGGATGAAGTGGAAGTCACGCGCCGCCTCTACAGCGATGGACGGTCGGAGTACCTGATCAATGGCCGTAAGGTGAGGCTGCGCGACATCAAGGAACTTTTCATGGACACGGGCATCGGCACCGATGCTTACTCCATCATTGAGCAGGGCAAAGTGGCTGCGCTGCTCGAGGCCAATCCCGCCGAGCGCCGTGCAATACTCGAAGAGGCCGCGGGTGTGGCGAAGTTCCGCACCAGCCAACTGCTCGCGAATCACCACGAGGTTCCGCTCGGCTGCTTCCAACTTGCGTGCCGCTTCTTCCTTTCGGGCGCGGAACTTCGCCACACCCGCGGCCTCTTCGAGTATCG
>Ga0163210_1001348_pt1 | contig 10656 bp, 13 predicted proteins | sample Kivu_220m_FD_113536 | JGI IMG/M metagenome (GOLD analysis project Ga0163210, IMG submission 113536) | Freshwater microbial communities from Lake Kivu, Western Province, Rwanda to study Microbial Dark Matter (Phase II) - Kivu_220m | ecosystem: Environmental > Aquatic > Freshwater > Lake ... | reverse complement strand
GCTCACAGAGAAGCCGCCGACGCCGAGCTCGTCTGCCCTGCGCCGCGCGCCCCCGCTCAACCTGACCTGCGGCGCATCGTTCTCAGCGGAGACTATTTCGATATCATGCCAGCCCATACCCGAGGTGTCGCCGAGCGCTTTGATCACGGCCTCCTTGGCGGCGAAGCGCGCGGCCAGGCTGGAATATCTTTTGCCGCAGTAGTCCAGCTCGTCCTGCGTATATATCCGCTTCAGAAAGGCGTCCTGCCAGCGTCCGGCGGCCTGCCTGATGCGGCCGATCTCTATGATGTCGACTCCTATACACATATTCATTGAACTCAAATTAATCTCCTCCTCATCCCGCGTACCTGCTCACCAGCACGGCCGAGTTATGCCCGCCGAAGCCGAAGGAGTTGGACATGGCAACCCTCACATCTACCTGCCTGGCTTTGCCCGGCACGTAGTCAAGGTCGCACTCGGGGTCGGGCGTTTCCAGGTTGATGGTGGGAGGTATGACTCCCTCCTGCACGGCCTTGCAGCAGACCAATGTCTCCACGGCGCCGGCCGCTCCCAGCATGTGCGCGTGCATGGACTTTGTAGAGCTCACCGGTATGCGGTAGGCCTTATCCCCGAAAACTTGCTTGATCGCCTTCGTCTCGCTGAGGTCGTTGAACGGCGTGGAGGTGCCGTGCGCGTTGATGTAATCGATCTCGGGATTGCCCGCGCAGGCCAGCGCCAGCTCCATGGCACGGGCTGCGCCTTCGCCGCTCTCCAGCGGCTTGGTGATATGGTAGGCGTCCGACGTCGCGCCGTAGCCGATGACCTCCGCCAGGATACGCGCGCCCCTTGCCTTTGCGCGGCCGAGGTTCTCCAGAACGAAAACGGCGGCGCCCTCGCCGACGACGAAGCCGTCGCGATTTTTATCGAAGGGCCTGCTGGCCTTCAAGGGGTCGGGGTTCCTGGACACGGCGCCTGCCTGGATGAAGCCCACCAGCCCGATGGGCGAAACTGCAGCGTCCGCGCCCCCGGCGATCATGGAGGCGATCTCACCGTGCCTGATCATCCGGTAGGCCATGCCGATGGCGTCCGCGCCCGTGGAGCAGGAGGACGTCAGGGCGAAATTGGGACCCCTGGCGCCCAGCTTGATGGAGATCTGTCCGCAGGCGCTGTCGGCTATCATCATGGGCACAGTGAACGGGCTCACTCTGCGCGGCCCCCTGGCATTTAAAATGGCAAGCTGCTGTGACAGCGTGCCGATGCCGCCCACGCCGCTGCCTATGATGACGCCTGTATCGTATTTATTGGAATCGTCCAGCTTCAGGCCGGACTGCTCCACGGCCTGCAGGGCGGCGGCCAGCGCGAACTGCGCGAAGCGGTCCGTGTAGCGGGCGGTGACGGGGTCGATATAATCGACCGGATTGAAATCCTTCACCTCCGCTGCGATCCTGACATCGAAGCCTGTGGTGTCGAAGAGGCTGATATAGCCGATGCCGCAGACGCCCGATACCAGGTTGCGCCAGGTGTCCTCCACGTTGTGTCCCAGCGGGGTCACAGCGCCCATGCCCGTGACGGCAACGCGTTCAGGCATTACGTACTTTCAGCCTCGATTCGATCAGTGCGACGACCTGCCCTACGGATTTGACGTCGTTGAGCTCCACATCCTGCAGGTTCAAATCCAGCTTCTCCTCCAGCGCCAGCGCCATCTCCACCTTGCTCAGCGAATCTATCTCCAGGTCCTCCTTGAACAGCGCCTCAGGGGTGATCCTGCTTTCATCGATGCCCGGCTGTATGCGGCAGATGGCCTGTTTTACTTCGTCGAATACGTTCATGTTGAACTCCTTTCAATTTTTTATGAATTATGTGAAGTGAATTGCATGCCTTATCAGTCGATCGTCACAGAGGGATATTGCCGTGCTTTTTATAAGGGATGGTATCCGCCTTGTTCTCCAGCAGCTTCAGCGCCTTGATCAGCCTGGCGCGGGTCAGGCGCGGGTCGATCACGTCGTCCAGGTGTCCGCTGGAGGCGGCGATATAGGGGTTGGCGAACTCCTCGGTATACTCTTCCACCAGCCTGCGCCGGGTGCCCGCCGGGTCGTCGGATTTCTCCACCGCCGAACGGTAAAGGATATTGATGGCGCCCAGCGGCCCCATCACCGCTATCTCCGCGTTGGGCCAGGCGTAGTTGATATCGCCGCGCAGGCTCTTGCTGCCCATGGCTACGTAGGCGCCGCCGTAGGCCTTGCGCAGGATGAGCGATATCTTGGGCACGGTGGCCTCAGAGTAGGCGAATAATAATTTGGCGCCGTGCCGTATGATGCCCTGGTACTCCTGCTCCACGCTGGGCATATAGCCCGGCACGTCCACCAGCGTGATCAAAGGTATGTTGAAGCAATCGCAGAAGCGCACGAACCGCGCGCCTTTGTCGGCCGAGTCCACGTTGATGGCGCCCGCGAAATGGTCGGGCTGCTGCGCCACGATGCCCACGCTCATGCCGCCCAGCCTGGCGAACCCCGTGATCATGCTCTTTCCGAAATCGGCATGGACTTCCATGAAATCGCCATCGTCCGTTATCCTGTGGATCACCAGCCGCATGTCATATGGTTTGTTGGGGTCTGCGGGCACGATATCGAGCATTTTCTCGTCCGGCTCCTCCGCCATGCCATCGCGGTCGATGGAAGCCGGTTTTTCGCGGTTGTTCTGCGGCAGGTAGCTGAGCAGGCGGCGCACCTTTTTCAGGCATTCCCGCTCATCCTCCGCTACGAAATGGCAGTTGCCGCTTTTGGCGGCGTGAATCTCAGCGGCACCGAGCTCCTCGAAGGTGACATCCTCGCCGGTGACGGACTTGATCACGTTGGGGCCGGTGATATACATCTGGCCGATGCCCTTCACCATGAAGATAAAATCGGTGAGGGCGGGTGAATACACCGCCGCCCCGGCGCAGGGGCCCATGATTACCGATATCTGTGGTATCACGCCTGAATATAGCGTGTTGCGCGAAAACACCTCGCCGCATCCTGCCAGGCTGTCCACGCCTTCCTGGATGCGCGCGCCACCCGAATCCAGCAGGCCGATCACCGGCGCGCCCGTCTTGGCCGCCAGGTCCATCAGCTTGCAGATCTTCTCCGCCGAGGCCACGGAAAGCGAGCCGCCGAAAACGGTGAAATCCTGCGCGAAGACGAAGGTTTTACGCCCGTTGACCATCCCGTATCCGGTGACCACAGCATCCCCCAGGTACCTCTGCTCGCTCATCTTGAAGTGGGTGCAGTTATGTAAAACAAAGGCGTCAAGCTCTTCGAAAGTTCCCGGCTCGAGGAACAGCTCGATCCGCTCGCGGGCGGTGAGCTTGCCCTTGGCGTGCTGGCTGCGGACGCGGTCGCTCCCGCCGCCGGCAAGCTGCTGATCTTTAAGCCTGATCAGTTCGTCGAGCTTATCGTGGCTTTTGGTTAACATATCGGATTCAGAGGCAGTCATAAGTCGATTTTCCTGCGTTACGGAAAACCGTGGTACAGTTTAAACCCGGGCACCCCGTTCCACAACGGCCTTTTGGCCTGTGACTAATGGACATTTGGCAGGCCAAAAGTACTTGTACAAAGGATACTTGGACATATTATAAGAGGCGGGGTAAAATGTAGAAGAAGTACCAATACGAAATATATACTTTGTTATTTTGTTCATTTTTTGTATATGTATATATGAGAGAACAGGTTATTTGCTGAATGGAAAGGGAGGGCGGCATCGATGAAAGAGTTTTTCAAGAACGAATCAATGATTGCGTTCCTGCTAATACTAATCACTTCAATCCTAGGATGCCGGCAACAACCTATGGCTGAACAAGGATTTGAGATACCGATGGCTACGATGCCGAATAGAGTAGCTACCTATGATGATGTCACATTTAGCCCTGGAGGTCCCGTTTACAGGGCTAATAGTTATGAAGAAGGAGTGGTGAGCAACTGGCAACCGGTTAAATCAAAATGGGTTGCTATTGGTGATAGCGGCAATGGCCCCTATGCAGGCTATAGAGATTCTATTGAGACTAAAGCCGGTGAGATCAGATATAATATTTTTACCGTACGGAAATCAGACGATGAGCTGGTCAAATTTAAGATCACACTGGCGGACAATATTTCTGATATTAGAGTTAGAAACGCAGGTGAATGGAATGGCCCGGTGGCGAACGGTGCGACTGTGCTGATGTTTGAAATACCTCAGAATATTCTACCCGGGAATTATAAGATCGAATTTTTTATCTCCGTTGACGGGCACAATTACGATAGGATACCCTGCACTATACATGTGATCGAGTAATACCTTACGATACCTGGAGCATTAAATATCAGGTTTCCCCTCTACTAACATAGAAGATAATTACTTTATACTATGTTTATTACATTCGATAGCAAGGGGACTAAAGCATGAATACCTTAGCCCCCTTATTTTCCCTTTGTCTGAATTCCTTGCCCTAGTTTGCCGTATAAAGAACTGCGCTTGTGGGATTAAACCAACCGACGCTCACGCCTAAGCCGGATAATTGAGGCCATGAGAAAACAGTCCCTCCCCAAAATGTATTGATGGGTTGACCGTTATATGTATATTGCAAATTAGTAAACGTGATATCGCCACATACATCCGCATTACTGTATATATTGACACCCTCAAGAGCACAATCTAATTGCAAGTTATTTATACCAATATAATTGGTATAAAGTTGCGTAGAACCACCGGTCGACAGATTTTGTATGCGTACAAGCCATTGGGATGCGCTATAACTCATCGTTCCCAGAATATTATTAGAAGTGCTAGCATTAATGGGTGAACTTTTAAACTCGGCATAATCCGGGTCCCCTGGTTGGCCACGAACTACCCATGCTCTACACTTCCATTGACCCTCGAGGCTATAGTTCCATACCAAAACAGGTTGAATAATTGTCCGGCCACTAGTAAGAGAATTGAATATATAATCAATATTACTTCCATGATTAACTGGAGATACGGGGACAGTCCATCTGGCAGAATAATACGTTATATTCTGATTTCCACATCGTGCTGTCTCTATCCATCCAGTTGTACCAGGGGGTGGTACTTGACGAGTAATTTTATTGCTCGGATTTATTACGGTCAATATTAACGATTCCCCTTCGTAAACACTTGTTACATTGCCTTCACTCATAATCCTGGAGCCGGACGGGACTTGATAAACCCGCATTACACTCGCCTGACCTCGTGGCGTTGATGTCAGAGTAGAATCAGATTCTTTGGCCTTAAACAGGAGTTTATTATCTGAACCAGATACCTCAGTTGTGCCATCACTCAAATGGCGAATTACTGATCCGCGAGGAATATTGTGACCTTTACTCGCCGGGTCAACATTAAAGGGTTCGCTGATTTTAATGTATCCCTCGCTATCTGCCATAACTGGTTTCACTGTCACTAATACAGTGCTGGCTAATAGCAACAGTACTATCGCAATTGGGTATATTCTTTTCATTTTTACTCTCCTTATTAATCGTTAGATTATTAAGCCGAACTATTTGATTCGTTCGAAAATGCCCTCCAAGAGCGGAGGGCAGCAAATAATCCACCTGCCAAACACCATACAATTCCTGAACTGTCATATTAACCTCCATGCCACTTTTACACCCCTGATATATATAATATGTGATATTCGTAATATCTATGGATTATATGATATATTATAAAGATATAAGCTGTTCTCACAACGGTCTTTGGGACGGTGTCCGATGGCCGTTGAGTGATCGAAGGTACGGATATGTACCAAAGTACAGGGCCAAAAGATACGCATTTGTGAAATTCCGCGCTACGGTAGTAAAATATCGGCTCATGAATGCGAGGCCTGTGATAACGGAATCGAACAAAGCCGAACCTGCGCTGATCAAGGTCATGCTGGTGGACGACCATCCCCTCATTCGCCAGGCGCTGAGGAGCGTGCTGGAAAGGGAAGCCGACATCAACATCGTCGGCGAGGCGGGCAACGGTCAGGACGCCATTGAGATGACGGGGAAGCTGCGGCCGGACGTCATCATCATGGATGTAAGCATGCCCAGAATGAACGGCATAGACGCCGCCACCTGCATCAAACAGAGCCTGCCGCAGATATCCGTGCTGATGCTCACGGTACACGACGACGACCAGAGCATACGCGATATATTGCAGGCCGGCGCGGCGGGATACCTGCTGAAAAGTGTCTTCGATAAGGAGATCGTCCAGGCCATCCGGGCCGTAGCTTCGGGTGACATGGTGCTGTCCCCCGCCATCGGCAAGCAGCTCATCGCCCAGGCAGCGCGCCATCCGCTCAAGTCCGTAAGGCTCGACGCGGGGGAGAAGCTGTCCGCCCGTGAGCTTGAGATACTGAAGCTGGCGGCAACGGGCATGGCGAACAAGGATATTGCACAGCATCTCAAGATCAACCTGCGCACGGTGAAGGGGCACCTGGCGGACATTTTCTCCAAAATGAGGGTCAGCTCGAGGACGGAGGCGGTGATAACCGGGTTGAAGGCGGGCTTCCTCTCCATCGACGACCTTCAATAGCGTGCCGCTATGAGCGCAACGATGAAAAACAGCGTCCCTACAGCCAGGCGCACCAACGTGATTCCCCATTTCTGGGTGCTGGTCATCATGCTGGATTTTTTCATCCTGCTGTATAATTCCAGCTTCATCGATATCACGGGCTGGTTTCCCTGGGGCACAGAGCTGATGGCGGCCCAGGGAGTGACCCTGTTCGTCCTGAACTTCATCTTCCTCATCCCTATCGTCTACGCCAGCATTGTTTTCGGCGTGCGCGGCACAATACTTACCTGGCTTACCTTCCTGGCAGGCGTATTCCCGCGCACGGTGTCGGAGGTCCACACTTTTGAAGAAGCCCTGAGATTCGCCCTGTTCGCCGTGCTGGCGCTGTTCATGGGGCTGCTGATCTCACTGACGAGGAACTGGACGCTGAGGGAGCGGGCTATGCAAAAGGAGATGGCGCCCCGGCGCTGGCATTCAGTGAGCAAGATCCTCAAGGCGCAGGAAAACGAACGCAAGCGCATTGCGCGCGGGCTTCACGACGATACCATCCAGGACCTGCTGGTGATCGTCAACCACGTCCATGCCATCGAATCGGGCATTCACGGCGAGCTCTCACAGGATGTCAAGAACCAGGTGGAACGCATCGAGAACGAGATGCTGCGGGTGATCGACGACGTGCGCAAAATGAGCCGCGACCTGCGCAGCAGCGTGCTGGACAACACCGGCCTGGTGCCGGCACTGAAATGGCTGGCCGAGAGCCTGTCGCAGGAAAGTGGGATTAAGGCAAAGGTGACGGTAAACGGCAAGGAGCATAAGATCAGGCAGGAAGCCGAGATGCTCATTTTCCGCATCGCCCAGGAGGCTATCAGCAACATCAGGCAGCACTCGAAGGCGACCGAGGCGGAGATAATCCTGGATTTCGCCGCGGATGATTTCAGGATGACGGTGCATGATAACGGCTGCGGCTTCTGCATGCCCGAAAACATCGGCGGCGAGAGCGCTACCGGCCAGCTCGGCATAGATATCATGAAACAGCGCACGAAACTGCTGGGCGGCAGGCTGGATATACAGTCGGAGCTGGGTCAGGGAACAACAATCACGCTGGAAGCCGATATTTAGGCTAACCACCTTCGCTTACAGGGATTGCCACACCCTCGTGGGGCTTCCAAGGACGTAGGTAATTTGAATTTTGAGCTTTGAGATACAAGAGTTTAGAATTTGGAATTTAATAAATTGTGTGGAATTTGGTTCCTGGAATTTGGAATTTAAATAAAAAGGGCGGGGCTTCAGCCCCGCCCCTACTTTCTCACCGTAGGGGCGTACCTTCAGGTGCGCCCGCCAAAAGGCAGCCCTGATATGTCATTACGAGAAGCTCCGATCTATCGGGACGACGTGGTAATCTCATGGTACGGCATCAGGCCGGGGGATTGTCGCGTCGCATGTGGGGCTGGAATGAAATATAAATTTGAACTTCGAACTTTGGGTTTGTTTAGCAACTTAGGACTTAGAATTTAGAATTTTCTTCTATTGTATGGAATTTGGTTCTTGGAATTTGGAATTTAACCGTAGCATTACTTAGAATGTTTTTGTCGAGAGCCGCCGGACGGCGCCCACGTCGATCTGTTTGCGCAGTTCATCGATGCAGTAGGTGATGATGACATCCCCTATCCTCACATGGTAGATCTGGTCGAGGATTTTCTCGCATCCGCTTGGCTGCGGGTTGACGGCCAGCGATTTGAGCGTTTGCATCACCTTCCTGTATTCCTCTCCTCCCAGCCGGTCAAGCTCCCAGCGTACCAGCCTGCTCCTCAGCCTGACCTGCCACTTAGCTTTTTCGCCCGCGCTCATACTCGTAAAGGCTGACTGTTTCATTTTCCGGCGCCGAGAGGGCTTCCCTCATAGCAATCACATCCTGGAGGTCTTCTACTCTCTTGATCAGCGCCTCGTATTTGTCGTAGGGGGTAAAAACCGCCTTGGGTTTGCCGTGCTGGGTCACGTACATGGGGGTCCCCTCCTCCTCCAGCTCGTCTATCAATTTGCCCAGCCTGGTTTTAAGCTCGGTCACGGTTATGATTTTTGTGGACATGATCGTCACCGCCGTTTCGTATTTTATTTGGTTCCATAAATAGTACGATATTTCGCACGATTTTGCAATAAGCAGGTATTAATGGGAGTTTGAAAGGGCAAGTACTGTAGAGATTCAACGCCCGGATTTTGCCTTTAACTTGACTTTTTTCAGGCCGGCGGATTCCGACAGGACTGAAACCATGAACTGGTTGAAACTGACCTTTTCCAGTTCGGCAATTTTCACCAGTGTCTCATGCAGGGAAGCCGGCATGCGGAGCACCACCTTGCCGCTGTATTTCCTGGACTTCAACGGCTCAGGCATCCTGTTACCCAATCGCAGATACTCCTCGATCCATTCCCGTTTCACTGCTTCCAGTTCGGCTACTGCATCAGCAGGAGTTTCCCCGGTCATCAGCAGGTCAGGCAGTTCAATGATCCGGGCTACATAGTAAGCGCCGTTAACACCGTCTTCCTTCTCAACCGTCACGGTATAGGGCAGATCGGCATAATACTCAACCTGTTGTTTCAAACTACGCTTTTTCGTTTTCATTGTTATCTCCTGTGTCATCCCTCAAGTTGTCGATCAATTCCAATACCTTCATCACAAAAGGTCTCTGCACCGGGTCAGTGCGCTTGTAAGGGAAAACTCTCTTTCCGATGATGGCTTTGGGATGTTTACTGCCTTCCTTGATCGTCCCGTAATATTTAATAACCGCTTCAAAATCATTCAGCGATACGTTACTTGGATTCTCACGTATCCTGTCTTCACGTTTCGCTTTCTTCACCACAAGAACATTCCTGATTTTTCCAAGTCTATAGTACTATATACAGTACTATTAATCAAGTATTCCGCAGGGCGTTCGTGGAATGGATTTAATACTTTTGATAGTGATTTCCTCTAAATCTCTTCCTGTCGAATTACTTACTCTAAAAAAATAATGAGTAACGTTTAGACGTTTTAACGTTATGATGTTATAATGCAGGATTGAGGAGGAAATTTTATGGCTACGCAAAGCAAACGCACCACCATTTACCTGGACCCCCACCTGCATAAAGCATTGCGCCTAAAGGCCGTTTCAGTTTCCCGCTCGGTATCGGATCTGGTCAACGATGCCGTAAAGGCGGCGCTGGCAGAGGACGCCGAGGACATTACGGCATTTGAAGTACGTGATAAGGAGCCCCTGATCAGCTATGAAGAAATGGTCAAGAGGCTGAAGCGTGATGGCAGGATATAAAATCTATTTCAGAGAATCGGTTGAAAAGGATTTCAGGTCAATCCCCAAAAATGATATCAAGAAAATCCTCCGGAAAATAGAGCTTCTGGCCTCCGAACCACGACCAGTAGGCTGCGAAAAACTCACCGACCAGGAAAAGTGCCGTATCCGCCAGGGACGATACCGCATCATATACTCGATTCAGGATGACGATCTTACCGTATGGATAGTGAAAATCGGCCACCGCAAAGACATTTACCGTTGATTTCAAATTTTCACGGACTTAACACCGGTTCAACAGTTCGGAAATTATCTTGCAGTGTAATCATAAAAACAGCTTAAAAACCGGATAGGGCCGTTTTATCGGCCCTATCTCTCCATTGGATTCTATTCGTACGATTGTTTATTCAGTCTCTTCTGCAGCCCAGGAGCCCCAGGCAGGTTCGGGCGATACATAGTTCCTCAGGAAAATCCAGTCAGCACTTATTGAGTTGGAACCGGCGTCAGCTGCGATTACTATATATCTTTTTGTGTCTATGGGTTTGGTACCGGTTACAGGGCTGCCGCCATCGATAACAAGACGGTCATAGTTTGCACCGCTTTCGACATACCTGCGGCATTCAGTTATGTGATAACCGGTATCTACAGGCACTAAGAGGTTGGGAGTTGTTCCGGAGGAACCGTTGCCGGAGATGCCTGTGAAGTAAGTGTCACCGCCATAATACCTGAAGGCGCTGGTGATATATTTTGTATAGTCCGGATACTGGTTGTAAAAACCAACAAACCTGTAGCTGGAACCACTTGTCTGTTCAAGTTTAACACGCGCGTGTAGCGCGTACTTGTTTTCGTAGTCCAGCTTGCTGCGGAT
>Ga0163210_1001345_pt1 | contig 10677 bp, 9 predicted proteins | sample Kivu_220m_FD_113536 | JGI IMG/M metagenome (GOLD analysis project Ga0163210, IMG submission 113536) | Freshwater microbial communities from Lake Kivu, Western Province, Rwanda to study Microbial Dark Matter (Phase II) - Kivu_220m | ecosystem: Environmental > Aquatic > Freshwater > Lake ... | reverse complement strand
CCGATACACCTCTCTGGCGTGCAACTCACGAATAAACCAATTTTACCACGCCAGAGCCGTGTAGGCGAGTTTTGCGGTTACTGCAAAATATTGCCAGCTCACGCCTCAAAATATCTCTTCGCATCGCCCGCGCCCAGCGCCGCCATCAGCTTGATGCGCGCCTTCTGCCCATTCAGTCCATCCGCAAACCAACAGCCGATTTGCACCAAATCACGATGCGCACCGGCGTAGCCGTAGCGGTCGACCGTCCGTCCCGCACCTGTGCGCGACGTGACGACGATCGCGCAATCCCCCTTCACCGCGCGTTTGATTGTCGGCAACCACCACGGCGGCACGCGCCCGCCGCCCAACGTCTCCAGCACAATGCCGCGCGCGCCGACCGTCTCGACCAGGTATTCCAGCAACCCGTCGCTCATCCCCACGACGAGTTTCAGCAGGTGCACGTTCGGCTCAAGCCGCGTCGCGGGAATGAATTCGCGGCGCGTGGGCTTGCGGGCGATGACGGTTCCGCCGTAATCGACGCGTCCCAGCGCGCCAAACTCCGGCGACTGAAATGTATCGAGCGCGGTGGTGTGCGTTTTGGTCACCTCGCGCGCGGCGTGGATCTCGTCGTTGAACACGACCAGCGTTCCAAGACCGCGCGCGTCATCGCTTGCCGCGACGCGCACCGCCGCCGCGAGGTTCGCCAGTCCCTCGGACCCCACATCGGACACTGTCCGCATCGCGCCGGTGAAGACAATCGGCTTGGGCGAATCGACCGTGATGTCACAGAGGTACGCCGATTCCTCCAGCGTGTCCGTGCCGTGCGTGACGATCACACCATCGACCGCGTCCTCTGCAGCCAGCGCGGCGACGCGGCGCGACAAGTTCCAAATTTGTTCGATGGTGAAATGCGCGCTGGGCAGATTCGAAAATCCCTCGGCGCGAACCTCGGCGACACCCTCCGGCACTGCAGAAAGAAAATCCGCGCCGGCGAGCACGGGCACTGCTCCGCTCGCCGGCGTGTCTGCGCGCATCGCGATCGTGCCGCCGGTGGTGAGAACTAGAATTCGTTTCATCTATCCCGCTGCAATCAACGGCAAGTCTGCCATGGTCACCAAGCCCGGCGCAGCGGCGACGACGCGGCGAACACAATTGGCCGCGACCGCCGCAGTCGAGAGGTCGCCGTGAACGCCGTGGATGACGGTATGGATATCCGGCGTCCCATCCACCCATATTTCGTCGATCGATTCTCCGGCATCGACGCTCATCTGCAAATCGAGTTCGATCACGCGTTCACCGTCCTTGATTCCGTATCCCATTTGGTGAACGCCCGTTACGCGTCCCTCCGGGACCTTGGTGTATTCGGTCCGGACCAATTGCTGTGCGATCACCGGTTCGATGGTCTCATCGATTCGCTCCAACTGCCAGCCCAACACGTGCGCGAACAGCGCGATCGATTCCGTCAGGCCGACGTGACGTATCTCTTTCCGCGCCGCCTGCGCGTCAAACTCCTCCAGCGTCAACCCCGCGCCGATTTTGCGCTGGAGGGGCGCGCGCCTTTCAGAGGCATCGAGGATGCGGCTCACCCGCACCCGCTTGACTTGCTGACACAGTCCGGTCAATAGCGTGGGCAGCATGTCCATCATAAAACCCGGGTTGATCCCCGTGCCCAATACCGTCACCTTGGATTTTCTGGCGAGCGCGTCGATCCGCTTCGCCACTTTTGCTCCGCCCGCCGTTGCCCACGGCATCGCCAACTCCTCACACGTCGAAACGATATTGTGGCGCGTGCGGATGATCGCCGCCAACTCCGGCTCGACCTTGACGAGCGACGAACTGGTGCAGTGCATCACGACATCCGCCTTTTGCTTGAGCGCCTTGGCCGCGTCGTCCGAAACGTCGACGCCCAAATCACGCTCCAGACCGATGACCTGCCCTACGTCCCGGCCGGCCTTGGCGGGATCGATGTCTACCGCGCCGACGATTTGAAAACCGGGCCGCGCGGCAATGACGCGCGCGACGCCGCTCCCGATCGGTCCCAAGCCGAAACAGATCGCTCGAATCTTCTTGCCGGCCATTTCGCTTGCTCCCTCGACCTCTGGTGTGCGCGGTCGTCGACGGCCGCGCCAACGGCCATTATATCAGCGCCGCGCCCGGTGTCAAAAAAGCAAGACCTTCCAGGTTTTTGAAACCAGGAAGGTCTCTGGACATTTTATCGGTTTTTTGCAGTCAGCGTCTGATACACTCTCAATAGGTTGCTGCGATGCAACTGCTTGACCAAACCATCGAGCGCAATCGGCGAAAAGCCGCACGATTCCAGCGTGATCTCGTTGACCAAGCGCTCCTTGGACGTGCGCGTCGCGAGCTTCGCTTTTACCTTCTCGAAGATGCAATCGAGATAGGTAATCGAGGCATCCAGCGTTTCGTCGATCTCGCCTTTCAGCAAGACCTCGCCGTGTCCCTGGACGATGTTCTCAAGGTTCATCTCTTTTATCTGCCGCAGCGTCTCTTGCAGCACCACGCGGTCGCCCCAGAAGATATAAGGTAACGGCATCACCGCATCGCCGGAGAAAAGGATCTTGTCGCCCTCGATGTATACGCCGATGCCGTCCTGCGAATGGCCGAGCAGCGGCATTAGCCGCATCACCCGGTCGCCCAGGTTGATCGTCATTCGGTCTGGGAAAGTAATGTTGGGCAGGCGGAGGGTGACTTCAGCCAGCTCGGGCGTCTGCGCCCGGGCTTCCGCTAGATTCTTCTCACCGGACTTGCGCATCACCTCGCGGCAGCGTTCGCTGGAGATGATATCGGCTTCTTCGAAGAGGTAATTGCCGTAGACGTGATCGGCGTGATGGTGTGTGTCGATCACGTAGCGAATCCCCCGCTTGGACTCGCCGCGCAGGAAATCGATCATCTCACGCGTCTCGCGCGGAAACGGCAATGTGTCGATCACCACCGTGCCTTCGTTCGTGACGACGGCGCCGGCGGTAACCTGAGCGTAGGCTTCGCTCGTAAAGACGTAGACGTTTTCCGTGACTCGTTCTTTGCGCATCGCGCGTAGACTCCGCTGACGAACACCCGGTCTCTTCCAATGGGCGACTGCGGAGAGGATAGCACATCGATAAGGCGCTGTCAAGCCCCCTTAAGAAAATTGCAGATTTCAGATCTCAGATTGCTGATCGAACGAGTCGGCAATCTGAAATCGAAAACCTGCAATAAAAAGATGCATCCCCACCATGCCGTGTGCGAACGAGGTTGTGAACCCGCTTTCGCAGGGGGGAACCTACTCTTCAAGTGGCCCGGTCTCCCGAAGGAGCGGACGCGCTCTCAGCAGAAGTCAGTCCCCGAATTTCAAGTGTTGGCTCAAACGCCAGAAACGCATCACAAACACAGTAGGGCTGCAATTCGAATGTTAGCACGATCAAAACCAAAAGTCAAATCGGATTCCGGTACTACCCTCCGCGCGATCCACATCGCCGGACCGCCCGCCGCCGCGGCCGGGGAAACGCAACCTTAAAGTTTTCGTCACGCGCGGATCGACAGCGCCAACTCCTCCAACTGCTCTGGCGCAATCTCGGACGGCGCATCAGTCATCAAGTCCGCCGCTGCCGCGGTCTTGGGGAACGCGATGACTTCACGGATGCTCGTCTCGTCACACAGCAGCGCAACCAGGCGGTCGATGCCGGGCGCAATCCCGCCGTGCGGCGGCGCGCCGTACTCGAACGCGGCGAGCATGTGTCCGAACCGCGCGATGGCATCTTCTTTGGAATAGTTCAAGAGCGTGAGGACTTTCTCTTGCACCTCGCGGCGGTGGATACGGATGCTGCCGCTGGCCAGCTCGAATCCGTTGCACACCAGGTCGTAGGAATTGGCGCGGACCTTGCCAGGGTCGGTATCGAGCAGCGGAATGTCTTCCGTCTTCGGCGAGGTGAACAGGTGATGCGCGGCGTCCCAGCGCTTGGTTTCCGCGTTCCACTCCACCAGCGGGAAATCGACAATCCAGGCGAACACCATCGCATCCTTGTCCATCAAATCCAATCGCCGCCCCAGTTCCAGCCGCAGCGCGCCGAGCACCTCCGCAACAACCTTTGGCCGATCCGCGATAAAGAGCAACAGGTCGCCGCTCTGTCCCTGCAACCGCTCGATGATCGCGTGCATCTCCGCGTCGCTTAAGAACTTGGTCAGTGGTGACTTGACACCCTCGGCCGCAAGCGCAACCGTCGCCAGCCCGCGCGCCCCTTTCGCCTTGGCCATTTCGGTGAGCTCGTCGATCTGGCTGCGCGTATAGTGCGCGCCGCCGGGCACACGAATTCCTTTTACCTGCCCACCCGATTGCAGCGCAGACGTGAATACCTGGAAATTGCTCTTCGCCACAAGGTCAGCCACATCGGTCAGTTCCATGCCGAAACGCAGGTCTGGCTTGTCGCTGCCGAAACGCGCCATCGCCTGGTCGTAGGTCAGGCGCGGGAACGGCGAGACGATGCGCTTGTGCGGCGCGACCGCCTTGACCATCTCGGTGAAACATCCTTCGATCAAATTGAGAACGTCATCCTGCTCGGCGAATGCCATCTCCACATCCAGCTGCGTGAACTCGGGTTGGCGGTCCGCGCGCAAATCCTCGTCGCGAAAGCAGCGCGCAATTTGGTAGTAGCGTTCAAACCCGGCGACCATCAGCAACTGCTTCAATTGCTGCGGCGATTGCGGCAGCGCGTAGAACTGTCCCGGGCGCAGCCGGCTTGGCACCACATAGTCGCGCGCGCCTTCCGGCGTGCTCTTGATCAAGATCGGCGTTTCGATCTCGACAAAGCCGCGCGCGTCGAAATAATCGCGGATGAATTTGATCGCGCGGTGGCGGAGCATCAGGTTGCGCTGCAATCGTTCGTGCCGCAGATCGAGATAACGGTATTTCAGACGCAGGGCTTCGTCCACGTTCTCCTCGACATTGATGAGGAACGGCAGCGGCTTGGCATCGTTCAGAAGCTCGGCGCGGTCCACCAGCACTTCCACGTCGCCGGTCGCGAGCGCGGGGTTCTCCTGCCCCGCCGGCCGCTCTTCCACCTTGCCCGTCACGCGCAAGACAAACTCCGAGCGCACGTTCGTCGCAACCGCGTGTGCATCCGCGGAAACCGTTGGATTGAAAACGACCTGCGTCAAGCCAAAACGATCGCGCAAATCGATAAAGATGACGCCGCCGTGATCGCGCCGCCGGTGCGCCCAGCCCGCCAGTGTTACCGTCTGCCCGATGTGTTCCTTGCGCAACTCGCCGCACGTGTGTGACTTTAGCATGATGAATGCCTCGAAAGAATTTGGCGCATTATAGCACAACCTCAGAACCTTGCGAAGGTTTTGGAACCTTCGCAAGGTTGCGTCACGTCAAGAGAATCCCATCAACTTGCGAAACATAAACTCGACCGGCGGTCCGAGGATGCCCGCGAGGATGTTCGTGCCCAAGAAACGATCCGAAATGATCAACCCCAGAATGACGACCAGGCCGATGAGTTCAAAACGCGCGACCTGATAGTACCACTGGGTCGGCAGGATGATTTCCCACAGGCGCGAGCCATCGAGCGGATTGACCGGAATCAGGTTGAATATCGCCAGCGCAAGACTGAGCGTGACGATCGCTTGCAGCAGCGGCCCCATCCCCACGTACAGCGCCGGGATCCCGAACGGGAGAAAACCGAGCGGGATTCGGATGTCGCCATAGAGTGGGAACCATTTCAGGCGCAGGGGGATCACGAACACCGCCGCAAGCAAGAGATTGGTGATCGGTCCGGCCGCGGCGACGAGCGCCATTCCAAGCTTGGGCCCCGGCTTCAAGTTCTCCGCCTCGATTCGCACCGGCTTGCCCCAGCCCAATCCGATCAGCAGGATCATCAGCGCGCCGTATGGGTCGAGATGCGCGAACGGATTCAGCGACAGCCGCCCCATCTTCTTCGGCGTTGGATCGCCGAGCCAGTATGCCACCAGCGCGTGGCTCGCTTCGTGAAATGTCAACGCGATCAGGAGCGCGACGACGATATAGACAAGTTCGAATCCCAATCCAGCGAAAAGCATGAAACCCCTCTACGGAAATACCGCGCCTTGCTTGGCGCCGTGTTGCGTTGCCGCGTCGTAATCGATGTTCGACTTGCGTATCGTGCTGGTTGCCCGGTCGAACAAATCGCTCAACTGCGGCTTGAGTGTGGTACAGTCGGAGGCAGGCGGCATATTGCCCAAATCGCGCTGATAATCCCGCGCGCCTTGTAGAGTGCGAGTGATGTGACCCGTTTCGTGCGTGATGGTGTTACTGATAAACGTGGCCCAATGATTCAGCACATCCGGCGACGTGCCCGTGGTGGATGACAGCATCGGCAACGTCATCGTCATCGCGACTGAAACTGCGCCGCCCCCAACCTCACAACCGCGCGTGGTCGGCTGCGTGCTCGACTGCGTCGATATATACCAGTCTGTCCGCGCAAAATAGCGCCCGGTGGACTCGTTCGGATCAGGCATCGCCTGGGCGTTCAGCGAACCCAGCAATTCATTCAGCGTTTTTCCGGTCACAGTGTACGTGACAACCTTAAAATCGCTATTGAAGGCAACCGGATAGGCCATCCGCGGCGCAGTTGGCGTGGGCACGAAGATGTTGTACGCTACCGGCGCGCGTGTCGGCGTCCGTGAAACGACTGTGAACGGCCCCACGGTGAGGTCTGCCGGCGGCGGCGGCAGTACGCGCGTGTAGGTCGGCGCGGGCATCTCGGTTGCCGCAGGCGTTCTAGTGGGCGCGCGCGTCGGCGTATCTGACGGCATGGCTGTCTCTGAAGGGACGGCCTGCGCCGATTGGATCTCCGGCGCGCTGAGCAAAGTGATTGAGACCGCCAATACGCTCAACAGCGCAAGGCAACCGCAGACCGCAACCAGCTCAACAGCAATGACCAATATCCAGCCGCGGGACGATTTCACACTAGGGTTCCTCCGTCAAATGACCATCCCGGACGCGCACGATGCGCTGCGCTGCCCGCGCGAGCGGTTCTTCGTGCGTCACAAGGACGATCGTCTTGCCGGCGCGGTTCAATTCAGCCAGCAGCTCGATGACGCGCTTGCCCGTGTCGGTGTCGAGGTTGCCGGTCGGCTCGTCCGCGAGCAAGATCGGCGGATCGTTCGCCAGCGCGCGCGCGATGGCGACGCGCTGCTGCTCCCCGCCCGACAACTCCGACGGGAGTTGCGCGGCGCGTTCCGCCAGCCCCACGCGCGCGAGCGCTTCGGCGGCACGCGCGTGCCGCCTGTCCTGAGCAGAGCCGAAGGGATGATCGGAAAAGGTGTTGCGCAGTTCCATCGGCAGCATCACGTTTTCGAGAGCGGTCAGGGTGGGCAGCAACTGGAAGAACTGAAAGACGATTCCAATCTTCTCGCCGCGCCAACGGGCCAAATCATTCTCGTCCATTGCGTTGATTTCAAGCGCGTCTACCCAGACTTGGCCGTTGTCCGGCTTGTCGATCCCGCCGATCAAGTTCAACAGCGTCGATTTGCCGCTGCCCGAGGGACCGGTCACGGCGATGAACTCGCCGGCGCGAATGTCGAGCGATACGTCGCGCAGGGCAAACAACGTGCGCTGGCCCATCGTATACGCGCGGGTCACATTTTCTAAACGAATCAAAGGTGGTTGCGTCAAGTCAGAATCCAAGTATAATCGGCTGGAAGATAGAGACTAGAGATTGGAGATTGGAGGACAGGCGGCTTGCATCCAACTTCCAATTTCCAGCTTCCAACTTCCAATCCGTCTATGCATCAATTTCATCTTCCTGAATTTGAGGGTCCGCTCGACCTGCTCCTGCATCTGATCGAGCACCGCGAGCTGGACATTACGCGCGTTTCTCTCGCCGCGGTCGCCGATCAATTCCTCGAAGTCATCAGCGCGCCCGGCGTCATCGAGTTATCCGCACTGGCGGATTACCTCGTCATCGCCGCGAAACTGATCCTCATCAAATCGCGCCTGCTCCTGCCGCAGCCAGAGCATCCAGCGCCGGAAGGCGAAGAAGACATCGGCGAGGCGCTCGCGCGGCAGTTGCGCGAGTACAAGATGTTCAAGCAGGTCGCCGCGTTCCTGCGCGAACGCGAGCGGCAGGGGCTGCACGCCTATCCGCGCTTTGCTCCCCCGCCGCGCCCCCAACCGACGACGTGGCGTCTGGAAGGCGTAACCGCGGACGACCTGGCGCGCGCGCTGCAGCGCGTGCTGCGCGTGCATTCCACGCTGCCGCAGGGCACGCTCACCGTCCCGCTTTCCGTCTCGATCGACCAGCAAATCCATACTATCATCGAACTGACGACGCGGCGCCCGCGCGTCAGTTTCAGCCGGCTGCTAGAACGCGCCGCGACGCGCGTCGAGATCATCGTGACGTTCCTCGCGGTGCTGGAATTGATCAAGCGGCTGCAGATCCACGCGCAGCAGGACGGCTTGTTCGGCGAGATCGTCTTGACGCGCCGCTCGGACACGGCGAGCGCGCCGGATTCGACGGAACCGGAATCCGATTATACCACAGATTGAATTCGACAGGGCGCGTTTTGTCTTTCCGAGTGTTTGGCAGTATAATTGAAATTGTAAGCTTGTCTTTGTCCCTGGAAACCGATGCGGTCTAACTCGCTTCGCGCTGGAGGTCGAGATGCCGGTTCGCGGGACGCCCCTGGTCATCTGTAATCTGATACGAAAGGTTAAAGCACCTGTCGCTGGACGCACACCCTGAGCGAAGTCAAAGGAGCGCGTCGGCGGCGGGTGTTTTTTAGTTGGCAAAGCGTGAATTCCCGACACCGGATGTCGGGAATCCAACAGAATTTGTATGCTTCCCGACATGCGTCGGGAAACCACTAGTTATCTGCTCATTGCTAATTGTGGTTCACGCAGCGTGGATCACACTCGCGGAGGTTAAGATGGGCATACCTAGATTCTTACGAGCGCGAAAAGAGACCCCCAAGTCCGGGCTGGGTAGGTCAGTATCAGAGCAGCTTATATGGAAAAATACTGATTCCTTAGTGCCGGGATCACTCAGAGTGAGTCCTAATAGCAGACGTGTGGCCTTTCTTAAGCTGGAAGAATACCAAGTCAGCCCTTTTACTATGATTGATGCCGGGTGGATGGTTATTGATGGTAAGTTTGAAGATGCTTATCAACGAGCGCAAGCACCTGTATTTAGCCCGGATAGTAAGCGCGTTGCATATGCTGCAGTAAAAATTGGCACCTTCGGTCCATCCTTAGATTGGTCTGTCATCGTAGACGGAGAGGAGGTTGGAAGACATACTTTTGCCTTCGATGAGGAAGAGGGTGGTATCTCTATCCACAGAATTACGCATGATCCCATCATATACGACCTCATGTTCAGTCCAAACTCCCAGCGGTTAGCTTATGTGGTTCAACGAGGCGATAAGCAATTGGTCGTTGTAGATGGAGTAGAGGGTGAGAAATTCGATCACATCTTTCGTGGCATATTCTTCAGCCCCAACAGCGAACGGACAGCCTATCTAGCTTCTGCTAAGCAAGGCTTAGGATACGTTTTGGTTCTTGATGGCAAAAAAGAAGAGATTAAAGCAGACATCATTGAGCCCGCCTCTCTTGCCTTCAGCCCGGACGGCAAAAGGTTTGCCTATGTGGCTAGAAAAGACCAGAAGTGGTTCTTGATTCTAGACGGAGCATCCCTAAAGGAGTATGATGAAATCATCACCAGTCCCATCTTCAGCCCTGACAGTCAACGGTTAGCTTTTGTCGCAAGACAAGGTAGCAAGTATTTTGCGGTGATCGACGGGGCAGAGAGTGAAAAATATGATTTTATGTGTAGCCCTCCTGTTTTCAGCCCCGACTGCAGAAGGATGGCTTATCGGGGGGAACAAGATGATAGAGAGGTTGTGGTAATAGATGGTGAGGCAAACGGCGAATTCGATCCTGTTGGAAAGGGGGTTCTCTCTTTGAGTTTGATTTTTAGCCCTGATAGCAAACGAGTAGCATATAGCGCTCACAGAGACGGGAAGGTATTGGTAGTAGTGGATGGAAAACAAGAGGGACCATATAACAGCGTCTACTCTTTGGTTTTCAGCCATGATAGCAGGCAGGTAGGGTATACAGCAGTGCGTAATAGTATACACTTCGTAGTTCTCAATGGAGAGGGGAGGACAAACTACGACGAAGTAAGGGAAGGAGTTATTTTCAGTCCCGGCAGCAGATTATATGCATACGTCGGTGCTAGAGCCAATAAGGCATATGTAGTAGTCAATGGGTTGGAAGGCAAGCCGTGGAATAAAATTGTAGGTCCGCCCGTTTTTGATGACTCTCAAGGGTTACACTATGTAGCCTTGAGGGCAAAATCCCTTTACTTGGTCGAGGATAGTGTAGCATTGTAATAGGACGCAACGACAGATAACACACGCCTTGCGACCACCCGCCGCTCCGCCGCAGGCCACTTTTTCGACCCGACCATTGCTCCCACTCCCGAGCACGGACGGCGGGCGGCGCAAGACTACGACGTTCTGCGTCATGCCCTTTTGTTATCACGGCAGTCGCTAACTGGATCCCAGAAGTAAAAGGAGATGATTATGAGTTCCAACGTTGTGCGTTGCCCGAAGTGCGGGCAGGAAAATCCATCCTCTACCTCCTTCTGCGGCGGCTGCGGACAAAGTCTGACGATCCAGTGCAGATTTTGCGGTCAGGTGAACCCCTTTGATACCAAGTTT
>Ga0163210_1001339_pt1 | contig 10714 bp, 9 predicted proteins | sample Kivu_220m_FD_113536 | JGI IMG/M metagenome (GOLD analysis project Ga0163210, IMG submission 113536) | Freshwater microbial communities from Lake Kivu, Western Province, Rwanda to study Microbial Dark Matter (Phase II) - Kivu_220m | ecosystem: Environmental > Aquatic > Freshwater > Lake ... | reverse complement strand
CTTCGAGGACTGGATGCTCCTGCCGACCCTGAACCAGCGGGGGCACTACTTTGCCTGGGAGGATCCGACCAACCCCGGCGTCAGTCCTGCCCCGACCTGGACGCGCTCGAATCTGGGGCTGCGTCCGATCGACCCGACCGACTCGACGGTCGCGGTCAGCATCTACTGGCGGGTCTACGCCCCGGCCGGGCACCGTCACTTCCTGCTGCCGCTCCTGCCCGCGACCGCGCCGGGTCCCCCGGGCGGTCTGCCTGATCCCGAGCAGACCGCGGAGGCGGACCAGCTCTACTGGACCTTCGTGGCGACCAACTCGGTCGGCACCGGCGCCGAGGTGATCGACGACTTCATCCGCGGGGCGACCCACTGGACGCAGCGCTGGGACCCGATTGAGGCGTTCAGCACTGCCGTCGACGAGGGCGCGCTGGCTCCATCGCCGGTTGCCCTGCGGGTCACGCCCAACCCGGCGGCGACCGAGGTCCGGCTGCGCTGGAGCCCGGCAATCTCGGGCGAGGGGTGGCTCGAGCTGCGCGCTCCCGATGGCCGGCTGGTGCGCGGTTTTGCGGCGCCGCTCTCGCGCGCCGAGCTGCGCTGGGACGGGCGTGACGGCGCCGGCCGGCCGGTGCCGGCGGGGATCTACTGGGCGACGCTGCGCCGCGCGGGCGAGCGGATCGCCGCGCAGCGTGTCCTCTGGTTGCGCGGGGAGCCTTGACCTCGGCCCCCGGGGTGGCTTAGGCTCTATCGCTTTGCGCGGTCCGCGATCCTGCTGGCCGCGGACGTCGGGAGGGCCGCTCATGCCACCGGAAGCTGTCACCCCGAAGCCCGCCGTCAAGGCACGGGGCTTCGTCGAGATTCGGGTCGATGAATGCAAGGGCTGCGGCTGCTGCGTCGAGGACTGCCCCCAGAAGGTCCTCTCGCTCTCCGAGCAGCTGAACCGTATGGGTTACCACTTCTGCTCCTACCGGGGGGACGGCTGCACCGGCTGCGGCATCTGCTTCTACGCCTGTCCCGAACCCGGGGCGATCACCGTCTACATGAAGGACGCGGGGGAGTAGCCCGCGCGGGAGGGGTGGAGACGATGTCCAGGGTCCTGATGAAGGGCAACGAGGCGATCGTCCACGGGGCGATCCTGGCCGGCTGCCGGGTCTATTTCGGCTACCCGATCACGCCCGCCAGCGAGATCGCCGAGACGGCCGCCGCCTACATGCCCCGCGTGGGAGGCACGTTCCTGCAGGCGGAGAGCGAGATCGCCGCGATCAACATGGTCTACGGCGCGGCGTCGGCGGGGGCGCGCGTGATGACCGCCTCCTCCGGCCCGGGGATCAGCCTCAAGATGGAGGGGCTCTCCTACATCGCCGGGGCCGAGCTGCCGTGCGTCGTGATCTCGGTCGACCGAGGCGGTCCGGGGCTGGGCAACATCGCGCCCGAGCAGGCCGACTACCACCAGGTCGTCTGGGGCGGCGGGCATGGCAACTACCGCAACGTGGTCCTGGCGCCCAACTCCGTCCAGGAGATGGGCTTGCTCACCATGCTCGCCTTCGAGCTGGCGGACAAGTACCGCAACCCGGTCTTTCTCCTGACCGACGGCGCGATCGGGCAGATGATGGAGCCGATCGAATTCCCCGACACGGTCGTGACGCCCCCCGAGAAGCCGTGGGCGCTGGGAGTCGGTCCGGAGCGCCGGCCGAATCTGGTCAACTCGATCGTGCTGGATCCGGACGAGCTGGAAGCGCACAACCGCCAGCTGACGGCCAAGTACGCCACGATCGCCCGCGATGAGACGCGCTCCGAGGCCTACCACCTGGAGGACGCGGAGCTGGTCCTGGTCGGCTTCGGCATCGTGGCGCGGGTGCTCCGCTCGGTCGTCGATCGGCTGCGGCAAGACGGCATCGCCGCCGGCATGCTGCGCCCGATAACGCTCTGGCCCTTCCCTGACGCGGCGCTGGAGGAGCTGGCGCAACGTGACCGGGTGAAGCAGTTCCTGGTGGTTGAGATGTCCGAGGGACAGATGCTCAAGGACGTCAAGCTGGCGGTGCTGGGCCGCAAACCCGTCGCCTTCTACGGGCGCATGGGGGGCAACATCCCGACCGAGGTCGAGGTGGTCGACGTAGCGAAGCGGCAGCTCGCGGGCAAGGGGGCGTGATGAAGGTCCGATTTGCCAAGTCGAAGGCGCTCTATCCGGTCTATCAGCGGAAGACCGCGGGCGACAAGACCGTGACCCACTACTGCCCGGGCTGCGGGCACGGGAACGCCCACAAGATGATCGCCGAGGCGATCGAGAGCCTCGGGCTCCAGGACCGCACGATCTTCGTGAGCCCGGTCGGATGCAGCGTCTTCGCCTATTACTACTTCGACGCCGGCAACGTGCAGGCGGCCCATGGGCGCGCCCCCGCCGTCTCCACGGGCGTCAAGCGCGTGCACCCGGACAGCATCCTCGTCTCGTATCAGGGAGACGGTGACCTGGCCGCGATCGGCACGGCGGAGATCGTCCACGCGGCGAACCGCGGGGAGAAGATCTCGGTCTTCTTCATCAACAACGCGATCTATGGGATGACCGGCGGGCAGATGGCGCCGACCACGCTGGAAGGCCAGCGCACGACCACGACCCCCTACGGGCGCGCGCCGGGCAACGAGGGCTATCCGGTGCGGGTCTGTGAGCTGATCAATGCCCTCCAGGCGCCGGTCTACATCGAGCGCGTATCCCTGTCGGACGCCAAGAACGCGGCGCGGGCGCGCCGCGCCATCCGCAAGGCGCTCGAGTACCAGTCGCAGAACAAGGGCTTCACCCTGGTCGAGATTCTCTCGCCCTGCCCCACCGGCTGGGGCGTGCCTCCGGTGCAGGCCCGGAAGTGGATCAAGGAGGCGATGGAGCCGGTTTTCCCGCTCGGCTGCCTACGGGACCGCGGGGCGGAGGTCGAGGCGACCCCGCTCCAGCCGCGGCCTTTCGTCAGCCAGGGGCTGCACGAGCTGCTGGACCTGCCCGCCCCGGGCGCGGCGCCGGAGGAGGCCCCGAGCGGCACGCCGGCGGCGTCCGATCCGAACTTGCGCAATCCTCGCATCAAAGTGGCCGGCTTCGGCGGGCAGGGGGTGCTGCTCCTCGGCCTGGGTCTGGCCAGCACCGGGATGAAGCTCGGCCGTCACGTCTCCTGGCTGCCTTCCTACGGGCCGGAGATGCGCGGCGGCACGGCCAACTGCAGCGTGCGGATCTCCGACGAACTGATCGGGGCGCCGATCGTGGCGGAATCCGACATCCTGGTCGCCTTCAACAAGCCGTCCCTGCAGAAGTTCGAGCCGGAGGTCCGGGCCGGGGGCCTCATCTTCTACGACAGCTCCTTGATTGACGCGCCACCGCAGCGGGGAGATATTGTCGCCGTCGCGGTGCCGGCCACGAAGCTCGCGGACGAACTGGGGAACACCAAGGCCGCGAACATGGTAATGTTTGGAGCACTGGTGGCCCGGACCGGGCTCTTCACCGAAGAGCAGGTCTGTCGCTGCCTGGGCGGGTACATAAAGAAGAAGACACTGATCCCGCTCAATGAGCAGGCAGTGCAGCGGGGGGGGCGGTTCGTCCGCGAGATGGGCTGATCCCCCATCCACACGACCTGGAAGAGGGGAGGGTCAGGGATGACTCCGATCGTCCTGGTCGTCGAAGAGCAGCCGGCCCTGCGACGCAGCTACGAGCGCTTCCTGCGCGAGGAAGGCTACCAGGTCCTGGCAGCGCCCCCTACGGAGGAGGCGTTGCGTCTGGTGCGCGAGAACCCACCCGATCTGATCGTGGTCGACCCTACCGCGGGCGCGGGCCTGGGCCGGATCATTGCCGACGAGGCGCTCCGCGCCGACCCGTCCGTCCGCCTGATCTTCAACACGTGCGATCCGATGGAGCTGGACTTCTCGAGCTGGGTGGCGGATGCCTTCACCCGGCGCTCACCGCGGCCCGGGGAAGTGGGCGAGGCGGTGCGCGCGCTGCTGGATCGGGCGGTGCGGGTCAAACGCTCGCCAAGACACGCTCGCGCATGATCAGGTGCTGCTCCAGCTGATCGAGGCGCGCGCCCAGGGCCTGCAGGAAAGTCGCGGCGCTGCGCGGGGGCGTCAGGGCCGTGCCGATGTTCGCCTGTTCCTCCGTCTCCTCCAGATCCTGCAGGATCAGGAGGTCGGCCTCCAGGATGCGCTCGATCGTGCCCTCGTGGAGTGAATCGATCTCGAAGAAGGTCCAGTGATCGTACGGTCCCTGCCGCACCGCGGTGCACATCGTCATGAGCCGCAACCGCTGGCGATCGAGCTCTTCCAGGACCGAGGGCGCGGCCCCGGTGTGCCAGCGGTTGTGGACGTTCTCGAGCGCCTCGAGCAGGCTCTGGATGTGATCGATCACCCGGGCGCGCAGCCGCGAGTCCTCCTCCCGGCGCAGATCGCGGTGGCGGTAGCCCCGGAAGCTGGGCACCAGGTAGGCGAGATTCTCGAGGAAGCGGAGTCCGTTGGTTCGCTGTGTTGGTTGCGTCATCGGGGCGACTCCCGGCCGATCCTGTGCGGGATCGGCCTTCCGAGCCCGCGTTTCTCTCGCCGCGCCGCCGCGGGGGTCGAACCCTCGCGCGTCGGGCCGGCGGCCCCGCTCACGTGCCTGCCCAGTCGGTGAGAGATCTGCAAGGTGCGTGCCGGGCCGCTTGACCCTGCAAAACCGCATGTTTAGCATCCGAACCGGGCCGGGTGCCGTCGCCGCCGGAGATTCCGGTGCGCGGGGCGCAACGCCCGCGGGCGGAATGCAACGCACCCGCCGGCCGGGGGACCGGGAGAGATCGAGCGCATGTCGTCTGGCTCGCCCCGCACAAGACGTCCGGTCCCGACCGTGCTGATCGTCTCCGAGGAGATCGCGGAGGCGGCACGGCTGGCGGCGCAGCTCGAAGCGGCCGGCTGGGCCGCCATTCGCGTCAACAGCCGCGAGGCGGCGGTGAACGTGCTCGATCGCGCTCCCGTCGACGCGCTGGTCACGCGCCTGCGCGCGCCCCGCATCACCGGCCTGAACCTGCTCGCCTTGGCCCGCGTCCGGAACCCAGAAGCGGGCGGGATCCTGATCATCGATCGCGGGGAGGAGGAAAGCGCGACCCAGGCGATGGCGCGCGGCGTGATCGACTTCCAGCGGCGCCCGGTCAATGCCGAGAAGCTGCGCGCCGCGCTCGCCGGGCTCTTCGAGCGCCAGCGGCTTCTGGCCGAGCTGGCGGAGCTGCGGCGGCGCATCGATCGCGTCTTCGGCTTCGCCGGTCTGGTGGGCGAGTCGGGCGCGATGCTGCGCGTGCTATCGCGGCTGCGGGAGATCGCGCCCCTCGAGATCGGTGTGCTGATCACGGGTGAGCCGGGCACCGGAAAGGACCTGATCGCCACCGTCCTGCACCAGAACAGCCCGCGGCGGAACGCGCCCTTCGTTCGGCTCGACTGCCGCGCCCTGAGCGGGCGCTGGCTGGCGCGCGAGCTCTTCGGCGCGCCGGCCCGGGGCACCGCGGCGCCGACGCGCGGCCGCGTGGAGCTGGCGAACGAGGGGACGCTCTACCTGGACGACGTGGGGGCGCTGCCGCTCGACGTGCAGGCGCGTTTGGCGGAGGTGCTGCGCGCCGGACAGCTGCGGAGCGACCTGGAGCGCCCACCGGTCGAAATCGACGTGCGGCTGGTCGCCTCCACGCCGCGTGACCTCGAAGGGGAGGTGGAGCGGGGCCACTTCCACGAGGGTCTCTTCGCCCGCCTCACCGCGGCGCGGATCGACCTGCCGCCGCTGCGCCACCGCCGGCGCGACATCCCGCGCCTCGCCCGCCTCTTCCTGGCCGAAGCCGGGCGCCGGCGGGGCATCGCGGTCACGCTGCGCCGCGACGCACTCGATCTCCTGCAGGGCTACGACTGGCCCGGCAACGTGGGCGAGGTGCGCTCGGTGATCGAGGACCTGGTGGAGGCCGCACGTCCCGGGGCCGCGATCGGCGCGGCCGACCTGCCCTCGGAGATCCGCGTCCAGGCCGCGCCCGGCGGAAGGCCGCTGCCGCCGAACGCGACCCTGCGCGACGCGGAGCGCCGCCTCATCGAGGAGGCGATGCGCACCGCGGCCGGCAATCGGGAGAAGGCGGCGCGGATACTGGGAATCGGCGTGCGCACGCTCTACCGTCGGCTGAAGGTGTATGGGCTCGGGCGCGGCGCGTCGGAGCCCGCGACGCCCGCGCGACGGCCCCCCCGGCGCCACTAGACTGCCAAAGTGGCAGTCTGATAGTCGCCTGCTTCCGTACGGGGACCTGCGATCCTGTTCATAGCTGTCTCAGGCCTGCCACAAGCCGCTGTTCGACGGTCGAGATGTTCCATTTTGGGATGAGTGCTGATCCAATGTTGCTCTTTGGAAACACCGCTGGCCCGTACGTACGGAACCAACTCCTGCATATCTTGTAGTGATTCAAAAGATTGCAGATTGGATGTCATTCTGGCATACTCCTGGCCTTCCAGTGGTCGTGTACGTCCATTCGCCGACCCTGATGGGCATGTTTGGCGCTCGCGTCCTCGGTCGGTGGACCGGCCGCGAGCCCTGGGGATGGTGGTTCGGTTGGAAGCCCGCGGAGACGGGCGAAAAGGAGTGAGCGATGAAGACCAAGATTCGTCCGCTCGGAGACCGCATCCTGGTGCGGCGGCTCGACGAGCAGAAGGAGCAGAAGAGCAGCGGCGGGATCATCATTCCCGACACCGCCAAGGAGAAGCCGATGGAGGCGCGGGTCGAGGCGATCGGACCCGGACGGCGCACCGACGACGGCAAGCTGCAGAAGATGGAAGTGAAGGTGGGGGACCGCGTGCTGATCGGCAAGTACTCCGGCACCGACGTCAAGATCGAGGGCGACGAGTACGTGATCATGCGCGAGGACGACGTTCTGGGCGTCATCGAGCCGTAAAGGAGGAAAGGTAACCATGGCTGCCAAGCAGCTCATTTTCCGTGAAGAGGCCCGTCGGGCGATCCTCGAGGGTGCCGAACTGCTATCCAAGGCGGTGAAGGTGACGCTGGGGCCCCGCGGCCGCAACGTGGTTCTCGAGAAGAAGTGGGGCTCGCCCACCATCACCAAGGACGGCGTCACGGTCGCCAAGGAGATCTCGCTGCAGGACCCCTGGAAGAACATGGGGGCCCAGATGGTGCGCGAGGTCGCTTCCAAGACCTCCGACGTCGCCGGCGACGGCACCACCACCGCGACGATCCTGGCCGAGTCTATTTTCCGTGAGGGCCTGCGCAACGTCACCGCCGGCTCGAATCCGATGCACCTGAAGCGCGGCATCGACAAGGCGGTCGAGACCGTGATCGCCGAGCTCGAGAAGATGGCGAAGAAGGTGAGCGATTCGGCGCAGATCGAGCAGGTCGCGGCGATTTCCGCCAACGGCGACACCCCGATCGGCAAGATCATCGCCGAGGCGATGGAGAAGGTCGGCAAGGAAGGCACGATCACCGTCGAAGAGGCGAAGTCGATGGAGACGACGCTCGAGGTGGTGGAGGGGATGCAGTTCGACAACGGCTACGTCTCGCCCTACTTCATCACCGACAAGGAGACGATGGAGGTTCTGCTGGAGGACGCCTACATCCTGCTCCACGACAAGAAGATCTCCAGCCTGAAGGACATCCTTCCGATCCTCGAGCAGGTGAGCCAGGCGGGGAAGCCCATTCTGATCGTCACCGAGGACCTGGAGGGCGAGGCGCTGGCGACGCTGGTCGTCAACCGCCTACGCGGCACGCTGCAGTGCTGCGCGGTGAAGGCTCCCGGCTTCGGGGACCGGCGCAAGGCGATGCTCGAGGATATCGCGGTTCTGACCGGCGGTTCGGTCGTCTCCGAGGAGAAGGGCCGGAAGCTGGAGACCGCCACGCTGCGGGACCTGGGCCGGGCGAAGTCGATCCGCATCGACAAGGACAACACGACCATCATCCAGGGCGCGGGCAAGGCGGCGGACATCAAGGCCCGCATCGAACAGCTCACGCGCCAGATCGATGAGACGACCTCCGACTACGACCGCGAGAAGCTGCAGGAGCGGCGCGCCAAGCTCTCCGGCGGCGTGGCGGTAGTCAGCGTCGGCGCGGCGACCGAGACCGAGATGAAGGAGAAGAAGGCGCGCGTCGAGGACGCGCTCCATGCCACCCGCGCGGCGGTCGAGGAAGGCATCGTGCCCGGCGGCGGAGTCGCCCTGCTGCGCTGCATCGCGGCGCTCGACAAGATGAGCGAGGAAGGCGACGTCGCGATCGGCGTCAACATCGTGAAGCGAGCCCTGGAAGAGCCACTCCGCACCCTGGCGGACAACGCGGGGGTCGAGGGCAGCCTGGTGGTCCAGGAAGTGCGCAAGAACGCGAAGAAGTCGTTCGGCTACGACGTCGAGCACGACGACTACGTCGACATGTTCGAGGCCGGGATCATCGATCCGAAGAAGGTCACCCGCAGCGCGCTGCAGAACGCGGCGTCGATCGCGGGCCTGCTGCTGACGACCGAGGCGATGGTCTCCGAGATCCCCGAGAAGCCGAAGGAGCCGCACGGGGCCCCGGGCGCTGGCGGCGGCATGGAGGACATGTACTAGATCGATGGCGCCCGCGCCGCCCCGGTCATGCGACCGGGGCGGCTTTCTCTTGGGTGCGGTGCCGGACCGGCGGGCTACACGTCGTAGTAGAGGTTCATCTCGTAAGGGTGCGGCCGATTGCGGACCTCGTTCGCCTCGCGCTCGATCTTCTGGTCGATCCAGACCGCGAAGAAGTCCTCGGGGAAGACGTCCCCCGCGCGCAGGAAGGCGTGGTCCCCCTCGAGCGCGTGCAACGCCTCGCGCAGCGAGTAGGGGACCGGCGCGATGCGCTGCAGCGCCGCGGGCGAGAGCTTATCGATGCGCTCGTTCACCGGGCCCATGCCCAGGCGGCGCGGGTCGATGCGATGGCGGATGCCGTCCAGACCGGCCATCAGCATCGCCGCCATCGCCAGGTACGGGTTGCAGGTGCCGTCGGGGGGGCGGAACTCGATGCGCTGCTGGTCGGCGCGGTTCGTGTACTTCGGGATCCGCACCGCCGCGCTGCGGTTGGCTAAGCCGAAGAAGATCTTGGTCGGCGCTTCAAATCCCGGCACTAAACGCTTGTAAGAATTGGTAGATGGATTGGTAAAAGCCATCACCGCCCCTGTGTGCAGCAGCAAACCGCTGATATACTGCAACGCCAAAGTTGAAAGGTTGGCTATGCCGCCTTTCTCATAGAATAATGACTTCCCACCTTTATGTAAAAACTGATGGAAGTGCATTCCGTTCCCAGCGGAATCGAGCAGAGGTTTGGGCATAAAAGTCACCGTCTTGCCGTGTTTCAAGGCGGTCATATGCAAAAGGTATTTGGTCAAGACGCCGTCATCGGCCGCTTTCAAAGGCTCTTCGAACAGGACTTCGATTTCAACTTGACCGGGCGCGCCCACTTCGTGATGATGGTATTTGACCCGGATGCGGTTCTCCATCATATATTTCACCATTTCCGAGCGCAGATCATGGTAACGGTCTTTAGGCGGCATAATGTGATAACCCAGCTGATGCGGGACTTTATGCCCCATATAATCGTCCTCTTCCTCGTTATTCGCCCAATTGGTGGCGGAGGAAATAATTTCATACGCCCCGGTGTGCAGACTGTTATTATATCTGACGCCCTCGAAGATATTGAATTCATATTCCGGGCTGAAAGATGCGCCGTCGGCTATTTTAAGAGAGTTCAAATAAGCCACCGCCTTTTTCAACACCGTGCGGGGATCACGGGGGAATTCCGCCAAAGTATCGGCTTCCCGCACATCGCAGGTAAACGCCAGTGTTTTAGCTTCATAGAAAGGCTCCATCCTTCCGGTAGTGACATCAGCGATAACCACCATATCTCCGGCGGCGATGGACTTAAATCCCGGCACGCTGGAGGAATCGAACGCCACTCCAGCGGTGAAAGTCTTATCGTTCACCGTAGGACCGGGCACAGTAACATGATGCATCCGGCCCACCAAATCGGTGTAACGCAAATCGACCATCTCGACTTTCTCATCGATGATGTATCGCAGCACCTCTTCAATGCAGGAAAACATGGCTGTCCTTTCAAAGTAAGTTATTAAGTTAGCTAGTTGGCAAGTTAGAAAGTTAGCAAGTTGGCAAGTTATTAAAAATTAGAAACAGCAACATTAGGTAACAACTGCAAACAATGGGAAATACCCAGTGCTGTCGACTCTCTGCAGTCGACAGCATTCACCTGAAAAACAGGCAAATTGGTGTCCACGACGGAGAGTTGACACCACGATTTAATTAATATCTATATGCGTTTAATTCTTGGTGCTTGAAGCTTGACACTTGGAGCTTGGAGCTTAGAAAATCCAAATCCCAATCCACAGACAGAGATTAGCATAAATTCCGGCTGCTACATCATCGAAGAGCACTCCCATCCCGCCGGGGAATTTGTCCTCCACCCATTTAGCCGGCTGAAGCTTGACCACATCGAAGAACCTGAAGAGTAAAAATCCCGCCGTGATGGTATAAATGTTCAGCGGTATGAAAGCCATGGTCACCAGAAAACCTGCGGCTTCATCCATCACCACTTTGCCGGAATCTTTTTCTCCCAGCAGGCGGTCGGCCGCTTCGCAGAAAAATACTCCGCTGAGCATAAAAAGCACAGTCCCTGTAATATACCACGCTTGCGGCAGCAGTGAAAGCAGCAGATATATTGGCACTCCAGCAAAAAGAG
>Ga0163210_1001335_pt1 | contig 10740 bp, 8 predicted proteins | sample Kivu_220m_FD_113536 | JGI IMG/M metagenome (GOLD analysis project Ga0163210, IMG submission 113536) | Freshwater microbial communities from Lake Kivu, Western Province, Rwanda to study Microbial Dark Matter (Phase II) - Kivu_220m | ecosystem: Environmental > Aquatic > Freshwater > Lake ... | reverse complement strand
GTGCTGACGACCACCCCCTCCCCTCCTTAGTAAGGAGGGGACTGAGGGGAGGTAACTGCAGCACTGCAGCACCTCAGCACGGGGAAACTGCGTCAGTAGACTCTCGCTTCAGGCTTAAACCGTGTGATGGTTACTGGTTTGTATCTTACCTCCGGACCTTTCGACCTCTGAAAGACCAGCGTGTGTTTCAAGTAACCGCCGTCCGCTCTCTGAGGAAAATCTTCCCTGAAATGAGCTCCGCGGCTCTCCTGTCTATGGAGCGCACTGATCAGAATGACCTCTGAGATAAAAAGTTGGTGGCCCAGCTCAATCGTCTCCATCAGCTCGAAATTGAAGGCTTTCCCTTTATTCACCACTTCGATGTCCCGATACCGATCCCTGAGAGATCGGATTTCATCAATCCCTCTCTTCAGGCTTTCTTCATTCCTGAAGACCGAGGCCGCTTCCATCATCACCGCCTGCATTCTCTTTCGAATTGGACCGATTCTCTCCTGGCCTTTCTGCCTCAACAAGTGAGCGAGTCTTTCTTCAGCATCTTCCAGGCAATCCTTTCTAAGAGAAGGCATTTCAATCTTCGAAATTTCCTCCTTCATGGCCAGGCCGCTTCTCCTTCCGAAGACGAGCAAATCGAGAAGAGAGTTGCACCCCAGGCGATTCGCCCCATGGATGGACACACAAGCACACTCCCCTGCTGCGTATAATCCTGGAACGATCGAACCCTTTTCGTCGGCGAGGACCCTTCCATTCACATCGCTGGGAATACCTCCCATGACGTAATGACAGGTGGGTTGGACAGGGATGGGCTCATGGACAGGATCGATTCCCAAATAGATTCTGGCGAAGGAAGCAATCTCCCAGAGCCTCTCCGAAATCTTCTCTTTCCCCAGATGGGTGAGATCGAGATGGACATAATCCTTCCCATCAACTCCCCTTCCCTCTCGCACCTCAGTGAGAATAGCCCGGGAGACCACATCCCTTGCCGCGAGGTCTTTTACCCCGGGGGCATACCGTTCCATGAACCGCTCCCCCACCTTGTTTTTCAAGATTCCCCCCTCACCTCTCGCTGCCTCGCTCACGAGGATTCCGAGAGGGTAAAGGCCCGTGGGATGAAATTGGACGAACTCCATATCCTGGAGTGGAATCCCCTGCTGATAGACCAGATCGAAAATCTCTCCCGTCGTTGCATTACTGTTCGAAGTGGTCTTGTAGATTTTTCCACACCCTCCTGCCGCCAGGAGAATAGCCCTGCTCTGAATAAGGTGAAGCTCCCCGGTGGCAAGATCGTAAATCACCACCCCCGCACATCTTCCCTTTTCGGCAATGAGGGAAAGAACACAACATTCTGAATAGAATTTCACCTGATGCCTGAGACATTGATCGTAGAGGGTATCCAGGACAACTCTTCCCGTATGATCAGCGGCGTAGCAGGCCCTTTTCACAGGTCCTTTTCCAAAGTCCCTTGTGTGACCCCCAAACTTTCTTTGCGCAATCTTTCCTTCCGGGGTCCGGTTGAAGGGGACACCCAGATGCTCCAGTTCATAAATCGCTCTGGGCGCATCTTTAACCAGAATCTCTATGGCATCCTGATCCCCCAGATAATCGCTCCCCTTCACGGTATCAAAGAAATGCCATTCCCAGTGATCTTCCCCCTCGTTTCCGAGGGGAGCGCTGATCCCTCCCTGTGCAGCACCCGAGTGGGAGCGCGTCGGCAACACTTTGCTGATCACTGCCACATCGGCCTGGCCCGCACATTCGGCCGCAGCCCGAAGACCGGCCAGGCCTGAGCCTACAATGATGATATCATGGCGATCAATCATCCAGATTCCAAAATGTTTTCCGAAAACGAGGCGTCTCTGTTCAGATGAGGGTCAGCCTGCCTGCGACGAACCAGACAGGTAGAATCAAAAGTGTTCCCTCGTATAATTGAGCAACCCTCCGGCCAGCAGGATGTCAATCTCTCTTTGATTCAATCCATGAGAGACTTCGAAAGTTCGCTGCTGGGTCCTGTTTTCGATTTCGAGAAAACCATTCACCCGAAGGTTGCTGCGAAGGCGGTCGATGTGAAGGCGATCCCCTGACTGAATTCTTTCAAACTCATTCGGATCCTTAAAGACCAGAGGAAGGATTCCAAAATTGATGAGGTTGGAACGATGGATGCGCGCATACGATTTCACCAGGATGGCCTTGATCCCGAGGGTCATGGGGGCCATGGCCGCATGTTCCCGACTCGATCCCTGGCCGTAATTCTCCCCTCCGACCACGAAGCCACCCCCCGCCTCTCTGGCCCTTTTCGAAAAACTGGAATCGACGCCCCCAAAGACGTGTTCCGAAATGGCCGGGATATTGGACCGGAGACGAAGGACATGGGCACCTGCCGGTAAAATATGATCGGTCGTGATGTGGTCTCCCACTTTCAGAAGAACCACCCCTTCGAGAGAATCTTCCAAGGCACCCCGTCTCGGGAGAGGCCGAATATTGGGTCCCCCTTCGATGATCACTTTCTCTGGCTTTGAACAAGGCGGAAGGATCATGCTGTCGTCGATGAGAAATCGGTTGGGTGTTAGGATACGCGGAGGTCTTCGACCCAGTGTTCGAGGGTCCGCGATCGCTCCTTTCAAGGCGGACGCTGCAGCCACGTAAGGACTGGCGAGGTACACCCGATCCTCCGGCGTTCCGCTCCGTCCTTGAAAATTGCGGTTCATCGTTCGGACAGAGATTGCGGAGGAGGGAGGCGACTGCCCCATCCCAATGCAAGGGCCGCAGGCGGATTCGAGGATCCGTGCTCCTGCACTGACCAGCTCGCCCAAAGCCCCGTTTCGTGCGACCATCTCATAGACCTGTCTTGATCCTGGCGTGACCGTGAGGCTCACTTTCGGGTGGATCTTCTTCCCTTTCAGAATTCCAGCCACCCCCATGAGATCCATGAATGAAGAGTTATTGCAACTCCCGACGCAAACCTGCTGAACCACTTGTCCGGCGACCTCCTTTACCGGACAGACATTGTCCGGGCTGGAAGGCCTGGCGATCAGAGGTTCCAGGGTGCCCAGATCGATTTCAATTACCTGGTCGTATTCCGCGTCCGGATCGGCTTCAAGAGGGATATAGTCTTTTCCTCTCCGCTGGGCCTTCAGAAATTCGAGCGTTCTCCCGTCACTCGGAAAGACCGTGCTCGTCGCTCCCAATTCCGCTCCCATGTTGGCAATCGTGGCCCTTTCGGGAACAGACAAACCTCTTGTCCCTGTCCCTCCGAACTCAAGAATCTTTCCAATTGTGCCCTTCACCGTCAAACGCCTCAGGAGTTCCAGGATGATGTCTTTGGAAGCCACCCATGGAGAAAGTTTCCCCTTCAACTTGATGAAAACCACCTCTGGCATTTTGAGATGGTAAGGTTCGCCCGCCATCGCAACGGCTACATCAAGCCCTCCGGCCCCGATGGCAATCATTCCCATGGCCCCTGCGTTGGGGGTGTGGCTGTCGGCCCCGAGAAGCGTGTCTCCCGGTTTGGCGAATCGCTCCAGATGAACCTGATGACAAATCCCGTTGCCGGGTCTGGAAAAGAGAATCCCGTATCTTGCAGCAAAAGACTGCAAGAATCGGTGGTCATCCGCATTCTCAAATCCTGCCTGAAACATGTTATGATCGATATAACTGACGGAGAGGCGCGTCCTGACCTTTGGAATGTCTAAGGCCTCGAATTGAAGACAGACCATCGTCCCGGTGGCATCCTGCGTCAGGGTTTGATCCACGGAGATGGCAACATCCTCACCGGGGTTCAAATTGCCACCGACCCGGTGAGACGCAAGAATTTTCTGAACGAGATTTTTTCCCACTGAAGTCATATTCCGAAATGATAAACGAAGCTTCTTTTATTTGTCAATGATATCAGGAGGAGGTTGATCCTTGCATTCATTTACAATAGAATCATTTTAGCAAACAGGAGGCAGCCCATGACCGCTTTGTTGAGAGAATACCGAATGGAGAGGGATTCGATGGGCCTTGTCAAAGTCCCAAAGGGGGCCTATTACGGGGCTCAAACTCAGAGGGCCGTGGAAAATTTCCCCATCAGCGGCTGGCGATTCCAGAGAGAGATGATCCATGCCCTCGGTCTCATCAAATGGACCACTGTGAAGACGAATTTCAACCTGGGACTGATGAAAAAAGGCATCGCAGGCGCCATTCAGAAGGCTTCAGAGGAAGTCATGCGTGGCAGATGGGATGATCAGTTCGTTGTCGACATCTTTCAAACAGGCTCCGGGACCTCCACCAACATGAATGCCAACGAGGTCATCGCCAACCGGGCCAACGAGCTCCTGGGGGGGCAAAAGGGGATTTACAAACCTGTCCATCCGAATGACCATGTCAACCTCGGACAGTCGAGCAATGATGTTTTCCCCTCTGCCATCCATATCGCTGCGGTCCATCTCCTTCGGAATGAAATGATCCCCGGATTGAAAAACCTTCGCCATGCGTTAAGGACAAAAGAAAGGGAATTCCGGACGATCCTCAAGATCGGGCGGACACATCTCCAGGACGCAACCCCCATCCGGCTGGGCCAGGAATTTGCAGGATACGGACGACAGATTCAATTAGGCATCCACAGAATTGAAAAGGCGATGGAATCGCTTTACGAGCTCCCTTTGGGGGGGACCGCGGTTGGAACGGGAATCAATACCCACCCCTCTTTTGCAAAAAAAACGATTTCCATTCTGAATGAAAAGACAGGAGAACGATTCCATGAGGCTACTGACCATTTCGAAGCCCAGGGAGCCAGGGATGCCCTCGTGGAGATGAGTGGTGCCCTGAAAACGGTCGCCGTCAGTTTGATGAAAATTGCAAACGATATCCGATGGATGGGTTCCGGCCCGCGGTGTGGCATCGGGGAGATCCGACTCCCCGAGACCCAACCTGGTTCTTCCATCATGCCGGGCAAGGTCAACCCGGTGATTCCAGAATCCCTCATCCAGGTCTGCGCACAGGTGATCGGACTCGATGCGTCCGTCACGTTGGGGGGCCTCGGGGGCCATTTCGAACTCAATATGATGATGCCCCTCATCGCTCACAACCTCCTCCAATCCATTCGGCTTCTCGCGAACGCCACCCATCAGTTTTCTCTGAGATGCATCGAAGGACTGAAGGCAGATCGGCAGCGGTGCGAGGAGATGATCGAAAAGAGCCTGGCCCTTGCCACGGCTCTCACGCCGAGGATTGGGTATGACCGCGCAGCCCGATTGGCCAAGAGGGCGTACGAAAATCGAAAGACCATTCGCCAGATGGTGGTGGAAGAGAGACTTTTTCCAAAGGAGGAGCTTAAGCACCTCCTCAATCCCCGATCTATGACTGCCCCAACGAAGATGACCACGAAGAAAAAATGAGGTGACAGCTTTTTCTGTAAGCGAAAGGCATTTTCGGTCGGCCCCTTTATGAGTCCCTTGACAACGAGGAACCGGATGACCACTTTTTAATTGGGATGGGAAAGAGAGTCTATGTATTTCGACTAACGCAGAAAGGAGCGTGATGAGTTATGTACTTTATTACCATTTCTGAGATGGCCGGGACTCAGGGGGAGACGATCGCACGGCAAGTTGCCAAGGAATTGGGGTATACGTTTTATGGCGAAGAAGAATTGTTCAAGGCCGCAGATCGCATGGGTTTTCTCGACGATGTCAAAAAACTGAATGAAAAGGGGCCTTCCTTCCTTGAAAGATTCTTCAGTGAGAGGCCAAAGGTTTACCTGAATCGCTTACAATCCGTCATCTTTGAGTTGGCAAAAAAAGGCGATGCCGTCTTCTTCGGAAGGGGAAGTCAGCTATTGCTCCATTCCTTCGACTGCGCCTTTCACATCCTTCTGACGGGCTCGAAGGAGAAGAGAGTTCAGCGGCTAATGGAAGAGAAGCGTGTGAGTCGTGAGGTGGCTGAGCAGATGGTTCGGCGATCCGACCACGACAAAAGAGACTTTGTCCGATATGCCTTTGATGAGGACTGGCTCAATCCGCAACTTTACGACCTGTTGGTAAATGTCGACAAACTGAGCTTTGATTCGGCCGTAAAAATCGTCGTCGATGCGGCAAAATCGGATGGAATCAGGGCATGTGGGATTGACTCTGTAAGACTTCTCGGAAAGCTCTCTCTTCAGCGACAGGTAGAGTCTGCTCTCCTTGAAGCGGGTGTCTTGAGCTCGCACCTCTTTGTAAGCATTGAAGACCCAATCACGGTTCGTCTCTACGGAACGGTGATTTCGGAAGAAGAGAAGGAAGCGATTGAGAAAGTGGTCAAGGGAATCAAAGATGCAAAAAAGATTTTGAATGACCTGGTGGTCTTTAAAGGTGCCATGGGTGGCTGAAAAAGTTGCTATTGCCCTAATTGAATCGGAATTTCAATGAAATCCCCGCTCACTCCCCTTTGCCAAAGGGGAGAACACATCTTCGTCCCTCTTTCATGAAGGAGGATTGAGAGGGTTTTCTAACACGGACATAGAAAACTCTCATCATCATGGAAACATCATTCCACTTAAGCAATAACGTTACGCTCCATTAGGGGATTACGACGATGGCCCTGATCTATCTTTGTTCCAGCGGTAGGCAAAAAGGCCCATCCCTGCAAGGATCATAAAAAAACAGAGAATCTGACCCATGGTGAAAGGGCCGATGATGAACCCCAGCTGAGCATCCGGTTCTCTAAAAAATTCCAGAACAAAACGGAATGCCCCATAGAGAAACAAAAAGATTGCCAGAAGCCCTCCCGTGGGGATTTTCTTGTCTTTGATGAACCACAGGATCAAGAAAAGGACACCCCCCTCCACCGCACTCTCATAGAGCTGGGAAGGATGGCGGGGAAGAGCACCCCCCTTCGGAAAGATCATTCCCCAGGGAACCTGCGTCACCCGTCCATAAAGTTCGCCATTGATGAAATTCCCAATTCTCCCTAGGCCCAACCCTATGGGGGCGGTCACAATGACAAGGTCTGCAATCTTCCAGAACGATTTCCTATTCTTCCAGGAGAAAAGAATACCCACAAGCAGAACACCGATCAGCCCCCCATGAAAGGACATCCCCCCATGCCAAATGGCAATAATCTCAAAAGGATCAGCGAGATAAACCTTGAGGTCGTAAAAAAGGACGTACCCTAATCGGGCGCCAATCATGAGACCGAGAATGAGGTAAAAATAGAGGTTCTCGACCTCGGGTTTCGACAGACCGGAATCCTTCTTTTTCATCTGATACCGGACGAGCAGATAGGAAGCGAGAAATCCCAACACATACATCATCCCGTACCAGCCCACGCGAATGGGACCCAAATCGAAAATAACCGGATCTATATTGACCTTCATTCTTGTCCCCTCACTCTGTCTTTGCCATTTTATTCAAGTTTGAAAGAAGATTCAAGGAATTTTAATCATACACACAAAATCGGCGCAGTTGACGTACCGTAAGAATTTAGGTATATTCTTTCTATGTTGAATGAAGGTTCCAGGAAGCAGCAGATCCTACAGGATTTGAAAAAATTCGTTCTTTCGAAGGCGACGATCATTTATATCGTCTCGGATGAAGAAGATCGGCTGGAGGGGCTTCTGAAGGAATTATCCGCCACCTTTCAACCCAGACCGAAGTTCTTCACCTGGAATCCGTTTCATGGACTGACGGGAGAAAACGAGAAATTAGAAAATTCGAAAAATGCTCTGGAGGCATTGGACAAGGTCATCCAGCGTCCAGAGCAGGCCATCTACCTTTTCGAAGGATTGCATGGCTTTCTTAAGACGGATCCCCTGGTCGCGAGAAAATTAAAAGACCTTCACCGTGCCCTTCGCAATCGGTATTCCACCCTGTTCATCATCGCACCGTCTCTGATCGTGCCGGAGGAACTTCGCCGGGACATGATCGTTTACGAGCTGGCCATGCCGGATGGGACCGAAGTGGAGCGAGCCCTGATGGCGGTGATTTCCGCAAGCCCTCATGCCTCGAGTCTCACTGAATCCTTGACGCCTGCGTTAAAAGATCAGATGATCAAGGCAGCCCTGGGGCTCTCTCTCGATCAGGTCGCCCGGGCCTTCCGGAGCGCTCTGATTGGCAGAACGACGGTTGATTTCTCTCTCATCGATGCCCTTCTGGAGGAGAAGGGACAACTCATCAAGAAATCTGGAATTCTCGCCCTGGCCAGACACCGTCCTTCCTTGGACGAGATTGGCGGCCTGGAAAATCTGAAGGATTGGCTCAAGAAAAGAGGCCGGGTTTTGGACACCGAGGGGAGGGCTTTTGGTCTTGAACTCCCCAAGGGCGTGTTGATCACGGGGGTTTCCGGATGCGGGAAGAGCCTTTGCGCAAAGGTGTTCGCCTCTTATTGGGGAATTCCTTTGCTCCATCTCGACATGGCGAGACTTTACGATGGAACGGTCGGGGAACCCGAGGAGGCCTTACAGGTGGCGCTGCGAACAGCAGAGACGGTTGCGCCCGCTGTCCTCTGGATCGATGAGATTGAAGCGGGGATCAGCATTCAAAGCCAGAAAGCCGGAGGCGGAACGCAATCCCGGGTCTTTGCTTCGTTTCTCACCTGGATGCAGGAGAAGACGGTCTTTGTCTTCATCGCAGCCACGGCCAATGTGATCGAACTGCTTCCTCCGGAAGTTTTGAGAAAGGGGCGTTTTGACCAGATCTTCTTTGTCACCCTTCCCCATGCACAGGAGAGAAAGGCGATCTTCTCCATTCATTTGAAAAAGAACCATGCCGATCTTGCACAATTCAATTTGGATATGCTCGTGAAGGTGACGGAAGGGTTCAATGGGGCTGAGATCGAGCAGGCAGTGAACGGGGCAATGATTGAGGCCTTTAATGCAGGACGACCTTTGAACGAGCATGACATCATCATCGCTGCCGGGAATATCGTCCCCCTTTCAACGACGATGAGGGAGGAGATCGGAAGGATGGAACGCTGGGCCTACAACCGGGCCATTCCCGCTTCCAGGAGTTAGATCAATAATCCTCTTTGTCCTCCTCGTCATAATCCTCCTCTTCTTCCTCTTCTTCGTAATCCTCTTCTTCTTCGTTCTCCTCTTCTTCCTCCTCCTCTTTTTTCTTCCGTTTCATTTTGAGATTGATTTTCTCCAGGCTATCATCTCCGAGATCATCAATCACCTCGTTAAAGGATAGGGCGAGGGAAACCACGTACTCTTCCGGTAGCTCCCGGAACCACTCCAGGACTCTCTCGGCCATCTCCATCTTCTCGCTCGTGGATGAACTTTCGATGAGATCGATTGCCTTGCGGTAATGTTTATTGAATACCTTGATCATAGAACGCTTCTCACCCCCTGATGCACCATTAATTTTTTCTTCCACTGCCCATAAACATTATACTTTCCCATTGGCTTGTCAACAACAAAAAAAGAGCATTCGGAAAAGATCGGAACCCTCTTCAGGGGGTTGAGCGACCCATTACTCAATTCGAGTAATCTTGACACCGGGGAAAGGCATCTGAAAAACATACGCCCTGAGCAACACCTTCTTTACGCTTCCGCCTCTCTCTTTTGTCCCGTTTGCATGGATGAGATAGGGCTCCTGGTCGTGTTCCGCCTTGACGATCCCGATGTGCCCCACGATTTCTCCCACTTTTCTTTCTTCTGGTTTCTTGATGAAGAAGACGATGTCTCCACTCCTGAGCCTCCGTAAACCTTTTTCAAGTTCTTCAGATGAAAGAAGGTCCACGAAATCCCTCCCTCTTGAACCCCGAATGCGCACGGTACTCCCAATCTCACCTGTCACCTCCCTCCCCCACTTGCCACTGAAAATCATATCCTCTCCGTATTCGAATCGGTCGCTGTAATTCACGACCCTCCCCTCTCTGAGAGTGCCCCTTGAATGAAACCGTTTCTCCAGCGCAACTTGAACGGCTTCGGCGGGGGTGTGACTGATTGCTAACTCCACCGCCCGAAAGGTTAGATACATGCAATCCACTTCTTCATCCGCGACGATCGCGGCTCTCGCGACATAGGCTCCCCGGGGGTCTTTGTCGTAAGGCGTGCCGATGAACCTCTCGGCCCAGAACGCGATTCTCTCTCCTACGGGTCGCTCCATGAGATCGCGCTGGAACGCTTGAATCTCCTGATCTGTAAGGGCAAAACTGTTCGGGCAGAATAGATGAAGTATGAAAATAAGAAGAAAAATTCGGAAAAACGTATCCCTGGTTTTAACCATCAGACACTCCCGGCGAGGACGTCTACGGTCAATTACATGGGTAAGTCTAATTCTTTATTTCCTGACATGCAAGATGATAAGAAAAAGGGATGTGCGAAAATCCAGGCAGGATGTTGTTGAGGAAGGAGGCAGATTTCTCAATAAGAGATGCTCCTGAATCACGCGGATACCCTTCCGGGGATCCGATTTTTCTTGCTGCAGGACCTTGTCTTTCCCTCGCGCTCTTCGGACAGGGCCTTCAATGAGTGCATTCGTCCTTTGCGAATTCTAAGAAGGACAAGCTCACCCAATGAAGATAAGCTGAGTTTAAAGGCTTATCCATGACCCTTCGGTCAGGGTTTCCCTTGAACTCTCAATCAGGGGGCCGACCTCTTTAAAAAACTAATTCACAATTTCAACCGCACTCTCTTCCCCAACGATGAGGAAGTTGACGATCTGACCCATCCTCGCTTCAACGAACTGAAAATCTCCTTTGAAGCCGTACGCGATGCCCCACCCGTAGCTTCCCGAATCGGTCCGCTGACCACACCCAATCGATTCATCAGCCGGGGAATAGACC
>Ga0163210_1001334_pt1 | contig 10742 bp, 8 predicted proteins | sample Kivu_220m_FD_113536 | JGI IMG/M metagenome (GOLD analysis project Ga0163210, IMG submission 113536) | Freshwater microbial communities from Lake Kivu, Western Province, Rwanda to study Microbial Dark Matter (Phase II) - Kivu_220m | ecosystem: Environmental > Aquatic > Freshwater > Lake ... | reverse complement strand
TCTTGACTTTCATCGTTCCTCCTGTTCAAGTTAGTCTTCCTTCTTGGCACATTCATCGTAATTTTATTAATACGAATGTTTTACACATTATTCATGCTATCAGCTATCCGCCTGTGAATCCTGCCAAAACACCCATATCCTATAATAAATATACTCGCTTCCCCATTAAAAGCAACACTTATTTAACACTTTATCAATACGCAGTGAATACGCACTTTATCCGCATTAACTCCGTATTGACTCCGTAATGATAGCGTATTGCTTGCTTGGGAAATAAATGAGTTGACACTTTTTACTGTATGGAAAATGTGTTTAACAGAAAATAGTGTCGTTGAGGAGTAACCCATGGCTGATCAGTTACAAGAAATGCTGCAGCGCATCTACGAAGAGGGTGTGAACAAGGCAAAACAGGAAGCCTCCGAGATTTTGGAACAAGCGCAGAAACAGGCGAAACAGATAAAAACAGATGCCCAGAAAGAAGCTGACAAGATAATTTCCGAGGCCAAACAACAAGCCGCCAACCTGGAAAAGAATGTGAATTCCGACCTGAAGATGGCTTCGCAACAGGCGATGACTGCGCTGAAGAACAAAATCATTGATGCCGTCATCCTGCATACTCTGGCCAAACCAATGGCTGATGGTCTATCCGAAGCGGGTTTTATGCAAAAGATGATTCTGGAAATCCTCAGCAAATGGTCACCCCAATCCGCCTTGTCCATCACTTTGCCCGAGCAGTTGAAAAGCCAGCTTGACACTCATATCCAGGAGAACATCCGCAAGAGCTTTTCCGGCAGCTTGAAAGTGGATTACAGTCCTCAAATGAAAAACGGGCTCACCATCTCCCCAGCCGATGGTTCGTATAAACTCAATTTTACCGATGAGGATTTTGTCAATTTCTTCAAATCCTACCTGCGCCCCCGCACCAGTCAGCTGTTGTTTGGAGACTGATTCTCCGCATGGCGAAAAACTACTATTACTTTGTCGCCGGCTTGCCCGGCCTGAGCCTGGAAGACAGTAAGCTGGCTTTTACCCCCGCCAGTTTTCTGGCTACGGCAAAGCTTTATCTCACTCCCCAGGATTATACAGATTTGAAGCTGCTGGCCTTCCCGAATGACCTGACAAATCTGGTCGCCCTGCTCCATGCCAGGGATACCTGGCTGGAAGATTGCACGCTGAGTGCTGACAACTGGCAATTAGTCATCAATTTCTGCAAACAGAGAAGTGAAGACAAGGTCGTCGTTAAAGCAGTGCAAGAGCTACATTTGCCGCATTATATCCTTGATTTTCTCAACAAGGAGTTTGAGCAGGAAAGCCTGACTCCCTGCCATGAAATGGAATACATCCTGTTCAAGCATTTCTGGCTGGACATGGAAGAGCACTCCAACCGCTTTATCAGACATTGGTTTGCCTTTGACCGGGATGTGCGCAACAGTCTGATAGCTTTGAACTGCAAAAAACACAATCTGCCCGCCCAACCCAATCTGATAGGGCACGATGAACTGACGGAAAAACTCTCCAGAGTGTATCCGGGCGACATCGTGGTGGGCAAGGAATATCCGGTGTTTGACGAATTGCACCGTCTGAATGAGCTGACGGACATCCAGGAGCGGGAAAAGGCCATAGACCAATTACGCTGGAAATGGATAGACCAAACGAATTTTTTTGAATATTTTACTGTGAACAGAGTGATGGGGTATTACTGCAAGGTAACATCTCTCCACCGCTGGCTGAGTCTGGAACAGACTAAAGGTGAGCAGGCCTTGGACCATGTGTTGAAGCAGTTGGAAGCCAGTTTTGAATTCCCGGAAGAATTTGCATTGAATAGAAGGTGAGCTTATATGACCAAAGGTATCGTTAAAGGTATAATCGCCAATCTGGTGATGGTGGAAGTGGATGGTCCGGTATCCCAAAACGAAATCTGCCACATCAACCTGGAAGGCGTCAAGCTGATGGCGGAAGTCATCAAGATAGGTGGCAACATAGCCTATACCCAGGTCTTTGAAAGCACCCGCGGCTTGAAACCCGGCTGTGAGGTGGAATTTTCCGAACACATGCTGGAAGTGAAGCTCGGGCCCGGGATGCTCTCCAAAAATTACGACGGATTGCAGAATGACCTGAATAAAATGCAGAGCATTTTTTTGGTGAGAGGCGAATACACCGACCCCCTGGAAGCTGATTCTGTCTGGCACTTCGTTCCGATAGCCAAAGCGGGCGATAATGTGACCGGCGGGGATTGGCTGGGCGAAGTCAAGGAAAACTGGATTCCACATAAAATTATGGTGCCTTTTAGTATGACGGAGAATTATGTCATCAAGAGCATCGTGGGCGAAGGTGACCATAAGCTGGCTGATACGATTGCAGTCATCACCGATAAAAACGGCAGGGATATCCCTCTGAACATGACGCAGAAATGGCCTGTCAAAATCCCCATCAAGACGTATCTGGAAAAACCCCGCCCCTATAAATTGATGGAGACAGGCATCCGCATCATCGATACACTCAATCCCATTGTGGAAGGAGGCACCGGCTTTATTCCGGGTCCCTTCGGCTGTGGCAAGACCGTGTTGCAGCACATCCTGTCCAAATATGCGGAAGCGGATATGATTATCGTGGCTGCCTGTGGCGAGCGGGCCAATGAAGTGGTGGAGCTCTTTGTGGAATTCCCCGAACTGGATGACCCCCGCACCGGCAGGAAACTGATGGAACGCATAATCATTATCTGCAACACCTCCAATATGCCAGTGGCAGCGCGTGAGGCTTCTGTCTATACGGCTATGACCATCGGCGAATACTACCGCAATATGGGACTGAAAGTGCTTCTGCTGGCTGATTCCACTTCCAGATGGGCACAAGCCCTGCGGGAAATGTCCAACCGCATGGAAGAATTGCCGGGACCGGATGCCTTCCCCATGGACTTGCCGGCTATCATCTCCAATTTCTACTCCCGGGCGGGACTCGTCGTCCTGAACAACCGGAAGACTGGTTCCATCACCTTTATCGGGACCGTTTCCCCCGCTGGCGGAAACCTCAAGGAGCCAGTGACCGAATCCACCAAAAAAGCCGCCCGCTGCTTCTATGCGTTGCAACAAGCCAGAGCGGACAGCAAGCGCTATCCGGCGGTCGACCCGATTGAGAGCTATTCCAAATATCTGGGGTATGATGAGGTGATAGATTACATGACCAAGAACATCTCACCCACCTGGGCCAATGATGTCGATGAAGCCAAAGATATTCTGCTCAGAGGCAGAGAAGCCAACGAACAAATCAATATCCTGGGCGATGACGGCGTTCCCCTTGCCTACCACGAAAGACATTGGAAATCGGAATTGCTGGATGCGATAATCCTGCAGCAGAATGCCTTTGACAAAGTGGACCAGGCCACCCCCATCGCCAGACAAAAATATATGCTGGAATTAATTCTGGATATCTGCAGAGCTGAATTTAAGTTTGAGGTATTTGAAGAGGTGATGCCGTATTTCAAACGCATCATCAACAGTTGCAAACAGATGAACTACTCGGAATTCGATTCCCCGGCATTTAAACAATATGAAGCGGAAATGCACAAAACCATCGCTGAAAGGAGAGTGACCCAATGAGCAGCCAGGCCTTTCAACGCATCTACACGAAATTGAACCAGATTACCAAAGCCACCTGTTCAGTGGTGGCCACCGGAGTCGGCAACGAGGAAATGGCGCTGGTGGCAGGTCGTCTATCTCAAGTAGTGAAAATCATCGGGGATAATGTGACCCTGCAGATTTTTTCCGGAACGGAAGGCATCGGCACAGATGCCGAAGTCGTGTTTTTGGGCAAGCCCCCCACCCTCAAGGTCAGCGAGCAACTGGCCGGCCGGTTTTTCAATGCTTATGGAGAACCGATAGACAGTGGTCCCGAAGTGGAGGGCACGGAAGTGGAGATTGGTGGTCCTTCCGTCAATCCGGTCCGCAGAAAACAACCTTCGGAGCTCATCACGACAGGCATTGCCGGCATCGACCTCAACAATACGCTGGTGACAGGCCAGAAGATACCTTTCTTTGCCGACCCGGACCAGCCGTTCAACCAGGTCATGGCGATGGTGGCTTTGCGCACCAAGGCGGATAAGATTATCCTGGGCGGTATGGGTCTGACAAATGATGATTACCTATATTACAAACATGCCTTTGAAAATGCAGGGGTGCTGGACAGAATCATCTCCTTTGTGAATACGACGGAAAATCCGCCGGTGGAACGGCTCCTGGTCCCCAATATGGCGCTGGCTGCGGCTGAGTATTTTGCCGTGGAGAAACAGGAAAAGGTGCTGGTGTTGCTCACCGATATGACGCTGTTTTGTGATGCGCTCAGTATCGTGTCCAACCGCATGGACCAGATTCCCTCCAAAGACAGCATGCCGGGCTCACTTTACAGTGACCTCGCCCGTATATATGAAAAAGCCGTGCAATTCCCGGACGGTGGTTCCATCACTATTGTGGCGGTAACGACATTATCCGGCGGTGATATTACCCATGCCATTCCCGATAACACCGGATACATCACAGAAGGCAATCTCTACCTGAGACGCGATACGGAAATCAGCAAAGTCATTGTGGACCCGCACCGTTCGCTATCACGTCTCAAACAATTGGTGATAGGCACCAAAACACGGGCAGACCATGAGGAAGTGATGAATGCCGCCATCCGTCTGTATTCGGATGCAGCCAATGCCAAGACAAAAAAAGAAAACGGCTTTGACCTGTCTGACTATGACGAACGGGTGATGAAATTTGCCAAAGACTATTCCGAGAAGCTTCTGGCCATAGATGTCAACATTGAAATCGATATGATGATGGACATTTCCTGGGAGCTGTTCAAGAAGTATTTTGACAGGTCGGAAGTGGCCATAAAAGACAAGTTTATGGATATCTACTGGAAAGCTTAAATGGCTGTTACATTTCAATATAACAAGACGGCTCTGCAAGCCATCAACAAACAACTGGTTGTCCGCCTGAGGGCGCTTCCCATTCTGAAAAACAAAGAATCGGCCCTGCGCATGGAAGTCAAGAGAGCCAAGGATATGGCGGCCGAGATAGACAATCAGGTGCAGCAGAAGACCAGGGAACTGCAGAAGTTCATCCGTCTGTGGCAGGAATTTGACCCCGCTCTCTTGTCCATCAAGCATGTGGGCATTATCACCAAAAATATCGCCGGGGTGAAAATACCGATTCTGGACAAAGTGGAATACACTATCAACCCCTTCTTCATGTTCAATGCCCCCGCCTGGTTTTTGGAAGGCATTGCCATCCTGAAAGGCATCTCAGAGCTGGTCATAGAAAAGCACTTTTATCTCAGGAAGATGAAAATCCTGGATAATGTCAGAAAGAAGACCACGCAGAAGGTAAACCTCTACGAGAAAGTGCAGATACCTGCCTTTGAAGACGCCATCCGCAAAATCAAGCGGTTTCTGGAGGATGAAGAGAACCTAAGCAAGTCTGGCCAGAAAATCCTGAAAAACAGGATGCAGAGCGGAGCGGTCCTATGATAGAGAAGATGCACAAATACACCTTTATCCTCTATCATCTGGACTATCTGAAGTTCCTGGCTGATTTGCAGAAACTGGGCATGGTCCATATCATCCGCAGCAAAGCCGAGAAGACCGAGAAGATGCTGCATACACAGCAGCAACTTGATGCCTATATGGAGGCAATCAAGTTACTGAAGCATTGGATTCCGGAACATGAGGAAAAAGGACACACCAATCTTGTCCCGCTCAAATTACGCAATCAGATTGAGCATGCCCAACAGGAAAGGGAGAAGCTCCAACACCGTTTACAGACATTGACCAAGGAAATTGCGGAACTGGAGCCCTGGGGCAATTTTATGCTGGATTATTTCCACCGGCTGGAGCAGCATGGCTTGCAGGTGGATTTATTTTTCTGCACCAAGAATCATTTCAAACAGCAATGGGCTGAGCAGTATGCCATCCAGGACATCAACCTGATTGGCAATATCAAGTATTTTGCCATCTTACATAAGATAGACGAACCTGTCCAGATTGATGCCGAACCATTCAAGCTGCCCCACCGTTCCTTGGCTGATATCAAAAAAGCGGTGACTGAAACTGAATCCAAGATACAAGATATAGAGACATTTCTCACCATCCATGCCACAATAGCCACGGAGCAGTTTACTGAGGAGATAAATCATCTCAGCCATAGTCTGGAATTTGAAGATGCCGCCCTGCACGGCATTCCTGAGGCGGAAAACCATGTTCACGTTTTGCAGGGTTGGTTGCCGGAAAAGGATACGGGGGAACTGGAGAGTTTTATCAGAGGCAAGAATATTCTCTATTTCCATGCCCCGGCCAAGGTTGATGACAATCCTCCCATCCTGCTGAAGAATAACTGGTTTGCCCGCAAGTTTGAGCCCATTGGGAACATGTTTATGCTGCCCTACTACAATGAGCTGGACCTGACCCCCTTTCTGGCTCCATTCTATATGATGTTCTTTGGCTTCTGCAGCGGGGATACGGGTTATGGCATTATCTTGTTTTTACTGGGCTGGCTGCTGAAACGCAAATTCAAGAATCCTGAGATGCAGCCTTTTCTCACCCTGATTCAGACCCTGGGAATCGGAACCGTAATCATGGGCTTTGTGATGGGCAGCTTCTTTTCCTTTGACATGAAGAAGATAACCTGGTTGGAGCCCATGATTCTGATGAAAAATACAAACCAGATATTCAATTTTGCCCTGTTGCTGGGCTTCATACAAATTCTCACGGGAAAGACCCTGAACGCCATCAAACACATGCTCCAGTCCGGATTCGTGCATGGATTATCCACTCTGGGCATGGTGTTTTTTATTGCCAGTTTGGGGATTAAGGGCTCAACCATGTTGGGCGCTAATCCCGGAGCCCTCCTGAAATATACTCCCTATGGCATGTATCTGGGTCTGGCAATGATTTTTCTGCTTAATATGCCCGGAAAGAACATCTTTCTCAATGTTGCCAATGGCATCTGGATAATGTATGGGGTGATTACCGGTTTCTTCGGAGACCTGTTATCCTACATCCGTCTGTTTGCTTTGGGTGTATCGGGTGGCATCCTGGGTTTTGTAATCAATACTATGGCCCTGCAGTTTATGCACATACACTATGTGGGGCCGGTGCTGTTCATTCTGTTTATGCTGGCTGGGCACGGATTAAATATAGCCTTGAGCAGTCTGGGGGCATTTGTGCATCCGATGCGTCTCACGTTTGTGGAGTTTTTTAATAACTCCGGGTTCTCAGGACCTGGAATGGAATATAAACCATTTGGAAAAAGACAGTTAGTTAAATAGGAGGAAATATGCCAGTCGATAGTTTGGCGACGACAGCGGCTCCAATTGCATCAAACATAGCGTTATACACAGCCTGGATAGGCATGTTTTTCATGGTTGCCCTGGCCGGTATGGGCAGTGCCATTGGCACAGTGATGGATGGGCAGACAACTGTGGCTGCCATGAAAAAAAGGGATGATATCTTCCCCAACTGCATGATATTATCTGCCTTGCCAGGCACCCAGGGATTGTATGGATTTGGTGCTTTCTTTTTACTGAAGGCAAAGATACATCCCGGTTTGACCATGTTTCAGGCAGTAGCGATGTTGGGAGCAGGAATGATTGTTGGATTAGTGTGTTTGCTATCCGCCATCCAACAGGGAAAAATCGTGGCATCAGGTATCGAGAGTATCGGAGCCGGTAATGATGTGTTTTCCAAAACACTCGTGTTGGCTGTGTATCCGGAATTATACGCCATCATATCCTTTGCTGCGGCGTTCCTGATATCCACAGGCATCTGATAATCTGCCATCTATTAATGTATCAACAAAAGCGGTCTTGTGACCGCTTTATTTTTTTCTGCCAATATGTAGTTATCATCTCTGGATGCCCCGGAGTGATTAACCTGCCGGAAGGACCCGTTTGACAGCATCCCGATTCCCACTTATTATATATGAAAAGTACTAATTAAAAAACTACTTGACTAATAAACTGTGATATAATAATTGGAAAATCGCGTGCCGAAGTGGTGAAACTGGTAGACGCAGTGGACTCAAAATCCACCGGGCTAATAGCTCATGCCGGTTCGATTCCGGCCTTCGGCACCATGTTTAAGGAGAACTAAGACTGCTGTTATAGCAACGCACATTTGATACAACAATCCTGAAGATTTTCACCTGATGTATAGGATACAGCCATCAGGTTATCACTGTGCAGTCATATACCAAATGGCTGCTGATACCCGATAGCTGTTGCAGGATAAGAGTCGGAATCGAATGGAGGTAATTAATGTTCCGAATCAAGCTCAGACATCTGATCCTGAGTGTAGCAGTATTGATAACATGCGTGGCCCCTCTGGCTTTATCAGCCATTTCTGAGGCGACCATGATGTTTCTGGCTATAGAACCGGGTTCCCGGGCAAACGGTATGGGCAATTCCTATGTGGGAGTAGCTGATGACGCCTATGCCGGTTGGTGGAATCCCGCTGCCTTTTCTTTTAACCGTAAAACTCAATTTGCCTGGATGCACACCAATTGGCTGGAAGGCTCCGGGTTAAATGACATGTATTATGAGTATATGGGCTTTAATCAATACTTTGAAGACATTGGCAATCTGGGTGCCAACATTGTGTATATGGACTATGGCTCACAGGAACAAACGGACGAACAGGGCAATTCCCTGGGCACTTTCTCCAGCTATGAATTTGCCATAGATGGCACTTATGCCTACGATGTCAAACCAGACAAAATCGGGGTTGGAGTCGGATTCAAGTTCCTTTACAGCAACCTCGGTCCCGGCACCGGTCAGACGGAAGCTGACCAGAAAGGAAAAGCGCTATCCTATGCCTTCGATGTTTCTGGCAAATTCAAGAATATCCTGCACCCCTTAGTGGAAGGGGTGGATTTGGGATTGGTCATTCAGAACATTGGTCCTGATGTCACTTATATCAACGATGAACAGAAAGACCCAATACCCATGACCTTCAGGGCCGGACTTGCCTGGAAGGTATTTGACAGCATCAGTGAAACTGCGGCTCCCAAAGATGATAAAAATGTCATCAATCTATTCAAACAGAGATTGACGCTATCTGCAGACATGGCAAAAATCCTGGCTAATGATGACCCGCTGTATGAACGGATAATCACCGCCTGGTATGATGATAATGGCCTGCCCTATAATAATACCTTTAAAAATGAATTTGAGTCTGCCGTCTTTACCGCCGGAGCTGAATACAACTACCTCGACCTCATCTCCCTCCGGGGCGGGTATTTCTACGACAAGGCCGGACATATCGTAGGTCCGAGCTTTGGAGTGGGATTCCATTATACTTTTTCCCAGCAATACCGTATCTTTGCTGATTTTGCCATGGTCACCGGTGGAGAACTGGTGGATTATAACAAGACCTTCTCCCTCGGTCTGGAGTTTTAACCGTAACTGACTATAAAGAGCTATGTCTGGCAATCCTCAAATGGATTGCCAGCCTGAACTTTATGCTAAGACAGACCCGGCACCTTCTGAAGCTTCATATCCCGCTGGTTTTATTGTATTTGACTATCATAAGCCTGTTGGGAGCTATGAACCCTTCAGACAATCTGTCAATCCGCAGAGCACCTCAATCACATCTTCCCCGCATTCATCCCTATGAGCATCTATTGCATCAGGAATTACCTGCCAAAGACGAATCCATTGATTTGTCCCACAACAAGTTGCTGATAGTCCTAGTAGATTTTCAGGAGGAAATCCCGGATGACAATCAGACCACTGGCAACGGGAGATTTGACTTATCCCCCAATAATGATTATAAAACCACATTGGGCAGTCCCCCCTATGACAGAGAGTATTTTGCCGCTAATCTGGACGCCCTGAGATACTACTATCTGGCTGCTTCACAAGGTGCTTTTAATCTGCAATATGATATCTACCCTCAGAGCGGGACTGCCTTTACATTGCCACAGCCGATGAGATATTACAATCCACCGGGAGCGTCAGCGTCTTTGTTTCTTGATAGGACAGAAGAATATTTCCGGGCTGCTTTCCAGACTGCCGATACTACTGACCCAAGCATAGACTTTTCGCAATATCAGCACTTTATGATTATCCACGCCGGCTCTGACTGGCAACATGACATCGCTGGGGATACCCCCTGCGACTTACCATCCTTTTTTATATCGGTCAAGCCCGGACAGGAAGTATCCGTGGATAATGGCGCCGTCCTTATAACCCATGCCTGCAATGTGCCCAGCACGATATCGCAAGACTTTGACTCCTATGAAGATAGCGGCGATACATATTACACCGGTTATGGTGCATTGAATGGAGTATTGGCACACGAATTCGGGCACTCAATGGGTCTGGTAGATTTATACAATACCTACAATTTTTCGCCCATGGTGGGACAATTTGATATTATGGACAGTGGTGGTTCTGGAATATCAATTGTGAGCACTGATAATCCGCATGAATGGGTCTTGGTGGAAGGAGCCCAACCCTGCCTGCCCGGAGCCTTTTCGCGCGTCCTCATGTTTAAAGATGATTTCCTCCAACGCGGTTTGATGGCTGAACTGAGCGGGGCATTGCAATACGAGAGCTTACACGGCGCTGTCCGGGTCTCCGCTTCCAGCCAAAAACAATCCGCAGGCAGCCTGAAACCGAATATTATCAAGATTCCAATTAATCAAGATGAGTATATCCTGGTGGAAAATCGCTCTGTTGACCCGGATGGTGATGGCGGCACC
>Ga0163210_1001331_pt1 | contig 10762 bp, 7 predicted proteins | sample Kivu_220m_FD_113536 | JGI IMG/M metagenome (GOLD analysis project Ga0163210, IMG submission 113536) | Freshwater microbial communities from Lake Kivu, Western Province, Rwanda to study Microbial Dark Matter (Phase II) - Kivu_220m | ecosystem: Environmental > Aquatic > Freshwater > Lake ... | reverse complement strand
GTCGGATCGTGCGGCAGGCGCGCACCTCGCTCGAGGCGGACGTGCTGGTCATTCTCGGCCGCGATCTGGCCCAGGCCTGGGCGCAGGCGGGCACCGACGCGCCGTAGGGGGAAGGGGGAGCGCGATGCAGTGCGGGAACATCGGGGGCTGGGAGATCATCGCGATCGTGGCGGTGCTGCTCCTGCTCTTCGGCGGCAAGAAGATCCCGGAGCTGGCGCGCGGGCTGGGACGCGGCATCGGTGAGTTCCGTCAGGGGATGAAGGACCACAATCAGCCGAAGCCGCCCGAGGGACCGCCTCCCCCCAAGGAGCCGCCGCAGCCGCCGGCGTGAGCGCCCGGCGCGGCGTCCGCCCCTAGGCTTCCGACGCGCGCAGCACCTTGCGCACCGCGTGGATCACGTCCGCGACGTCCGGGTCGCTCAGCTTCGTCGAGAACGGCAGCGAGAGCGTGCGCTCGCCGATCCACTCCGCGTTCGGAAAATCGCCCGGCCGGACGCCGAGGCGCTCCTGGTAGCACGGGTGGAGGTGCAGCGGGCGGTAGTGGACCCCGGTGCCGATTCCCTCGGCGTGCAGCGCCTGCAGCACGTCGTCGCGGGTGCGCCGGAGCCGCCCCAGCTCGAGCAGGATCACGAAGAGGTGTCGCGCGTGGCGGTCCCCCGCGGGCGGCTCGGGCGGCAGGGCGAGCGGGAGGTCTGCGAACGCCTCCGCGTAGCGCCGCCAGATCGCCTCGCGGCGGCGCAAGTTCTCCTCGACCCGCGCCAGCTGGTGGATCCCGAGCGCCGCCTGCAGGTCCATCATGTTGTACTTGAAGCCGGGGAAGACGACCTCGTAGTGGCGGTAGCCGGCGTCCGAGTAGCGCTTCCAGGCATCGCGACTCAACCCGTGCAGGCCCGCGATCTTGATCCAGTCCGCGATTCCCGGGTCGTTGGTGGTGACGATGCCGCCCTCGCCGGTTACCACGTTCTTGGTGACGTAGAAGCTGAAGGCGGTGCAGTCGCCGATGGTGCCGATCTTGCGGCCCTGGTGGACGGCCTCGATGGCGTGGGCCGCGTCCTCGACCAGCCGCAGCCCGCGGCGCCCGGCGATCTCGGTGAGCCGCGTCATGTCCGCGGCGCGGCCGGCGAAGTGGATCGGCAGCAGCGCCCGTGTCCGCTCGGTCACGCGGGCCTCGACCGCCGCCGGGTCGATGCAGAGCGTGTCGCGCTCGCAGTCGACGAAGACCGGCGTGGCGCCGACGTGGAGGATCGCGTTGGCGCTGGAGGCGAAGGTCATCGGGGTGGTGATCACCTCGTCCCCCGGCTTGACGCCGACCGCGATCATCGAAAGGTGGATCCCGGCGGTGCAGGAGTTGAGCGCCATCGCGAAGCGCGCGCCGACGTAGTCGCGGAACGCCTCCTCGAAGCGCGCGACCCGGGGGCCGGTGCCGATCCAGCCGGAGCGCAGGACCGCCTCGACCTCGCGGATCTCCGGCTCGCGGACGTCGGGACTGCCGAAGACCAGGTAGGCGTCACGCACCGGGGCTCCGCCGTCGATCGCCAGTCTCTCCCGTGTCTCAGACGGCATCCTGCTCCCTCGCTTCCGGGTGGGGCGGGGCGCGCCGCAAGCCGCGCGCCAGCCGCTGCCAGGGCCCGAGCCGCTCCCAGCGCGAGAAGGGCGTGCGGACCCCGCCGAAGGACTCCTTGAACGCCTCCACCGGCCGCAGGCCGGCGCTCGGCAGCATGTCGTAGGTGTGGTACCCGTCGGCGATCGCGTCGCGGATGACGCGCTCCTGGATCAGCACGTTCGGGCGGAGGGCACGCGCGTCCTCGTCGAAGTAGCCGGCGTTGTAGTGGACGATCCCGTTCCAGCGGGTGATGAAGGTGCCCCCGATCACCCGGTCCTCGAAGCGCGCGAGATAGAGCCGCACCGCGTTGCCGCCGTGCTCGAGCATCGACGCATAGAGCGCGGGCGGGTAGACGATGCCCGGCCGTTGCGACCAGTGCGACAGGCGCCGCTGGTAGAGCTGGTAGACCCGCGTCACGTCCTGGGCGTCACGGGAGAGCTCGATGGTGACACCCTTCTGGGTGAGCCGGCGGATGTCGTTGCGCTTCCGCGAGGTGAGGACCTGCTCCCAGAACGCCTCGATCGTGCGCGGCAGCGCGAGCAGGTGTGTCGCCTCGGGCCGCAGCGGCAGCCGGCCGCCGTTCCCGGCAGAGCCCGGTGCCGACGCCGCGAAGGGGTTCCCGATCAGGACCAGGGCGTCGTGCCCCCGCGCCAGCCGGTTGAGCAGCGCCTCGTACGCGGCCGGGCGGGCGGGGATGGGCCCGCCGTAGAGGAAGGGGAAGCCGCTGTGCCAGGTGGCGAGCAGCCCCCCGAGCCGCGACCAGCGAAACAGGGGAACCGCGTACGCCTCACCGTCGACGGTCAGGATCGTCGAGCGGTCCTCGATCCGAGGAAAGGCGGACGTGACGACGCGGGCCCAGGTGCGCGTGTGGAAGAAGGTCGCCTCGCGCCGACCCGCCAGGATCGCCTCGAAGTCGGAATCGTTCCGTGGCGGCTGTGCGCCCACACGCTCTCCGCGCGGCCGGCCTAGCCGGCGGCCACGACCGGCCGGAAGTCCTCGATCTTCGCGCGCTCCCGCAGTTGGCGCATCCACTCCGTCGCGGCCTTGTTCTGGCGGTCACGCAGCAGGCGGCCGCGCACCTCGTCCCGCTTCTGGGCGAACGCGCTCTCGTCCACCGGCGACCGGCGCAGCACGTTCACCACGAACGCCGCGTTGCCACCCGGGATCGCGCGCGGGATCAGGCCGAGCTGGTCCGACTCGAAGACCGCGGCCGCGACGGCCGGATCCCGCCCCACGCCCGGCACCGACCCCTGGCGCGTGACGCCCTCCGCCGTCTGGTAGGCCGCGCGGGTGTCGCTCGCCGCCGCCGTCTCCAGCGGCATGCCCGACTGGCAGCGCGCCACCAGCGCCTGGGCCGCGGAGAGCGCGGCCTGCTTGCGCTGCTCGTGGAGATACGCCGCCCGCAGCCGCGGGCGCACCTCCTCGAGCGTCGCGTCGTGCGCCGGGCGGCGCTCCGCCAGATGGAGCACGTACCAGGCGTCGGTGGTCTGGATCGGCTTGCTGTTGGTGAGCGGGCGGGCGCGCTGGGCGAACTCCTTCGCCGCCTCGATCCGGCCCAGGCCGGGGACGATCCCCGACGCCCCGAAGGGACCGGTCTCCATCACCTTCAGGCCCATGCGCTCCGCCGCCTGACGGAAACTGCCCGCCTCGGTGCTGTCGGCGAGGCCGAGCATCTGGTCGCGCAGTGCCATGTTCGTCTCATAGGAGAGCCGCAGCGGAACGAAGATCTCCGCGATCCGAGCCTTCTCCGTGCCGTCCTCGGTCTTACGATCCTCGACGCGGATCACGTGGAAGCCGTCCGGCTCCACCAGGATGGAGCTGATCTCGCCCACCGGCAGCGTGAAGGCGGCGTCCGCCACCCTGCCCGCGCCGAGCTGGGTGCGATCCCAATAGGGCGCGTCGGTCCCCCCCCAGCGCTCGCTCGGCGCCTGGGAATAGGACTGCACCAGCGTCGTGAAGTCCTCGCCGCGCTTCGCCTCGGCGTAGGCCTCCTCGATCTCGGAGGCGGCCTGGATGCTGTCGGCCGTCGTCGGCCGCTTCGCCAGCTTCACGTACTCGATCGAGACCTGCTCGGACACGCGGAAGTCCGCCGCCCGCTCCTGCAGGAATGCGCTCAGCGTGGCGTCGTCGACCTCCTCGGGGACCGTCAGGCGCGCGTAGGGGATCATGGCGAACGCGACATCGGCGCGCTGGCTCTGGTCGAGCCACGCCTGGCGGACCTCGTTCTCGGAGACGATCACGCCCGCCAGCACCTGCAAGCGCAGCTTCTCCTGGCGGATCAGGTCCCGGTATTCCCGCTCCAGCGGCAGGGTGTTGGTCTGCGGATCGACAAGCCAAGACTGGTAGCGCTGAATGTCGAACTGGCCCTGCTCGTTGCGGAACGCGGGGTTGTTGCGGTAGCGGGGGAGCGGGCTCTGCAGCATCGCCGCGCTCACCTCCTGCTCGCTGACGGTCACGCCCCGGCGCGCCGCCTCGCTGCGGATCACGGCGCGGTCGATCAGCTGGTCCCAGGTCGAGGCCTCGATCATCAGCTCGAGACCCTCGTCCGGCGACTTCCCGGTCTGCTCCTCGTACGCGCTCCGGGCGAGTCCCAGGCCTTCGTCATACTCGACGGCGCTGATCGGCTGGCCGTCGACCCGGGCCAGCACGCCTTCCTGGAGCTGGTTGCGGCGGTTCCCCCGGGTGGTGAAGTCGGCTCCCCAGGCCAGGAAGATCAGGGCCACGAAAGCGATCACGGTGATCCAGAGGATCACCTTCGTGTTCTCACGCATCGTCTCGAACAGCGCCATGTCGGCTCACTCCTCGGTCAATGGGCACACCCGCCCCCTGGGCCGGGCGCCCGGGCCAATCCACAGACGGAGCATTCTACGGCCACGACCCGCCCCATCGCAAGGACCGGAGTGCCCGGCGGCCCGGCTTGACCCTACCCCGCCCGGGTTCCTAGACTGCCGGTAGGCCCCTGCGGGCCAGGGAGATGCCGGTGGCAATCGCATTGCTGCTCTCGATCATCGTTCTGCTGCTGCTTTCCGCTTACACCTCGGGCGCCGAGGCCGCGCTCTTCTCGCTCCCCCGGGTGCAGCTGCATGCGATGGAGGAGCACCCGGACCGGGCGGCGCGCCGGGTGCTCCGGCTGCTGCGCGACCCGGAGCGCCTGCTCTCGACGCTGCTGGTGACGAACGACCTGGTCAACATCGGGCTTTCCTCTCTGGCAACCGCCTTCTGCCTGTTGGTAGTGGCCGACACGCAGCGGGCCGTCGAGATCGCCTTCGTCTCGGCCACCCTCGTGGTGCTCTTCGTCGGCGAGATCACCCCGAAGACCCTGGCGGTCAACTTCCCGGCCGGGGCGGCCCGGTTCGTCTCGGGCGGGATGCTGGTGCTGCATGCCGTGCTGCGACCGTTCACCGCCGCGCTGCGCGGTCTGGCGGGGGTGCTACTGCGCCCGCTGGGTGCGACGGGAGGGGCGCCGGCGCGGGGCGCGCGGCTCTCGCGCGCCGAGCTGCGCGCCGTGCTGGAGGAGGTCGAGCCGGAGGGGGCGAGCATCACCCCGAGCGAGAGCCGCCTGGTGCAGAACATCCTCGAGTTCCCGCGCCGCACGGCGGAGGAGGTGATGACGCCCCGCGTCGACATTGTCGATCTGGAGGTCGACACGCCGCCCGCGGCGGCGATCCGCCGCATGCGCGAGACCCGCCACTCGCGCTACCCGGTCTACGCCGGCGAGCCGGACCGCGTGCTCGGCTTCGTTCCCGCCAAGGAGTTCCTGCTGCACCCGCAGCGCGGCCTGCGCGAGCTGCTGCGGCCGGTCATCTACTTCCCGGAGACCGCGCCGGTCGACCGGATCTTCCACGAGATCCAGCGTTCCCGCACCGCGATGGCGATCGTCGTGGACGAGTACGGCGAGGTCGCGGGGCTGATCACGCGCGAGGACGTGATCGAGGAGATCGTCGGCGACATCTACGACGAGTTCGACCTGGAGGAGGCCCCGATCCGCCGCAAGGGCGAGGGCCTCTTCATCCTGCCCGGGCGGCTCGCGCTGCAGGACCTGAACCAGGGCCTGGGGCTCGACCTGCCGGACGCGGCGGCGGTCACGCTGAACGGCTTCCTGTGCGACGTGCACGGCCGCATCCCGCGCCCGGGCACGGTCGTCGCCTGGCGCGACCTGCGTTTTCACATCCTGGAGGTGGCGCGGCATCAGGTGCGTCGGGTGCTGCTCGAGCTGCCCGGGCCGGACGAGCCGGGGAGGGAGGCGCCGTGAGCCTCGCCCCGCTGCTGCAGCTCGGCCTGATGCTGGCGGCGCTGGCGGCGCACGGCTTCCTCTCGGCGTCGGAGATCGCGCTCATCTCCGTCAACCGCATCCGGCTGCGACACCGCGCGCGCTCGGGGGCGGCCGGGGCCCGCCGCGCGCTGCGGCTGGCGGAGCATCCGGTGCCGCTGCTGACGCTCTTCCTGATGGGCCAGACCGGGGCGAGCGTCCTCTGCGCGGCGCTCGCGACCGCGCTGGCGGCGCGCGCCCTGGGCGAGGGGTGGCTGGCGCCGGTCATCTCGACGGCGGCGGTGACGCTGCTGGTCGTGGTGACGGCGGAGTTCGTGCCGAAGCTTGTCGGCCGCCAGCGCGCCGAGGGTTTCCTGCTGCGCCATGGCCGCCTGCTCGAGTTCCTGCACTACTTCTTCCTCCCGCTGACCGAGGTGGTCAGCCTCTATGTGCGCGGCCTCCTGCGGCTTCTGGGGCGCGAGCGGCGCGATCCGATCGTGACCCGCGAAGAGCTGCGCCTGCTGCTGCGGCAGGCGGAGGAAGGGGACGAGGCGGCGCGCCGGGAGCAGCACATGCTCGCCTCGATCCTCGAATTCCGCGACACGGTGGCGCGCGAGGTGATGATCCCGATGAACCAGGCGGTCGCGCTCCCCACCGGGACGAGCTGCGACGCCTGGCGCGAGGAGGTCGAGCGCCGCGGCTACACGCGCCTGCCGGTCTACGAGCGCCAGCGGGATCGGGTGGTCGGCGTGATCAACATCTTCGATCTCCTCTACGACCCCGCGCCGCACGCGAGCGTGGACGCCTACATCCGCGAGGCGCCGATCGTGCCGGACTCGAAGCGCATCGACCACCTGCTGGTCGAGCTGCAGAAGGCGCGCAACCCGATGGCGGTGGTGATCGACGAGTTCGGCGCCTGTCGCGGGATCGTCACGGTGGAGGACATCGTCGAGGAGATCGTGGGCGAGATGGAGGACGAGCACGAGCGGGACCGCCCCAAGATCCGTTTGCTCGCCCCGGGGGTCTACGTGGTCGCCGCCCTGACGGACGTCGACGATCTCAACCAGGAGCTCGACCTGCGCCTGCCCAAGGGACGCTACGATACGGTCGGCGGGCTGATCCTGAAGCGCGCGGGGCGCGTGCCGCGGCCGGGGGAGCGCTTCTCGCTGCACGGGGTGACCTTCGAGGTACTCGACGCCCATCCGTACGGTCTTCGCACCCTCAAGGTGACGCTCCCGGCGGCGAGCGACGCCGACGCACCCTGAGGCGGGCGGTGCGAGGCTACTGCAGCAGACCGCGGACGCGGTGGGCGAGGGCCCGGTCCTCCTCCGAGAAGAGCAGCAGCAGATCGATCTCGCCGCGATCGACGCACAAAGAACCGCAGTTCTCGCAGCGCTCGACCTTCAGGTTGTCGAACTCGTGCTCGCTCAAGTGCTCGCCGCACTTGGGGCAGATCCACCAGAAGGGCTCGTCCCCCAGCTCCAGCTCGCGATCGGCGCGCTCGCGGTCCAGCTCCTGCCGGCGGAGCAGCATGCCCCGGGCGCTGTCGAGGAAATCCGGCTCCTCGTCGTAGTCCTCGAACGGCTCCTCCTCCTCGACCGAGCGCGCGATCGGCGTCTTGCGCACGGCGGACTCGTCCGTCTCCGGCGCGGTGGCGTCGACCGCCTCGAGCGTCGGCGTCTCGGGCGGCGGCGGGCCCGCACGCTCGTGCTCGGCGAGCGCCTCCCGCAGCCGCTCCACCTCCGCCTCGAGCTCACGAATGCGCTGGGCCGCGGCGTCCGACGGCTGCCTCACGGCGGGGCGGGCAATGGGGCGCGTGGCGCGGCGCGCCGGCGCGGCGGCCTTGCTGCGGGCCGGCCGGCGCACCGGCGCCGGGGCGACACGGCGGCTGCCCGGGGCCTTCCTGGCGCGACGCTTCGAGGACTTCATCGGTCTCACCTCCCGATCGGGACGGCCGCGGGCTTCGGGCTCCGGAGTCCGAAGGCATCCGGACGCCCCGGCGCCAGCGTGGCCATCGGCGTCAGGGCCGCCGACCGGACCGACGGAGCCGGCGCGGTGCGCCCCCATCGCGCATCTGCCGAAGGTCCCGATCACGAATCCCCACCGCAGGGCATCGCCGCGGTGATCGTCGTCCGTGACCAGGCTCGCGGCGCCGCCGAGGACCAGGCCCGTCACGTCCCGGCGCAGGGTGTTCTTCAGGACCGTCAGCCATGGATCGCCGGCGCGTGCCGGGCTCGGCAGGAGCAGCCGGTCACCGAGCAGCAGGAAGCGCCACCGGTGCGCGATCCGTCTGCGCCGTCGCGCGCCGTGTCGCGACGCGGCGGACGGGCCGACGACCTCAGCGCCGGTCATGGCTCGTCTCCTCATCCTTCATGGCGCAACCGACTCCCGGGCGGACGCGATTCTAGGCAGGGCGCCGCGGGGGTGTCAACGTACGCACGCGACGCGCGCGCGCCTTGCTTTTCCGCTCCAAAGCGGTATCGTTCCCGTGGGCGCCGGGATGTCCCGGCCCCGCCGTCAGCGGGAGAAGACCGTGGCCCACTCGGGGTTCGTCCACCTGCACACCCACAGCCAGTTCAGCCTCCTGGACGGGGCCTGCCGCATCCGTGATCTCGCGACCAAGGCGGTCGCCTGCGGCATGCCCGCCGTGGGGCTGACCGATCACGGCAATCTCTTCGGGGCGGTCGACTTCTACCGGACGATGCGCGATCACCAACTCAAGCCGATCCTCGGCATGGAGGCGTACCTGACCGCGCATTCGCGCCACGAGCGTGGCGCCGGCGCCCGCGGCGGGCTCTACCACCTCGTGCTGCTGGCGCGGAACCCGACCGGCTACCAGAACCTGATGCGCCTCGCCACCATTGGGCATCTGGAGGGCTTCTACTACAAGCCCCGCATCGATCGCGAGAGCCTGGCGCGCCACGCCGAGGGCCTGATCGGTCTCTCGAGCTGCATTCGCGGCGAGGTGAGCACGCTGCTCCTGGCTGGCCAGAGGGAAGAGGCGGAGCAGGCGGCGCGCCGCTATGCCGAGGTCTTCGACGGGCAATTCTATCTGGAGCTGCAGGACCACGGGCTCGAGGCCGAGACCCGGGCCAACCAGGGGCTGCTGGACCTGGCGCGGCGCACCGGGCTGCCGCTGGTGGCGACCAACGACTGCCACTACCTGGAGCGGGCCCATGCCGCCGCGCACGACGTGCTGGTCTGCATCCAGACCAACCACACGCGGGACGATCCGCGGCGCCTGCGCTTCCAGTCCGACCAGCTCTTCGTGCGCACGCCGGAGGAGATGCGTGAGCTCTTCGGCCACGTGCCGGAAGCGCTCGCCAACACGCTCGCAATCGCCGAGGCGTGCGACGTCGAGATCCCGTTCGGGAAGCTCCGCCTGCCACGCTTCCCGCTGCCCGCGGGCTTCGCCAGCCTGGACGACTACCTGAAGCACCTCGCCTGGGAGGGCTTGCGCCGTCGCTTTCCCGAGGCGGGGGAGGAGGCCCGGGCCCGGCTCGCCTACGAGCTCGAGACGATCGAGCGCATGGGCTACGCCGGGTACTTCCTGATCGTCCGCGACTTCATCGAGTTCGCCCGCGGCCGCGGCATCCCGGTGGGCCCCGGCCGAGGGTCCGCGGCCGGCAGCCTCGTGTCGTATGTGGTCGGCATAACGAACATTGATCCAATCAAATACGAGCTTCTGTTCGAGCGCTTCCTCAATCCGGAACGCATCTCGATGCCGGACATCGACGTCGACTTCTCGGATCGGGGCCGCGCCGAAGTGATCCGCTACGTCGTCGATCGCTACGGCGCCGAGAACGTCTCCCAGATCATCACCTTCGGGACGATGGCGGCGCGCGCGGTGGTGCGCGACGTGGGCCGCGTGCTCGGCATGACCTACCCGGAGGTCGATCGGATCGCGAAGCTCATCCCGGCCGAGCTGAAGATGACGCTCGAGAAGGCGCTGGCGCAGGTGCCGGAGCTGCGCGAGCTCGCCGACGGCGATCCCCGCGTCGCCGAGCTGCTCTCGGTCGCCAAGGTGCTCGAGGGGCTGACGCGTCACGCCTCGACACACGCCGCCGGGGTCGTGATCACGCCGACGCCGCTCGTCGAGCACGTCCCCCTCTTCCGCGGCAAGGAAGGGGAAGTCACGACGCAGTTCGACATGGGCGCCTGCGAGGCGATCGGCCTGCTCAAGATGGATCTCCTCGGGCTGCGCACGCTCACCGTGGTGCAGGACTGCCTGGCGCTGCTCGCCGCCCGCGGCATCACCGTCGACGTCGACGCGCTCACCTTCGACGACGCGGACGTCTTCGCCCTGATGGGCCGCGGGGAGACGGTCGGGATCTTCCAGTTCGAGAGCTCGGGGATGGCCGAGTATCTGAAGAAGCTGCGTCCCGAGTGCCTCGAGGACCTGATCGCCATGAACGCGCTCTACCGCCCGGGGCCGCTCGGCTCAGGGATGGTCGAGGCGTACATCGCCCGCAAGCACGGCCTGGAGCCGCTGCGCTACGAGCACGCGAGCCTGGAGCCGATTCTCCGCAGCACGCACGGGGTGATCGTCTACCAGGAGCAGGTGATGCAGATCGCCTCCACCATGGCCGGCTATGCCCTGGGCGAGGCAGATCTCCTGCGGCGCGCCATGGCGAAGAAGAAGAAGGCGGTGATGCGCGAGCAGCGGCGCGTCTTCGTCGATCGCGCGGCGCTGCGGCAGGTCCCCCCGGAGGTCGCCGAGCGTGTCTTCGATCTGATGGACCACTTCGCCGAGTACGGCTTCAACCGCTCGCACAGCGCCGGCTACGCGGTTCTGGCGTACCAGACGGCGTACCTGAAGGCGCACCATCCGGTCGAGTTCATGGCCGCGACGCTGACCTCGGAGCTGAACGATTCCGATCGCCTGCAGGTGCTGCTCGCCGAGTGCCGGCG